>Ga0209309_10000190_pt1 | contig 82449 bp, 74 predicted proteins | sample COGITO_mtgs_1204_2_FD_184807 | JGI IMG/M metagenome (GOLD analysis project Ga0209309, IMG submission 184807) | Pelagic marine microbial communities from North Sea - COGITO_mtgs_120412 (SPAdes) (version 2) | ecosystem: Environmental > Aquatic > Marine > Epipelagic ... | reverse complement strand
CTGTAGGAAGAAGACCATTTACAGATGGATTAAATGCCGATGCTGCCGGAGTTGAAATTGGAGAGCGCGGAATGATCTCTGTGAACGATCATTTACAAACCAATGTAAAGAATATCTATGCGATTGGTGATGTGGTAAGAGGAGCAATGTTAGCTCACAAAGCGGAAGAGGAAGGAACTATGGTTGCTGAATTGATCGCGGGACAAAAACCACATATAGATTATAACCTTATTCCCGGAGTTGTTTATACATGGCCAGAAGTTGCTGCAGTTGGTAAAACTGAAGAAGAACTTAAGGAAGCTGGTGTAGATTATAAAGAAGGAAAATTCCCAATGAGAGCTTTAGGTAGATCTCGTGCTAGTGGAGATACCGACGGATTGGTAAAAATATTAACAGATGCTAAGACCGATGAGGTTTTAGGAGTTCATATGATTGGAGCTCGTGTTGCCGATCTTATCACGGAAGCTGTAACTGCAATGGAATTTAGAGCGTCTGCTGAAGATATTGCAAGAATGAGTCATGCACATCCAACGTATGCTGAAGCTGTAAAAGAAGCTGCCATGGCAGCCAATGATAGAGCAATGCACATCTAGGGTCATAGACCCCTTTAAAAAAATTAAAACCCTAATGATCTTAGATCGTTGGGGTTTTTTATTGGAAATTATTTAGATAATTGAGTACTTGCTCTTTATAACTCCTACTTAAAGGTAATGATCTCCCTTCAATTAAAATTTCTTCATTATTGTACGAATCAATCTTAGAAGTATTAATAATAAAAGATCTATGGATCCTCAAAAATTCTTGTGAAGGCAGTTTTTCAGAAATGTTCGTAATAGTTTCTCTTACAACTAGAACTTCTTTATTCTGAAGATGGATCTTTAGATAATCGCTTAGACTTTCAATATAAAGGATATCTTCAAATATAAGTTTTACCATTCTTCGATCTACCCGAATAAAAATAAAATGAAATGCTTCTTCATTTTCTAAAATTTCGGAAGAAGACTTTTGGTGGACAGTTGAATAATTAGTTATGGCATCCAGTAATCGCTCGTAAGATATGGGTTTTAAAAGATAATCTACTGCGTGAAGATCAAAACCGTCTACAGCATATTCTCTATAAGCGGTGGTGAAAATTATTTTAATTGATGAATTGATGGTCTTGGCGAATGAAATTCCTGAGATGCCAGGCATATTGATATCAAGGAAGATTAGATCTATTTGTTCGATACTAATAAGATTAAAAGCTTCAGTAGCATTGCTGCAAGTGCCAACAATATTCACCTTATCAATCTTTGAAAGATGTGTTTTTAAAATATCGATTGCCATAGGCTCGTCATCAACCAATAAACAGTGAATTTTATCCTTCATTATTTTTCTGTTAACTGAAGTTTCAAATTAACTTTAAACTGCGCTGGCTTGTCATCGATCTTCAAGGTATGCTTATTTTTAAACAAAAGATCCAGCCGCTGCTTTACATTCTCCAATCCGATGCCTTTGTCATTTTCTATAGATGCTTCTTGCATTTCTTTAGGACTTTTGGAATTTATAATTTCGAAAAATAGATCGGTTTTATCCTGAATAAGCTTCATGTCAATTTTAAGATTACCGCTTTCATCTTTGCCGTGTTTAAAGCTATTTTCCAAAAATGGTAGAAACAACATCGGCGGAATTTGTGTGTATTCTGAGATTCCTTTGGTAGTAAAATTTATATATAATTTATCTTGAAACCGATTTTTTTCCATTTCAATAAAATCTTGCAGGTGTTTAATTTCATCAGCTAGAAAAACATGAGGCTTTTGAGTTTGATATATAATGTAATCTAGCAAATTGGATAATTGTAGGATCATCTCGGGTGTTTTTTCATTTTTATGCAATGCAAAAGCATACAAGGTGTTCAAGGTGTTGAACAAAAAATGAGGATGAATCTGCATTTTTAGATATTTCAGTTGCTGTTCTTTTATCTGCAATTCACCCTGTAAAATTGAATTTTTCAATTCTTTATTAACCGAAAGTGTAACGTAATAATTCTTAAGTAGGGTAAATGCACAAGCTATAACTACCACAAGGTAGATCGTGATCATGATATAAAAAATGCTTTTGGAAATCGGGAAACGATCATTCCATTCCAGGTTAAAAGAAAGCACAAAACCATAAAAAGCTGACATGATGATGAAAACCGCGGAGATTATAAAGCTATAGACAGAATATAATCCGAATTTAAAATAACGTTTTGGTAGCAGGTAATTAGGAATGAGGTTGTAAATAAAAACGTAGGTCGTGGTCATTGTGACCGGCAGAAAGAATGCTGAAAAAGTGAATTTCGCCTTCATGGTTTCGCCTTCAATCCCAATGAAGAAACTGAAAAAAATCAGCACTAGGATCCATAATATTATATGGATAAAAAGACGTTTTCCAGGTTGGATAATACTTTTCTTAGGGTTCATTAATGAATAAAAATGCAATTAAAATTCTAATGCTGAAAGTTTTTGCGACAGAATACCTAATTGGAAAGGTAGAAAACATTTGTAAAGCTGAAGATTTTCTGGGTTGAATATAAAAATATACAATTCACTTATTATCATTACTCTTAAGATTAATTGGTTACGAAGTATCTTTCTTAACCTTATTTTGATCTACCTGCTACTTCTTAAAGTAAACCAAACAAAAGTATATTTTGCTACTATACCAAATTTTCGTTATAAACTGCCGAAAATCTGTCATTGGTCGCAAAGTTTTATACTTATTCAACCTTAATGATACTTTCGAAACAAATAATAATATATAATTATGAAATTAATTTGTAAAAAAGTAGTAGCATTTTTCTTGTTGTTAATATGTAGCATAAGTAGTTTTGCTCAGAAGCCAAATTTTGACAAACTCGATGAGTTCCTTAACATTTTATCAGACAATGATAAATTAATGGGGTCAATGGAAATCACTAAAAATAATGACGAAATATATTTTAGTTCCGTTGGATATTTAGACGCTTCTCAAGAAATAATAAACGACTCTAACACTAAGTTTAGAATTGGTTCGATAACCAAAACATTCACTGCGACCATGATTTTTCAACTAATTGATGAAAATAAGTTGAAATTAGATACCCCATTAGCTCAATACTTCCCAGACGTTCCCAACGCTGCAGAAATTAAGGTTTCCAATCTTCTTAATCACAGCAGTGGTTTATTTAATGTTACTCAAGACCAGGATTTTTTAAATTGGATGAAAAATCCATCTAGCCAGAAGGAAATGGTTTCAAGAATTTCTAGTCATACTTCAGATTTTGAACCAGGTACGAAAACTGAATATAGTAATACTAATTATATTCTGTTAGGTTATATTATTGAAATTCTCGACGAAAGATCATATGCAGCGTCTTTACAAAAACGCATCGTTGATAAAATAAATTTGAAGGATACATTCTTTGGCAGACCAATAGATATTAAAAACAACGAAAGTCGTGGTTATTATAAAGAAGATGAGTTGTGGAAAGCAACTGAGGAGACAGACATGTCTAATCCCGGTGGTGCCGGAGCTATTGTTTCTACTCCTTCAGACTTGAACAAATTCATGAATGCTCTTTTCAATGGAGATTTAATGACTGCATCTAGTTTTAGAATTATGAAATCTTCGAATAATGATCCAGATATTTGTCATGGATTATTTCATGCCAATGTAGAGGGAGCTGAAATATATGCCAGTGAAGGAAGTATAGATGGATTTCAATCTATGCTACTATATGTTCCAAAAGATAAAACATCTATAGCCTTGACTGCTAATGCTCTTGATTATAGTAAAATGAGAATTATACTTGCATCATTAGGTGCCAGTAACGGAAAACGGATAATCCTTCCTAATTTTGAAAAGATAAGTTTAACCGGAGAGCAGTTACAGACATACGAAGGAACCTATGCATCCGAAAATGCACCGTTTAAATTATTTTTTAAGGTTGAAGGGAATACACTGTTGGGATCGCAAGATAATATTAACTTTAAGGAACTAACTCCTACAAAACAACATCAATTTACATTAGATGCATTAGGGGTCATATTGGATTTTTATCCAGAAAGCGGTGTGCTTAAATTTAATAAAGGTGATCAACCAGTAATATTTAAAAGGCTTTAGATTCAATATACATAGTTTTTAAAAAATTAAAAATTTTATCATCAATATTATTTATTAGTAAATAACAAAAAATATATGGTTTCATTATTCTTTAATATGGGGCAGCAGGGGTTTTTCAGAACACTGTATGCTAGAATTCAGGAAGGCGGACCTTTTCAAATGACCTTAATACTTCTACTTTTTATTTTAATGCTAATTTTGGTGGTGATAACCGCATTAAAATTAAAAAAATCTGGAATTCAGTTTAAAAAATATCTTTCACTTATAAATCAGGTGGGATTGCTGGCATTGGTTATTGGCTTATTTGGTCAGCTTTTAGGTCTTATTCAGGTTTTTGATGCTTTTGAATCTTTGGGAAATATAAACTCTTCTTTGTTTGCAGGAGGAATAAAATTGACGTTGCTGCCCCCGGTTTTTGGTGGTTTTACTTTCTTACTGGCAAGAATAGCCATTTTGATATTAAGCTGGATTCGCAGTGAAGAAAGGGATAGGGTGAAATTTAGCTCTTAATATTTCGGTAAAGATAATTAGTGCCAACTAATTAAACTTTTACTACTTTTAATTATTAATATTAAATATTAGAAATCATGGCTAAAGAAAAATCTCCTTCAAAAAATTCAGCAAAGAAAGAACCTACGTTGAATTTAAAAGAGAAACGCGCAGCAAAAGCAGCAAAAAAGAAAACCAGAAGTTAAATCTATAAACGCGGCTATTTGATAGCGATCGAATAGGAAGCATTAAAAGTTTCAGAAGGCATTAATTTATTAATGTCTTCTTTTGTTTTTAGATCCTTCTTGGTATTTACTCCATCGGCAATTCCTAACCAAGGTTCTATACACACATAATCTGCTCCCGGTTTTGACCACAAGCCTAAATTCTTAAAATCTGGATAATTAACTTCTAGAACTGGTCCATGCTTCTTACTCATCAAAACCACATTTTTGGAGCTGATATCTTTAAAGATCAAGGCATCTTTTAAAAAAAGATCTTTATGTAATTGAATTGTTTCACTGTCAGAAATAATCTCTTCTGTTTCTTCTGAAACCAAGCCTTCCGAGCTTAATAAGTGAGTTTTAAGATCTAATTTCTTATCGAATTCAAGATAATAATCTTGATATTCTTCTCCTTCAAATAGCGGAATATTAAAAGCAGGATGTGCACCAACAGAAAAATAAATAGGTTTGCTATCTAAATTGATAACTTCATGTTTTACTTCAACGGTATTCTCTGTAAGAATATAACTCAGCTGAAATTCAAACTTAAATGGATATTGTTTTAAAATTTCTTCAGAAAATTTAAAGCTAAAGGTTAAGCGATCTGTTGTTTGCTCAATAAGTTCTATAGCATTGCTATGCCTAAAGATTCCGTGACGAGGCATAGTATAAGCGTTACCTTCAAAAATAAATTCATCATCTTTAAGATTGCCTACAATTGGAAATAGCACAGGGGCATGGCCTTTCCAAATATTTGGATCTCCTTGCCAGATATGTTCCAATCCGTTTTCCTTATTGATAATAGAGCACAATTCCGCTCCTGTAGGTTTTACTTTTAAGCTTAGTTTTTTATTCTCTAAACTATACATTGAACGAAGTTTTATGAAAGACTATTTCTTATTGCGCTTGTTGTAATTCTTGTCTCCTCGAGTTTTTGGCTTCTTATATTTTTTGGCGATCTCTCTTCTATAAGAACCTCCTAAATTTACCTTTTGATTCTTTGCGCTCTTTTCGTGAAAAGCAGGCCCCGGAGCGTCCTCATTCTTATTAGGATTATTGATCTCAAAAACTTTTGGTTGTTCTTCGGGAATCAATATAGTAGATACTTCAACACTTTCGGGAAGTTCAAATTGTGGAACTTCCATTCTCATTAAAGTCTCGATCTTTTCAAGATTTTCTTCCTCTTTTTCTGTGGTAAGAAGAAAAGAGATTCCTTGTCTTTCTGCACGGCCGGTTCTACCAATACGGTGCATGTAGTTTTCAGGATATTCAGGAGTATCAAAGTTTATAACGTGTGATACATGCTCAATATCAAGTCCACGTGCCATTACATCTGTAGCCACCAAAATTCTACAAAAACCTTCACCAAACTGGCGTATACTTCGTAATCTATAATTCTGACTTTTATTGGAGTGAATGATAGTACATTCTTCTTCAAATTCAAGATTCAAAATTTCGAACAATCTATCAGCTAATCTTTTATAACCTACAAAGATCAAAACCTTAGAATAGGTTTCTTTATCTTTTAGCAACTCCTTTAAGAAATTTGCCTTGGTATGAAAATTAGGAATTTTGTATCCGCGTTGCTCGATATTATCTAAGGGAGTACCACTAATAGCAACCGATATTTTTTCGGGAGTTTTAAAATTAGCATCTATCAATTCTTCTACCGCCTCTGTCATGGTTGCAGAGAACATGATGTTCTGGCGATTATCAGGAATCAATTCTAAGATGTTATTGATCTGAAATCTAAAACCAAGATCTAACATTACATCAACTTCATCTATTACCAATTTCTGAATAGACTTTAATTGAACCGCTCTTCTTATAACAAGATCGTACAAACGTCCTGGGGTAGCAACAACAATATCCTGACCTTGCAATAGATCTTGATGTTGAGTGTTAATATTTACACCACCATAAACTCCTGCAACTCTCACATTGATATATGCTGCAAGCTTTTCAATTTCTTCTACCACCTGTACTACCAATTCTCTGGTAGGCACCATTACCAAAATACGCGGATTCTTTTGCTCAGAATATTTAAGCATGCGTAAGATAGGCAACATATAAGCAAAGGTTTTCCCTGTACCGGTTTGTGCGATTCCCACCACATCTTTACCAGACATAATGGTAGAAAATGCCTGTTCCTGAATAGGAGTAGGGGTTTCGAATTTGAGATCCTCAAGCGCATTAAGCAGAGGAGTATTTAAATTAAGATCCTGAAAAGTCACAAGATGAGGTTTTTATTAACTGCAAAGGTAGTTTTTGTGACGCAGGTTTCAGCTAAAAAGAACACAGAAAATTAGAATGGCTACCACACCTTTGTTTTTAAACTGACAAAAACATTTAAAATTTCAACTTTCATTCGAGTTTTAAAGGATGATTAATGAGTTAATTTTAGGTATTTTTGGATTCCATATAAATAATGCTATGAAAAAAATTCTTGCCTTTGCCGGCTCTAACAGTAGTACTTCTATAAATCATCGTTTTGTAACACATGTTGCTAATAGAATCCAGGGTCACGAAGTAAAGGTCATAAACTTAAGAGATTTTGAAATCCCGATGTACAGTATAGATAAGGAAAACGAAACCGGTTTTCCGGTAGATATACGCATCATAAAGAATTTAATAGAAGAGCATGATGCTTTGATCATTTCTGTAAATGAGCATAATAGCTCAATTTCGGCATTTTTTAAAAATATAATTGACTGGCTTTCCAGATTAGATAGAAATTTTGTGGCCAATAAAAAAATATTACTGATGAGTACTTCTCCGGGGGTAAGAGGAGCAGCTTCCTCGTTAGAATATCTTAAAGGAGTTTTACCACGTTTTGGTGGCCAAGTAATTGAGAGTTTTAGCTTTCCATCTTTCAATGATAATTTTGAAAATGATGAGATTCAAAACGAAGTGTTGAATATGGGAATTGAAGATGTTTTGACAACTTTTTCTCATGAAATTGAAGGTTAATTGCGAAGCATAAAGAAATATAGTGTTGGTACGATTGAAGTTTTTAAGCAACAGCTTTTAGAATGGAGTAGGGATTATGATGAGATTACTTGGTTAGACAGTAACAATTATCAGCAAGAATATAGCAATTTTGATTCAGTTCTAGCGCTTCAAGCTTTTACACTGATAAAAACTGACTATTTGCATGCCTTTGATAAACTTCAGGAATATCAACAAACCACAAAAGATTGGATTTTTGGATATCTTTCTTACGATCTTAAGAACGATGTAGAAGATTTGAAGTCTAATAATTCAGATTCACTTCACTTTCCAGATCTTTACTTTTTTCAGCCGCAAAAGTTAATCTTTATAAAAGGGAAGCAAGTAGAGTTTCATTATCTAAAAATGATCGATGATGAAATAGATTCAGATTTTAAAGAGATTTCAAAACTTGAATTAAAATCTGTTGAAAGTAATATCGAAAAATATACTTCTCAAATTCAAGCTCGAATTTCAAAATCTCAATATTTAGAAAAGATCAAGGAGCTGTTGGCATACATTCAAAGAGGGGATATTTATGAAGCAAATTTCTGTCAAGAATTCTATCTAGAAAATGCAGTTATAAATCCTATTCAGGTTTTTCGAGAACTTAATAAAATATCCTCACCTCCATTTGCAACCTTTTTTAAATGGGAAAATAACTATTTGCTTTCTGCTTCTCCGGAAAGATACCTTCAGAAAAAAGGAAATAAGATCGTCTCACAACCCATTAAGGGAACAGCTAGACGCGATGAAAATGAAGTGATAGATGCTCAGATCGCCAGTGAATTAGAAAGAGATCTAAAAGAACGTTCAGAAAATATCATGATCGTAGATCTTGTGAGAAATGATCTTTCTCATACTGCTAAAAAAGGAAGTGTAAGAGTAGAGGAACTTTGTAGGATCTATCCTTTCAAGCAAGTGCATCAAATGATTTCAACAATCTCTTCTGAACTTGCCGATGGAATTCCACCTGTGGAAGTATTGCGTTCTACGTTCCCGATGGGAAGTATGACTGGCGCGCCAAAAATTTCAGCAATGAAGATCATAGAGGAGTTGGAAGTATCAAAAAGAGGCTTATATAGTGGCGCAGTAGGTTATTTTACCCCAGATGGCGATTTTGATTTTAATGTAGTAATTAGAAGCATCTTGTATAATAAAGAACAAAACTATGTTTCTTTCTCGGTGGGTGGCGCTATCACTTCAAGATCGATTCCGGAGAAGGAGTATGAAGAATGCATCCTAAAATCTAAGGCTATGCGAGAAGTGCTGTATCATTCTTAATAAATAAAGGCTTTGGCAACTTCAATTCTTTACAAGTAAATTTCATTTTCAGAATATTATGGGGCTTCATTTTAGTAACTTTGTTTCTCTATGGAAAAAGCCTTTAAACAACTCATAAAATTACAGTTTCCATTTCTGTGCCAGAGCAAGCTTTTACTTGCTGTTAGCGGAGGTGTTGATAGTATAGTGATGGCTCATCTTTGCAAACTGGCAAAATTAGATTTTTCTATAGCCCATTGTAATTTTAATTTAAGAGGAACAGAGAGTGATGAAGATGAAGCTTTTGTAATAGATCTAGCAGATGCGTTGGAAGTAGAAGTTTTTACGCAGGCTTTTGATACCGAAGCCTATGCAAAAGAAGCTAAACTTTCTATACAAATGGCTGCAAGAGATTTACGATATAATTGGTTTGAAGAATTACGAAGTTCGTTAAATTTTGATTTCATCTTAAGTGCACATCATGCCAATGATAATGTGGAAACTTTTTTAATTAATCTTGTTAGAGGTACTGGAATTGAAGGTTTTACTGGAATTAAAGATACCAATGGTTATATCTTAAGACCGCTTCTCAATTTTTCCAGAAAAGAGATTGAAGCCTATGCTACTCAAAATAATTTGGAGTGGCGGGAAGATAGCAGTAATGCATCTCCAAAATATATGCGAAACAAGATCAGGCATCAGGTAGTTCCCGTTTTAGAAGAGATCAATCCACAATTTTTAGAAAGTTTTAATCAGTCACAAAAGTTCTTGAAAGAAAGTGTAGATCTTGTGGAAGATTATATTGGCCTATTATATAATGAGATTGTAGAAAAAACACATTTCGGTTATCAACTAAAGCTAGATGTTCTAAAAAAACTTCCTAATAATAAAGCAATTTTATACCAGTTGCTTAAATCTTTTGGGTTTTCTGAATGGAATGATGTTCATGCTCTATTGGAAGCTCAATCCGGAAAAGTGGTTTTTTCAAAAACCCATAGACTTATTAAAGATCGTGAATATTTGCTTTTAACTGAGATTCCTGAAATTGATGCTACAAAGGAATATCAAATTTCTGCGGAAGAAGATGTGGTCATGTTACCAATGGGAACTTTTAGTTTTCATAAGGCAGAAAAAGTAACAGAAGTAGATGTTCACTCTATTTTTGTTCCTGAAGACACTCTAGAATTTCCTTTGATTCTGCGAAGATGGCAAAAGGGCGATTATTTTTATCCGTTTGGAATGAAAGGAAAGAAAAAGCTTAGTGACTACTTTAAGGACAAAAAATTATCTTTGCCTGAAAAGGAAAGTGTTTGGTTGCTTTGCTCTAATAACAAAATTGTTTGGGTGGTAAATCATAGAGCCGACGATAGGTTTGCGGTTACAGATTCTACTCAAAAAATATTAAAATTAACCTATACCCCATGAAGTATTACTTATTCCTGACTCTGTTTGTATTCTCATTATTCACAACTCAGGCTCAGGTTTTTAATCCTGGACAAGAAGAAAGTCAAGTTGTAAATCCTATTTCTTGGGATGCGAAGCTGGAAAAGCAAAATGACAGTATTTATAAGCTGATAATAAAAGCCAATATAGAAAAAACTTGGCACCTCTATTCTCAGCATTTAGGAGATGAAGGGCCAATTCCCACCTCATTTACTTTTGAGGAAGCTCCAGAACAGTATGCTCCACTAGGAGAAATGGAAGAACCAAATGTTCCTTCTGTTTTTGATGAGGTTTTTGAGATGGAGATCAAATACTTCGAGGATCAAGCAGAATTCTCTCAAAACATTAAAGTGCTAGATGAGAATGCAGTTATAATGTTTGAGGTTGAATTCATGGCTTGTAATGACACACAATGTTTACCTCCAGAAACTGTTCCTTTTCAAATTTCTGTCAAAAAAAATGAAGCCAGTACAGGATATACTGATGTAGAAGTAACATCTGTAGATGTAGATAAAACCAATAGTTTAAGTATTGGTGTTCAAGGAAATGATAAATTTCAGTTAGAAGAAAAAAAGGAAAAGAAAGGATATTTATCTATTTTCTTACTAGGATTTTTAGGAGGTCTTATAGCGCTGCTTACACCTTGCGTTTTCCCAATGATACCGCTTACTGTGTCATTCTTCACCAAAGGAGCTAAAACCCGTAAACAAGGTTTAACGAATGCCATTTTATATGGATTTTTCATTTTTATAATCTATCTTTTATTAAGTCTACCATTTCATTTATTGGATAGCGTAGCACCGGAAATTCTGAATAATATTTCTACAAATGTTACTTTGAACGTAGTATTCTTTGTAATATTTATAGTATTCTCTTTATCGTTTTTTGGATATTACGAAATTACCTTACCAACATCTTGGAGTAGTAAAATGGACGATAAAGCCTCAAGTATTGGAGGAGTTATCGGAATATTTTTTATGGCTTTAACCTTGGCGTTGGTTTCATTTTCTTGTACAGGTCCTATTTTAGGGTCTTTGTTAGGAGGATCTTTAAGTAGCGATGGAGGAGCAACACAATTATCTTTTGGAATGGGTGGTTTTGGTCTTGCATTAGCATTACCATTTGCTTTATTCGCTTTATTTCCAAATTGGTTGAATTCTTTACCAAAGAGTGGTGGATGGTTGAATTCTGTAAAAGTGGTTCTTGGATTCTTAGAATTAGGTCTTGCTTTCAAATTTTTATCGAATGCAGATTTAGTGGAGCATTGGGGATTCTTGAAAAGAGAGATCTTTATAGGTATTTGGATATTGGTAGGAATCGGCTTAATGTTATATCTCTTCGGAATTATAAGATTTCCACATGATGGTCCAAAAAAGAAATTGAGTAAAGGTAGATTTGGACTTGGTGCAGTAACTTTCTTATTTGTTTTGTACCTATTTCCGGGATTAACAAACACAGCTTTTGCTAATTTGGAGCTTATTAGTGGTTTTCCACCACCGTTGTTTTATAGTGTTTATGACAAAGAAACCGAAGGTCCGCTTGGTTTAGAAGCTTATAAAGATTGGGATAAGGGCTTGGAAGCAGCTAAGGAGCAAAACAAACCTATTATGTTAGATTTTACAGGATGGGCTTGTGTAAATTGTAGAAAGATGGAGGAGAAAGTATGGAGTGATCCGGAAGTGTATGAAACCATCAAGAATGACTATATTTTGATCTCTCTATATGTAGATGATCGTGAAGAATTACCAACTCAAGAACAATTTAACTACGTTCGTGAAAATGGTTCGATAAAGAAAATCAAGACCGTGGGAGATAAATGGGCAACCTTTCAAACGGTGAATTTCAAGAACAATTCTCAACCTTTCTATGTACTTCTCGATTCTGAAAAGAATTTATTAATGGAGCCAGTTGGGTATACTCCCAATATCAAGAAGTATCTTACTTGGTTAAGATCTGGAGTTGCTAACTTTAAACAAAATGTAAAAGAGTAAAATCCTTTTAGGGTTACGGGGGTTATTTCTATCTTTAGGAACTTAAAATTCTTAAATATGAAATTAATAAAAACCCCCGGAATGCTTTTACTTGCATTTTTGCTGACTTTTTCTGGTTTTTCCCAGACAAGCGAAGATTATAAAGTAGCCGAAAATTACACCAAACAGGAAGTAGATATTACCATGAGAGATGGTATAAAGCTGCACACCACCATTTACGCTCCTAAAGATACCTCTAAAAAGTATCCAATTATAATGCAGAGAACTCCTTATAGTTCTCAGCCTTACGGGGCAGATCAATTTAGATCTAAAATTGGGCCTAATGAGTTTTTAATGAAAGAAGGGAATATCATTGTTTACCAAGATGTTCGTGGTAGATGGATGAGTGAAGGCGTTTATGATAATATGCGTGCTTATATTCCGAATAAAAAAGGAAAGCAGTTTGACGAAGCCAGCGACACTTATGATAGTATAGACTGGTTGGTTAAAAATGTAAAAAATAACAATGGTAAAGTTGGAACTTGGGGAATTTCTTATCCTGGATTTTATGCTGTTTATTCTTTGTTAGACGCACATCCGGCGTTAAAAGCAGTATCTCCACAAGCGGGAATTTCAGATTTCTTTTTTGATGATTTTCATCACAATGGAGCTTATTTGTTAAGTTATTGGAGAGCCACCGCCTTATTTGGTTACGAGAAATCGAAACCTTCTGATACCGCTTGGTATAAGTTTCCAGAGTTAAAGTCTGAAGATCAATATCAGTTCTTTTTAGATAATGGTCCTTTAAGCAACTTAGATAAATATTACAAAGAAGACAACGTGTTCTGGACACAACTTAAAGAACACCCTAATTATGATGAATTTTGGAAGTCAAGAGGAATACTTCAGTATTTAAAAGATGTGAAGCCAGCTGTGATGACCGTAGGTGGATTGTTTGATGCGGAAGACCTTTATGGACCTTTTCATGAATATCAGAGTATAGAAAAAAGCGGAGACAATTATAATACCTTAGTGTATGGACCATGGAGTCATGGAGACTGGGCTAGAAAATCTCCACGTCAGGCTATTGGAAATGTTTATTTTGGGGATAATATTTCTGAAGATTTCCAGAAAAATATCGAGACAAAATTTTTCAATCATTTCTTAAAAGGTAATGGGTCTAAAGATTCTGGTTTGCCAGAAGCCTATATGTATGATACCGGAAACAGACAATGGGATGAGTATGCTAATTGGCCTCCAAAAGCTGCAGAATCTAAAAAGTATTATTTAGGGGAAGATCAAAAACTGATGGACGATGCTACAGATGCTGAAATCTCTTTTGTAAGTGATCCAAAAAAACCTGTTCCTTATTCTGAAGATATCAAAATGGTATTCACGCCTAGAAAGTATATGACAGACGATCAACGATTTGCTGCCAGAAGACCAGATGTGCTTGTTTTTGAGACGGAGGTATTGGAAGAGGATATGACGTTAGTTGGACCAATTGAAGCTGCTCTTAAAGTTGCTACTACAGGAACTGCTGCAGATTGGGTAGTAAAAGTGATAGATGTATATCCTGCAGATGCTCCAGATTATGAAGAAACTCAAGAGTATTTGAAAATGGGTAACTACCACATGATGGTTAGAAGTGAAGTTTTAAGAGGGAGATTTAGAAACTCTTTTGAAAAACCAGAGCCTTTTGAACCAAATAAGAAAACAGATGTAACTTTTGAATTGCAAGATGTGAATCACACTTTCAAGAAAGGGCATAAATTACAAATTCAAGTACAAAGCACTTGGTTTCCATTAATAGATTTAAATCCACAAACCTATGTTCCTAATATTTTTAAAGCGAAAGCTGAAGATTTTAAGAAACAAACCCATACTGTTTACGGAGATTCTTATATTAAAGTTTCTGTGTTGGAGAAAGAATAAATTAGAACATACTATTTAATAAAAAACCCATCTCAATACAAATTGAGATGGGTTTCCTATTTTTAATGTTTCATTAGCCAAAGTGCTGCTTTAGGAAACATTTTAGACCAAGCGGCTTCATTATGCTGACCACCAGGAATAGACTTCGTGTTTAAATGACCTGGATTTAAACCTTTATCTATCAATCTGTTCTTCATTTCATTCATAAGTGGCACCATAGTTTCATCTTCATCTTCTCCGGCTCTAAAGTATATTTTTGCCTCTGCAATATCTTTAAGTTCTATATTTTCTGTAAACGGTTTGATCTCATCAGAAAACCAAAAACTTGGAGAAAACACCAAAGCTTTGCTAAATAAATCAGGACGTTTTAGAATTGTATAATATGAGAAAAGTCCACCAAGAGAACTACCACCAATAAAAGTATTCGCTGCATTAGGTTTAGTTCTATAAGAAGTATCTATGTGTGCTTTTAAGGTCTCAGTTAGAAAATTTAAATATGAATTCGCATTTCCACCATGATATTTTGGATTCGGAAATGGAGTTAATTCGTCTATTCTCTTTTCATTTCCATGCGCTATCCCCACAACAATAAGTTCTAATTTTAGGCTATCTAAGATTTCATCTACTCTCCATTCTCCGGAATAAGAAGTGGATGTATCAAACAAATTTTGAGCATCCTGAAGATATAGCACGGGGTAATTCTTCTTTTTCTTATTATAAGATTTAGGTAAATAAATCCATATTTTCTTTATAGTATCCAGCTGAGGAGCTTCTATTATAAATGTAGAAACATTATTTGTAGCAGTTTGCTGCGCAATACAATTAGTAGCTATAAGACTTGTAATTAATAATAATATGAAGGCTGAAAGTTTTAATTTCATTTTAAATTTCAGGAATTAGTTGGTGTGATAATTTTCTATAAGTTTATAATGACTTGCAGTTTTCAGAATTCTATCCACATCGTCCTTATTAGAAACTCCATCTTTTACGTCGTGTATCAAACTTTTTACTTCTTTTAGTACTACATCTCTATATTCTTGATTATATGGCTTTTGATTTATTAAATGTTGAAACATGATGAGCAACTTATGCGTAAGGGTAATATCATGCTTACAATAAGTTCTAATAGATGCCATTACTTGATACATCAACTCTTCAAAAGCTATCGTATTGATTTTTAAGTAGGGCTCATTATCTCTTCTAATTACATTGATGTCTTTTTTCTTCATTCTCAATGCAAACAATTCAGTAAGATAATCTATAGCATTCAGTGCGGTTCCGGGATCATTAATTCCGGGAGACATCGCTTTTACAATAATCTCGGTAAGCTGTTTAAAACCTAAAATGTAATTGTCTTCTACAAGTTCTTCTCTCGCAAAATTGAAATTTGCTAAGATCTGCTTTACCGTATCATCGTCAAGCTTTTTTTTGGATTTTATGATAGGTCTATCATTCAATATAAAAATACCTTTTACCGGTAGAATATGAATTTTAGTTTCTGCATCAATACAAATATCGATAAGGTTGGTGGTGGAGATGTTTTGAAAATAGCCGCTTTTCTCTGAATGATATTCATACCATTCTTCAGATTCCGGAAAATTTTCATCATATTCCGTTTCTTTATCCAATAGTAATTCTAATCTATTTTTAGATTGTACATAGATTTTCTCAAGAATATTACTTATCTGTATAGATTGCGAGATGTTATGAATAAAAAAGATAAAAGCATAAATACATACCACGGTACCTAAAATTCCCATCAATACTGAAAATCCTGGAATTTGATACTTATCGCCATCTGGCTGAATAGTAAATAAAATGAAGATATTATATAGAATGGTTGAAAGATAACCCCCTAAAATTACTTGGTGCTTCTTGTTAGAAATTAATCCTGGTAATAATCTTGGAGAATAATTGCTGGATGCTTGACTTAATAGAAGCATCACCATAGAAAAACTAAAAACAATTACAGAGATTAATCCAGAGATCAAGGCGCTTAAGATGGTTAAAGCGGTATCTCCATTATTCACCACCAAAAAAGGAGCCTTATCCATGAGGTATTTAGAAATACCTAAATTCTCCAAATAGATCATGATAGAGGCGAATAATACTCCTAAAACTGCTAAAACAGTAGGGTAAAAGGCAATTTTGCTTTCAATTACATTAAAAAATGAAAGGGTACGGTAGTATAGTTGCTTCATGAATTTACTTTATGTTTTAAAAATACTCAATTAAGTTCTTTTACAGGGTTACCGTCTAGTTTTATAACAAAAAATTACAGGAATAATTAAACGCTGCCTTTTGAAATATGATAATGGCTGAATCTCTGTGACTAATAATGACGCTATCTTTTTAATAAAATATAAAGAGGCAAATGAATGAATATCTATATGATTTAAGTTCACTGCAAACCTAAAAACAAGGCATCTCAAGAGGTAGCTTATAAAAGAAATTGATGTTAAAGACCAGCATCCACATATATTAAATTGATAGAAGTATCTGTGAAAAGCTTAAGTTTCGGGTTTATTATTTATCTAATAAAATCCATCTATTTCCGGCGCTTTGAATCGTGTAAATTTGATTAGCACTTATAGTGCTAATTGTTGAATTTGTTCTAACATCATACAAATTGTCTGAGTTAGAAAATATAAGATTTTTTGTGCTTATAGCATCCCAGCCAATCAATCTTATAATTCTTCCTTTATTAGCATTTGCTGGCGGAATTATTAATTGGCTAACTTCATTATTTATTCTCAAAGTACCAACTTCATCTGTAATAACATAATCTCCTGTTGCACTGGTTGTAGAAATATAATTTTGATAATGTGGATATGACCAATTAAGATTACCACTGCCATCTAATTTTAATATTTGCTCGGTATTACCTCTAACGGCAGGGAATATATATTCTTCTAGAGTAGTAGTACCAATTCCAACTTTTCCTGCAAAATATCCGGCATAAACTTTTGCGCTGCTATTTCCATAAGCCACAGAATAAATACCGTAAACTGTTCCTTGACCTTGAATAGTTCCAACCTCATTATAGAGGCCATAGTTATTACTATTAGCTCCAAAGGTCCTTCCTACTCGGTTAAAAATGCCATAGATATCGTTGGTGCCGCTATTTTGGTACGATTCATTAAAAATACCATAATGTATACCTAAACCTATTCCGCCTACATTATTTTTGATGCCATATTTATTGCCGTTGGTAGCACTTCTGTTATCGCTAATAATTCCATAGGTTGTTAAATTATCTGTAGCGGGGTTGCTGTTGTCAATTTCTAAGACTTTTTTGATTGAGGTTTCGGTAGGAGAGTTTAAAGAAATTTGAAGTTTAGACGTAATATCTTCTGTTCCTATCCCTATATTTCCTTTTCTGAAGATAGCGTCAGTTATATTGTTAGGACTTGTTGTAGTTCCTGGTTTATAGAAATGGCTTCCTGAGATTCCACTTATAGCCTCCCATTTTAAACTGGAATTGTTCCAGAAATAAAAGCCAACGGGAAATTGAGGAATAGCGGTTTTTAAAAATACCATCATTCCATGTTGAGCAATTCCCGGAGGAGTAGCAGGAAATTTTTCGATCCTGGGGATCAAAATTCCATCTATTACCGAAGGATTTTCTGATGATCCTGCTACGATATCTAATTGGGCTTGCGGATTAGAGGTGCTAATACCTACCTGAGCATAGCACACAGCTAAGCTCAGGAAAAACGTAAAAAATATTGCATATTTCATTTTGAACTGATTTTAGACAGTCAATGAAATTAGCCTGTAATGTAAAAGGGAATATTAAATATATGAAAATTATTACATTGAAATTCAAATAGTTATATATAATATTAGCTCAAATCAAGTTTAAAATGACAGTATTAAATTTTGTTAAGCCAAGGCCTTAGACTTTTCCTGTAGCATTTTTATTTCATCCCTTAATCTGGCAGCAGTCATGAAATCTAAATCTTTCGCCGCAGCTTCCATTTCCTTTCTTTTATCACGAACTCTCTGTTCTAATTGAGGTTTGCTGAAATAAGCAGTTTCCTTCTCTGCAGCTTTAAGAGTTGGTGCAGATTCAATTTTATAAGCTTCCTCTTTTTTCTTGATGAGCGTACTATTAAAAGCTTTTACCAAGGCTTGAGGCTGTACATTATGTTTAGTATTATAGGCAATCTGTTTTTCTCTTCTATAATCGGTTTGATCAATAGTTTTCTGCATACTATCTGTAATCTTATCTGCATACATAATTGCCCGACCTTCTAGGTGCCTTGCTGCTCTACCTATAGTTTGAGTTAGTGATCTATTACTACGTAAAAAACCTTCTTTATCTGCATCTAAAATAGCTACCAAAGAAACTTCCGGAAGATCCAGACCTTCTCTTAAAAGGTTCACTCCAATAAGTACATCAAAAACACCTCGTCTAAGATCGTTCATGATCTCTACTCGTTCTAAGGTATCTACATCAGAATGTATATATCTACATCTTATATTGATTCTGGTAAGGTATTTATCCAATTCTTCTGCCATTCTTTTGGTAAGCGTAGTCACCAATACCCGTTGATCTTTTTCAGCTCTTACATGAATTTCTTCTATAAGATCATCAATTTGGTTCAAGCTTGGACGTATCTCTATAATTGGATCTAATAATCCTGTTGGTCTAATTACCTGCTCAACATATATTCCTTCTGTTTTCTGAAGTTCATAATCTGCAGGAGTTGCACTTACATAAATCACTTGATTTTGTAAAGCTTCAAACTCTTCAAATTTTAAAGGTCTGTTATCCATAGCAGCCGGTAACCTAAATCCGTAATCTACTAAATTCTCTTTTCTGGATCTATCACCACCGTACATAGCATGAACTTGTGGAATGGTAACGTGACTTTCATCTACTACCATTAAATAATCATCTGGAAAATAATCTAACAAACAGAATGGTCTAGTTCCGGGTAATCTTCCATCAAGATATCTGGAATAGTTCTCAATACCTGAGCAATAACCCAATTCCCGAATCATTTCTAAGTCGAAATTGGTTCTTTCTTCCAATCTTTTTGCTTCCAGATGTTTTCCAATTTCTTGAAAATAGGCCATTTGCTTTACAAGATCATCTTGAATTTCACGAATAGCGCCTTGCAACACATCTGGAGATGTAACAAACATATTTGCCGGATAGATGTTCAGGCGTTCATATTTTTCAACAATCTCATTGGTCTGTGGATCAAATGCTTCAATCTCTTCAATATCATCGCCAAAAAAGTGCACTCTAAAAGCATTATCGGCATAACTTGGAAATATGTCTAAAGTATCTCCTTTAATTCTGAAATTACCATGATTAAAATCTGCTTCAGTTCTAGAATATAAACTTTGAACCAAGCTATGAAGTAATTTGGTTCTTGAGATATGCTGATCTTTTTCAATAGAAATCACATTCTTCTTGAATTCTACAGGGTTACCAATACCGTATAAACAAGAAACAGAAGCTACTACAATTACATCTCTTCTTCCGCTTAAAAGAGAAGAAGTCGTGCTTAAACGCAGTTTTTCGATCTCCTCATTAATAGATAGATCCTTTTCTATATAAGTTCCAGAACTAGGAATAAAAGCCTCCGGTTGATAATAGTCGTAATAACTCACAAAGTACTCTACAGCATTCTCTGGGAAGAATTGTTTAAATTCTGAATATAGCTGTGCTGCCAAGGTTTTGTTATGGGCAAGCACCAAGGTTGGCTTTTGCACATCTTGAATTACATTGGCTACAGAAAATGTCTTTCCAGATCCTGTAACTCCTAATAAAGTTTGGTATTGTTCGTTTTTATTGATTCCTGCAACCAATTGCTTGATCGCTTGGGGTTGATCCCCTGTAGGTTTATATTCTGATTGTAAATTGAATTTCATGAATCTCTTTTTCTTAGCTTCACGAAAATAAGCAATAATTATACCTAATGCAATGGAGGAAGCTTTACCTAATCAAGGTAAAATGGCCAGAAAATTCTTGACCATTCTTCAATTTAGAGCGAAACCAATAATCGTCTGCAGGCATTGGTTTACCATTATGTTCTCCGTTCCAGCCGGTTTCAGATGCATCTAGGGTTTTCAATAATTTGCCATATCTGTCAAATATGTAAACTAAGTTCTTGAAAGAAGTGTCAGATGTGATTCCTTTTATCTGCCAAAAGTCGTGAATTCCATCATTATTTGGAGTAAAGAAATTGTCATAACCTATTACTGCTATTTTAGAACTAATAATAGCGCATCCTTTTAGATCTTTGATATATAAATTTTGAAACCCGGAGCTAATATTGGTAAACGTGGTACTGGTTTGATAAGGCCCTTCTATAGTACCTATGGCAAATTCAAAATTTGCTGCATTAGGAATGTCTAAAGTGATGGAATTATTATTCCCATTGATCTGCGGTTGAACTAAAGAAAAATTTTCAATTACCGGGGGAGCATTTTTAATAAGTTCAATTTCTGTAATGTTATAACAGTTAGGATTTCCATTTTCCCAAACCTTTGCAAAAACAATTTCATCACCTTCAGAATTGTAATTGGAAGAGACAGCGTTGATACCCATTTCAGCTTCTGTTCGATCATTAAAATATTCAATTTGATAATCGGAAGGATTTAAACCATTTAAAATTTCTGAACTGCTATTGGAAAGGATGAAGTCTAAGTAGCCAATATTGTTAATATCACATTGTTCAATTTTGATATTGTTTTGAATGATAGGACCATCAGCTATTAATAATTTAAAATCGGTAATTTTAGCGCAACCTGTTAGATTGTTTTCTACCCTGGCGTAAATAGTTTTAACCGGTTGAGAACTGGTATAGTTGCCTTGAATAGCATTTATATTATCTGAAGCATTTGCCAGCGATTCATGATAAGTTAAGCTGGTATTATTTTGAGATGAGATGGAGGCATTGTTTTGGCTCAAATTAAAGGTTGCTGTGCCAGAGGAGTTACAAAGGTTAAGGTCTTCCGGTTTATTTATTTCAGGGCCATCTGGAAAAGGAAACTCTCCAATGGTTGCTGTTCCTGTCCATTTTAGATCGAAAGAGCTATTTCCAATAGGTCTATCAATTACAATAAAATAGGTTTCTCCAGGAAGTACATCTAAAGATCTTATATAATTATTTCCATTTTTTCCCGGACCTTCACTTGTTTCAGTTTCAATATCATTCATTCCGGTATGATTGTTCAAACTTCCGGAAGCCAACGGGTTGGTGGTAGAACATCGAACGGCAAATCCTAAATTCCCGCAAGTGACATTAGGTCCAAAAATAAAAAAATCATAATCTATTTGAATATTAAGACTAGAAGGAATTAAATCGAAGCCCAACGTGCCTGCTTTTGTGATCTCAATTTCCAACCAAAGGCTATTATGCTCAAAACTCGCACAATTATTTAAACCATTTAATTCTTGTGTACCAAATCCTGAAGCATTGCTTGAGATGGATCCATCGCCACAAATTTTAAGTGCTCCAGCACAATCACTTCTATTATTTTGTGCCTTAAGCTCTTCGAAAATTCCTATGAATAGAAATCCGAATAGTAATAGGCTTTTTATTTTGGAGAAGACCTTCAATTTTAAAGATCTCTATTCTTTAAAAGCTTAAAAGATAAGAAAACAAAGATGACAGTCCATGCTATTACAATTAGTAATTGATACCAATGAACGCCATAATCTTTATCCAATTCAGACCCTATTTGAGTGGCAGCAGTTTTTATCACATTCAATCTTGAAAATGGCTCTACAACCAAATTACTCATAGATTCTAATGGGAAGAACTGGGTAATATTATCGGCTAGATCAGATTCTCTAAAAAGTTTCCATTTTAAGACTCCGTAGGCAATGCTTTCTGCGATCCACCAGATAAATAAGAATCCCAAGGCAAATGCAGATCTTTTTATTAGAATACCTAAGAACATGCAAAATGAGAAGAATCCAACAAGTTTTACAAAGTATCCAACTAAATATTCCAAGTCTGAAAATACAATGGAGAATTCGGTGAAATCTGAAAAGGAATAGCCTAGTAATAAGGATACAACAAACAAGAATAACGTTGAAATTACCGAGAAAAGTACTACGGTTATAAATTTGGATAAGACAAATTCTTTTTTACTCAATCCATCTATTAAATTCTGTTTTAAAGTTCTGTTGCTGTATTCATTAGACATCATCGATACAATAACGATGGCCAAAAATAATTTTAACGTAGCCGCTATATAGCTATTAAAATGCCAGATAAATGGGAAGTTAAAAATCCCTTGGTCTGCCAACCTAAAATGAATATTTCCAAGATCAAATTCTATAGAAGCGATAAGCGCAATAAAAGTGATTAATACAAAATAGGTAATGGTAAGGATCTTTGCCGAACGACTGTACTTAAGTTTGTGTAGTTCTATATTTAAAAGTCGTAACATTGTACTAAGAATTTTCTTTGGTTAGTTGCAAGAATTGCTCTTCTAAGCTTTCTTTTCTTTTGTTTAAAAAAGATAAAATCAGACCTTGATCAAAAATATATTTATTCATCATCTCTGCATCCATTGGCTCCTTAAGAATAGCAGTAATCAAGCCTTCATCATTAGTTATTTTTCCGATAGAAGGATGATGTGATAGTATTTCTTCGAGATGCTCCATATTAGCAGCTTTAAGTTCGAAGAATCCATGACTAGCGTTCATTTCATCAACCCTACCGCTATATAATTTCACTCCTTTTCTAATGATCACCACATGAGAACAAACTTTTTCTACTTCATCTAAAAGATGTGAAGCCAAAAGTATCGTTGTTCCTGTAGATGCAATTTTTCTAATGATCTCTCTTATTTGATGAATTCCTTGTGGATCTAAGCCATTTGTAGGTTCATCTAAAATCAGAATTTCAGGATCATTTAAGAGGGCAGAAGCTATGGCAAGTCTTTGTTTCATTCCTAAAGAAAAGGCTTTAAATTTGCTGTCTTTCCTATCTAAAAGATCCACAATCTTCAATTTCTCTTCAATTTTTACTGGATCAACTCCCTTAATCTTACAAACGAGCGCTAAATTTTGAGCAGCCGTCATATATGGATAGAAATTGGGATGTTCTATAATGGCTCCAACTTTTTTAAGCGCCTCATGCGTAGAATCTTTTCCATCAAACCAGAAAAATTCTCCACTAGTCTTATTAACTACGTTGAGAACCATCCCCAAGGTTGTAGATTTTCCACTTCCGTTAGGGCCTAAAATTCCGTAAACATGCCCTTTATGTATTGTAAAAGAAAGGTCGCTTACCGCGGTTAAAGCACCGTATTTTTTAGTGAGATTTTGAAGAGTTAGAATTGTATCCAAAGTATACTTGATTTTAACATTTGACGACTAAGTTAACGTTTTGTTACAGCAGAAGTGGTGGAGAAATCTTATTTTTGGGAAAATCGCTTACATGGAAGAAAAATTAATGTCAAAGAAAAAACCTTCATTTCCCGTAAATGAACGTTTTAACGCCTATCTCGCAAAATATAATAGAAACACTAAGATCCCGGTTTTTTATGACGATCTATTAAGGTTTGCAGGATGTGTGACTGTGTATGACAGACATGACGAAGATACGTTATGGGTACGTTGTTATTATTCTGATAGTGAGCGAAAGGAAATTGACGATTCTTTAAAACATGTTTATACCATTCTGCATTCCGATGGTAGCGATGACTCTTTAGATACGCTTAATATAGATGCTATAGATTACTGTACGTTTGGGAATTCAAAACCCTTCAGAATAAAAGTGCGTAATATTTTAAACGATAGTTTTACGTATTTCTATGTGAAGTTAGCCGATTCTTCAAGGATTTACGGTCTTGAAATTGAACATATCTTATCTCCACACCGAATTAATTTTTTGGTGTATAAAGACACTCTGATAGAAGAACATATCGCTGGAATTCCCGGAGATGTTTTTATTGAAGATGAGTTGCCTCTTTGTGACGATAGAGCAAAAACACAAATAGCCAAGCAGTTCGTAAAATTTAATGAACGCTGTATGGTGCGGTTATTAGGAGATATGAGAGCATATAATTATGTGGTAATTCCAACACACGATTTTGACCATGTAGAGTATACCATTAGAGCTATAGATTTTGATCAGCAGTGTTTTGAAGGAAATTTAAAGGTATATAGGCCCCAATTCTTTAAAGAGAATTTTAAAATGGTGCAATTGGTTACAGAAAAGCTTCAAGATGATTCTATAGAGCAATATAGAAGAGAAGAACGCTCGTTATTGGCTAAAAGGATGATTAACGCACATACTAGATTTAAAGAGCTTATACGTTGTATGATCAACGATCATGTTTCTACGCAAGAAAATGTGCGCACACTAAGAAAAGACCTTTTTAACTTTACTCGAGATGTAAAATTTAAAAGAGCCAGAACTATGGGGCAGATATTAAGAACTGCCTTAGACTTTGTGCGTAGAAACTATGAAGATGTAAATATGAAAGTGCTAAAGTAGTTTAGCTTTTCTCTTCTTTGTTGAAATATACAAGATAGTAATACATCTGCTTTTCTTCATCCCATCCTTTTTCTACAAATTTTTCTGCAGATTCTGGGTTGATAAAGTCTAGTTTTATTTGAATATGAGTATCTAAATTGATGGTATTCTTAATAGATTTTCTCGAAGCAGTAACTGCAGAATTCGATATAGGAAATTCTGTAAGATCTTCAATTTTATATTTTGGAGCTTTTTCGGTCTTATAATTTTTAAATTCAGGGATAAGATCTGGGTTGTCTATTACAGAATTTAAGAAGTTGGTTTCCTCAAAAGAGTCATTCTTAGCAAAATAATCTACACTTCGGTTCATGAACATCACTTCTTCTTTTTTGTCTTCCGCAGGTAATACTACATCTTTAGCAAAATTCTGACAGAATTTTAGATACTTCTTAGTATAGAAATTTTCATCTGCCAACACATCTACTCCCAAGAAATTCTCTAACCAATATTTCGTATCATATTTGTTAGAATCTACAGATAATATCTTATATCCTTCTTCTCTATTTTTATTGAAGATAAGTGCTCCTTTATCTAATTTATTTAGATTGATACCTTGCTGAATGATCATTTCTAGCACACTTCCTTTTTCTTGAAATTGAAGGAAGTCATGTTTTAATTCAGATTTAAAGATCCCAATGGCTGAAGTTTTTTGATTGTCAACCAACATATTCTCAAAATACACAATATACACTTCTCCACTTTTTATGTGTGGATGAGAAGATTGCTCGAACAACAATGTATTTATCTTTTTAGAAACTTCATGAACGGTTTCAGGATGATCAAAGATTTGATTGGCATGATTATATAACTCGTTAAACTCAAGATCGGTCTCATGAAAGAACTGATAGTAATTCTCTTCTTTTTCTCTAAAAGGCTTCAGAAAATATTCTTTTATAAGCGGGGTAATCTCATCATTTAAATGAAATGGCTCGGCAGATAAGAAGATATTTTCATTTCTACTTTTATTACCAACACGGTGAATAGAAAGAGATTCAATTTGTGCGTTATATAAGTTGATCATTTTTTAAGTGTAAGAAACGTTTAACAGTGTGGTTAAATGTCGTGCTAATAAAATTAATTTAAGCGTAGGATATCAGTTATCAATCCTATAAATTAAAGATCAGATGTTTTAAAATATTAATTCCAATTATCATCAAAAGGAAGATCGTCGTAATCTTCAAGATCAAAATCATCATCAAATTCAGCATCGTCAAAACCTTCATTTTCCGCTACAAATTCTTTATCTGGAGCTTCTAGTGGAATCTGACCATGAACAAACATTAGGTTAGGATAATCTCTTCCTTCCTCAGGTTCAGCAATTTCCGCAAGTTCTACTAAGAAGGTCCACATGTTTAAAAAGTCATAGACGTAGATAAGCTTGGTTTGAGATTCTGAAACTACAGAATCTAAGGTAGTTTCATTCATCAATCTTATAGAACCTTCTTCATCAGAAAGGTCAAATTGAGAAATCTCTTCTCCTTGATTCCAAGTATCATCACTTATATAAAAAGAGGCCATTTCTGAGCCATCAAACCCGAATGCATTGATTATGGAGTTATGGAAATCTTCTAAAGTACTTTCTTCTAAAAGTTCGATATCTCTAAAAACATCATCTTCAGCATCCAAAATAACTCTAAACCGGTAAATCATAATTTTATTTTTTTTGAGCACGCAAAGTTACAAACTTTTAGACTTTATTGGGGCACGTAAAACTTCCAATACTATATAAAATTGAAACCCAAAGAGTAGGGTAGCAACAACAAGGTGTAAAGGTTGCGATAGCACTGGAAAATCAAAATAATACATGGCCATTCCCGTAACTACTTCAATAAATATTAAGCTGATGACCCAGTTTATCTTAGAAAAACCAAGTGCCAATTTTCTATTTTGTCTCCATAACATAAGGTTTACCAAAAGAACAATTATAGAAAAAGAACGATGAACATAAAATGTGATCGATGGGTTGGCCAACCATTGCTGATTGGTGCCATAACCTAATATTTTTACTTGATCGTCTATTAATTGTCTTACCTGAGTTCCTAAAGTAATTTGAATAAGTGTAAAAATTATTGCGAACAGCATTAAATTCTGAAAGCTTTTCCTTTTAACTTTGGTAGTGGTGTTGGAGCTGGTTAGTTGCATTAAATAAATAATAATAGCAACTATAACTAGTGCCATTAACATGTGTACGGTGATCTTAACAGGGGAAAGTACCGAGTAAACCACGGTGGCTCCTAGCCAAGCTTGAAAGCCCATTAAAAATACTGTTAACCAGGAAAGTAGAGTGATTCTTTTTTTAATTCTCCATTTAGAGAAAGAAAGCACCGCCATGATTAAAATTGCGATACCTGCTAAAGCACCCGCAAGTCTGTTTAGATATTCCACCCAAGTGTGCCATGGATTGAAAATAGCATAATCATGCTTGGTATACGTGTTCCAATTAGACGCATTGTAAGTTGTACCAGATCTAAAATCTTCAGAAGCAACTTGTAAGGCTTGATCTACAATAATTACTTGACCTTTTTCGTAATCGTGTTCCGGTTTAAATTCAATTTCAGAAACTTCGGTAGGAGGGATGTAATACCCAAAACATTTTGGCCAATCTGGGCAACCCATTCCAGATCCTGTCATACGCACTAAGGCACCGGCAATAATCACTAAATAAACTAAGGCGAGTGATAATTTTACAAATTTTCTATACATTCTTAACCGTATTATAGAGTGTAAACTTAGACTGTATGAGGGTTTAAGCCTTTTGCAATCCTAATTCTTCTCCTTTTTTAAGCATATATGTTCTGGCAACAGCATACTCATTAGCAATCTCACCCTCAAGAATTGCTTCTTTTATGGCGTCTTTAATAATTCCTATTTCTCTTGAAGGTTTTAAATTGAAAGTTTCCATGATCTCTTCTCCAGATACTGGAGGTTGAAAGTTTCGTACATGGTCTCTTTCTTCAACTTCTTTAATCTTGATCCTAACCTTTTTAAAGTTGTTATGATATTTCTTGAATCGCTTAGGGTTTTTGGTAGTAATATCTGCTTCGCAAAGCGTCATGAGATCTTCAATTTCTTCACCGGCATCAAATACCAGTCTCCTAACGGCAGAATCGGTTACATTTTCATCTGCAATTACAATAGGGCGGGAGCTCATCAATACTAATTTCTGAACATATTTCATCTTCTCATTAAGAGGAAGTCTCATATGTTTAAAAAGCTTATACACCATTTTTGCTCCAACAAATTCATGACCATGAAAGGTCCAACCAATCTTTTTATGGAATTTCTTTGTGGGCGCTTTTCCAATATCATGAAGTAAAGCCGCCCATCTAAGCCAGAGGTTATCGGTATTTTCTGAAATATTATCTACCACTTCCAACGTATGCCAGAAGTTATCTTTATGTTTTTGACCTTCAATTTCCTCGATGCCTTCTAAAGCAGTAAGCTGAGGCATGATAATAGGCAATAATTTTGTCTTGTGTAAAAGCGCAAAACCTACGGAAGGCTTTTCGGATAGTAGAATTTTATTGATTTCTTCTACAATTCGCTCTCCAGAAATGATCTTGATTCGATCTTTATTTCTGGTAATAGCGTCTAAAGATTCAGTTTCAATCTTAAAATTAAGTTGAGTTGCAAAGCGTATAGCTCGCATCATTCGCAAAGGATCGTCAGAATAGGTGATATCTGGATCTAAAGGCGTTTTAATTAATTGCGATTTTAAGTCTTCCAATCCATTAAAAGGATCTAAAAGTGCTCCAAAATTATTTACGGTAAGGCTTAATGCCAAAGCGTTGATGGTAAAATCTCTTCGGTCTTGATCGTCTTCCAAGGTACCATCTTCCACCACAGGTTTTCTGCTATCTAGATTATAACTCTCTTTTCTAGCACCTACAAATTCAATCTCCATATCAAAAGCATGAAGCATGGCGGTTCCATAATTCTTAAAGATCTGAACTTTTGGTTGATGATCTAAGAGGGAAGAAACTTTTTTGGCAAGCTCTATACCACTTCCAATAGCGACCACATCGATATCTTTGTGTTCTCCGCGCTCTAGCATTAGATCTCGAACAAAACCACCAATAACGTAACTATCTATTTTTAACTCGGCAGAAGCCTGAGAAATTATTTTGAAAATAGGATGTTGAAGTGCTTGGCTGTAATTCTTAATATTGGGCATGTCTTATTTGCGTATCACTTTTACAGATCTATCGTTTCCTAATTTTATAATTGCTGAAGGAGGACCTGAATTTTTAGAATGGTGCAAATTTACTACATAGTCCACACCTTTTAAAATTTCAGAAGAGATTTGCGCAAAAGAATTTGGCGTTGGCTCTCCACTAATATTGGCGGAGGTAGAAACTATTGGTTTACGAAATTGATAAATAAGTTGTTCGCAAAATTTTTCTTTTACTACTCGTATTCCCAATGTATCGTCTTCAGCCACCAAATTATTGGCTACACGTAATGGATTGTCGTATATGATAGTGGTTGGTTTAGAAGAATGTTCAATAATAGGGTATGCCGCTTCAGGAACTATATCTACACATTGCTCTAACATGCGTACACTATTTACTAAACATATCATCGCTTTGCTATCACTGCGTTTTTTCAATTTAAAGATTTTGTCCACAGCTTCAGCATTGGTAGCATCGCAACCAATTCCCCAAACGGTATCTGTAGGATATAAAATAAGTCCTCCTTTTTTAAGAATTTCAAGGCAGGTTTCTATTTCTTGCTTTACGTTATTTTCCATTGAGAACTAATTTATATTCTTGTAATGTTTTTGTTGCCATTTGATGAGTTGTAAAATTTTCAACCACTTTTTTATGAGCGTTTTTGGTGAAACGAGCTATGAGATCGGGATTTTGCTCTAAAAAGAGAATATGTTCTCCTAATTTTTCAGAATCAGCAGCGTCAGCTAAAAATCCGTTTTCCATTTGCGTCACAATTTCGGGAATTCCGCCCACATTAGTCGTAATAACTGGAGTTTTATGATAGAAAGCTTCAAAAATTACATTGGGTACTCCTTCAGAATTTGAGGTTAAGAGTAAAATGTCTAATTGCGAAATTAGGGCGGAGGCATTTTCCATAAAACCTAAAAAGCTGATATTCTCTGCTAAATTAGTTGTACTTAAATGCTTAAGTAGTTTAGGAGTAATAGATGTAAATTGCCCGATTTGAACAAAATGAAATTTCTTTATCGAATCCTGCTGCATAACATGCTTGGCAGTTTCAATGAAAGTATGCAGATCTTTAGCGGGAATATGATTTCCGATATTCCCAATAAGCATGATATCTTTATCGAGTTTTAGCTCTTTACGAAGATCGATTTTCGCACTAACATTTTGTTGTTTCTCGAGACTTATACCATGATAAACGGTTTTCAATCTGTCATGATTTAATAATGTTTCTTCAGTAATCTCCTTTGTTTTTTTTGAAACACACAAAATGCGTTTTAATTTTGGGTAGTTGTATTTTAAAAGTGTTTGTTTTCGGGTTTTAATAGGGAAGGTGGTTTTCTTACTAAAAACCATCAAAGGTAAATTGTAAAATTTATCGGCTATAACAACTAACGAAAGTGCTTTAGGATCATGTATATGAATAAGGTCTATTTGTTCTCGTTTACAAATAGTAATGATTTTTAAACTATAGCGCAGATCTAAATTAAATTTTAACGGAGCAGTTTTAAAATTTAAGGTATTGGTTTTTAGTTTTTTATGAAATGACCCCTCTTTAACGCAAAGAATAATATTTTCAACATCGGGAAAATTAGTTTGGAATTCTTCACACAACAATTCGATCTGATTTTCGCCGCCACCCCAATTCCTTACTGCCGATAAATGAAGGATTTTCATTCGAGTTTCTCTTTTTTGACTTTGATATAGTTATATTTGCTACTTATTCTTAACCTAGTTTTAGGAATTTCATTAGAGACTATAAATGCAAAAATAATGATTTACGCCTCGATTTTTCTAAATCATGAAATACTTTTTATGTCACCTAAGTTTTCCGCTATAAATTTTAATTTTAGATTTTAATGAAGATTTTCATTTCAAAATATAATAAGGTATCTAAAAAAAGTATTGAAGAAATTTTGTTGAATTTCAATATGGTAGGTCAATCATTTTTTAAAGATGATAAAGGACGTAGAAACTCTATTAAAGTAGTGGAAAGGGAAGGGAAGAAACTCAACGTGAAATGCTTTAAACGACCAAATTATATAAATAGGTATGTTTATACAAGACTTAGGAAATCTAAAGCAAAACGTTCTTTTGAGTATGCTGAAAAATTGATAGAAATGGGAATTGGAACGCCAAATCCTATTGCTTATGCTGAAGAGTCTATAAATGGTGCACTTAACAAGAGTTTTTATATAAGTGAACATTTAGATTATGATCTTACCATTAGGGATATTGATCTAAGCAAGCCTGGTCATGAAGATATTTTACGAGCATTTACAAGATTCACTTATAATTTACATGAGAATAAAATTGTTTTTTTAGATCATAGCGGTGGGAATACTTTGATTAATTTAAATGATGGGAATCATGAATTCTTTCTGGTGGATCTTAACCGAATGATTTTTAAGACGCTGAGTTTTAACGACCGTATGAAAAATTTTGAGCGTCTAACTTCACATAGAGATCAAGTAGAAATTATGGCTAAAGAATATGCGCGCCTTCTTGATATGCCAGAAAATGAAGTTTTTAATAGTATGTGGTCTTATGTTGATTCTTTCTTTACAAATAGAAAAAAGAACAGAAATGTAAAGCACAAATTGAAAAGCGTTTTTGGAATTAAATAACGCGATTACAATTTAAAATTCTTGTTTGCTTTTTATAAGTAATTAAAAAGGTAGCATTTCTTCTTCTCAAAGAATTTTCAAATTCGCTTAGCTAAAAGATAAATTTCTAAAGATTTATTTAGAGAAATATAAACCAATATATTTTTCTAAAGCATAATAATCAATAGCTTAATTTTTACTCAGACGTTCTTCGATCCAATATATGATATATTTCAAAATATTATCATCTGCCATATCCAAGCTTTGAAATGTGATGAACAGTTTATTCTGATCTTGTTGAAATCGTTTCAACTTTAACTTTGTTAACCAAAGTTTTTTATACGATCGAAAATATGTTAATTGTGAATAATTTCGGTAGTGATAGGTGTCATTTTTTATTTCTAAATGCTCAGACAAAGAAGAGAGTAGAAACTGATCTCCACTTCTAAACCTGTGTTGTATATTTTTTCTAAGCAGTGTGTCATCTTCAAAGAAGTTTTCAAGTGTTGATTTTCTAACGCTAACAGGCGTATGGAAACGTCTAACATAGTTATCCATTTTAGCCAATTTGGCACTGTTTTGCTGTAATTTTTTAAAACTTATTTTATCCTTTTTTACAGGAATATTTAAAATATTCAAAAACTTATGATAGGATTTTCTAACTGTTTTATTTTCATTAAACGATTGCCATTCTCCTCGTACAATTGGTTCCCCATTTATAAAGAAATCATCTGCCTTGACTTCGCTCATTATAAAAGTATCGTCATTAAATATAATAAAGTGCTCAGAAAGATTGGGAATCTTATATACCATAGATATAATAGAGCAGGAATTGAAGCAAGGTAAATACTCATCATATCCGTTAAAAATAACTTTATGATCTACCAGTTCTAAGTTGATATCTCTTTTTTGAGCTAAAGATCTTAAGGCATCAAAAGATTCTGGAGATTGATTATCGGTAACCAAGAAAATATTTTTAATAAATGGAGCAAACTTAATTATAGATTTAATGGCAATGTCAATTTCTCCAATGGAGTTGTATCGTTTAAGATGATTTTCAGAAGAGAAATTTATTTTAGACTCAGAATACTTATTTATTTTTTCTTGCCAATTTTTGTCGTTACCATTAACCCAAGTTATAACGGCATCAACTTGAAAATTTTCTTTAGGTTCTGTCATTCTATATTAATTAAATCCAAGAATTCAATTTGTATTCCCGATTATTTATTATTGTAAAAATAGAAAGTATTTTAAGGTTCAGTCTAAGTTATGGTAATAAATCAGCTAAAATTATTCAAATAGAACAAATAATATATTCCTCTACCATTATTAAACGATGTTGAACTTCTAAAGAGGTGGAAAAAATATAAGAGTTAAAAATTTCTATTCATCTTCATTATGAAGCGTAGGAGGTCTACGATATGTTTTAAGCGGATAATACCCCAGTTTTTTACGTTCTTGAAATTTCCTGATTAGGTTTAAAGGCTTTGGTTTTAAGTCTTTTTTATCGGCATAAAGAAATTCTAAGCATGCATCAATAATTCTTTTACTTGATAATCCATCTTTATAAGGATGCACATCTTTATTAAAATCTTGAATATTTTCAAGAAGTTTGGTTTGTGGATCAAGACCTTCAGAGAGCGATGCTTCCAAATCTTCTACTTCTGTAAAATTTATAAACTGGGGACCGGGTTTAGAATTCCTAAAGGTAATCACTGGCTTTTCCTGAAGTAAGAACTCGGTAATAACAGAGGTAGAATCTGCTAGTAAAATATCTGCTTCTCTAAAAAGTGGAATAAGATTAGTAGTTTCATAATACGTAAGATTTGAATTTTGAATCTCTTTAAACTTCTCAATTCTTTCTTGCGCAAGTTTTGGGTGCAGTACTATTTTAAATTCCCATTTCCCTAATTTAGAGAGTCGACTAATTTCTTTTAGCAAATCATCATTATAAGCGAGACTAAGTCTTTTCGTGAAAGTAGAGGCAACTAAAATGCAAGGTTTATTTCGTGGTTCATCCCAAATAGGAAAGAGAGTATCTAATTTAGGCCAACCCGTTTCTCGCACCTCAAAATATTGATGCTCTTTTTTAAGCTCTAAAAATGGTTTTGTGGTAGAAGGGCCGTGGGTGCAATAAAGATCGAAAAAGCCTCTTATTCTAAAATGTCCCTTTTTAGTATTTCTTTTGCTGGTTGGGAAGCCATGAAAAATCTGAACTTTTAATCCCGGAAGAAAGTCTGCAATACTATTGGTAATACTTAAAACTATATGTGGATGATAATCAATAGCATCTTTTATGTTGTTAAGCACCTGCTTTTCTTCACTAAATTTTGCTTTAGTTTCGGCTACATCTGCAAACCACTTTACATCATAGCCTCTTCTAAGTATCTCCAGCTCTAAAGGTTCCCCAATAGGAAAAGCGTAGGAATAACTAATGTAAATTAGAAAACGGTACTTCATTTTTCAAGATTTTTGAGGAATGTTTTCAGTTTCGGTTCTATCATTTCTGGTTTAAATAAATGGTAAGACTCATTGCTTACAGGAGTTTTTTCTGTGCCATGCTCATCATAAAAAAGCTCCGGATTGTAATCTTCCAAGTGAACTGAAACAATATCTTTTTCATTGCTATAAATTCCCCAGTAATTTTTTTTAATCGAAGGAGAATGTATGGAAAATGTTGGAATCATTAAGGCTTTGGCAATGTGCGCTGCTCCACCTTCATTACCAATAAACATGTTACAGTTGGCGCAATTCTCTATAAAATCCTGCAACTGCTCTGCATAAAGATCCAAAAATATTTTAGACCTAGTAAGCGGAGCACAAAAATTAAAGATCTTGCTAGCTTCTTTTTCTTGGCATGGTGAATAATTGAAAAGAATCTGGCAATTACTTACTTGCTCCACTACTTTATCTAAAAGAGCGGCCATATAAGTGGAAGGGTAACTTTTACTTATAGAACTACCTAGAACTCCACACATTATAATAGGTTGTGCCATATTAATTCCTCCTTTTTCGAGTCTAGAAACAGCTTTTTCCTTTTGCAGGTTATTTAGATAGATTTTTGGCCGGTCAAGTTTTGGAAAATCACTTTCAAGTGCCTGCAAAAATTGCATTCTATTTTCTATAGCTAAGCCTACATCTGTTGTTGGATTTTTAATTTGTGAAAATGTATTAGTATAGAAATAACTAGTATATTTTTTTTGATATCCCAATCTAAAATCAGCTCCAGAAAATAAGGAAATTATTCCGGTGCTAATCTTTGAATAAATATCGATAACATGCGTGTAATTTTCTTCTCTAATCCTTTTTAAAAATTTTAAAAATTTTAATGGATTTTTATTTAGATCAGGTTTATAATAAACGAATTTATTAATGTAGGGATTGTTTTGAACTACTGGCTGGGTATGAGGCATAATGAGATAATGCAGCTCTGCTTCAGGATATTTTTTCCGAAGAGATTTAAACAAGATTGAGGATGTGAGTACATCCCCAATCATCTTTTGTTGTATTATAAGTATTTTCATAACCAGCATTAGTAATTCCCGACTTCTATTTTTTATGTATGAAAAATATTTTTCTCTGCAATAGTCAACAGAAAAATGGAAGAACTATTATACGGCTACATTGTATTCTCGCAACGCATCGTTAAGAGAAGTTTTCTTGTTGGTACTTTCTTTTCTTTTTCCAATAATAAGTGCGCAAGGTACTTGAAATTCACCTGCAGGAAATTTCTTGGTATAACTTCCTGGAATTACTACAGATCTTGAGGGAACATATCCTTTAAATTCTTTCGGCTCTGCTCCAGTAACATCAATAATTTTTGTAGACCCTGTTAGCACTACATTAGCACCTAAAACAGCTTCTTTCTCTATTCGTATACCTTCAACAACGATACATCTAGAACCAATAAAAGCATTATCTTCAATAATAACAGGTGCTGCTTGTAGGGGTTCAAGAACACCACCAATTCCAACACCACCGCTTAAATGAACATGCTTACCAATTTGTGCGCAACTTCCAACTGTAGCCCAAGTATCTACCATAGTACCTTCATCTACATACGCACCAATGTTAACGTAACTAGGCATTAAGATTACACCGCTAGAAATATAGGCTCCATGTCTAGCAACCGCATTTGGAACTACACGAATACCTTTTTCTTTGTAACCGGTCTTTAATGGAATTTTATCGTGATATTCAAAAATTCCTGCTTCTAAAGTTTCCATTTTTTGAATAGGGAAATATAGAACTACTGCTTTCTTTATCCATTCATTTACCTGCCATCCATTATTAGTTGGTTCTGCAACTCTTAATTTTCCTTCATCCAAAAGAGATACTACCTCTCTAATAGCAGAGATTGTATTTTCTTCACTCAACAAACTTCTATCTTCCCAGGCTTTGGATATGATTGCTTCTAAATTGGTCATGATCTAATTTTTGAGCAAAGATAATAGCTTCATACCAATTTTTGGGAGCATTCGCATATAAACCTTACATTTGCATAAAATTTGATATGGCTAGAATAATGGCTTTAGATTATGGTACTAAACGTACCGGAATTGCAATAACAGATGAGATGCAGATCATTGCCTCTGGTCTTGCCACGGTGTCTACATCTGAACTTTTGCCATATCTCGAAAAGTATTTTTCTTTAGAAAATGTAGAGTTGGTTTTAATGGGGCAACCTAAACAAATGAACAATACAGATTCTCAAAGTGAGCCTGCTATATTGGAATTTTTGAAAAAGTTTGCAGTCAAATTTCCTGAGATGGAAGTAAAAAGAGTAGATGAAAGATTTACTTCTAAAATGGCGGTAAAAACGATGATAGATAGTGGTTTAAAGAAAAAGAAACGGCAGAATAAAGCTTTGGTAGATGAAATTAGTGCTACCATTATTTTACAGTCTTATTTATATAAATAAGCTTTTATTAAGATACTATAAAACAGTCTTTTTTGATCTTAGATAGATTTAAAAAGTATTAATTTTTACAAGAATGATTTTATCAATTGTAGCTTACGGAGATCCGGTTTTAAAGAAAAAATGTAAGGATATTCCTGAAGACTATCCAAAGTTGGATGAGGTGATTAATAATATGTGGGATACCATGTATAATGCTTATGGTGTTGGTCTTGCAGCGCCTCAAGTAGGTTTGCCAATTAGAATGTTTATGATAGATCCTGCGCCTTTTGCAGATGATGAGGAGATGGATGAGAAAGAAAAGGAGCAATTAATGAACTTGAAAAAGACCTTTATCAACCCTCAAATAGTAGAAGAGGAAGGTGAAGAATGGTCTTTTAATGAAGGATGTTTAAGTATTCCTGAAGTTCGAGAAGATGTTTTTAGAAAGCCAAAGATTACTATTGAATATGTAGATGAGAACTTCAAACCGCATAGAGAAACGTATGATGGTTTGGCAGCAAGAGTTATTCAGCATGAATATGATCATATTGAAGGGATCTTATTTACCGATAAATTATCGAGTTTAAAGAAAAGATTAATTAAAGGGAAACTTAACAATATTGCCAAAGGAAAGGTGCATGCAGACTATAAAATGCGCTTTCCATTGATGAAAAAAGGACGTTGATTCTTTTGATATTACATCAAGAGATATGATATTTGCCATCCAAAATTTATTATACAAGTATGGGTTTAGAAAAAATTTTATCGATTTCAGGGAAACCGGGATTATATGAGTTAACTGCACAAACAAGAGGAGGTTTTGTAGCCAAGTCTGTTACAGATGGGAAGAAGATTGCTGTAAGTGTGAGAAATAATGTGAGTTTACTAAGCGAGATAGCTATTTATACCTATACCGAAGAAGTTCCGTTAGGAGAGATCTTTCAAAAGATTTCTGAAAAAGAGGATGGAAAAAAAGCATTAGATCACAAATCTTCGAAAAAAGAATTAGAAGCTTATTTTTCTGAAATTCTTCCAGATTACGATGTAGATAGAGTATACCAAAGCGATATTAAAAAAGTATTACAATGGTACAATTTGTTAGTAGAAAATGGTTTTACCGATTTTTCTAAAGGCGAAGAAAAAGCTTCAGACGAAGAAGAATAGTATTATTGGATCATATCAAAAAAGCAGCTTTATTTTATAAAGCTGCTTTTTTATTTTCAGAATATTTCAACTATCTAAAAAATAAAACTTTACACAATTGTATTTTTACAAAAATATTAGATGATGAATTCCAGAAAAGACCAACTTTTAGCATTCGATAGACTTCTTACTATTATGGATGAACTCCGTGAACAATGCCCTTGGGATAAAAAGCAAACTATGGAATCTTTAAGACATCTCACCATAGAAGAGGTGTATGAGTTAGGAGATGCAATCTTGGATAAAGATCAAGAGGAGATCAAAAAAGAGTTGGGAGATGTACTTCTACACCTCGTATTTTACGCGAAGATTGGAAGCGAAACCAACGATTTTGATATTGCCGATGTTAGTAATGCTATTTGCGAAAAATTAATAAGCAGACATCCACATATTTATGGAGATGTAAAAGTGACTGATGAAGAAGAGGTAAAAAGAAACTGGGAAAAATTAAAACTAAAAGAAGGTAAAAAAAGTGTTTTAGAAGGAGTTCCAAAATCTCTACCAGCAATGGTAAAGGCTAGTAGAATTCAAGAAAAAGTTAAAGGCGTTGGTTTTGATTGGGAAGAGCCCCAGCAAGTATTTGAAAAACTACAAGAAGAATTAGGGGAACTGCAACATGAGATAGATGCTAACGATAAAGATAAGATGGAAACTGAATTTGGCGATGTTCTCTTCTCTATGGTAAACTATGCACGCTTCTTAAATATCAACCCGGAAAATGCCTTAGAACGCACTAATAAGAAATTCATTAAAAGATTTCAGTATTTAGAAGAAAAAGCTACCCAGATCAATAAACCTTTAAGCGATATGAGTTTAGCTGAAATGGATATCTTTTGGAATGAAGCAAAATTGCTTTAATTAAAGAAAGTTCTTAAATTATAAAATCAAAATAAAAAAAATCAGGCTTTGTAAGTGAGCTACCAATATTTCTATTAGAAATTAAAGGAGCTTTTTACAAAGCCTGAATTATTCGTCTTAAATTATTTATTTAGTAAAGAGATTTAACCGCTTTCAGCTTCTCTTTCCAGATTTTAAGGTCTTCTTTATGATTTTCTATGTTCTTTAGAACTTCTTTTACTAAAGGATTATCATCTTTTACATTAGAAAAGAATTGTAAATTGTTCTCTAACTGTCTAATTTCCGCTTTAGTCTCTTCCACTTTTTTGCTCAAGAAATAATGTTCGTTTCTAAGTTTTTTCTCATCGTCAGAATCATTTAAAGCTTGGATCTTATTTTCATATTTCATCATCTCTGCCTTGGTGTTACTTACATCAAGTTTAGAAAATAATTGATCTAGCAGTTTGTTGAATTTACCTTCAATAAAGCGCTTATTAAAAGGTACTCTTCCAATATTTTTCCAATCTTCTATGGCAGCTTTTATTTTTGGAAGATCTGCTTTCTTATCTCCTTCAAACTCGAAAGATTTAAGAGAATCTAGCATTTCCTTTTTCTTTTCGAACGCTTTCATTTCTTCAGCATTTTCTTCATTGCTGTTTTCATGCATTCTATTAAAGTAATGGTTACAGGCTGCTTTAAATTGTTTCCAAACCTTATCGCTATCTTTTCTTGGAACATGCCCCACTTTTTTCCAGTCTGCCTGGATTTTTTTCATGAGTGGCGTAGTGGCCTTGAAATCCTCATTATCCTTATTGTCATCAGCAATTTTTATAAGCTCTTTTTTACGTTCAAGATTATCATATTGCTCTTTTTTCAAGCCTTTGTAATAAGCGTTTTTATTACGGTTGAATTGTCGAACATTAGATTTAAACTCGGTCCAAGTAGCCTCATTTTTCTCGCGAGGTACTTTTCCAGCTTTAAAGAACATTTCTCGTAGCGTTTCCAACTCTTTGATCTTTTGTTGCCATTGACTATGAGAACTGTATTTGCCTTCTGCTAATTCCTTAATTTTAGAGATGATTTCTTGCTTTATTTCAAGATTTTTCTCGTAATTTTTTTCTAGATCATCGTAATACGATTGTCTTAGATCATGAATTTTCTTGGTGGCATCGCTAAATTTATTCCAGATATCATCTCTGTATTCTTTAGCTACCGGGCCAAGCTCTTCTTTCCACATTTTATGAAGCATCTGTAACTCTCTAAAGGCTCTACTGGTGTCCTTTTCTTGAGTTAGCTCTTCAGCTCTATCAATGATCTTTAATTTTTGTTCCAAGTTGTGTTTGAAATCAAGATCTCTAAAATCTCTATTTAAGTGTAAAAAATCATAGAAATTCTCAACGTGATGGTGGTAGGTATTCCAAACAGTATTGTACTTATCTCTAGGAATAGAACCTGCAGTTCTCCATCTGTCTTGAAGATCTTTAAAATGCTTATAAGTAGTGTTTATGTTTTCTTCAACATCCAACAATCCTTTTAATTCTTCAATAATCTCCAGACGTTTATTCAAGTTCTTGTTAAGATCTTGTTTTAACTGCTGGTAATAATTGTTACGTTTTTCCTTATAATCAAAATATACAGAATTGAAGTCTTTTTTGATAGGAGTGGAGTAATGGAAATCTATAATATTTCCACCCTCGGCAAGAAAGTCTTCTTTCTTTTCTTCTACCTCTTCTTCAAATTTAGCATTGAATTCTGTTTTTATTTCTTCTACATGCTCTTTTATGGCTTGTACCTTCTGAGTGCTCACTAAATGTTCAAACTCTTTTACAAGTTCTTCTTTAGACATTGCATGGTAATCTTTCTTCTCAATACCATGGCGTTCTGAAGTAGATTCATCCTCACTGTCTTCTGCTACGGTATCTTCAAATTCAGAATGAACATCTTTTTTTTCTGAAGAAGTCGGAGTTTCATCATCTGTATCGTCATCATCATTTGCACTCGATGTTGCTAGCATTTTCTCTTCGGTATCTTTCGATGTTTGAGAAGTTGCAACTTCACTTTCTCCAATCATTGCCTTTTCAAGATTATCCTTATCTTTTTCTTCAACTTCTGGAGCTTCTTTTTGGTTGGTTATACCCGAAACTTCTTTCTTTTCAGAATTGTCTTTTTCTTGGCTCGATGATTCTCCAACGTTTTCTTTGTTCACTTCTGAATTTTCTTCAGAATTTTGAGGATTTTGGTTGGGGAGATCTTTCTTCATGTTTTCGTTTTCTTGCTGAGACATATCTTTCAATGTTAAGGTTCGTCAATAACTAATTAGCCTGAAAGATACTAACTCCCCTAAAACCATCCAAGATTTTAGTTCAATTTATGATTGTAAGGCAAGCGAACTGTAGAATTATCTATTCCAGATCTCCCAAGCTTTTTCAGCTTGAAGTTGTAGCATTTTTTTACCGTTAATTACCTTAGCATTAGCGTTTAAGGCGAGTTTCATTAATTGCGTGATCTCGGGGTTATAAATGAGATCGTAAATTAAATGTTTAGGTGATAAAAATTCTACGGGAATTGGAGGGAAATTTTCAATATTAGGATAGGTTCCTAGCGGAGTGCAGTTTATAATAAGATGATTTTCATTTATAACCTCTTTACTAAGCTGCGTATAGCTAAGCTGATCTTTTTCTGGGTTTCGAGATACAAAAGTATAAGAGATCTTTAAATTTCTTAGTGCATATGCAATTGCTTTAGATGCTCCTCCAGTACCTAATATAAGCGCCTTCTTATGATACGCTTGTAAATGTGGTTTTAAAGATTCTTGAAATCCGAAGTAATCTGTATTATAACCGGTAAGAGAACCATCTGTTTCAATCTTAATAGTATTAACGGCTAGTATCTCTTTTGCTACCGAGTCTAACTTTGATAAAAAAGGAATAATTTCTTCTTTATAAGGAATAGTAACATTTAAACCGGAGAGTTGCGGAGTTTCTTTAAGAATATTATGAATTTGATCGATACTTTGAAGGTCAAAATTTAGATATTCTGCCTCTATATTTTCAGCTTTAAATTTTTGGCTGAAATAAGCTTTGGAGAAGGAATATGAAATGTTTCTACCAATTAATCCGAAAGTTTTCATTTTACAGAATTTCTTTGTTCGTACCAAGCTAAACCTAACACAATGAAGATGCCTACCAGGATGTAGAATATTGCCAAGTAGGTGGAGTAAAGACTAAAATCAGGAAAATATCGGTCGTAATTATCTATAATTTGGTTTCCATGCCTATCTATTAAAAACTTTCCTTCAGCATTTACTTTGAAAATTTTTTCTTTCCAAGGCCAAACAACTCCTAAAGAGCCTGCTATAAAGCCAATGATAACAGCAAAGGTTTCCTTTTTATATTTTTTGAGCACATATCCTAAAAGGTGAGAAAGAGATACCAGTCCAGCCAAAGATCCTAAAGAGAACATGATCAAGACTTGCAGTAATCGAATTCTTTCAGAATTGTGAATAAATGAAAAATCAAGAAAAATAAATTCTGCAAGCGTATCAAATAATGCATTAACAGAATCTATAAGCAATAAAACATAATTTCCGAAGAGAATAAGGATAAAAGAGCCAGATAGCCCCGGAAGCGTCATCCCGCTTACTCCCACAATTCCGCAGAAAAAAACGAAGAATAAGTTATCATTTTCTTTTGCAGGTTCTAAAAAACTGATAGCAACTCCTGCAGCAATACCCATGAGCATAAATAGGAGACTTCGCTTAGACCAATGATCAAAATCTTTACTAATATAGTAGATTGAACCTATAATCATTCCAAAGAAAGCAGCCCAAACGTATAATTCGTAATATACAATTAGATAGTCCAGTAATTTAGAGATACTGAAATAGCTAATGATCATCCCTAAAATGAGCAGACTTAAAAACTTCCCATTTACGTAGATATAAAGACTTCTAAATCTTCCGCTTATAAGCAGTTTGAAGGCTTTTAAATTTATTTTTTGAAGAGAATAGATAAATTCTTCATAGAAACCGGCAACAAAAGCAACAACCCCGCCTGAAACGCCGGGTACTTTGTTTGCAGCACCCATAGCAAGACCTTTTAGAACTAAGAGGATCTTATCGCTAAAGGTTCTAGTTTGCTGCATCTTCCGTTATTGGTTTTTGGGTAGCTATACGCTCCAAGAAAAGTATTAATAAAAAACCAACAATCATTAAAATAATTGCAGCTAAAACATGAGGCTCTCCATCAAAGTTTGAAGGAAGTACCGAGGTTTCTTTAATTACTACAATTTTCTCCCCGTATTTAGCAGTTTCTAAGACTTCTTTCCAAGGCCAGATCTTATTTAAAGAGCCGGCAATAAAGCCGGTTAATACTGCTAATGTTATATTGCTGTAATGATCGAACAACCATTTTAAAATTCTTGAGAAAGATAAAAGTCCGAAGATGGCTCCAACTGCAACTATTGCTAAGGTTTTAAAATCTAAATTTTGAACAGCTTCTGTTATTGTTTTATAGGCTCCCAATAATACTAAGATAAAAGCTCCAGAAATTCCGGGTAATATCATAGCACAAATAGCTAAAGCTCCCGCTAAAAAGAGAAACCAGTTGTTGCTTTGAACATTTAAAGGTGGTAACGAAATAATATACAGCGCAAGTGCAGCGCCAATAATTAAAGCTATTACAATTTTAAAATTCCATTTTGGTATTTGCTTGGCAACAAACCAAACGCTGGCAACTATTAATCCAAAGAAAAAAGACCAAACCATTACCGGATGATTATCTAACAAATAGTTGGTAAGTCTCATTAACGTAAGCACGCTAATAAGGATACCTAAAACTAAAGCTACTAAAAAAGAACCATTAGCTTTACGCCACATTGCTTTGGTGCCGCTTTCTCTCCAAACTTGAATGAGCGAAAGATCTATACCGCTAATAGTATTAATGAGTTCTTGATAGATCCCAGCGATAAAAGCTATTGTTCCTCCGGAAACTCCCGGTACCACATCTGCGGCACCCATTGCCATTCCTTTTAAGGTAATTGTAAAATACTCCTTTAAACTTCGCTGCATATCTGAAAATAATATAGTTTCCGCCAAATATAATTAAAATATCAGGAGGCTTTCAGATAAGAGTTGATCATTTCTTTAACACTTTTTCTACTGAAAATCTGTGGGAAAAGTTCTTCAATAATGATATAATACTCAGTATCAATTTTTAACCCATTGTTTAGGTGGAAATATCCCTTGTCACCTTCATTAAGATTAAAATATAATCCGGCAAGTCTATATTCAATTTCAGCGGTCTCTGGATAGAACTCCAACGCCTGAATTAAATTTTGAACAGCAATTTCAAATTCACCAAGGTTAATCAAAATATCACATCTTCTAATCCAAGTTTCTAACTCATAATTACCAAGATCGATGGTTTTTTGATATCCTTTTTCAGCTTCTTCAAAAAAGCTAAGTCTGCTGTTGATCTTTGCATAACGCTTCCAATACAACACATTCTCTTCATCTATTCCAATAGCCTTATTAATAAAATAAAGTGCTTTTTGGTAATTGCCTTTTTTGAAATAAAAATCGGTAATAGCAATCCAACCTTTATCTAATAAGGGGTCTTCTTTTACAGTTTTAGAATAGTGCTCTAAGGCTAGTTCTTCCAAACCTAATTTTTCAAAACACTTACCAATTCTTAGGTAAGCGAAAGAAGTAGGATCGTCTAGATCCAGTGTGATTTTATAATTTTCTATCGCTTCATTAAATCTACCTAACTTTTCAAGAACTTTTCCTTTTTCAAGGTACGCTCCAATAAAATGCTCATCGCTTATAATTGCGAAATCAAAGGCAGTTAAGGCTTTTTCAAATTGCTTTAGATCAAAGTATTGTTTTCCTATTTGGTGCCATGCTACCTCACAATATGGATTCTTGTTCAAGAACATATTTAGGTAATCTATCGCTTCATTTTTTTGTTCTAAAAAGTCAAAACAGTACATGATGTTGTACAATGCAGAGTAATCTTCATCATCTGCTTCCAAACATTTCATAAAACTGAATTTCGCATTTTCAAAATCTTCCAGAAACAAATATTCCATTCCAAGAAGTGAATATACATCGGCTTCATCTAAAGTGATCTCTAAAGCAGCCTCGAGCATCTCAATGGCTTTTTGATGATCGTCTCTTTTTGAAAAAATATTTGCTTTTTGGATATAGATTTCTTCATTAGAAGATTCCAGATCGTGTAACTCGTTTAAAAGCCCGTCTGCAAGATCTAATTTATCTTCAAATACCAAGATCTCCACTTTGTACAATTTAAGATTGGTGGAAGTGGGGTGCTGCGTCAAACCTAGTTTCACGGCTTTCTTTGCTAAAGCAATCTTTCCGTTCTCTAAGTAATGATTAATAATATCCTCAAATTCTTCTGAATCGAAAAACAATACATCGTTTGTTTTAAGCATAGATTCAAAACGGGTAAGTGAGAAATTGTTTTCTTCGTTATGACTTAATTGCATACACTGGGGATTACGAGATTTCTACAGTATTAAAGTTAACGATGTTAACTCATAAAGCCGGTAGTACTTTATATTGTTTTTAACAAAGTAATTAACAGGCAACGCCTATTGATTAATGTCATTGAGGACGTCAATAATAATGCCACATCCTTCTTTTATTTCTTCTAGTGATATGGTTAGTGGGGGAGTAATTCGTAACGCTCTTTTTTCGAACAATAGCCAGAATAAGATCAAGCCTTTGTCTTGACATTTTAATATAACTTGTGTTGCTATATCTTCAGAAGGAGTCAATGCCGCTAACATTAAGCCTTTTCCTCTAATTTCTGATATTAATGGATGCACTAAGATGGATCTAATAAGTTCTTCTTTTTGAAGCGTCTCTGCCATTAGGTCAGACACTGTAATTTCTTTTAATGTTGCTAGTGCCGCAGCTGCAATTACAGCATTACCTCCAAAGGTGGTAATATGTCCTAATTTTGGATTATCACTTAACATATCCATTAAATCTTCGGAAGCCGTAAAAGCTCCAATAGGAAGGCCGCCACCCATTCCTTTTCCCATCACCACGATATCAGGAATCACATTAAAGTTTTCAAAACCAAAGAGTTTACCAGTTCTTCCAAAACCGGGTTGAATTTCATCTAAAATTAAAAGAGCTCCAACCTCTTGGCAGCGTTCTTTCACTTTTTTGAGATAATCATTCTTAGGAATAATGAATCCAGCACCACCTTGTATGGTTTCTAAAATTACTGCTGCTGTATTAGACGTGATTTGTTCAAGATCTTTACCCGAATTAAAATTTATAAAAGAAATATCGCCAATAAGAGGTCTAAAAGGTTTTACACGTTCTTCAAAATCCATTAAACTCAAAGAGCCCATAGTATTGCCATGATATGCACTTTTTGCAGCTATTATTTGAGTTCTTCCTGTAGCTCTTCTAGCCAATTTTAACGCCCCTTCAATGGCCTCTGTACCAGAGTTGGTTAAATAGGTTTTATTTAAGGAAGTAGGAAGGTGGGCTGCTAAAAGCTTAGAAAGTTCTACGGCAGGACCTTGTGCATATTCTCCATATACCATAACATGCAGATAAGCTTCTACCTGATTTTTTACAGCGGTAACTACACGAGGGTGGCAATGGCCTAAACTACATGCAGAAACTCCCGCAACAAAATCTAAGTATTTTTTTCCTGTGGTAGAATAGATATAACTTCCTTTAGCATGATCTATTTCCATTCCTAATGGGTGAGGAGTGGTTTGTGCCTGATATTTTAAAAAGTCTTCTTTCAATTAACTGTTGCTTTTTTAGGCTTTTTATTATTCTTTAGTTGTGGAGTTACCTTAGGTTTGAATTGCTGCTGAATAGAATCTGTTTTCTCATCATGAAGATCCTTAGGTTTTAATCTAGAATTCTCATTCAATAAAGGTTCTTTCCGATCGGTATCATCAAAAAATTCTTCTTGACTTTCTGGAAGTTCTATTCCTTTAATCTTTGTAAGTTCTGGCTCCGGCTGTCCTGCAAAAAGATCTTCTTTATTAAGCAATTGTTCATCTCCACGCCAATTAAATCCAGATAGCTTGCGTGCATTTTCTGGAAAATCTTCTTGTGGAGTTAAATTTCCTTCCACTTGTTTATAATAATAGATGTCTTGGATCTTATTTTTATCGAATAAGATTTTGATAGAACTCGAGAGCGTTTTATTTATTCCTAAAAGTTCATCTTCTTCATTTCTGCTGTAAAAAATAGTCTCCGTGTTTTTTATAATATCAACTTGATAAAGCTCATTATTAATAAAGAGTCCTGTGAGTTCTTTCCCTTTAATTTGATTATAGCCTTCAATACTATCTTTTTGGATCATGAACGCATTATTGAAAACCCGAATAGAATCTAATTTTTCTGTTATCGGATTGCTTTGAAGATGAATGGTGTCCCCAGTCATTTGATTATTGCCAGACCATATAATAGGACTTCTTTTAATGGAAACAGATGTTACAGGAGCATTACTTAAATTGATAAGTTTGGTAAGACCTGTTTTTTGATTGATATAAACAGAATCACTCTTACCGCTCATATCGCTCTTGAACATTCTTACATCGTAAAATCCTTTAATAATTCTATTTTCCGGTTTACCGGTCACCATTAAGGTATCGCTATGTATATAAATGGAATCTTTATCCTGAACTGTAACGGCTACCGCACGTTTGGTAATAAATACTGAATCCTTCTCTCTATATACTTCAGCATAATGCCCGGTAATCAAACTATGGTTTAAAGTGTCTATTACTTTAATGTTGTTAGTTCCGGAAGCAAAACTGTTTTTCCTATTAAAATAAAGACTGTCACCTTTTAATATTCGGTTTTCATAATCTATACGAGAATTCTTTACAAAGTAACCTTTATCTGCTCTGGTATCATAAAATCCTCGTTCACAATACACGGTACTGGTTTTACTTTCTATAGTAGTTGGGCCATACATAAATGCATGTCCATTTTCAGAATAAAAATCAAGCTGATCTGAATTAATAACATATTCCGGATTGGTAACCGTCACTTTAGAAAGGAAAGAGTATTTATTATCATTCATATAATAACGGCCTACCTTACTTTTAAGGACACTTGCCGTATCTCTTATGGTACCACCACTTCTATAATAAGCCTGCTGTTTTATTCTATCAAAAAATAAGGTATCAGTTTCAAGAGAAGTTTGTGGCCTTGTCATTTTTACATTTCCACTGGCAAAGGCAAATTGGGTAGTCCCATTATATTCTGCATAATTGCTATTCATGGTCACCGTATCGCCCTGTTGCATTCTTACATTACCATAGGCTTTAAAAAAATTGGCTTCATCATAATGTATGGCTTGATCGCACCAGATCTCTATTCCTTCATGAATAAAATGCACCTGATTTTCAACACTACTCAATACAATAGCACCCGGATATTTTTTTTCATCCTTTAAGGTACGATCACTGGTATAGTCAATCTTTTTAGTTTGAGCTATCATAGGTTTCGTAATAAATAGAACACCAATTGATAGAAAGAAATAAAACACTATGTTTTTCAAGAGCTGAATAATTTAGATCAAAAGTAAATAAAAGGTAAAAAAGAAGTTGCTTTAAAAGAGAAAATTATAGAATTGACATCACCAAGGGTATAGCAATATTATATAGATGAAAGTGACTTTTTTAAAGATAAAGGTGTTTTAAAAGTCAAACAATATATAATTGTTTCTTAAAATTAATATTTTTTGGGAATTTCGAATATTTTTTAAGGAAAAATTAACCACCTCCTCAAAACCAATTAAGAGTTCCCTGCGTAAGTTTACCTGTAATCTAGAAAAACACAATTATGAAAAAACCATTGATTAAAGTGCAAACTTCAGAAAATTTGCACTCAAACAAAAGTAACTCTCGTAGACATTTCTTAAAAATGGGAGGTTTAGCCGTTGCCGGTTCAAGTCTTTTATTAGTAGGATGTAGTGACGATGATGATGATCCAATGACGAACCCACCAGCTGGTGATGTATTCGACTTAGGAAGCGGAGATGTTGGGATATTAAATTATGCATATGCACTTGAGCAATTAGAAGCTGCATTTTATACTAAAGTATTAGATGGTTCTTATTGGATGGGTCTTTCTGCAGGAAAGGAAAAAACTATCTTAGAAGATCTTTATAACCATGAAGTTATACACAGAGAATTCTTTAAGACAGCTTTAGGAGCAGCAGCATCTGCAAATATGGTATTGCCAGAATTAGAATTCGATTTTAGTGGAGTAGACTTTACAAGTCGTGCTTCTGTTTTAGGTACAGCAAAAGTATTAGAAGATACAGGAGTGGCTGCTTACAACGGTGCAGGTAAATTAATCTCTAATACAGATTATTTATTAATTGCTGGAAAAATTGTTTCTGTAGAAGCAAGACACGCATCTGCCATTGCAGATCTTATTAACCCAGGATCTACAGATTTCGCAGGAGATAGCGTATTAGTTGACATAGGTGGATCTGGAGTAGCTTATGACAAAGCAACAGCACCAAAGGATATTATTACAGCTGTTGGAGCCACAGGATTTATTAAAACTAAGTTCACGGCAAACAATCTTCCTACTTCATAATCAACTTATCAATTTAAAACGAAAAAAAATGAATTTATTAAAAATATTAGATAACCTTTCTAACGAGGAGCTTTTAAACTCTAAAAGTTCTAGAAGAGGTTCACTGGATCAATTTAAGAATGTAGGTAAGAACATTGCTTTAGCATCAATTCCTTTTGGACTTGCAGCTACAAGTAATAAAGCAAAAGCAGCTACCAGTTCTATGGCTTCAGCAGCTTTTCAAGCTTCTCCTACAGATGTGTTAAACTTCGCGTTAACTCTTGAGTATTTGGAACGTAATTTTTACAGAATGGGTCTTGATACAACTGGATTAATTCCAGATGCAGATAAAGATGTATTCGCACAAATTTCTAAGCATGAAGATGCTCACGTAGATTTTCTTGTAACAGCTTTAGGAGATAATGCAATTGCAGAACCAACTTTTGATTTTACCGGAAAGGGATTAATGTTAGATACTTTTGAAAATTATCAAACATTTTTAGCTTTATCTCAAGGATTTGAAGATACAGGAGTTAGAGCATACAAAGGTCAAGCAGGAGCATTAGCAAATGACAATGATCTTTTAACGTATGCATTGCAAATTCACTCTATTGAGGCGCGTCATGCTTCTCAAGTAAGAAGAATGAGAGATGAAAAAGGTTGGATTACTAAAAACAACAATACTTTGCCAGGTGCATTTAGTGCAATTTATGGTGGAGAACAAAACACCGTACAAGGTGGTGTTGAATTAGCTGGTTTATTCGGAGCTTTTGGTGGAGTAGATGCTGTAACTGAAGCATTTGACGAACCATTAACAATGGAAACTGTAAACGCTATTGCAACCAACTTTATCGTAACAGAATAATTTTTTAGATTGCTATAATAAAAAAGCCTTCCAATTTGGAAGGCTTTTTTTATACTTGATTTTAATAGAAAATTTTAGATTATCTATTAATAGTTTGTTTTCTATCTGGTCCAACTGAAACTACCGAAATAGGAGTATTCAATTCTTTCTCTAAGAATTCTATATATTCATTCAATTCTTTGGGGAGTTGAGAAGCTTCTGTCATCTTAGTAAGATCTTCTTTCCAACCTTTAAACTCTGTGTATACAGGAGTTACATTTTCAGCTTCAATATTGTAAGGTAAATGTTTGATCTCTTCTCCTTTATATTTATAAGCAGTACAAACTTTCAATGTTTTAAACCCGCTAAGTACATCACCTTTCATCATGATAAGTTGCGTAATTCCATTTACTTGTACAGCATATTTTAATGCTACAAGGTCTAACCAACCACATCTTCTGGCTCTACCTGTTGTAGCTCCAAATTCATTTCCAACTCTTCCCATGGTTTCGCCATCTTCATCAAACAATTCCGTAGGGAAAGGTCCGCTTCCAACTCTGGTAGTGTAGGCCTTAAAAATTCCAAAGGCATCTCCAATTTGATTTGGCGCAACTCCTAAACCTGTACAAGCTCCTGCAGCTGTAGTTGTAGATGAAGTTACAAAAGGATAGGTTCCAAAATCAATATCTAATAAAGAGCCTTGAGCACCTTCTGCTAAGATAGTCTTACCTTCTTGCTGTGCTTTTTGAAGATAATTCTCACTATCTATAAATTGAAGAGATTTTAAAACTTCTATAGCTTCAAAAAATTCTCTTTCTAATTCAGCAAGATCATATTGAACGTCTACATTGTAGAAGTTAATCATAGTTTCATGCTTATCTGCTAGCATTCTGTATTTATCCATCCAGCCGTCAAGCTCAAGATCTCCAACTCTTAATCCATTTCTGCCGGTTTTATCCATATATGTTGGACCAATACCTTTTAGGGTAGAACCAATCTTGGCTTTTCCTTTAGATGCCTCAGAGGCAGCATCTAAAAGCCTGTGAGTTGGTAAAATTAAGTGTGCTTTTCTAGATATAAGTAAGCTGGATTTGTAATCTGTTTTAAAAGGTGCCAGATTATCTAATTCTTTTTTGAAAATTACCGGATCTATAACCACTCCGTTTCCAACAAGGTTTATGGTATTTTCATGAAAAATTCCAGAAGGGATGGTATGAAGTACATGTTTATGTCCGTCAAATTCTAAAGTGTGACCAGCATTTGGCCCTCCTTGAAATCTAGCGATTATGTCATATTTTTTGGTAAATACATCAACTATTTTACCTTTTCCTTCATCTCCCCATTGTAGTCCGAGTAGTAAGTCTACTGCCATAAATATTTAATTTGTTGGTTGTTTTTTTGTGCCGTAAAAATATAAAGAATGTTTAGAAACATCTATGTTAAAAACCTCTTCTATAGTTTGTTTGATACTTTGAATACGAGGGTCGCAAAATTCTATAACTTCCCCGGTATCTGTTAGAATAATGTGATCGTGCTGCCTGTCAAAATAAGACTTCTCGTATTGAGATTGATTTTGACCGAATTGATGCCTGCGTACCAAGCCACATTCCAGTAAAAGTTCTATGGTGTTATAAAGGGTAGCACGGCTTACGCGATATTTTTTATTTTTCATATTGATATAAAGTGACTCAATATCAAAATGCTCTTCGTTATTATAGATCTCTTGCAATATAGCAAAGCGCTCTGGTGTTTTACGGTGCCCTTTGTCTTCTAAAAACTTGGTGAATACGTTTTTAACTACTGCTTGATCGTTTTTACTTGCTGCTTTTTTACTCATATTTTTCCTTCCTCGCCAAAGGTATTAGATTATTCTCTAGAGACCTTATCTATCCCATTAATTTTTTTCAATCGGTCAATAAGTGTATTTAATATGGAATTGTTTTTCACAATTACGGTGATTTTTCCTGTAAATACGCCACCGGAACTATCAAAATTAATATTACGCATATTCACGTTCATACTTTTTGAAATCTGTTTTGTGATCTCACTTACCAGACCTAAATTATCTATTCCGGTTAATTTGATGATTGCTTTAAAGTCTTGCTGTGTAGAATCTATCCATTTAGCCTGAATGATTCTATAAGCATAATTGCTTTGAAACTGAATGGCATTAGGGCAATCTTTCTTATGTACCTTAATTCCTTCGCTTACCGTAATAAAACCAAAAACATTGTCTCCGGGTATTGGATTACAGCAATTAGCTAATTTATAATCTAAGACTTCTTCTTCCTTACCGAATACTAATTGATCGAATTTAGAAGTAATCTCTTCTTTATCTATATCTTCTGCAACCGCAGGTCTTCTAATTTTATTCTTAATGTAACTTACAAAAGCATTACTTCTGGAATTGGTGAATTCTTTTAAACGCTGATTGTCAATTTTTCCAATTCCAACGCGATAGAAAAGGTCTAAACTGGTCTTCAATTTAAAATAGATCACTAATTCATTTATAATCTTTTCGTTGAAAGTTAGTTTTTGCGCTTTTAATTTTCTCGCTAGAATGGCCTTTCCATCTTCTGCAATCTCTTTTTTCTCTTCTCTTAAAGATGATTTTATTTTTGCTCTAGCTCTGGCAGTAGATGCATAATCTAACCAGTTAACATTAGGTTTCGCATTTTCTGAAGTGATGATTTCTATTTGATCTCCACTTTTTAACTCGTGGCTCAAGGGTACTAGTTTGTTATTTACTCTTGCTCCTCGGGTATGTAAGCCCACTTCGGTGTGAACTCCAAAAGCAAAATCTAAAGGAGTTGCACCTTTAGGCAACGATTTTAGATCTCCTTGGGGTGTAAATACAAAGATCTCTTTTGCATACAAGTTCAATTTGAATTGTTCTACAAAGTCTACAGCGTTGGTTTCAGAATTTTCAAGAGCTTCCTGCAGCTTATTCAGCCAGTCTTCCATTGTTTTTTCTTCCTGGACCTCTCCTTGCTTGTATTTATAATGAGCAGCATAGCCTTTTTCAGCAATTTCATTCATACGCTCACTTCTTATCTGCACCTCAACCCATCTGCCTTTAGGGCCCATTACGGTAATATGTAAAGCTTCATAACCAGTAGATTTTGGAGAAGAGATCCAATCTCTTAATCTTATTGGGTTTGGTCTGAAATGATCTGTAACTATGGAATAAATCTTCCAGGCAAGAAATTTTTCATTGGCAAGGTCAGCTTTATAGATAATTCGCACGGCAAACTTATCAAAGACTTCATCGAAGGTTATATTTTGCGCTTTGATCTTTCTTCTGATAGAAAATATAGATTTTGGTCTACCTTTAATTTGATAGTCTAGATTTTCTTGATCTAAAGAATCTTTTATAGTTTTTGTAAATTCATGAATATAGGCATCTTGCTCTTCTTTACTCTCTCTTATCTTTTTTAGAATATCATTATATACCTCTGGTTCTGTAAACTTTAATCCAAGGTCTTCTAATTCTGTTTTTATACTATAAAGACCAATTCTATGAGCTAAAGGTGCATAAATGTATAAGGTTTCTGAAGCAATCTTTACCTGTTTGTCAGGCTGCATAGATTCCATAGTTTGCATATTGTGCAAACGATCTGCAATCTTGATAATAATTACCCTAACATCATCATTTAAGGTAAGCAGCATTTTACGGAAGTTTTCCGCCTGAAGCGAAACATCTTTGTCTTGCTTTAAATGAGAAATTTTGGTAAGTCCGTCCACAATCTTAGCTACAGTATCTCCAAACATATTGTCGATATCTTCTAACGTATACTCTGTGTCTTCTACTACATCATGAAGTAAAGCAGCTACAATAGAGGTAGCATCCAAACCAATTTCTGAAGCTACAATCTTAGCAACAGCAATGGGATGAAAGATATAAGCTTCACCAGATTTTCTCCTTTGATCTTTATGGGCATCTACTGCGGTATCAAATGCCAACCGTATCATTTTCTTATCATCATCAGATAAAGACCTGTAACTTATACGCAACAATTCCTTATACTGGCGAGCAATCTCTTTATTTTCTATTTCTATAGCAGCTTCGGTCATAGTTTAAAATTACGATTAAGATTGTAAAGAAACAACTACAAACTACTTCCTTAAATTATTATATCTCTGTAAAAGAGTAGGATGTGAGTAGTGCATAAATACGTAAGCTTTATGCGGCGTCAAATTGCTTAAACTTGTTTTTGACAGCTTCTTTAAACTCGATATTAATGCTTCTGCATTATAAGTATTTTTCGCAAAATCATCGGCCTGATATTCAAATTTTCTCGATAAAAAGTTCATGACCAATCCTGTAATTTCAGATACCGGACTATAAAGAATTCCGAAGGCGATCAAACCGATATGAAAACTTGGAATTTCTACTCCTAACGCATGAGAAAGAAGGGGATTACCAACAAATAGCGATAACAGCCAAAATGTTAAACCTGTGGTGATTATAGAAGCAACTACATTAGCAACAATATGCTTCTTCTTATAATGACCAACTTCATGTGCTAATACTCCCACAATTTCTTCTTCTTCAAGATCATTAATTAGTGTATCATAAAGGGTGATTCTCTTTTCTTTTCCGAAGCCGGAGAAATATGCATTTGCTTTGGTGCTTCTTTTAGATCCATCTATCACAAAGATATTATTGAGTTCGAAACCAACGGTTTTAGCATAGGTCTCAATCTTAGTTCTTAAAGATCCATCTTCAAGTGGAGACTGTTTATTGAAAATAGGCACAATCAGTTTTGCATAGAACATATTTGCAAAAAGTGTAATAGCAATCATTAGTCCCCATGCGAACAACCAAAAATTTTCAGTAGTTAGTTGATAAAACCAAACTATTAAAGCCAAAATAGCACCTCCAACTATTGCCATAAGTGCCCAGGACTTTAGTTTATCTATTAAAAAGGTCTTTAAAGTAGTTTTGTTGAAACCATACTTTTCTTCAATCACAAACGTACTATACCAAGAAAAAGGAAGCATTAAAATATCATTGGCAAACATGATAATTCCGAAGAAGATCAAAGAAATAACAATCTCATTATCAGAAAAACTTCTGGCTATAGTATCTATCAAAGCAAATCCTTTGAAATAAAGGAAAAGTAATAATACTAACAATGAAAAAGAAGACGTGAGTATTCCATACTTATAACGCTCCTTTTTATAACGCTGTGATTTTTCATATTCTGTAGTGTCATAAACATCAGAAAGCGCTTCAGGAATAGGATCGTTGAAATGTTTTGCATTTAAAGAATCCAATATCTTATCAATTATAAAATCAATAATAATCACAGCAATAATTATATAAAATAAAGTTTGTGCAGTCACAAGAATGTTGATTAGTTGTAATTAAAGTAAAGTAGTAAAACCTAACGATATTAAGTAGTGGAAAAAAGGTTAAACTTACAAGTTGATAAAGATGAATTTTGAGAAGTTTAAATTAAAATCCGCGTTGGCGTTTCGCTTCAAAAATAAGGATACCTGCAGCAACCGAAACATTCATAGAATCTATCTCTCCCTGCATGGGGATTATGATATTTTGCGTAGAATTATTCAGCCATTCATCGCTAAGTCCAGTAGCTTCTGTGCCTACAACTAAGGCTGTGGATTTTTTAAAGTCTATAGTATCATAATTTACAGATGCTTGTAAATCTGCGGCATAGATGTCGATATTATTATCTTTTAAAAATGTTATGATTTCTGAAGTTGTTGCCGTTCCAATATTAGTAGTAAAAACACAACCTACGCTTGACCGAATGATATTTGGGTTAAACATATCTGTTTTTGGATTGGCAAGTAATACAGCATCTACATTGGCAGCATCGGCAGTTCTTAATAGAGCACCAATATTTCCGGGTTTCTCCGGGGCTTCCGCTACTAAAATCAACGGATTTTTAGCAGATAATTTCAGCTGATCTAAACCAAGATCTTTCACTTTTACCAAAGCCATAACGCCTTCCGTGCTTCCTCTGTAAGCGATCTTTTTATAAACTTCTTCTGAAAGTTCTGTAACTTCCGGTTTAGTGGTAACCGACTTAATTAAGTCTGAAATGTTTTCAGCTCTAAAAAGTTCATCACAAAAGAAAAGTTCAGAAATTTCATAACCTCCTTTAATAGCCAAAGAAATTTCTCTAATTCCTTCCACTATAAAAACGCCTTCTTTCTTTCGGTTTCTGGACTTCTCCTGAAGCTGAAATAAACTTTTGATCTTTGGATTCTGTAAACTTGAAATCTTTTTAAACATACCGCTAAAATAAACAGATTTGTTGATACTGAAATGGGAAACTTTAATTTTGAAAGGCTGTACCAACTATTAAATAAAAATGCCCGCTAGTTGGCGGACATTTTAAAGTTTTGAAGAAAGAAATTTTATTCTTTTTCATTTGCTTTCTTCTCTTTTTGAGCTTCGTATTTATCAGAATATCTGTGATATAATTCCGTTTGATGGCTCTCTAAACTTATTTCTCTCCCTTGTATAAAAGCATGGGTAATAATATTGGTTCTCATGTCTAAGGCATCGCCTTCGCTTATAAAAAGGGTAGCATCTTTTCCTCTTTCTAAAGTTCCAACCTTATCATCTATACCTAAGATCTTCGCTGTGTTGGAAGTAATCAATTTTAAAGCTTCTTCTTTATCCATTCCAAAAGAAGCCACCGTTCCTGCATAAAAAGGCAAATTACGAGAGTTCATCCTTTCCATTTGTCCGCTAGATTCCAATCCAACCAATAAACCTTTGTCTACTAATAGCTTCGCCATTTTATAAGTGTAATCATAATCATCTCCATCTTCTTCTGGAGTAGTGTGAGGTCTTTGTGCTAGAACAGGAATATTGTTTGCTTTCAATTGATCTGCAACTTTAAGCGCATCATAACCGCCAACAATAACCAAGTCTTTTAAATTCTCATCTTTTTTGAACTGAATAGCATCAGAGATTTCTTTCTCGCCATTAACATGAACATACACTCTTTTGTCTCCGGCAAAAACTTTTTCCATCGCCTTAAAGGGTAAGTTAACCTCTTTCATATCTCCAGCTAAATAAGCTTTTGCATTATTGAAGAATTGAGAAAGTTTTAAAACCTGATCTTGGTATTCTTTATTAGGCTTCATTCCTCGTTCTTCACCTTCCCACCATTTACCTTGAGTAAAACTGTTTGGCCAGTTAATGTGAAGCCCGTCATCTTCTTTAATAACTGCGTCTTCCCAGTTCCAAGCATCAAATTGAACGATCGATGAAGTTCCTGAAATTGTTCCTCCACGTGGAGTGATCTGTCCCATTAAGACTCCGTTCGGTCTCATAGATTCTACTACCTTACTTTCGGCATTATAGGCTATTAAACTTCTTAAGTGCGGTAACATTTCTCCAATTTCATCTTCATCATCTGTAGCTTTTACGGCATCTATCTCTACCAAGCCAAGGGTGGAGTTTGGTGCTATAAAACCCGGGTAGACATGCTTGCCGTCTGCTTGAATTATCTTGCCACGGTATTGCATTTTGGTGGTAAGGGCATCCATAACTTGCGTTATTTTACCGTCTTCAAAGATGATCAAGCTGTGCTCGATCACCTTTCCATTTCCTAAATGTGCCGTAGCACCAACAATAGTTACTGCTTCGATTTGTTTAGAAGCTGGCGTTTGTTGTGCTTTTAAACTTCCTGAAATAGTAACAACCAGGATTAAAAGTTTTATAGTAAGCTTTTTCATTTTAGATCTCATTTAGTGAATTTCAATTGTGTCGCAACCCATAACTTGGTCTTCCTTTTTCTTTACAGGCGTTGTTTTAGCGCCTCCATTTTTTGCCGCCAACATTTGTGTGGTGAGTAGGCTTTTTTCTTTGGTGATTTCTTCTCTTAATTTCTGATCTCTTTCAGCATCAAAATATACTGTTCCGTCTACCAATGTTTTTTCCGCTTTAGAATAAATAGAAAGAGGATTTCCTGTCCATAGAACCACATCTGCATTTTTGCCTGTTTCTACGCTTCCCACCAAATGATCTATATGTAATAATTTTGCAGGATTTAAGGTTACAAACTTCCAGGCTTCTTCTTCAGAAATACCTCCATATTTCACACTTTTTGCAGCTTCTTGATTCAGCCTTCTGCTCATTTCTGGATCGTCACTATTAATTGCTACAGTAACTCCTGCGTCATGTAAAATGGCAGCGTTGTATGGAATAGCATCATTAACTTCATATTTATAAGCCCACCAGTCAGAAAAAGTAGATGCACCAACTCCGTGTTCTTTCATCTTGTCTGCCACTTTATAACCTTCTAAAATGTGAGTGAACGTGTTGATTCTAAAGCCGAATTTTTCAGCAACTTTCATCAACATATTGATCTCACTTTGAATGTAAGAGTGACTAGTAACAAATCTTTCTCCATTCATGATCTCAACCAAGGTTTCCATTTCAAGATCTTTTCTGAAGTTTTTATCAGATTTCTTTTCAGCTTCATAGTGTTTTGCTCTGCTGAAATAATCCATATAAACCTGTTCTGTTCCCATTCTTGTCTGTGGAAAACGAACTGAACTTCCCCAGTTAGATTGTTTCACATTTTCGCCTAAAGCAAATTTTATGAATTTAGGAGCTTCTTTAAAGATCATCTCATCTGGAGCAGCTCCCCATTTTAATTTTAAAATTGCAGATCTCCCACCAATTGGATTTGCAGAACCGTGTAATAACTGAACCGTAGTTACACCACCGGCCAAATTTCGGTAAATATTGATATCTGTAGGATCTACAACATCTTCCATGGCAACTTCAGCAGTAGAATTTTGACCAGCTTCATTAATTGCAGATGCAGCGATATGAGAATGTTCGTCTATAATTCCGGCCGTTATATGTTTGCCGGTAGCATCTACTACTTTTGCATTTCCATCATTTAAATTCTTTCCAACGCCGGCAATCTTACCATCTTTAATAAGAACATCGGTGTTTTCAATGATTCCTTGATCGGTATTGGTCCAAACAGTAGCATTTTTAAATAAGATGGTTTCTTGTTTTGGCATGGTTTGAAATCCGTAAGCCATATTAGGGTAGGAAACAAGCAATACATCATGAGTTTCGTCTTTCTCCTTATCATCTTTTTTATCTGAATCTGCAACATCTCCAGTTCTAACAGCAGTAAAAGAAGTTTTTTTCCCATCATTAAAAATTGCATTTCCAGAGATCTTTTCTGGTTTAGAAGATACTTTTGCAACTAAGCGTATATATTCTGTTTTAGTAGAATCTGGAGAGGAAAGTAATAAGTTCATCCAAGAATCTGAATATGATAATTTAGATTTCACCTTAGTTTCACCAAGTTTAACTTCTACTTTTGGCTCATTTGGTTTACCGGTAAATTTTAGATCATATTTCTTTCCTGCAAGATCTACGGTATAATTTCCCGCAAGATTGGCTGTATTCATCGGCTCGAAAGCTGTTCTTTCTCCTTGTACCCAATTTTCATAAAGCACTGTTTCTTTATCAAAATAATCTCCAGAGGTAATTAAAAAGTTTGCCCAAGCACCTTCTTTTATCACTCCTAATTTATTTTCCTGCCCCATAAGCTTTGCAGGAGTAATGGTTAATGCACTTAAAGCTGATTTCTTATCTAAACCATAAGCTATTGCATTTAGAAGATTCTCTTTAAATTTCTTGTCGTCTTTAAGATCACTAGCGGTTATTACAAATGGAACTCCATTTTTTTGAAGCACTGCCAGGTTTGAAGGAGCTTGATTCCAACGCTTCATATCTTGAAGACTTAAATAGCTCGCCATAAAAGGATCTTCTACATCTGAAGCTTCCGGAAAATTTAAAGGAATGATATAAGTTGCATTGGTACCTTTTATTTTATCAATTCTTTCAAATTCATTACCATTTCCGTAGATAACATATTGAATCCCAAATTCGTCTCCAACCTTATCGGCTCTTAATTCATCTAATAAGTTATCGGTCTTAAAGATCTGAGTTAAAGATTTATTTCTATTCAATGCTTCTAGCGCAAGGTCTTTGGTTTTAGATTTCCCGGCAGCATACCAAGAAGCATCTAAATATGTTTGACGTAATAATGCCATGGCTCCCATTATAGACGTTGGATATGCCTGACGAGATTGAACACTTTTATCAAAAGACAAATAAGCAGCAGATCTATCATTTAAAATTCTATCGCCTTCGGTTCCTTCAGGATTTAAAGCAACCAACATTCCGGTACCTCTAATTATTCCATCGGCCATATGCGTGTTTACCACTCCAAATCCATTTTTCTGTAATTTTTCTGCTTCTTCCTTATTATAACTAAAAAATTCTACCGCATTAGTTTCAGGTCTAATATGGTCATTCCAATAATAACCTTCTCTGCTAGCATCATATTGTGGTTGCCCGCCACCTTCAGCTTTTTTAGGTTTTGCAACTCCATAATCGCTATAAATATCTATAAAAGAAGGATAAACATCTTTTCCTTGAAGATCAATTTTAACTGAATTTGCAGGAACATTTATAGTTTTACCAACCGCTGTTATCTTTCCATTTTTAACTGCAAACATTCCGTTTTCTATTACGGTGTTTGGGTCTACATGAATTTTAGCATTTTCGAAGATCGTGTAATTGTTGTTTTGAGCTTTAACTCCGTCATTTTTGGGGAAATATTCTTGTGCTTGCACACATCCGCCAAGTATGAGAAGCGAAAACATTAGAAATTTTAATTTCATAGGAGGGATGAATTTTAAAGTAATTGCGACTTATTTATAAAAGAGCAGAATTTAAGAAAATTTTAAAGAATAATGAGTTCGCTTAAAATGCTTTTTCAACATCATCGAAGTAATTAACCAATAAAGCCACTACATAACTATAACTTTTCATTCCACCCGCCTGGTTATTGGCTTTTAGAAATCCGTTATACGTAGTTTGAAATAGTGGTTCAAAAGGGTTTTGATGCAGTGCCCAAAAATCTCTAACTTCTTTATAATTTTCTAAAATTCCCGGATGAATACCTTTTACCAATTCTTCGGCTTTATGAGCATCACGAATATATAATTCATTAATACAGTATCTTAAAGCAAAGGTTAACCCCGAATATCTAAAATATGGATCTGGATGATGAATGGTTGCTAAACAAGCAATAAAATTGGCTTCATTCTCTTTTGCAAAACCTAACTGATGACCTATTTCATGACTTGCAGTGGTTGGTATTTTGTATTTAATGATCTGCGTATTAACCTGTGCCTCGTTGGTTAGAGGATTTAAATACCCGTTGAAACCCATATAGGTTAGTGGGATGCTGAAAAGCGATCTTTTTAAAGCTTTGCCGTTATAAGTAAGCTTTGGATACTCTTCACTTAAAAAATCGAAACCTTGAACAGTAGATTTTAAAAGCTTCGTTTTAGTAAATCGAAAAGGTACTTTTGCTGAATCATTTTCAACCAGTTTGCTATGCACCTGATTCGATTTTTTAATCAACGTTTCGGTTAGAAGTACCAATTCTTCAGTGGTATAGGTATTCTTGATCTTTAAAGTTTTGTGAAGCGGTAATCTGTAATAGTTAAATCCCCAGAAAATATGAAAACACGCATAGATGATAGAAAAAGTAGCAAAAATTTGAATGATCCATTTCTTAGGATGTCTAAATTTTGTATTCACTCTAATGGCTAACCATCTTATAATAGAAAGTATAAAAAAAGAATATAAAAGGTCTCCAAATGAGAAGGGTAGTACGCCAAGCGAAAAGCGCATGATCTTAGATATGTAAGGGTAGATCCCTGTACTGTAATATTGCTCAATAAATTCTGGATATCTGGAGATAAACTTTATCACCAAATATTGAATTGGGAGGAGAAGGGCTAAAATAAGTCCTGATTTATTTTTCACTTTTTAAAATTACAAACTAATTAAGAGCTACAATTTTTGTGCTTTCGTAATTACCAATATCTTTGTGAAGATACCAAAATATAATAGTATGAATGAAGAAATAAGATCACTGGAACCTAAAAATCTTTGGAATAAATTCGCCGATTTAAATGAAGTTCCACGCCCTTCTAAAAAAGAGGAACGCGTAATAGAGTTTATGAAGAATTTTGGGAATAGCCTAAAGCTCGAAACTCAGGTAGATAAGGTTGGAAATGTTATCATTAAAAAGCCTGCTACCAAAGGAATGGAAAATAGAAAGGCTGTGGTTTTACAATCACACTTGGATATGGTTCACCAAAAAAATAATGATACCGATTTTAATTTTGATACTCAGGGTATCGAAATGTATGTAGATGGAGATTGGGTAAGAGCTAAAGGAACTACCCTTGGAGCCGATAATGGTTTAGGAGTAGCAACTATCATGGCTATTTTAGAAAGTGATACTATAGAACATCCTGCCTTGGAAGCATTGTTCACTATAGATGAAGAAACTGGAATGACCGGGGCTAAAGGTTTAGAAGAAGGTTTGTTAGAAGGTAATATTCTTTTGAATCTGGACACAGAAGAAGATGATGAAATAGGAATTGGATGTGCCGGAGGTGTAGATGTTACTGCTAAAAGAACGTACTCTCAAGAAGATGTTGCAGAAGATGCAGTAGCTTTTAAGATTGTTGTAAACGGGCTTCAAGGTGGACATTCTGGAATGGACATTATTAAAGGATTGGGGAACGCCAATAAATTCATGAATCGCTTACTTTTTAATGCTTCTGAAGATCTAGATCTTAGAATAGCAAGCATTAATGGAGGTGGACTTAGAAATGCGATACCTCGTGAAAGTGTAGCAGTTGTAGTAGTAGATGATTTTCAAGTAAAAGCTTTTAAAAGTGTATTAGAAGATGAGATTGAAGCTATAAAAGCAGAGTTTTCCAACTTAGAACCTAATTTAAAAGTAACGATTACAGAAACGGAGGCGCCTTCCAAAGTAATGGAGGCAGAAGTTCAAGGCCAAGTTCTAAAGGCTGTATATGCTGCCCATAATGGAGTATATAGAATGAGTCCTGAGATTGATGGTTTAGTTGAAACTTCTAATAACATTGCGAAAGTTGAAATTAAAGAAGGGAATATTGAGATCAAGTGTCTTACAAGATCTTCGGTAGAATCTTCTAAAGATGATCTAGCTAATAGTTTAAAATCTAGTTTTGAGCTAGCAGGATTTGAGGTAGAACTTTCTGGCGATTATCCAGGATGGGCTCCAAATAGAGATTCAGCTATCTTAACGGTGTTAGACAACTTATATGAAAAAATGAACGGAGAAAAGGCAGATGTTGCCGCTTGCCACGCAGGATTAGAATGTGGAATTATTGGAAATCATTATCCGGAAATGGATATGATCTCTTTTGGACCAACCATAAGAGGAGCTCATTCTCCAGATGAAAGAGCAAGTATCTCTTCTGCTAAAAAATACTGGAAATTTGTCTTAGAGATCCTGAAGAATATTCCTGTTAAATAAGTAAATTTTAATAATAAAAAAGCCGCTTCAATTAATGAAGCGGCTTTTTTTATTGTCATTGAAATTATTCTTCAATTCCAACCATATTCATTTCGAAAATTAGATCAGTATTTGGAGGAATAACGCCACCAGCTCCTCTAGCTCCATATGCTAAATGAGATGGAATAAAAAGTATCACTTTGTCTCCAACTTTCAATTGTTGTATACCTTCTTTAAAACCTGCAATTACAGGAGCATCCGGACCATATGGAATAACCATTGGATTATATCCAACTTGGTCTTTTCTTTGTTGATTAAAAACACCACCTTTTACGGCTACATCTTCTATGCTAGTATCAAATAAAGTTCCATCTGCAAAATAACCTGCATAATCAATTTTCACTTTATCTCCAATCTTAGGTTGAGGTCCTTCTCCTTTTTCAAGAAAATGGATCTTAAGTCCGCTTTCCAGTTCTTTAGTATCTTTATCTTTTAAGGCTGCAAATTTATCTGCATTTTCCTTTTTAGCAGCTTCCTTCTTTTTCGCCATTTCTTCTTCCTCTTCTTTTACTTTTGAAAGTTTATCTTCAAAAACTTTAGAAGCATCAAAGTTTTCGGCGTCTTTTCCTTTTCTAATGATCTTTACACTTTCTATAGTTACATTTTGCAAAGGTTTGTCACCAGGTCCTGTTTTTACAGTTCCAATGCTATCTACTACGGTTTGATTTTCTACTACTTTACCAAAAACAGTATGCTTACCATTTAACCATGGAGTTGCCGCTAAAGTGATAAAAAACTGACTTCCGTTTGTTCCAGGTCCTGCATTAGCCATGGCTAATATTCCTTTATCGTCTAATTGTAAGCTATCTACTATTTCATCTGGAAATCTATACCCAGGATCTCCGCTTCCGGTTCCTTGTGGATCTCCTCCTTGAATCATGAAATCTCTAATAACACGGTGAAAGATCAATCCGTCATAAAATTTTTTTCCTTGGTAAGCACTGTCAACCATTTTATGGCTTTTACCTTCAGCAAGAGCTACAAAATTGGCAACCGTTATAGGAGTTTCTTTATAATAGAGTTCAGCTAAAAAAGAACCTTGATTAGTATTGAACTCTGCATACATCCCATCAGCTAGATCGGGATATTCTTCTTTACAGCTAGTAAGGCTAACTAGAATGGCACAAATAAATAGAATGCTTAATTTTTTCATATTAGTTATTAGAATTTGAATTGGTATTTGAATTGTTTTCTGTTGTTATGGAGTGTAAACTCACTTTTGTAATAATAGGAATGTTGGTTCCTATTTTATTTTTATCGCCATAATATCCGAAGGCTTTATGAGAAGGAAAGATAAAGGTAACAACCTCTCCTTCTTTCATCAATTTTAAACCTTCTCGAAGGCCACCAAAAAGTTCTTCTTTGTCTATTGCATACCTTTTTGTTGGCAGTTCTCCTTCATCATAGATCACATTTCCGTTTAGATCGTTTATAGTATAATCGAACTTAACAACATCTCCAAATTCTGGAGTTTTAATATTTAAAGAATCGGTGGTTTGCTTGTTATAATAATACCAAAATCCATTGGCTGAAGCAGTATAGTCTTTGGTAGAATCTTGCTGGATCATTTTTTCTATCACAGCTTCTTCTTTGGCTACCAATTTTTTATTTCTGGCGATAGACTGATCTATAAAAGATCCTGAATTTTGGGTGACAGGTTTTCTGGCTTCCGGAGATTTACAGGCACCAATACTAATAGCTATGAGCGCAAGTATTAAAAATCTTATTTTCATCCCTTTAATTGATCTGAATATTCGTGTAATACACTATTGAATTTTACAACGGTATTTTCTAAAGATAAATCACTTTTTCCACCGGCAGCATTTACATGTCCGCCACCTTCAAAATGAGCTCTAGCAAAATCGTTTACAGAAAAACTACCTTTAGATCTTAAGCTCATTTTAATAATTCCATCTGCTTTATGTTCAATAAATATAACGGCAAAAATAATACCTTCTAAAGCCAATCCATAATTTACAAAACCTTCTGTATCTCCTTTTTTAAAATTATTGGTATCTAACTCTTCTTGTGAAAGTGTAATATATGCAGTTCTAAGCTCTTTATTTACTCTTAAATTCTGAAGTGCTACTCCTAGAAGTTGCATGCGACTTGCAGAATAAGTATCATAGATCATTTGATGGATCAAAGTGTTATCTGCACCTTTATCTATAAGTTCTGCAATTACTCTATGGGTTGTGCTGGTAGTAGATCTAAATCTAAAAGAACCAGTATCTGTCATGATCCCGGTATATAAACAGGTCGCAATTTCTGGAGTAATACTTTTTACGGCTCTTAGTTTTTCTATAAATTGATATACCATTTGGCAAGTAGAACTCATGGTAGTATCGCTGTAAATATGATCTGCGTAGTCTCCTGGTTCTGGATGATGATCTATCATTATAAAGGTAGCATCTGCTTCCTCTAAGTAAGGATGCATATCTCCAGCTCTGGAAAGCACATTAAAATCTAATGTAAAAATGATATCGGCATCTGCTATTAACTTTTTACATTCTTCATGACACTTCTCAAAATTCAAAATATTTTCTTGCCCTGGAAGCCATTTTAAAAAATCTGGATAATCATTGGGAGCGATCACATTTACAAAATGACCTTTTCCTTTTAAAAAATGATACAATGCTAAGGTGGAACCTATAGCATCTCCATCTGGACCTTTATGCGGAACAATTACAATATTGTTGGCTTTAGAGAGGTCTGACGTTATTTCTAATATACTTTGTTCTATCATAATAAGAGGTAAATATACAATTTAATAATCCTTCAGTAAGAAGAGAGATTACTTTGAAATGCTAAATTTTACAGCAAATGAAGTGAAATTTGTAGTTTTTTACCTCATAGTTTGGTCTGAATTATTTCTATTGCTGATTTAATTTCAGCTTAAAAGATAAGGGGTATGAATTCTAAAATAGTTAGTTGAACTTGCTTTTTTACATAAAAATTAAAAAAGCTTGCACAAAGGTTTGAATTGCTTATTTTTGCAAAAAATTTAAAAACCACAAAATGGCAAATAATAGAACATTTACAATGTTAAAACCCGATGCAGTTGAAAAAGGATACATCGGTGGAATCCTAGACCAAATCAATGCTTCAGGATTTAAAATTGTAGCAATGAAGATGACTCAAATGACTCGTAAAGATGCTGAGACTTTTTATGCTATTCATAACGAGCGTCCGTTCTTTGGAGAATTGGTAGAGTACATGACACAAGGACCAATTGTGGCGGCTATCTTAGAAAAAGAAAATGCAGTTGAAGACTTTAGAACTCTTATTGGAGCTACAAATCCAGAAGAAGCAGCTGAAGGTACTATTAGAAAGAAATACGCAGCATCTATTGCTGAGAATGCAGTTCACGGAAGTGATAGCGATGAGAATGCAGGTATTGAATCTGCTTTTCATTTCTCAGGAAGAGAGATGTTCTAGTAAGAATTAATCTTATAAGAAAGAAAAAGGCCGTCCAATTTGGACGGCCTTTTTTATGTTATACTATATAGAGAACTATCTTAGAATAAGTTTGTTGATCAATTCTTTTCCTAATTCTTCATTTAGCAACCTAATAATCCTTTCTTTTCCATAACTCAATTCTTCTCTTAATACAGAAGAACTTAGTTGAACGTAAAGTGTATTTCCATCTAATTTTATAGAAGTGGTGTACTTTTCTATGGCAGGTCCCATTTGTGCATTCCAAACATCTTTGGCATTTACCTTATCTAAACCCTTTTGTAATTTGTTTGATGAAACAAAGCTTTGCAAAGCATCGCTTAATTTCATGTTTTCATTATTCCTCTTTTTCATTGTCATCTTGTAATAATGGTGTGTATCTATTGTAGTTGTAAATAATTCCTCGGCTGTTCTTTAAGCTCAATTTATCTTTATCTGCATGAAGTACTGTTTCTTTCCAAGAATCAAAAGGAGTAGAGTAGTAGAGCACTAGTTCTCCATTATCTATAATAGCTTCTACATCTTCATCTGTTTTTGGAGTTACCTTATAAGTACCATCAAACTGCGGAGTTACCTTTTTCCTGATCCCTTTTCCAGCTTTAATCTCAAAATAATCTATATTCTCGCTTATTTTAAAATCTCTAATAGAATCTTTAGAAAATTGTACCTGATTTATTTCCCAATACCCGTTTAAGTTTTGTAATTGTTCTTTAGGATCTGTTGTATTACATGCAATGGCTAGCATTGCGAGAATTAAAACTGAAACCTTCTTCATAATTTAAAAATTTTATAAGATTGATTGCTTTCTTTTACAACTTTCTCTGTTCTATCTGCATGAGTATCGCTAATAAAGATCTGCCCCAATTCATTTTCTGCTACCAGCGCAACTATTTGAGCAACTCTTTGTTCATCTAGTTTATCAAAAATATCATCTAAAAGTAAAATAGGATTGGCTTTGCTGATATTTTTAATAAAATCAAACTGTGCCAGTTTTAAGGAAATCAAAAATGATTTTTGCTGTCCTTGAGATCCAAATTTTTTAATAGGATATCCGGCAATTTCAAAACTAAGATCATCTTTATGCAAACCAACACTTGTATATTGTAAAGCCATGTCTTTTTGAAGGTTTTCTTCTAATAACGTGGCTAAAGGTTTTTCAAATAATTTACTAGAGTATTCTATAGACACCTCTTCTTTGTCATTGGTGATTTCAGAATACCTATGATTGAAAATAGGAATAAATTCTTTTAAGAATTCTTTTCTCTTCTCAAAAATCACATTTCCCAATTCACACATCTGGGCGTTATAGATTTCCAACGTATCTCTGTCAAACTTTGAATTGGCAGCGAAGAACTTTAGTAGTGCATTTCGTTGCGCAACTACCTTACTATATTGTATTAATGAATTTAAATAAACCTGATCGCTTTGTGAGATCACGCCATCTATAAACTTTCTTCTCGTTTCACTACCTTCTAATATTAAGTCTCTATCTCCTGGCGATATCATTACTGCCGGAATAAAACCTATATGTTCACTAAATTTCTCATAAGGTTTGTTGTTCCGTTTTATAACCTTTTTCTGCCCACGCTTAGCGCTAACTAACACATGTTCCTCTCTGTTATTCTTCTCTAAGGTACCTTCAATCACGAAAAAATCGCTATTATGATTGATATTCTGACTGGTAATAGGGTTAAAATAGCTCTTTCCAAAAGAGAGGTGGTATATACTATCCAAAACGTTAGTTTTACCGACACCATTATGACCTACCAAACAATTTATTTTAGAATCAAAATCGAAAGTTGAAGAATCAAAATTCTTATAATTAACAAGGGAGAGGGATTTTAAAAACATAAAGTGCTGTAATTCAGCTATTTAAAATTTTTAGACTTTTAAGTAAAGGTAATGGATTCAGGACGAAAATATTAAAAAATAAGAAATATTTTCCCTTTATAATATCAATAAAAATTTTATTTTTGCCACTCATTAAACCTAATTTATGGCGACTTACAAGAAAAAAGGGCATAAACCAACAACTCAAGAAGAAAAAACGCAAATAGCAGAAGAACAATCTACAACTGCAGAAGTGTTTAACAGTCTTGATGAAGGGGCTAGTAAAACTGAAGAATGGGTAGCAGATAATCAAAAGATCATCTACATTATTGTAGGATTAGCTATTGTAATTGTATTAGGTTATTTAGGATATGAGCGTTTTATTCAGACTCCTAAAGAAAATGAAGCTTCTAACGAAATGTTCCAAGCTCAGCAATATTTTGATTCTGCATTAGCAAGTACGGGTACACAAAGTGACTCTTTATACAATATGGCCTTAAATGGTGGTGAAGGTAAATATGGTTTCTTAGATGTAATAGATAACTACGGAAGTACTTCTGCAGGGAATCTTGCAAAATATTACGCTGGATTTTCTTACTTAAACACTAACCGTTACCAAGAGGCGATAGATCAATTGGAAGATTTTGATAGTGATGATGAAGTTCTTGCAGCTTTAGCTACAGGAGGAATTGGAGATGCTTTTATGCAATTAGAACAACCTGAAGAAGCATTGAACTATTACGACAAAGCAGCTTCTATGAGATCTAACGATTTTACTGCACCAAGATTTTTGTTAAAAGCAGCTATTACTTCCATCCAATTAGGAAAAGGCGAAAAAGCAGCAGATTATTTAAATAAAATTAAAGATGAGTATGCAAATTCTCCTGAAGCAGGACAAGTTGCTATTTATTTAGGTCGTGCTCAAGCGATGAAATAAGCTACAATATGGCTACACAAGGTAAAAACCTTTCAGATTATAATAAAGACACAGTTCCGAATGCGAAAGAATTTCGCTTCGGAATTGTTGTTTCAGAATGGAACGAAGAAATAACAGAAGGACTTTTTAATGGTGCCTTTCAAGCTCTTAAAGAAAACGGAGTAATGAATGAGAACATCGTACGATGGAATGTGCCGGGAAGTTTTGAACTTATCTATGGCTGCAAGAAAATGCAGGAAAGCTATGATATGTTAGATGCAATTATTGCAATTGGTAGTGTGATAGAAGGGGAGACAAAACATTTCGATTTTGTTTGTCAGGGAGTAAGTCAAGGTATTAAAGATCTTAATGTTCTTAATGATATTCCTGTAATATTCTGCGTACTTACAGATCAAAATATGCAACAAGCAATAGACCGTTCTGGTGGAAAACATGGTAATAAAGGTTCTGAAGCGGGAATAACAGCCATTAAAATGGCACAATTGCGTAAAGACGCCCGATTTTAGATAGAACTTTCCAATATCGGCATTATTCTTGGTTCATTTATTTTACTTGATGAGGCTTTATTTTGTGAGGCTTTTTAAGTAAATTTGAACATCCATAAAGCAACATATTTTGAAGGTCAGTTTAAACAAATTAAGAAAGAACACTCGTTATAATTACACTCCGCGTTATTATAAGGGGAAGGATGAAGGTAATTTGTATGAATTCGATTCAAAATTCAATAAATATAAAAACCTTACCAACTCTATAGATTTTGGTTCTCAATGGGCGGAAGCTCGAACCAGTAGCAGGACTCGCGGAAATCGTGAGATCAATAAAAGAGTTATTTATATTATTGCAGTACTGATCTTGATTTTCTTATGGATCATAGACTTCGATTTATCCATATTTAGGAACTAGCTTTTCATGAAAGATGTTATCCATCTGCTACCAGATCATGTAGCCAATCAAATTGCTGCGGGAGAAGTGGTTCAAAGACCCGCGTCTGTTATTAAAGAATTGCTAGAAAATTCTATAGACGCCGGCGCAAAAAATATTCAGGTTTTTATAAAAGAAGCGGGTAAAATTCTTATCCAGATTGTAGATGACGGGATGGGAATGAGCATTACCGATGCTCGTTTAAGTTTTGAACGTCATGCTACCTCCAAGATCACATCTGCCCAAGATCTTTTCAGTTTAAATACAAAAGGGTTTAGGGGAGAGGCTTTAGCTTCTATAGCGGCAATTGCGCATGTAGAATTAAAGACGAAACGTGGGCAAGATGAAATTGGTACCTGTATAAAAATTGAAGGTAGTGAGATCTTATCTCAAGAACCTTGTGTAACTGCTAAAGGTACTTCCATTAGCGTAAAGAATCTTTTTTATAATATTCCTGCCAGAAGAAATTTTTTGAAATCTGATGCCGTGGAAACACGCCATATTATAGATGAATTTCAAAGAGTTTCACTAGCACATCCACATATCGCATTTTCTTTGGTTCATAATTCAGGCGAATTATTTCAATTGCCAGATACCAATTATCGTCAGAGAATTACCAATATTTTAGGTGGAAAGACCAATGAGAAACTTGTTCCTGTAAATGAAGAGACTGAAATATTAACAATATCAGGATTCGTAGGGAAGCCAGAATATGCAAAACGTACTCGCGGTGAGCAGTTCTTTTTTGTGAACGACAGATTTATAAAAAGTCCTTATTTAAATCATGCAGTAACTGCAGCTTTTGAAGGACTTTTGAAGGATAAAGCCTATCCTAGTTACTTTCTATATCTAAAAGTAGATCCAAAAAGTATCGATATCAACATACATCCCACAAAAACCGAGATAAAATTTGATGATGAGCATGCGCTCTATGCTATACTTAGAAGTGCTATCAAACACAGTCTTGGGCAATTTAACGTGGCGCCGGTTTTGGATTTTGAAAGGGATCCAACCATGGATACGCCTTATAACTACGAAAATAGACCAGCTTCTACACCGCATGTAGAGGTTGACAGAAATTTCAATCCTTTTAAAAGTGAATCTTCTATGAGCGGAAATTCATTCAGAAGCAATTTTAAAAAGGAAGCTACTTTAGGTTGGGAAAGTTTATATACAGGTTTACAATCGGAGGCTACAGGAGTAGATAACGATGTAGATGTGAAGGCTATAGAATTTGAGAGTGAAGAAGTTACAGGAAATCTTTTTGGAGCTCAAAAAACTGAAAAAACACAGAATTCCACGTTTCAGCTGAATAAGAAATTTATTATTAGTACCCTTAAAAATGGGATGCTAGTTATCGATCAGCACAGGGCTCATACTAGAATTCTATATGAAGAATTATTGAAGAGTATTACTGTATCTGCAGCCTTGAGCCAGCAATTATTATTTCCGTTAGTGCTAAGATTTAGTCATAATGAGATTGAATTATTAAGAGGAATCATAGATTCTTTAGAGCAAACAGGTTTTATTTTTTCGGAGGTGAAATCAGATTCTGTAGAAATTACCGGAATACCAACTACAGTTTCAGAAAGTGAAGTAGAAATGCTCTTAGAACAACTCATATCAGATTTTGAAAATGAGGTGCCGGAAAATAATTTCTCACAAACCGACTTGCTGGCAAAATCGCTTGCGAAGAGTATGGCTGTAAAATCTGGAAATTTATTGAACGATACAGAGCAATTACATATTGTTAACGGATTATTTGCTTGTAAAGAGCCGGGATTAACTCCATTTAACAAGCCTGTTTTTATTACCTTGCCGGTTGAAGAACTGGAAAAAAAATTCATGTAAATGGGAAGAATTACCGATACGGTTAAAGCGCTTATAATTGTTAATGTTCTATTTTTCATAGGTACCATGGTTATTGGGGATTATGCTTATGAATTGTTCTCATTATGGTTCTTTAAGAATGAATATTTTGGAGTTTGGCAAGTGGTAACTCACATGTTCATGCATGGTGGATTTATGCATATTTTATTCAATATGTATGCACTTTGGGCCTTTGGTAGTCCTATAGAACAAATGTTAGGTCAAAAAAAATTCCTTTTCTTCTATTTCTCTTGCGGAATTGGAGCTGCACTTATTCATAGTCTTGTAAATTATTATCATTTCGAAAGTGCTTACACTGCGCTTATAGATGCCGGTCTAAATTCTGTAGATATTCAGAATATATTGCAAACAGGACAATTTCCTAATTCAATTTTAAGTTCTGTTTCTAGAGATAGTATAGAAAGTATGTATACCGCCTATAATACTCCAGCAGTGGGTGCATCTGGAGCTATATACGGAGTTTTAGTGGCTTTTGGGATGTTGTTTCCTAATGTAGAGCTATTCCTTATTTTTGTACCTATTCCAATTAAAGCTAAGATCTTTATCCCGGTTTTAATTGCTATAGATCTATTTTCTGGAGTCACTGGTTATTCTTTATTTGGAGGAGGAATTGCGCATTTTGCACACGTTGGAGGAGCCCTCTTCGGATTTATTATGATGTACTATTGGAAAAAGAATCAGTTTAACCAAAATAGGTGGAACTAAATGAATACCGCATATAAAATAAAATACAGGTTACAAACTGCAAATGTTGTTGAAAAACTCATTGCTATCAATGTGCTTGTCTTTATTTTATTCTTTTTAATTAAGACCATAGAATTCTTATTTAAAATGCCATCAGATTTTCTGTTGAGTTGGTTGGTATTTCCTAAAGATCCAAAGGAGTTTATTTTTAAGCCGTGGTCTATACTCACGTATTCCTTTTTACATTCGGGTATTTGGCACATCCTCTCTAACATGCTAATCTTATATTATGCTGGTACTTATTTCTTAAGTTACTTTTCTGCAAAAAAGCTTTTAACCTATTATTTTTTAGGGGTCATTTTTGGAGCTTTAGTATATATGTTGAGCTACAATCTATTTCCGGCTTTTGAGGCTACTGGTAAATCTTACCTTATGGGTGCTTCTGCAGGAGTAATGGCCGTTTTGGTTGGTGTGGCAACGCACATTCCGGATATGAGAATTAGGCTGATGATTATTGGGCCAATTAAATTTTGGTATATAGCTGCATTTTTAGTGGTTTTAGACGTCATTCAAATTCCTTTTGGGAATGCAGGCGGACATTTTGCGCATTTAGGAGGTGCATTATTAGGTTATGTGTATACCAAACAATTAGCTAAGGGCAATGATATTGGTTCAGGATTTGAAAAAGCTATAGACTGGTTTCTTTCTCTTTTTGAAGCTAAGAAGGATAGAAGACCTAAAATGAGAACTGTCTATAAGAAGCCACAAAATCCGATTTCAAGACCTCAAAATGGCAGAGCTATTACTAAAGATGAAAAACAGCAAAAGATAGATTCTATTTTAGATAAAATCAGTAAAAGCGGTTATGATAGCCTTACAAAACAAGAAAAAGATTTCTTATTTCACGCGGGAAAAGAGAATTAGATGAAGAATCTCGGAATTTTAGATAAGATCATTTTTGTTTTGAACTGTTTGGCAGCGTTTGCTTTACTGTTGTCTTTTTTATTGCCGTACGTTCCACCAAAATCATTTCCGCTACTATCGGTATTAAGTCTTGCCGTGCCTTTATTGATCTTGGCAAACTTTATTTTCTTAATCTTTTGGGCTATTAGGTTTAAGAAACAATTCTTATTGTCCTTATTAGTTTTGCTTCTAGGTTATAAATATGTATTTGCGTGGGTGCAATTTTCAGGAGATACAGATGAAAGTGCCACTACAGATTTGGTTTTAATGAGCTATAACGTAAGAATGTTTAATTCTTATAAATGGACAGAGCAAGAGGATATTCCACAAAAGATTAAAGGATTTATACAGGAAAAAGATCCAGATATATTAACTACTCAAGAACATGCTATTAATATTGCAGGTGTTAAGGATATTTTTCCATATGAATATATAGTTTTAAAGGAAAAGGCTTCAGAATTTGGTTCTGGTATCTTTTCTAAGTATCCTATGATTAATAAGGGTTCTGTAGATTTTCCGGAAGATGGTAATAACAATGCTATTTTTGTAGATGTTGTAAAGGATAAAGATACCTTGCGAATCTTTAACGTGCATTTCCAATCTTTAAATATCCAACCCGCCATTTCAGACCTTCAAAAGGAGGATTCTAAAAAATTGATAGGTAGAATAGGGTATGGCTTTTCCTTACAGCAAAATCAAGCAGAGATGCTTATAGAATCTATTAATAGCTCTCCTTATAAAACTATTGTGATGGGAGATTTTAATAATACTGCTTTCTCCTATATCTATCAGAAAGTAAAAGCAGATAAGTTTAATGATGCTTTTCTGGAAGTTGGAAGCGGATTTGGGAAATCTTTTAACCTGAGTTATTTTCCGCTTCGAATTGATTTTGCACTAATAGATAAGTCTATTAAGATTAACTCTTTTGAAGTGTTTTCAGTTGAATATTCAGATCATTTTCCAATAATGACTAAAATCAAATTGTAAACTTCTACGGAAGCGACTCTAAGTAATTAGCGGTGTTTGGTCCTTCATTAAATAATAGATCCAAAATAGATAGGTTTGAAATAAATCCGTGCTTTTCCTGAAACACCTGAGTGTATTCTGGAATAATAATATCTTTTTTAGCATTTATAAGCGCTCTCTTATCAATCATTCCTTTCGGAGTAATCATAAATTCAGCTGTTTTCTGATATTTAATATTAAGTTGAAGACATTCTTCTAAAGCTTCTAAACACTTATAATTAAAGTCCATTAAATAGTCAAAATCTTTATGAAATAGCGGCGCTAAATCATCTTCATAATATTCAAAGAAAGGAGATGTTTTATAAGCAGATTCCAAAGATTTCCAATGTTGTTTCTGCCATTTTAAGTCTTTTTCAAGCTTAACATCTTTATATTTTTGATGTTGCTTAAATCCTGGGGTATGTAAATGCTTTATAGGAATATTTAAGGTCAACTTACCATTGGCTCCGTAAATATTGAGCCTGTTCCGATAGGTCTGCTTTTGATAATTATCTTCATTTTCAATGAAAATAGTATCCGTTCGCAACATTTCTCTAAGTTGAACAATAGATCCAAAATAGGGAAGATGTACTAAAATATCCTGCATAGTTGATTGAATGCTTAAGAGTCTCTTCTTTTCTTAAAATAGCTAAAACCAAAACCTAATGCTGCTACTATTGCTATATATGGCAAATAAGACACCGGCTCAGAATCTCCTTTAACAGTGGTAAATAATCTGTTCCATCGTATCTTATTAAAGAATCCATCAGCATACGTATCCCAACTCATCCAGATAAATACCGGTTTTCCAACTACGTGGTTAAACGGTACATAGCCAAAATAACGGCTATCAAGACTGTTATGGCGATTATCTCCCATCATCCAGTAATAATCCTGTTGGAAGATATAAGAATCGGTAGGAGCTCCGTTAAGAAGCACTTGAGTTCCGTTAGTTGAAAGTTTATTGATGATTCCCATTTCAGAACCTTCATAAACTTCAATAATCCTTTTGTATAAAGGTAAAGTTTCAACTGTTAGAGGAATGGTGGTTCCTGCTTTAGGAATATAAATTGGTCCGAAGTTGTCTTGATTCCAGTCATTGCTTTCGCTTTGAGGAAATACAGATCCATCTTTATTTCCTGCAGGATCTATAATTTTTTCTACCGATGCCACATTAGGATCATTCTTGAATTTTTCAAATTCAGCATCTGTCAGGTTTATTTGGAATGTATTATTGTTTGGGTTAAAGCCGAATGGATCTGTAACACCGTAGACCTTGTACATTGCCATTGGATTTAAAGGCTGACCTTTGGTTTGACCTATATACGAAGTTTGCAATCTTGCTCTTCCCGGCAGATCTAATGGTTTAGAGTTGATGTAAACTTTGCCATCTTTAATTTGCAAAGAATCTCCGGCGATTCCAACTGCACGCTTTACATAGTTAGTTTTCTTATCTATTGGCTTGTAATAATACTTATCTGTAGTGGTCATATACCTCATAGTGTCTACAGGCCAGTTGAAAACTACAATGTCAGAACGCTGAATATCTTCAAATCCCGGAAGTCTGAAATATGGTATTTGTGGTTTAGATAAATAAGATTTTATATTAACTCCAGGAATAGTGTCGTGTACCATTGGAAAAGCAACAGCTGTTAATGGTGTTCTTGCTCCATAATGAAACTTACTTACAAATAGAAAATCGCCAACTAATAAAGTTTTTTCCAAAGAAGAAGTAGGGATGGTAAAAGGTTGTATAAAATAAGTATGCACAATTGTTGCAGCAATAACGGCAAACAATATTGAGCTTATCCATTCTCCCGCAGCCGATCTAGGTTTTAAGCTTCTTTCTGTAATATATGTTACATCTTCTACATAATTAATATAATAAATGTAAAGGCCGAAGGTAGCAAGTACGAGAATAGTGTCTAAAGTGGTATGCTTACCAAAGCTTCTTATGGTTTCTACCCATACCACCGGAAACATAATTAGATTTACGATAGGCACAAATAAAAGGATTGTCCACCACCAAGGTCTGTTGATGATCTTCATAAGTACCACAGCATTATATACCGGCACTGCAGCTTCCCAAGATTGTCTTCCCGCTTTAATATATAATTTCCAGGTTCCTAAAAAGTGAATCACCTGAATGATAAGGAAAAATATAAACCACTGAGTAAACGTCATAATCTAAATACTTTACTGGTATTAGTGTTGTTTTAATTTAAACTGTTACAAAGAAACTAACTTAAACTGGAAAGTACATGTTTCATAGTATATACCCCTTTTTTATCTTTAAGCCATTCTGCGGCAACTACCGCTCCCAATGCGAAGCCTTTTCTGGAATGTGCGGTATGTTTTATTTCTATAGCATCTATTTCAGAATTGTAAACTACTGTATGAGTTCCAGGAACTTCATCAATTCTTTTTGCTGTGATAGGAATTTCATTCTCCTGAGCCTTATCCAATTTCCAGCCTACTTTTGAAGAATCTGAAATGATTTGTTGTGCCAAGGTAATTGCTGTGCCGCTAGGAGCATCTAATTTATGAGTATGATGTATTTCTTCTATTGCTACTTTATAATCTGAAAAAGAGTTCATCATTTTAGCTAATTTTTGATTCAGTTCAAAAAATAGATTCACACCAATGCTAAAATTGGAAGCATATAAAAAAGCTGAATTTTCCTCTTTACAAATAGTTACAGCTTTCTCGTATTGATCTAGCCAACCGGTAGTTCCACTAATTACAGGGACGTTTTGCTTTAGGCAAGTAGAGATATTTTTAAAAGCAGCAGAAGGAATGCTAAAATCTATAGCTACATCAGAATTACTTAGATCAACATTTTCAATATTTTCGGTGATCTTATAAACAATTTCATGACCTCTTTCTACAGCAATACCTTCAATGGTCTTACCCATTTTTCCGTAGCCTAAAAGCGCAATTTTCATATCTAAAAGTTATAATTTAATGAGAGTAGGTAACCGGCTTTCCCCGTAAATCTATCAAAGTTTACCGCTGGTTTAAAAGAGAGATCTTCACTTACGTTAAATTGTTGCAAATGGGCATCTACATTGGCGTCTATTATATTCAAAGCGTAAATTCCCGCAGTAACTAATAAAGAGATCTCTTTATTACGTTGATAGAATTTTTGACCCCTAATCAATCCATCATTTGTGATACGAGGCGTTCCGTCAGGATCAGAAAATTCATCATCGGTAAATCCGGCAAGCCTGCGTTTGTAAGCATCACGGTATTTATCATATTTATTGTCATTACTAACATAAAAATAGATTCCTACCCCTAAACCTGCGTAAGCAATGGGTATTTTCCAATATTTCCCATTATAAGCTTGGCCTAAACCAGGTAGCACAGCCGAATAGAATGCTGCTTTGGCTGGAGCTAAAGGATTATATGCTTTATATTCTTGCTTTTTCTCTTTTTGAACTAGAGGTTCTATGGTAGTATTAGAAACAGCAAGTGAGTCTTCCTGGGCTGCAAGAAAATTAAACGCTAATAAAAGCGAGAGTAGCGAAAGTAATTTCTTAAGCTTCACCCTGAATTAATTTTTTAATTCTATTAAAGTCTTCTTCTGAAGAAAAGGGAATGATCAACTTTCCTTTACCTTTTCCTGCAACTTTCACGTCAACCTTTGCTCCAAGATATTCAGAAAATTCTTTAATTCCTTTTTTGAATTCTTTTGGAAGTGTTTTGGTTTTAGGAGCTGCTTTTTCAGGAGCATTTCCGCTTAGTTCACGTACCAATTTTTCAGTTTCTCTTACAGATAAAGACTTTTCTAGAATCTTCTCGTAAATGTCTAATTGCAGTTGTGGATCTTCAATATTTATCAAAGCTCTACCATGTCCCATAGATAGAAAACCATCTCTCATTCCAGTTTGAATGATCGGGTCTAACTTTAATAATCTTAGATAGTTAGCAATTGTAGATCTGTTCTTTCCTACACGTTCACTTAACTGCTCTTGTGTAAGGTTGATCTCATCTATCAATCTCTGATACGAAAGTGAAATTTCTATTGGATCAAGGTCTTGACGTTGGATATTCTCCACCAAGGCCATCTCCAAAGATTCCTGATCGTTCGCTATTCTAATGTAAGCAGGTACAGTTTCTAGTCCGATTAATTTAGAAGCCCTAAATCTTCGTTCTCCTGAAACTAATTGATATTTATTAAACTCTAATTTTCTTACCGTTATTGGTTGAATTACCCCTAATTCTTTAATAGAAGAGGCTAATTCTCTAAGAGAATCTTCATTAAAACTCGTTCTAGGCTGAAATGGGTTTACTTCAATAGAAGTTAGCTCTAATTCAACAATATGGCCAACTAATTTGTCGGCATTCTTATCTTCAGCAGATTTTATATCGTGATCAGGATCTTTCAATAATGCTGAAAGTCCTCTTCCTAATGCTTGTTTCTTGGTAGCTTTCGCCATCTTTTAACTGTTTTTCTTTATGATTTCATGTGCAAGGCTCAAATAATTATTTGCTCCTTTACTTCCCGCATCATAATTAATTATGCTTTCTCCATAACTTGGTGCTTCACTTAAACGCACATTTCGTTGAATGATTGTAGTAAAAACCATCTCATTAAAATGCTTTTGGACTTCATCTACTACTTGATTAGATAGTCTAAGTCGAGAATCGTACATGGTTAACAATAAGCCTTCTATATCTAATTCTTTATTGTGAATTTTTTGAACACTTTTAATGGTATTCAATAATTTACCCAATCCTTCTAATGCAAAATATTCACATTGAATTGGAATAATCACAGAGTCTGAAGCTGTTAAAGCATTTAACGTTAAAAGACCTAAAGAAGGTGCACAATCTATAAGTATATAGTCATAGCTGTACTTAAGATGAGTAATGGCTTTTTTAAGCATATACTCACGCTCATCTTGATCTACAAGTTCAATCTCGATTGCAACAAGGTCTATGTGAGAAGGAATGATATCTAAATTTGGAGAACTGGTTTTTATAATAGCTTCTTCCGCTTTGATAGAATGTTCTAAAAGTTGGTAGGTTCCAAATTCTACCTGTTCTACATCTATACCTAATCCAGAAGTAGCATTAGCTTGTGGGTCGGCATCAATTAACAACACCTTTTTTTCAAGAACCCCAAGAGAGGCTGCTAAGTTTACAGAGGTCGTGGTTTTGCCAACGCCTCCTTTTTGATTTGCAATAGCAATGATTTTACCCATTAAATATCTTCAATTTATGAGGGGTAAAAATACAATTTATTACAGCTATATAAAATGATTTTGTTAACAGCTTATACAGTTTCGTAATATTCTGGATTTTTACAACGTAATTATTCTAGTTTACAGTTGTTTACTTACTTTTCTTAGCGCGGATCATCGCTTCTAGCTGATCCCACATTTCTTCCGGTATTGCTTCCAATAAGTTGAATTGGCCTGCACCTTTTAACCACTCACCGCCATCTATAGTTACAACTTCTCCGTTTATATAAGCAGAGAAATCTGAAACAAGATAGGCAGCTAGATTAGCCAATTCCTGATGTTCTCCAACACGTTTTAACGGCACTTTCTTAGCAAGATCAAATTTTTCTTTCAGGTCTCCCGGTAGTAATCTGTCCCAAGCACCTTTAGTTGGAAATGGTCCTGGCGCAATGGCGTTAGATCTAATTCCGTATTTAGCCCATTCTACCGCTAAAGAGCGTGTCATTGCTAAAACTCCTGCTTTTGCAGTTGCGCTTGGAACTACATAAGCAGATCCTGTCCATGCGTAAGTGGTTACTATGTTAAGAACTGTTTTGTTCTCTTCTTTATTGTCTATCCAATGTTTTCCGAAGGCAAGAGTACAGTTTTTACTTCCTTTAAGAACGATGTCAATAATCGTATCAAAAGCATGAGCGCTTAAACGTTCTGTTGGAGAGATAAAGTTTCCTGCTGCATTGTTTAAAAGTACATCTACAGATCCAAATTCATCTACAGAGGCTTTTACCATAGCTTCTACTTCATCATAATTTCGAACATCACATTGTACAGGCAATACATTTCCACCGGTTTGAGCTCTCATTTCTTCTGCAGTGTTCTTTAATTTGTCAAGATCACGAGAAGTTATAACCACATTTGCACCAAGTTCAAGGAAATAGGTGCTCATAGCTTTACCTAATCCGCTTCCTCCGCCGGTTACTACAATAGTTTTGCCTTTTAAAGCATCATCTCTCAACATTTTTTTTGTGAAATCCATTTTTAATAAGTTTTAGTAGCAATGTTGGTTAGACAATGCTCTGGTTGGTTTAATTATTTCTTTTGAAGACTAGCTAAATAGAGCTACTCTTCATCTATTAGAATTTCTAGTAATTGGATAGCTGCTTCGCTTATTTTAGTCCCTGGACCAAACACAGCTACAGCTCCCGCATCGAATAAAAATTGATAATCTTGAGAAGGAATTACCCCTCCAACTATTACCATAATATCTTCTCTATCGTGTTTTTTAAGCTCTTCTATAACTTGAGGTACTAAGGTCTTATGTCCTGCAGCTAAAGAAGATACACCTAAAATATGCACATCGTTTTCAATAGCTTGTTTGGCTGCTTCTGCAGGGGTTTGAAATAGCGGGCCTATGTCCACATCAAAACCAAGATCTGCATAACCGGTGGCTACCACTTTGGCTCCACGATCATGACCATCTTGCCCCATTTTGGCTACCATGATACGAGGACGTCTACCATCTTGTTCAGCAAACTTATCGGCAAGCTCTCTGGCTTTTTTAAAAGATTCGTTGTCTTTCATCTCTTTAGAATAAATTCCGCTAAAAGATTGAATTTTGGCTTTGTATCTGCCATATACTTTTTCTAGGGCGTCACTTATTTCGCCTAAAGTGGCTCTTTCTCTAGCCGCTTCTACCGCCAGAGCAAGTAAATTGCCATTTTCCTTTTCAGCGGCATTAGTTAAAGCTTCTAAGGCTTTGTTAACCTTTTCTGAATTTCTGTCTGCTCGAATCTGTTTTAATCTGTCAACTTGCTGGATTCTCACGGTCTGGTTGTCAACTTCCAGAGTAACCAGCGGATCTTCTTTGTCAAGTCTATATTTATTATTACCTACAATAATATCAATTTCACTATCTATTCTCGCTTGTTTAGTTGCTGCAGCTTCTTCAATTCTCAATTTAGGAATTCCTGCTTCAATAGCTTTGGTCATTCCGCCAAGTTCTTCCACTTCTTC
>Ga0209309_10000189_pt1 | contig 82526 bp, 94 predicted proteins | sample COGITO_mtgs_1204_2_FD_184807 | JGI IMG/M metagenome (GOLD analysis project Ga0209309, IMG submission 184807) | Pelagic marine microbial communities from North Sea - COGITO_mtgs_120412 (SPAdes) (version 2) | ecosystem: Environmental > Aquatic > Marine > Epipelagic ... | reverse complement strand
ATATTTACAAAAAGCTTTTTTTACTGACCAGAAATTTCCCCAATGCAATATCTTACGATAAACCATTTGAGCAATTTCTTCCAGTGCTTCTTTTAATTGTTCTTCACCTACTTCTGTAGGTGCAATGAAAATATCTCCTTGTCTTCCTTCAATATTTGCGAAGTAAGTTTCAATACTATATTCATTACCACCACGCTCAAATTTCTTTACAGCTGTGCGAACATCAGTTAATCTAAATGTTTCGGAATTATAGAGTATGTAATCTACATCTCCCATATCATTAAATTTGTAGAAACTATCTTCCATAGTAACTATATCTCCATCGACAAGTTTACTGGTAGGATTATTTAACAGATAATTTCTAACATTCGGATTATGCTTGTTAATGGCTTTTCTTCTAAAAGCTATTAACCTACAATCCATGAATTCCTTTTGTTCTAAATGACTAAGGTAATTTTCAAATGAAATGAAATCAAATCCATGACCATCTATCATTTGAGGTTTATTCAAATATGATAGCACTACTCCTAATCTTCTCAATCCAAATATTTCAGCTCTTATGACATCTGATAATTCAAGGATTTTATTTCCTGCAGTTTGACGAACTCTCCCTGTAAGGTTGTGAGTACATTCTTCCGGTAAGTCCATAAAGAATACTGGAGAATCAGAATCTTCTTCCATTATTCCATCAGGATCTATTGGCGGTAACTGCGCTCTATCTCCAACTAAAATAATCTTACTGAACATTGGAGTACTGTTCAATACAATTTCAAGCATTTGCGGTGTGTACTGAGAAACTTCATCATGAACAAATATTGGAATGTCCATAGTTCCTATAGTAGGATCTTTATTTTTTTCGTCATAAACGAACCTACGTGCTCCAGTAGCTTCCACATACTCTTCTTTCATTCCGTAAGCTTTGGCAAAAGTAAAAACGTTAGGAATATACGCACCAAGAACTTTCTTGGCTTGGTGCGCTAAACATATTCCCGCTACGCTTATATCATACTTATTGTTAGCATTCAAATCGGATTCTATGTATTTCCGAAGAACATATTTAAGTATGGTCGTTTTACCAACTCCGGGCTCCCCTGTCAATCTAAATATTTTATGACTACTGTTGAGGAACTTGTCTATTTTCGTTACCAATACTTCTTGGCTCGGGGTCGGTGTTATATCCACGTTTGTTATCTATATAATTTTGTCGTTTTAATCTTTCAAGTAAGTAGCACGTAACGAACATACAGATGAAAGTTTTAGTAACTCTCTTGGCAGTATATCCAGTTGTCCATATTAATGCTGCTCTTAAAACTTGAGCTAATATTAGAAATATCATATTTAAAAATTAAATCCCCACTGGACTAAAAAAGCGGAAGATTGATCTATGAATTCAGTTAACTCTCGTGAACTCCATCTGTCAAGTGGTTTATCAGGCATAAATCTTTTAAGCTCTTTCTCCATATCGTGATACTCATAACCTAAAGATTTTGATGCTTTTAATATAAAACCTCTGTATAATGATTTCTGTTCAGCGTTAAGGTTCTTCTCAATGTACTCGATACTAAGTTTAAAGGTCAATCCTCTCTCTTTAGCATCTTTGAGTATCTTATCAAGTAAACTTCTTTTTGAAGGCTCCAACGGCTCTGGATAGCCGTTTGGAGCTTTACAAATAAAACTGTGCATTAGAACGGTAAATCATCTTCAGCATCATCTAAATTGAAGTTTGCTGGAAATTGTTCATTTACACTTTCAGTCTTGTTGATAGGTGGAATAGATGCAGACTGTTTTGGAGCTTCTATTCCTGTAAGAAAAACGCGTGATCATTAGATACTAAAGTATCTACAGTCCACTTGTTATCAAACCATTCTTTAACAGTAAACTGGTTTGTTCTCAATAAAAGAGTACCACGAGTATCTGCATATCCTGTATAAAAACCTTGACCACTTGGATGCGGTTGATTAGGTTGAGGACTAGAACTCGGTGCTTGCTGTACCGGTGGTGCTTGTTGCACTGGCGGTGGTGCTTGCTGAGTTTGAACAGGTGGTGCCTGTTGAGTTTGTGGCTGTTGAACAGGTGGTGCTTGCTGTGCAGGTGGCGGTGCTTGTTGGGTTTGCTGAACGGGTGGAGCTTGTTGAGGTGCTGGAGCCGCTACAACTTCTTGCCAAAAAGCATAATTATTATCTACCATCTGCTGTTCAGAATAATTAGAAGCTTTCAACTGATCATATGTATATGGAGAATCAGGCTTCATGATAAGCTTTCTGTTAGGATTGCTTTGCGTACCTCCAGATTCATTATTATCATTATTATACTTCTTAATCTGATCATGGAATTTACCTCCGGCATTATGATGTGTGATACCTTCAGTAGATTCCATTACTCTCTTACGAAAGTTACCCGGAAGCTTCCCAAAGATTTCAGTATCATATCCCATACCTGAATGATAAAAGAATTGTTCATTTACAGGATCTACATGAGGCTGTTGTAAACCGAACATTAGCATGTTCTGACTATCTAGTTTTTCAATGCTATTAATGTTAGCATATTTACCATCATCAGAATGTTGAATGTAAGCCACACCTTGCATTCCTTTAAGATTACCTAAGTCATAATCTTTAGCTTCATCATCGGTTAATTTCTTACCTGTCAAAGCGTGAACCATTTTACGAAGATTAGATTTTGGAGCCATTGATAATGTTTCATATTGAAACAATGCAGATGGACGTTCTGGATCTCCTTCATAAAATACTCTCTTTTGAAATGGAAACTCAAAAGCCAACGCTAATTGTTGTTTCATTCCATACTTAGTGTTTTGAGTACCGATACCGGCTACTCCATAGATAGTGAAGACTTGTCTACCTTCATTTATTAAAGGTACGTTTTCAATCTTTTTACTGTCTCCACCTACGTTTGCTGTTAATCCACTCATAATAATTGAATTTAAACTCTATTGCCTTTCTCCACAAATAAGGAGCAAAAACCATAGAGATTGATTTTGGTTAAAAATTTTCTTTTCGTATTGCAGATATACATTACCATTATAAAATAATGTTTCAATATATCTCGGACAACACATTCGTCAACATTAAGGTTTAATGAAACCTGTAAGACGTGATCTTGAAATAATTCAGTTTCGAAAACTTGATATTCTAAATAATCTTTAATTTGCTCTTTACTCATATTAGGAAGTGCCTTCTTAAAGAAATATTTTTTTTTACTAGCTTCCATCATAAACCTTCTTATCCGATAATCTTTTACTAAAACTGGTAGGCAATTTTATTTTCAAACCATACCTCTTAGGTACGATTATTTCCTCTCCAGTGTTAGGATTCCTACGTCTTGTTTCAGCACGAGTTATTAGAGTGAATGATAAAAATTCTGCAATCTTTACATTCACTCCTAATATTAACTTGTCCTGAATAATTTTAGCCATAGAGTTCATAACATCTCTGACTGTCTTTTGAGGTATTCCTGTGTTTTTGGAAACCTCACTAATTAGCTGTGTTTTGTTCATCTGTAAATACGTTCTGTTGGACTTTCTACAAACATAACACAATTAATAATTATCTACCATCATTAACTTAAAGTATATGATGAAAATTCTAAGTTCGCCATGAAATTCTTCACACCGGTACTTCTACCTTTACCACCAATAAGTTCTATTTGACCTGCAAATTCTGCTGGCAATGGTGGATCTCCTGGTTTAAGTTCTTGCTCTCTATAGTATGCTTCCCTTAAAAAGAAGTATACCATGTCTGAGTCTTCTTCTATAGAACCAGACTGCTTTAAATCTCCTAAACTTGGTCTATGACCTTTACGCTTATCTACTTCTCTACCCAATTGTGAGAACATTATAACTAGAATATTCAGCTCATTAGCAATTTGCTTTAAGGCTCTGGTAATACGCTTTAAATCTTGCGTATCATTTCCAGTTCCTACAGCTAAATTCATAAGTTGAACATAATCTATATATACAATCTTTACTCCTTTATCGCGAACATCTTTTCTGATCATTTGAATGATCACTTCCAAGACATTCTTGCAATCTTTAGTATCATAGATATTAAACAAGGAATCATTCTTAATCCATCTAATTGCTTCTACAACTTTATTAAACTCTTCATCGGTTAATTTTCCTTTCCTAATCCTTGAAAAAGGAATTAGGGTAAGGGATGCTGCTATCCTATAATTGATATCAGCCTTAGCCATTTCTAAGCTGAATATTTGAACTGGTATATTTTTATTAGTTACCAAATTCTTAGACATGGAAAGCATAACACTTGTTTTTCCCATACCTGGTCTTGAAGCAAAACAGATTAATTCTCTTAATTGTAGTCCTCCACTCCAATCATCAAAATCAAAAACGCCAATTGGAAATCCAACGATTTCTCCTGAACGTTCTTTTTCTACTCGTTCTCTTAGTTCATCTTCTTCAGAAAGTTCATTGACAGACGTTTTACGCAATGCAACTTCTTTAATTCTACTCAATTCTATTTCTGTATTGTCCAAAAGCTTAATGCTATCTGGATCATCTTTATAGGATTGAGTAATAGTATTTGTTGAATTTTGAATAAGTTCTCTAAGAATATATTTTTGAATAAGTATTCGAGAATGGAAATCAATATGAGCACCAGAAGAGATTTTTTGAGTAAGTTCTATGAGATAACTTTCTCCACCTACTAGCTTGAGATAACCTTTTCTTCTTAACTGATCACAAACTGTTAATAGATCTATAGGATTACTTTTTTGATACATATCTAAAATCGCTGAATAAATTCTACGATTCTTTAAGACAAAGAAAACTTCAGGCAACAAGTATGGACATACCTCTTCCTGACTTTTCTTATCTATTAATAATGCACCAATTACAGTTTCCTCAAAATCTATAGCACTTGGCGGAGCATAGGGCACTCCTTCATGCCAAAACATTTTGCTTTCTTCTTTAGATTTTTGTCTAAAATTATCTTCGGGAGCTGGTGGTGGAAGTTTCTTTTTATTCTCTTCTTCCATCACGTTACATATCTTTCATACTTGTTATAAAATTAAAGTTAGACTTAGTACTCTTTTTGTATTTGAATCGAATCTTGCTGCCTACACTATATATTTCACGTTCAAAATATCTGACAATACAGTAGTTTTTTACGCGGTTGCGGAAGATAAAGAATCGTTGAGTAATACCATTGATTTCTATGTAAACAATTAAGTATTCAGCTCCAGGCCCCATCATTAATAATTTTGAAACCTGTTTGATTTCAGCTTCTAAAACCTCTTTTTCTTCATTCATAATTCTATTTTACTAATCTCCATTGTACCTCAACTTTCTCCATAACATTAGGAGTCTTAAATAAAAGTTCGAAGTTACCTGACCTTTTATTTAAATTCCTAATATCTGTTCTTATGAATGTAGAAGCTCGGTATCTGGATCTTTCTGTTATATATTTAGACATGATATCTGAATCTTTCTGCCAATAATTGACAGCGACTTTTACGTCTTTACCTTTGATATCGTCAAGGTGTAAGATCTCTGCCATAATTTAAGCTGTTTGTAGCTTTCGCTTTTTTCGTTTAGGCTTAGTGCAATCAGCGATAACTTTCATGTTCTGCTGAAATAAAGCTGTTATCTGCTGATCATAATTAGTCATGTGATTATGATATCCTCTAAGTTGTACAATCTTTTTTTTCTCAGGATTAAATTCAATAGTAGCTATTCTCTTTTTATTTATTTTGGCAGAGAATAAAAGCGTTTTCTTTTTATAGTATTTACTAGCAAAAGAGCAATGTTTTAGCTCATCGCTATCAATCATTACTTCTTCTACAGTGTTCATGAAAGAAACTTCTACTAAGTCATTAGAAAATATAAGTCCCATGTAAGGCTTTTTCATCTTCTCATATTCTATTTGAGCATATTCAATCTCTTGACGTTGTTTTTCAAGTTCTTGCTTCATTCTTAGCTTACGCTTTTTTTTCACATATATGTTGTGTTGAAGCATCATATTTTTAGGACAGATGTATTTAGAATTGTGAACGTCTTTACCAAAGTCTCTTAAAAGTCCGAGATAATCCATCCATTCGATAGGCTCTGCAACATAATAATTGTTGCGTATGCATATCTTAATAGAAGCCCAATTTTCTTCAAACTTTCTTGAGTCCATCACATACTGATTAAGCAAGTGATATTGCTTTGCCTTTAGTAAGGTTTCAGATTTAGGATTATTTATTAAAGTGTAAAACAAATCAGGAGGATTGCAACCATGAAAGTCTTTAGTAAGACCATTCCTTTTGAGAATTTTAATTAAACTTCTCCTTGGATAAATAGCTTTATTTTTAAGGCTTAATCTATAATCTGAATTACTCAGATCAGATCTTAATTCATATCCACCTCCCCAGGATTCATACCATTTAGATGTTTGATAATATCCTACGTTTCCTATTTGACCATCTTCAGATATAAAATTCTCATAGACTTTCTGAATAGTAAATCGTTGTGGTTGTCCAGCTTTAAAATATTTTCTTGCTATAAAAACCCTAACGACTTGATACCCTTCAAAAACAGATACTACTTGATAATATGTTTCATTAGCAAATACTTTCTTACGGGTACGTTGTACTTTTAATTGTCTATGACAATTAGGACATTCTTCTCCAAGAACAACTCCGGCTAATACAGCGCCTTTGTTTTGCCATTGGTGTCCACAATCTAAACATGATAGTTTTCCACTTTTTAATAATGTGGCTCCATGTTCAAATAGTTCTTCTTTTAAATAAGTTACCTGAGCTTCTGAAAGCCCAGGTAACTTATTTGATAGTGAAACGATCTTCTTTTGAAACTTCGTTTTTGCTTTCATAATTATTGAAATAAAGTACCTAATGCTGAATCACCCAAATTAGGTTTAGGTGTTTCTTTAGTCTTAGAAGGCTTCTTTCTCATTTTCGTTTTCTCTTCTTCAATTACTTGTTGTCTAGCTTTTTCCTTTAGTTCTTCAATCTCTTCCGGAGTAAGCTTCACTTCGTGATTTACAATTACAGTAGCGTTTATTTTAGCACCGACCTTGAGATCTTCTTCATCGTAATAATGCATAGCCATACCATAGACTTCACTATCTTCCATTCCGTTAAGACCAGAATTTTTTACCTGATTTAATATGTACGTCAGGCAATCTTCTATGTTTTTCTTAGGATTATTTAGCTTCTCAGCGAATATTTCATTTAATTCAGCAACACCCTTGAGGTGCTGCTGAATAGATCTTTTAAATACTTCAGATGTTTTCATTTACTTATCTTTTTGATTAAGCATTGCATCAGCAAGTTCATAAGCAAACTTAGCTATGGTATCAGCTCCTTTCTTAGATGTAGGAGATACCATTTTAAGCATGACAGCAAAAGCAATATCATCACGAGAATTATCTTTAGGCCAAATACCATCTTTAATAGCGGCTTCTTTACCTGCTTTGAAATTCTTACCGAAATTTTCAGCTTTATTCTCACCAGTTAGAATATCTACTTTATTGGCTTTTCTGATTTCTTCTTCTTTATCGAACTCCTTTATGTCAATTACTGGTTGCATATTTGAACTAACTCCTAGTTCAGCTTCTTTTTGGTCAAACCCAGCATCTTTATCGTTCGGAAGATCTCCTGGCTTCTCGACTGGAATAGCTAACAGCTTTTTAAATTCTGCTTCGCTCATATCTAAAATCTCATCGTAAGTAAGTCCTCCTCCTTTAGGACTAGTCAAATACTTAGCATATCTCTCATGTTCTTTCCAACCAAGAGCATATAGCGCTTGTCTACGTGCTTTAGTGTTATCTACTACAGCTTCATCAGTAGTCTTTCCAGACAATTCTTCGTTCTCTAATTCCTCATGAGCTGCTTGCTCATTCTTAGATAGTTCAACTTTTCTTTTTGAAAGTTCTTCTTTCAATTTTTCTACAGAATTATGGAACATATCTTCTTCCATTGTAGAAATTTCATTGACATGAAAATTGAAGTCTTTATTGTAATCGTTTTTACCAATTACATTATCGCCTTCTAATTTCATCTCTAAAGAGTTGATTAGAATATCTGTTCTTCGAGCAACCATATTTGCTTGAGGATCTTCTTTAGCTTTATTCCTTTCAGCAATACGTTCTTTAGCATCATCAGTATCTTGCTTGATACGAGCTTTAACTCTTTCTCTCGCTAAATCTAAATCTGATTTTTCTGCTGCAACTTCAGCTTCAACTTCTTTTTCAGAAGTTTCTACCATATCATCTACAGCTTTTTTAATCTCTTCAGACTTATTAGTTACTGGTGCTGATTTATAAACATTCACAAATGAAGTCCATTCAGCATTTTCCATAGTGTCGATATCTTCATAGCTGATCATTTCCTGATCTGGAGCATGAAGTAATTCCTTATCATCATCGTCAACTTCAAATTTTAAGGATAACAATACTTTAACTCTATTGTGAACATGAGGTTCCCATTCAGTAGATTTTATCTCTGGAGCTTGTTCTTCTTGCTTTGGCATAGTAACTATGTGGATATTATCAGATGCCTCAGCAACTTGTTTAATATCTTCCGGAACACCTGAAGTATCAACTACTGTTTTCTCTAAAGGTGGTGGCGGTGGTGGAATACTTGCTTTAGGAGTTTCTACAGGCTGCTCAACTGGAGTAACATTAGCAAAGAATGAGGTTTCTTTTTCTAACCAATCTTTCTTTACAACCATTGCTTTTTTACCTCCAAGATTCACTGCATCTTTATCTGAAGCTTTATACGTGTTGTTTATGTAATTAGGAATCTTAGTAAGATCTCCTAAACTCTCAACCTCTGCAGTATTTAAAAACTTCCATTCGGATTTCCATCCCATGAAATCCATGTACTGTTCAATGCTATTTATAGCCATATCAAAAAATATTTAATTATTAAAATTTCAAACTTGTTTGTGGATTGACTTTTACAGCTGGTATCTTTTTAACCTTTGGTTTTCTATTTGGGTACCAAGTCTTAATGTAAGATTGGTGCACCTCCATGTTTCTATTTTCTTTCATGAGATGCACCACTGCTGTATGAGTGTAACATTTAATTATATAACATCTTTTGCCATCCACTAAAAAAATCTTGCGTTCTGACATTTTCCGCAAATATAATTGATTTATCGTACTATACGCTTTTCTCCGTTATTCTTCTTGCCGCTTCCATAGGAGCGCAAGAAGATGAGATTTCAGGGTAAAGGACATCAGTTAATGATTTTTCGTAAGAGGTATCAGCACATCTTTTAAATGATAAATGAAAGATTCTTGACTTTGATTCATCACTTATTTGATAGGCATGATTATCTAAATACTTACGAAGTTCTTCGTGAGTCATATCAGATACCAGATTGAAACAAGCATTACCGGCAAAGTAATTTCCATCACTATCCACAAATAATTTGTGATCCCAACCTTTAAGAATAATTCCTTTTTCAAAGAATGATTTCTTATAAGTGTAACGTTTTCTTTTTCCTTTCTCGACTACAGTGATATAATCTTCCTCTCCATCATTTTCAATGACTTCCTTAACTTTCATTAGCCAACGGCTTGTCATTGCTAATCCATTGATAACTATAACTGTGATCTCTTGATTTACTTCGAAATTCATATATCCTAATTTTTCATATTGATTAATACACTCTTGACAACCTGGTTCTGTAACATTGTTATATTGAACATGATTAGAACTAAGCATAGGTTTACCACAAAGGGTAACTCCTGAGAAACTTCCTGACTGTGCTATGTGAGCTGTTTTACTCCACACATCACCTTTACCTCCGAAGAGGTAGAAATTTGAATCTAATTTGATATTGCACATAGCTATTTTCTTAAATGATTATTAGGATGCTTTTCTTTAAAATCGCCATCGATATAACCGAATACTACTTCTACTGCTATTCCATATTTATCCATATTGCTTCCTTCTTGTGGTATAAACGTTGAGAATATTGCTCTGCTTTCGCCACTTAATATTTCAAGAGATTGCTTAATGTCGGTGCATCCTATATACAAATCTGAATAATGATTAAATAAATCATCTTCAGTAACACCTAAACTTTTTAGTTTTTCTAAAAGTTTAGGATTTAAAGTGTCAACATATTTTACTGCCATAATTTTATGAATTAAATTCCCATACAGCATCTAAGCTGCCTTCTATATAATAGATCTCACGAATAACAGCATTTATATTTTTGCCATTATCCATGATCCAGTCTAAATCTTTACCGGTTTTCTCACTCCAATATTGGAGATCTCTACCGTTAGCCATTTCATTATCTTCTTCTAAGAAATCTGCAATAGCTTCTTCTTGTGACTGCCTATTATGTTCTGGCAGTTCTTGGGCTTGATGCCATTCAATTATATTACTCATCTTTTTCTATTAAAGATTTTTCATAAGAACTTAATCTTGATTTATATTGCCTTTCAAACCATTCATCAAATTCTTTATAATTGTTTTTTTCCATTCTAAAATCTATCCAACCATCTCTCCATAATGAAAGAATAAATTGTTTAATTATTTGTTTTATCATTGAATTTTTCTTTATTCATTATCTAAATACTTCATGAACTTGTACTAACTCTAAATCTCCTTTCCAATCATAAGACCATTCGTCTCTTTCATGTCTGGTAGCCTTCAATTGACCTGTCATTATATAAAATGCAGTTCTCATTTCATCTTCACTCCCGGAGTGAATAGTTCCTTCATCGTCATTAATTTGCCACATTAGTTCCAGCATTTAAATCTGAAATAGATATACTTCTCGTGAGTTTTATTTTTCTCGATTTGAAGTTTAATCCATTCAATTAATTTTTGATCAGCTTCTTGCGAACCATGCATTATCATCTTATCATAAGTTTCAAGCTCTTCACATTGATCAGTAGTATGAATAATTACTGATGCCACTTGTGTTAAGTTTCTTGCTCCTAATACCGGAACTGCTTTCTTTGCTTCAGATTGATTGAACAACCAATCCAATTCATTCTTTTTTAATTTCATTACGATATTATTAAAACGATTATTATACAAACTCCAATCAGCACTTTTTTAAATGCTTTTTTTTGAGCTTTAATTTTTACATTTTCAATTTTCTGCTCTTGATTTTTAGAGATAAGTTGATACTCAAATGATTTTTTAGTTTGTTTAATTAAAATCCAATTTGCTATCATTTGTAATACGCCATAGGCAGCGTAGACTATAGAAAATATCCATAGTCCATTTCTTACTAATTCCATAAATTTTGTTTTATATTTCTAGATATTCAAGTTCTTCAAAGAACTCTTGAATATCATTACAATAGGAAAGGTCAATCTTCCTGAAGGTTTCATTACCTGTAATAGCATGTTCAATTTTAATCACCTTACAACGAACATTCGTTCCGGCTCTTTCAAATGCACAACTAGGTAATAGCACCTCTGCAGTTAAATTGAAATGTCTAAACGCATTTGATTCATATAATTCATCAAGACGTTTATTCATACTTGGACCATCTGGAACGATAGCCACTAATCTTGAACCTTCGAAGTCGAATTCTTGTCTGCGTTGAGATAAGTGATTTATTACAGCTTTTTGAATATGATCAAAAGCTTCCTTACCTCCTACTCCGAACGGTGGATTCATAGCAATACATTCATACTTATTGATTATGTTGTACTCTTCAAAGTCCTCATTTTTATGATTACCCTTACAGTAAACCATCATTTTAGCATAAGAATCACGATTGATTTCTATGAACGTATTCTCTGAATGACCAGGTGCAAATCTACCAATAGATCCTACACCAGCTGAAGGTTCACAAAAACGTTCATTAGCTTTTATTTTTAGCCATTGAATCATTTTGTAACCTAAAGGTTCTGCAGTAAAGAATGTGTCTCCACCTTCTTTATTTTTAGTTTTACTATTTCGTTTCATCTGAGCGAAATAGTAAGACTTAGCTTTATCGTAAGCTGAAAATACTTTAACCTGACGGTCTTGTGCTTTTCCTCCTACACCTTGGCCGATGTATGGTTCAAATTTAGAAGAAGCGAGATAGGCTTCTTTGAATGAATTTTCGAGATCACGGGCAAGATTACCCATTGCAAGGTTTTCTGCCGTTCTAGCTCTTTCAGCTATCTTCTCTGCAAATGCTATTCTCTCAAAGTTTGTTTGAATAGACATGTACTCATAGATAGCATCACTTAGAACGCCATCACGGTATATTCTTCCTTCAATTTGAATAGCCTCTGTAGGTCTTGTTGGAAGACATAGATTAAGTTCTACTCTTTGAAAATCGCCAAACTTATCATGTAATGAAATACCTTCCTTACCGGCATCTTTTTGGATTAGAATAATCCTGTGTTGAGAACTGTTGTTAAACAGATTCTCATTATGCTTACGTTTCTTTTTAGGTATAGTACCATTTATCTGAAGGCAATTATGAAATGCATCAGTAAATGTTTTCCGCACATTTGAGATACCATCAAGATCTAAATTTACATATTCAGGAAATTCTTCTTCCCAAGCTGCAATTTCTTTTCTTAGTTCTGGTATTAAATGTTTTTCTTCCTTCTTAGTAATTTTACTAGGATTGAATTTAAACGGATGCTCCATCAAGTTATGATTGAATGAATGGAACACTACAACCTTACGGCCTAATGCTATATGCTGCTTGGCTCTTTCAACTGTTTGCTTGGCTTTAATAGCTTCCAACAATTGATTAATATAATTGTAATTATATTTTTTAGAGACAAGCTCAGATAGATTTTTGTATTTATCTTTAATCTCCTGTTTGCTAAACATTTCGATTCCATCATTGATGAAATCACCGAGTTCACTATCTACTGTAACGAACTGCCTAGAATAGTCTTGTTCTAATTCCAGTATTCGTGTAGACATTACACCTTTCTCTTGATACTTCTCAAAGAATGCTCTCTCCATTAAATCCAAGTCAACTCCGCTTTCCGGAATTGTAAGCTTATCGTAAGACATACGATAACCAAAATTTTCAATCATGAAAGCTTCCCATGGATTAGGTTCATTATACTCTCCAGAATGTGCCAATGATGGTGGCTTTTTGTTTAAGGTTTCCCATATATCAAAAAGACAACCATCTGCATATTTAATAGACTTTCTGTAAGCAAATGGAGTAGCTGATAAGAATACTACTTTTGTTTTTTCAACATACTCCCATGTAACGTGATCTAATCGGAAACGCCAAGCTTCAGCTTGACTATTCCATAGCTCACAATTAGGTCTGTATTCTGGTGGATCTCCTACAATACGCATTGCCTTTTCCTTCGCTACCGAAGGAACATTGGCAATGCGTTTATGCTGATCTAAGTAGACTGTATGTTTACCCGAAGCATTTTGGGTAAGATAATGTGATTCATCATAAATGATTAAATCAAATTCTCTTGTAAGAAGCGCGTAGTTTTGGTAGAAGTTAGCGTAAGTTGTGGTGGAGATTCCTCTACCCGCATCTTTGGTACCCTCTATCATTGTGATTACTAAATCTACATGTTGTGCTTCTAAAATCCAGTCTTCACACTTAGCATCGTTAGGAGTAACAATTAATTGACTTGTTTTTCCTTTAGAATAAAACCTATGAGAGATACCGAGTCCAACGAAAGTTTTTCCTGTACCGGTACCATTTGTAAAGAGCATTCCTTTACCAACGAGAAATCGCATCATTGCTTTATGAACATCTTCGTGTTGTGTAGAATACAGTTTAGGGAGCATCTGTTTGACATTGTCCAGATCTCCCTCAATATATTTTATTTCTTGTTTGTAATCTAACAAAAGCGAAAATTGTTCTTTCTTAGCTTCAGCAATTATACTCATTTATTCTTCTTCATCATCATTTGGAACACCAAAATATTCATTCCATTCATCAGGTGTTGCACCTGAGATTAGAAATTCACGTTCTGGAGCTGTTAAATTAGGATATGCATCCTGAGCTTTTACTCCATTTCTATGATCATAGATTTGTTGTTCAGTAACATCTAAATCCATTGTGTTCTCTTTTCCTGTAAGAGAACTTGTTCTTGTTATTTCCATAGTATATTATTTTTATCAAAATATTCATCACATAATTGAAGGAAAGTTTTTCCTTCTTTCATTGAAAGCTTTTTCTTGTAAGCTTTGAACACCTCTGGAGTCCAGAATGGCATTCCTACTTCACGTAAATAATTGTTGTAGTAATATGAATTACTTGCACAACATTTTATGTATTCCTCTTTGTAGTCGATATCAAGTTCTTTCTTGATAGCTAATAGCATTAGGTTCTCCAATTGTCCAAAGTTGTTATAATTCATAACATGGATTCTTGTGTTCACTTGTTCCCATAATGCTTGAGGTATAGCGGAGTCTATATTAGAATAGCCTTCGCCATATACCATTGTCATTAGATCTCCTTTACTTAATTGACTCATTTTTAAATTCTTTACAGTTAAAATAAATTTCACAACCGTTGGCAATTTTTTCTTGCCTACCGTTTTTTCTCCAGAACCAATCGTAATCAAATTCTCCTTTGATTTCTGTAACATTTCGAACAATATGTTCTCCATTAATTTCACCAAAAGAAACTTTGATGGGTTTATCAAATACTAATGTTGCTTCACTATCTGATTTGCCTTCTCTAATTACAGTACAATAACCAGTATCAGCTTTTAACTTTCTTCCAGTTTGCCAATGAATGAAAGCTGAAGCTCCATAGTTTTCTATTTTATTGGCTAATCTTGTATAGTCTGAAACTCTTGGGAAGGTTCCATCATCTGTATCTTCAAATTGATCATACAACATAAACTTTCCTGTTGAAAGATTTTGATGTATGCTATTTAAAGGAACGAATAAATCACCATCTTCTACTACAGTGAATAATTGAAAACTTGTTTCCATAATCTTGATTTATTTAATAATGAAATAGTAAAAGAATAACCAGAATACGGTAGTGAATAACACTCCCATTATAATTCCGAATGATGTTTCATTACTCTGTATTCTAGTTAAAGATTCATCATGACCTTTCTTGTAGCCATCTGAGAAATATTTTACCTCAGCTTTCTTGAGAACAATATCATGTTGATCTTTTAAACTTTCTACTATTGATTGAAATTCCTTGTGAGAATATTGATATCCTACTTGAAATTGTGTTTTGCAATCTAATTTCTTTTTGATTGCGCCCATTTTATAACCGAGTGTTCGATTATTAAATTTCTCTCCAAACTCTTCAAATAAAGTTTGAATAATTTCTTCATACTCTTTACCCATTGCGTAAAGACGTAAGATTTGATTTTCTTGTTCAGTCAAATCCATACCATTAATGCTATTCATAATCTTGATGTAATTAAAAAAGCCACCCTATTAAGGTGGCTTTTTGTTATAATAAATTTGTTACTCTATACTCTTTCTTTCTGAAAGAATAATGTTGAATCAGATGCTAAGTCAGCTGCCGTATAAACTTTAGTTTCCTCTACACCTTTTTTATCCTTATAACCTACGGTTACTGAAGCTAACACTTCATTAGGATTAACACCGGTAAACGTTTTGGATTTCACATATCCTCTACGATTACCTACATAAGCGGCCATACCTTGAACGATATTACCGAAATTTGCTGAATGTGCTGCGACATACAAATCTTTGTTTGGTTCCAGATCTAAACCAGTAGCTTGTACTGATTCTGGAGCATTCATTGAATTGACTTGTCTTACCACTTCGTTAGACTCAGGTACAATAGCTGCAGCGCCTTTGTCTCTTCTTGGAATTCCTGCCATAATTTGGGGGTTTAAATGATATATCAGTGAGTAACAAATATATAAAATTGTTATTCAACTATCTCAGGTTCAAATGCTATGCGTATAACCTGTCCAAACTTGTCTGGAGTATCAACCTTTACTTTAAATTTAGTGCCTTCAATAATGCCTATATCTACAGCTTCACGTCGATACTTACCAGTTAAATGTTTTACCCAACTAATATTTTTGTAGGTATCAACAATAATCATATTGCCTTCGATTCTTACATCGTAAGGTCCGTTACCGCATTGATATTCTTGCCAAGCTTCACTTGGATCTGATTCATCAGTCCAATTATATACACCTGGTTTATCTAATTGAACCCATAACATTTCTCTGTTAGGAATGATTAAATCATTTTTAGAGCATGAGCTCACGAATACTACAAGTAATAAAATAAATATTCTTTTCATAATTTAAGTATTGAGTTGATTTGTAATTGTGGCAATCAAATCTTTCATATTTATATTAATCTTCTGATTGCAAAAATAGTATTTGTCTTTAAACTGGCAGACACACCCATGTATGTTCCCGGTTAAAGCTTCCGACATGAAGAATACATCTCCATAAGTGTACTTTGTCCAGCGTTCCGGTGGCAATACTTCTAAGTAATACCAATACTTTTCCTCTGTAATTTCTGACCACTTAGTAACTAAGCTGTCATAATACTCCAAAAGTCTTTTGTGCATGGTATCTTCATCTACAACTTTTAAAGTTTTACGATCTAGATTCTTTTTCTCAACATATTTTTTGAGAGTCTGACCATTCTGATATGTATTCCTGGTACAATAGAATCCATTCTTATCTCTGTAAGTTTCTTCAACAAGTACTCCAGTGTAGTCAACTACACCGTTTGTAATTGTATTTAGAAATGTACCTTTGAAAGGTTCACTGAAAATATATCTTTTCATAATTATCTCATATCATAGTTAGATCTGTTATTCTTAACAGGTTTACGTTTTTTCTCATACTCTTCGCTTTTCTCGCGAAAGTGTGGAGCCATCCACATAGTATATCCCAATCCAGCTACGGTTAAAGCACCGGACATATTTAGTCCGATGCTTGCCATAGCAAATATTGTAAATAGGAATATGGATATATCAATCACAGTGTTCATCTTCATGACAATCCAAATCAGAAAGTGTGTTCTGTTGATCATCACGTACATTCCCAATAGTATTAAGCATCCAAAGAATGCTGAGGTCATTATGAAATCCCCTATCATAAATGATAATAATACTATTGCTCCAAATCCTGCTAATCCTTTTACTGAAGTTTTCATTACTGTTGATTAAGTTCAGCATTATAAATGCTATCAGCATCATTACCACATTTGCTAGCTGAAGCGAACATCTTGTTCATGTTCTCTTTAAGCTTCTTGCAATCATTAATGATACGCTCTTGCTTAGCTTCAGTCTTGTTATGACGATCCGCATAAATATGATTATACGGTATATCTGGTAATAGTTTATGAACTATTGTAGCTTCAGTAGCTACGATACTATCAGCTGCAGATTTAACTAAAAAGTGTGCTTCACCTGTAAATATTTGTACAGTTTTAGCGGTAAATCTTCTGAATGTCATTTTGTTTGACTTATTAGCTTTCTCTTTTTTAGATCCTCTGGATCCTCTGTTATTTGTTCCCATCTTGAATTGAATTAAATTATTATTAATTACATCTAATTCCACATTGTAATGAGGAATTAGATGTTTTTTTGAAACATTGTTTTAGTAATGTATTATAATCTACACTATAGTGTGGATTTGAATGTATTACATGTTGCTATCATCTCCAATGATTACCTCAACATTGAATTCTTCATAAAAATCAGAAGTGATATTGTTATGACGACGAAGACCAAGCGCTCCTAATCTAGAATGCATAGATTGTTCATCAATAATTCCATTACATTTTAAATGATATAGGAAATCTCCTTTACTTGGAGTATCAGAAAATATTAATTTCTTACGCTTAGGAGCTACATCATCTGTACCAGCTGGATAAACTTCATCAGACTGTAGTGAATACATTCTTTCTTCAGTTTCATCTAAATTTATTTGACCTCTTAAGCTTTTAATGATTTCTTCTTCATTATCATCTGAATCCTCAAATGATATTTTGAATTGCTCTTCTTGGATAGCTAAGTTTAAATGATTTAACCTTGCTTGTGATACCCTAGTAGTAATATCACAATCGCTTAGAAGATCACTTATACGTCCAGTTAACAATTCGTGTTCATCTAGTATGATTAATAAATCATTGTAGTTAGAACCTCTCTTGATATGTATATCAGTGAATTCTTCTTCTTCAGAATTTAAATCAAATTGATCTAAGATTCTTTTTGTTTCAGCTCTGGATTTATCAATCTTCTCTTTTTCCAATTCTTGGAATTCACTAATAACAAGCATAAGCTCTTTCATGTATAATGTTCCACCTTCCATTTTAATATCGAATAACTCAATATTTCCTTCAGGTGTAAATCTCAAGCTGTACTCTGAATTACAGCCTTCAATACATGATACAGCTCTAGTGATTAGTGGTAGATATTTAGAGATGATATTTTTATCTCTCAACATATCTTTATAATCTTCAAATTCTTCTGGAATTACAGATGATATGAAATCAAGTATTGAACTTGCATCTTGCTCTATAGATTTAAGATCTATTGATACAGTTGCAAATCCAAATACTACTGTGTAAACTCCGTTGTTGAATTTTAATGTAAATACCATGATGATAATGAGCACGTTTTATAATCCCTTGCAATCAGGTTTGTTGAATTGAATGATTAAAACCTATACAGTATATCCTTATAGGTACTCTTGAATGTTTTTGGCTTGATGTATGTAATCCTACCAAGTTGTAATTATGTTAGCTTAGAAGCTCTTATTTCCAGTATTCATTTGGATAACCAAAATCTCTACCTTCTTCTGGAGACCAATCATTAGATTGATCAGAATCCCAAAACTTTTTAGTTTTAGGTGTACCGTTATACTTGACTACGAATTTACTTATCGATCCAGGTATGTCCCTTAGATCTTTAAATTCTCCATTAATCTTCTTAGCAAATGCTCTAGCATTTTTCTCGCTTGTGAATCTTCTTTTAGCCATAACTGTTTTTATATGTAGACAAATGAATCCATAAAGAATTCACTTACATCTTCCGGATTAATAAATAATCCTAATTTTGTTTTAGTCGCAAATGATAATGGTACTAAATGCCATTTCTTTTGAGTATGAGTGAATTCAATAATACCGGAGTATTGTTGAATTTTGCGCATGAGTGAGGATTGAAGTATATCATATACTCCAGCAATCATTTTGTATTCAGACAAGTCTTCACCCTTATGTTTGTCAATAGCATGATGCATGACTTTGAGAACTTCTAATTCACGTTGTAAATTACAGTTCTGATCATACTGCCATTGGCTTAAACCAAGATTATTAAATATGGTTTTGTTTACTTCACTTTGTTGAACAACAAACTGATGTCCTCTATTGCATAACATTCCTACTTTCATAAATGAAATATTAATCTCCCTCTTCCGCTAAGGAAGAAGGGAGATATGATTTATACTAAGCTGTAACAGCTTCTTTACTTTTCTGCTTCAATACTCTCGCACTATAAGCAATTCTAAATCTTCTGTAATGTTCAGCATAATGATACCTTGTCTTAAACTCCAACATATCTGCACCTCCAAATGGAGATGAATGCTTAGTTACTTTTGGCGATCTCTCTTCAACACATGCCAACTTGTATTCCAAGTTACCTTCCACAGCATATTGTACCAATTGCAATGGATTTGTCTTTCTGAACTTCTCATTATTACTCGAAGTATAGATCTTATTTAGTTCAATGAACTTAGTACCACTAGCATCATTGTGAGTTAATCTCCACCCCAATAATGCACTTACTTTAACTTTACGTAGCGACTTCTCCGAAATCACTTCCCCATCAGTACTGATGAATGATACTGTTACATTAGCCTCTCTTCTTGCTTCAAAGAACTTTGTAACCTTGAACGATACAACAACTGTTGAATAATTTACTGTCTTCATAATCTTGTAGTTTTAAACTTAAATATTTGTTTGAATGAGATAACAATACGATATCGTACCTCTCTAAGACAATCTCTCTTTTTATCGAGATTGCTTAGTATTACTTGTAGAATGAAATTGTAAAGTACGCGATAGAGTAAATTATCACGTAACAACGGTATTACAGCTACAGAACGCATAGTATTAAGGCGTCGTAGCGTTACCGAGTCAATGTTCAAGTACACGTAATAGTAATTGTGTGTACATAATTTTGATAGCTTGTACACGTACTATATAGTAATACTGGTACAGACTTTTCACTTAACTCTATAGTAATGAGATAGTTAGAAAAGAAAATGTAGCCTGACTTAGGCTACAACGTACCTTAGAATGTAGCCTGACTTAGGCTACAATTTTTGAATAAATGTAGCCTGACTTAGGCTACAATTTATTATGTTTGCAATGATATAACTTGACAATTAACCCAATACTTGACTTAATGACTAATACCATCAAAGCTCTAATCCGTGAGCACTCTATTGAATACACACGTACTTATGAACTTACTCGGGAATCACTTGAAGCATACGCTAGCTTGAAGCCTAGTGCTCGAAGCTTGCTGTGGGCATTACTTGATAAGGTAAATGCCGGCTGTGATCTGGAGTCTATTGTAGTTAATGCTACCTACAAAGACCTCAGCATGGACCGAAATCTATTCAGTCGATACCGTAAGGAACTTGTGGTAGCTGGATTCTTGCAATATGATCTGAGTGATCATTATATCAATCCCAATATGATAAACTATCATAATCGCCGACAAATGGATTGGTTAAAATCACTTTTTGGCCTTAAAAAGAAGCCAGAAGTAAACTTCGGTGATAAATAATCCATATATTTGCTTGTCAGCATTAATGATCTATTGGTTATTAATTAGCAAGCTATATCAAATTGAGCCTGGTCTTCGGACTGGGCTCTTGCTATTCTACGTCGCATGACTTTGACGCTTTGCTTGAACTGCTGATAGAGTTCTGTAGCATGCTCCTTATCAGTTTTGAACTGTGTTCGCTGCACATAGATAGCAGCTATTAGTTGTTTCTTGAATCTACACCATGGTAGTTCATAGAAGTCTGCAACATCGTGGTAGTAAACTTCACGAGTTGGGTTGAGGTTGCCTACTTGTACTTTATCAGTACAATAGTTCTTTGAACGGGCGGCAACTGTGGTCTTGGTAATACGTAATCTTGACATAATCTTGAATTTAATTGATTAATAATTATGCGCTAAGTCTAGCGCAATCTCGTTGAATGTTACGCCATACAACATCATTTGTTGAATTTCCGGCGTTGAGTTCACGCCTTACTTGAATAGCGCGTTTTGCTTTGTGATCTTCCGATGCTTTGATCGGTCTGTAGATACGTGGTCTCATAACTGTTTGTTTTGAGGGTTAAACTTGAATTCTCCTTCACTTGGTCTGTGTTCCAGCCAAGCGATAGCTTCTTGCACACCACACTTGCGGGTGCGCATTACATTGGTGATAACGTGGATCTTGTAGTACATTACTTCTTTCTTAGTAGTTGATAGTACTCGTAGCTCTCCCAGATAGCTAGGACGATGATGATGATGATGCCTAATGTTGTCATAGCTTAGTCTAGTGTTATAGCCTTAAACTTGTTGGACATAGTACCTCTCAAGGTTTGTGCACACTTCTTGTAGTCTGCTTGTTGAGCCTTGGTTAGTTGTACTCGCTTAGACATGATGTCTTGCTTGTTGGCTCCTGTGAGCTTGTGACCTAGATAGCCTTCAGCGTGCTTGATTGAATCAGCTGTTGATTGTGCCATAAAGTGCAGTTCGCCACTTACGATTGATACTGCTTTGAACGTAATAGATTTAAATGATCCCATGATTATATGTATTAAGGATTTAGTTGGAGAATAGTCTACCTGCCTATGAGCCTAAACGGACTCTCTTTTTTGAATTTCCGCAAGAGGGGGGCGGCCCCCGAAACCCCGAAGGGGGGAGGGGGTAAAACCCTATTAAGCAACCGTGAATCCAATTTTTAATTTTTTCTGAAAATTTTTCGGAGTTACGCGAACACGTCAATTTGGCGTTCACTATATTTGTGATATTAAACCTTGATATTATGAATGATTGTGAGAAGCAATTTTGGTTGGCTGAGGACACTTTGATTTTCTGGAGATTTTACTGGAGGAAAGAATCTTTCACATTAATTATGGAAGAGGGCAGTATGCATGTAAAGCAAAAGAAGATTATTTATAAAAAAAGCAAAGATTCGTTACCAAAAGTAGAATGCTTTGAAAGCAGATATTGTGAGTGTGCACCTTCTGAATCTTTAGGTATTCTTTTTGATATTAATGGAGAAGCTAAGTGCTTTAGTTGTAAGAAGCCTTTTGGGCAAAAAATTCCTAACGGAAAAGTAGTTGCTGATTATACTGCTTGGGAGAATAAGGTTAGGCGTGATCGAGAATTCCGAATGACTTTCAAAACTCCTATTGTAACTGGCGAGGATTTTTATTGTGGTGATGATATTGATCATAATGAAAGGTGTGCGTTTCAGTGTAATGGTTGTAATGGATAATTTTTATATATTTGCTTCCAGATAAATAAATGAAACCCCCATCTAGATTATAAAACCCGGCTCCCTACAGGCTGGGTTTTTTAATTGAAAAAAATTACTATCTTGGTATTTCGATAAATGTTTAACCAACTATTTCAATTATGCGTAAGATTCTGATTGTAGGATGCGGAATGATTGGCTTGGCTTTGTTAACTCTCCCCGAGGTTAGTATTGTTCATGTTGATGATGTTGCATCTGTTCACAAAGAGTTAAGCGTAGGCCCGGAAGTAATTTCTGTGTTAGATTTTGATTACCGTTTAATCTCTCATGCTGTTCTTGTAGACAACCATGTAGCGATATTAAAAGGTGATTATTCTAAGACTGTGGGATTCCTTAGTACGGAGATCTTATTGGATTCGAGGACAAAACCTCGGATTCGGGATGATTTGGTCTACACTTAATAAAAAATTAAAGCCTACTTAAAAAAGTAGGCTTTTTTCTTGCACGTCAAAATGACGTAGTATATATTTGTAGAAGTATTATTTCAGATATGGTAATGATGAGACACTTACTGATGTCCACCTTGAGAAAGGCATTTGAAAGAGATTGAAATAGTGCAGAGAGTAGTGTAGGACTATTCTCGGTATTGGGGGCGCCGGTGATAGAAATATTGCCGGCTTTTTTTTTATATAACTTTCAAATGATATGATATATACTGATAAAAAAAATAAAGAAGAAATAGAAGTAATTGATTCTATGACTGCAGGAATGGGTGAAAAATTATTAGGAATAACAATTGTAGTTTATAAGCGAAAAGTATTTGATTATTTATTTGCTATGGAAAATCAAGAATTTCAAAAAAGATTTATTAAAAAAGAAATTCAAAATTGATATGATCGAAGAATTAAGAAGGATGGCTATTGAGACTGGTTTAATTCCTATTACTCATAAGAAGATTTCTGTAAATCCTTATCCAGAAGAATTAAAAAATTCAATTCAGACAACGATGGTATTCAACTATGATCCTATATTGGGATTACAGTATTTTGTAGAACCGCCAAGAGTTTTAGTTTACGATATAGACTTTTTGCCTAGCGTAAGTAAAGAAGATCTGGATAGATTGATGCATCATATAAAGCGAGACAAAATTATGTTTATTAATAGCAAAGAACGCAATCCAAATGATTGTGGATTTATATTCTCAAACTTTTAGATATGGCACAATGGCAAGATCAAAGATTTTATGAAATTCTTTTAGATAAAGGATATGATTGGGGTTTTATTCATACAATAGCATCGTTGCATGGATATGGAATATTTGTTATAGATCCACAACCAATATATGCTACTGAAGAAATGATAGAACAAAGAAAATTAAATTTTCAAAAAAGAATGAGAGAGTCTTTGGAAATGGCAAAACAACATGCTTTGACTTTAATGCCGAAATTTTCTTAAATAATACTTGCGCCATTTTGACGTTTTGACTAGATTAGCAATCCCATAAAGCGATAATAATCTATGACTACATGCTACCCCCCACATAATTATTTATTAACTTATTTTATTAATCACCTGTAAACCCGCACTATCAGCGGGTTTACGTTATTTATATATACATGAAAGACTACAATGACATTGAAATTCCTTCCAAAAAATTTTTGATCAAACCTATTTCAGATTATTTTAAAAGCAATTTTGCATCTAATCGAGTTTTATTAACTGCTGCAGAAATTTTAAAAGTTGGGAAGGATCTTGATCCAAAATTTGTAGGAAAAATTATTATCTACAATGAGGTTCTTGCAGATGATATTATTATTAAAAAAACTGAAAACCTGAAGTTGTTACCGGATGGTGGTTGGTTGACGATTGAACCGAAACAATAACTAATTTAATTTAATGATTATGACAACAAAAGATTTTGAAGGATTAAATGCTACAGATTTCATAGCGAAAGTAGCTGATGTTACAAGCTTACAATTTTTAAGTCAAATTTTTACACTTGAATCTAATCAGGAAAAACCAAGAAAAACGGTTTTAGCTGCAATTGAAACTAAGCGATTAGAACTTATAGAAGTTCAAAATAATGAAGCTGGTTCTACTACTGAAGATAAAGGAACCACTCCTGTAGACAACAACACTCAAACACCTCCAGCCCCAAGAGATCTTCCTACTCCTACAGATACGAATGAAACTCCGGCGGTCCCAATTGAAAGTAAAAATAATTTAGAAGATATTCAAGATGAATATCTTCCAGAATTTGCAGATGAAGTTGCTAAAATTGATAGTAGAGATGCTTTAGAAGAACTACGAAAAATCGAATTCAGAGATGATCACCGAAAAGGTGCTTTTGCAATTATTGACGCTAGACTTGAAGAACTCAATACTGAACAGGGGAATGGTGAAAGTAGTGAAGAGGGTAAGAGTAATGATGATATGATTTTAGAGATAAAAGACTATCGTAAGAAATTGGATAAGCTATCTAAAATGGCTAAGAAGCATTTTAGAGTTAGTGATGATGTTACTGAGAAAACATTCTATGCTAAAGCTTGGTTAGGAAAATTACTTGCAGAATTTGGTGCAGCTAATCCATACAAGAAAGCTACCAACTTACGTGAGATTCCAAAAACTGCAGATGTTTACGAAGAGCGTGAGAACTATGCAGAGTTGAATCAATTTGGATTGCTTGATGTATTAGTGGCTGTGAATCAACTTCGTGATGATTATGAAGAAGTTGCAGAGTGGTTGAAAGGTATTGAAACTTTTGACGTTTCAAGAGAAGCTTCTATTGCTAGAACAAATGCTTACAATTATACGTGTGAAGCTAAATTTGAGTTAGGAAGAGTGTTATCAGAAATAAGAAAAGATTAATTATTTATGAATAAAGTACTATATGGTGAAGATGCCCGGAAGAAATTAGCTTCCGGGGTTTCTTCAATTGCGAAAGCAGTTAAAGCGACATTAGGTCCAAGTGGACGAAATGTGCTAATTAGAAATAAGGATGAAAGACCATTCTCAACAAAAGATGGTGTTACCGTTGCTGGACACATGGCTTCTGAAGATCCTTTTGAAATGATTGCTATTGAATCAATCCAGGATATTGCAAATAGTTCTGATAGTAAAGCTGGAGATGGTACCACTACCGCTACGGTTATTGGAGAAGCTATTCTTATTGAAGGATTAAAGCAAGCTCCAGATACAAACCTCTTAGAAATGAAAAGAGGAATGGATGATATGGCAAGATTGATTGTTGATCAATTGGCAAAATTATCTAAAGATGTTACCGAGGACAACAAAGAGAATAATAAAATTCTAAAACAAGTTGCCTTGATATCTTCTAACAATGATGAAGAAATTGCAAATGTAGTTTTTGATGCTTTCAAGACTTCCGGAAAACAGGGAATTGTAAATATCAAAAGATCTCATACTGAGAAAACTTTTTTAAGTACTGTAGATGGATTGACTTTACCTATGGGTTATAAGTCCAGAGTATTCATGAACAGAAAAGAAGAAGAAGTTTGTGTTCTTGAAAATCCGTATATCTACATTACAGATAAAAAGATTACGAACATTGAGCCTTATGACAATTTAGATATCTTGCTTACTCAGATTCATGAAGGTGATAAATCGTTATTGATCATTTGTGAAGATATCGACGAATTTGTTTTGAATATTATGGCTGAGAATAAAGTCAAAAAGAATTTCAAAATTTGTGTTTGTCGTGTTCCTGGTTTCGGAAATGATAAGATTGATATTCTTAATGATCTTTCAATTGTAATGGGAAAAGAAATTTTCACTGATGAAGGATTAGATTTCTATTCTTTGGACAATGAAAACATTTTAGATTATTTACCACAATCTGAAGAGATCACTATCGGTCAACATACAAGTTCTCTTAAAGGGCCGATTGGTCTTAAAGATGAAGAGTATGAAAAAATTGATGCTCATACTGAAAAGAGAGCTTCAGAACTTCGCGATAAATTGAAAACTAAAAATCTTGATGGATATCAAAAATCAATAATCAATTCTAGAATTTCTAGATTGACTGAAGGTTTATCATTTATTCATATTGGAGGTCTTAGTGATACAGAATTATTAGAGAAGCAAGCTCGTGTAACGGATGCGCTTTATGCAATTAAAGCGGCATACGAAGAAGGTGTTATCCCGGGTGGTGGTACTGCACTTCTTAGTTTAAGTCAAATGAATATTGGAAGCATTAGTAATAACGAAGATCGTAAGAAAGGCGCTGAGGTATTACTTAAAGCAATAAGAAAACCATTTGAACAAATTGTAGAAAATGTAGGATATAATATTCCTATTGAAAGAATTCAGGAAATGGAATCGAATTTCAATATGGGATTTGATGCTCGTGAGATCAAGTATGTAGATGATATGATCAAAGCTGGAATTATGGACCCAAAGAAAGTTACTCGTGTAGCTTTAGAAAGCGCTGTCTCAATTATGGGAATGATATTAACAACGGAATCAGTAATCGTAGATCCAGATATCTACAAACCTCAACAATATTAATATGAATTTTGGACAAGCAATAGAGCTACTTAAAGAAGGAAAGCTCGTAACTCGTAAAGGTTGGAACGGAAAAGATATGTTTCTTTTTTCACGTCCTGAAGATAAACTTCCAGCACATGTATTTTTTAATGCAGTATCAATTCCTGATGAAGTGAAAAGATATTATGATAGAAAACATCTTGGGCGTAAAGAAGTTTTTGAATTTGTAAAAGTAACTTCATACATCTGTATGAAAGCAGCTGATGATACTATCGTAAACGGATGGTTAGCAAGTCAAACTGATATCATGGCTGAAGACTGGGAAGAATTTAAAATAGAATCATAATGGATCACATATTACCAATTAATCCATCATGGCCTAGAACTAAAGTGAAAAATAGCGGTCTTATTCAAGAGATCGCTTATTATCCTGAAAAGAAAACACTTTACGTTCATTTCAAAACGAATGATACTGTCTATGCTTATGCTCCATTAGAGCGAAAAGATTACGACAAGTTAGCGGACTCTCCGAGTGTAGGTGGTTATTTTAGTAATCACATAAAGAATAAAAAAAACCTAAAATGTAACAAAGTATAATATGGGAAAAGATTTATCCAAACTATCAACTCAATACTTAATCACAGCTCAGTCTATGGTGGCTATGGCTAGTAGAGAAATGTACACCTACCACAATAGAATTGAAGGGCAACAAGCTGAAAAGAAAATCGTTTCAGATGAATTCTTAAAAGAGCAAGAAGAAATTCTTCAGAAAAAAATTGACAGGAATAATAAAATAATCAAGTCAGTTGATGATGAATTAATGCGAAGAATTGCCCGAGATTTTCCAGATGCTACAACAAGTAGGTATGTTGATATACTTCATGAAAAGCACAATCAAGAAGTTGCAAGATTTCAAAAATTGAAACCTGAAGAAAAGCCAAAAAGTGCAGTACGTACAATGAATACTAAAGCCAGAGTGAAAAAATGATAGTTTATGAAGATGGCGCTATGATAGAGAATCCTTCCGAAGTTTTAGATTATCGAGACTTCGAACTGGAGGACCTACAGAAAGCGGAGTCTTCTTCAAAATTATCTTTTTTCGTACCTGAAAAATTCAAGACAAATACGGAGAAGGCTGTATATAAAACCGGATTTCTTAGTGAGTTTCTACGCAAGGTATATCCTCAGAAAAAGCCAGAGGATATTTACAAGATAATGAACAATCGTTATCACTTGTTTTCAGCAAGGCGAACCATGGAACGGAAGATTAAAGCTTACCTTGAAAACGAAAAATATCACTAATTAAAAAGAGGGTGCAATTGCATCCTCTTTTTTTTATACATTTGTTAACATATGTATCTAACCCCAATAGACACGAAAACCGGATTGATAAAACTTTCCGAAGAAGATGATGGAGTATTATCCATCAAGGAATTCCGTGAAGTAATCTATGACGAGGAATTAGGTCTTAAATGTTTTACAGCAATTGCTCTCACCGCAGATTACAAATCTCCTTTACGTTTTTATTCCGATGCAGATCGTCCAAAAAAAGCAATGGAAGAAGTAATTGGTGATAGAAGTGCCTTTAATTGGAACCTTGAAAAAATTCAAGCAGCTTTGATCAAGTATGATGAACTTCAATTTGATTTAACTGTAGAAGAAGGTAAAATTCATTTCCAAAGAAAACTCACAGCTTTAGAAGATCTTAAAGAATCTGAACGTTATTTTGGTAAGCCCCATAATCGACAAAATTCAGATGGAGAAAAAATGATTTTCGAGAATCCGGAGAAGATATCTATTCGACTTCGTAAGATTAACGAAGATTTGAAAAAGTACAATGAGTATATCCAAGGAAATGATGTTTACGAGAATTCGCCATCGCGTGGTGGGTACAAACTTTCAAGACTAGAACAAAAAGCAGAAAAAAAGAAGAATACTTTTTATCAAGATAAAAGGTAGCTTAACAAATCTTCTGTTTCCATGAAAAGGTATCGAATATTCAGAAATGAATACCGGTGCCTTTTTTAATAACCTACTTATGGAAGTAAATATCAATTGGGATCGTTTTGATAGTACATACTATCGTCCGCTTATAGAGGAAGAAATTCCTGACTATAATCCGGGAACTATCGCATATGATGATTTTTGGGATGAACAAGATAACCGTTGTATCAATGGTTATAAGCCTAGAGCTTACATGCCTTCAATCACAGGTGAACATTACTTTTACCTAAACATGTGTAACATTGAGCTTCTGGAACCAGGAGCAACAAGAAAAAGCATGGGTTCTCCATTCTACAGAGAATTAGATAGGAGATTATTCGATGAAATACATCAAGCTAAAAGAGGTCATTATGGACTTGTTATTGGTAAACCACGTCGAGTAGGTTTATCGTGGGTAGGTTCTACTTCTTCAGCTTATGAATTATTATTCTACAAAGGAAACAAAATTGGAGTAGCTGCCGGACAAGATGATAAAGCACAAGATTTCTATGAGAAAGTGCAATATCTACTTGACAATATTAGACCTGAATACAGGTCCAGTATCAGTGTTCGTAATGCTGATGAAATCAGATTATCTTACCAATACACAGAGAACAAACAGAAAAAAGAAGGTGGTTTAAAATCCAGTATGTACATGAAAACGATGTACGCAAAACCAACAGGTTTTGAGGGTAAATCGCTTTCTATGGTAATCTTTGAAGAAGCTGGACTTTTCGAAGATTTAATTGCTGCATACAAATCTACCGAACCATGTTTCAAAGAAGGATCTATTCAATTTGGAACACCACTTGTATATGGTACCGGTGGAGAAATTGATAAAGGTTCTAAAGGATATAAGAGCATGTGGCATAGCCGTAAAGAAACTTACAACCTTAAAAAAGTTTTTGTTTCTGCTACTGATTACTATCCTGGAGATGGAATTCCTGATGAAGAAACAGGAGAAAAAATATCATTCTTTGATTTCCGTACAGGTAGAACAAATTCTAAAGCTGCTCATGAGCACATCATTAAAGAGCGTTTAGAAAAAGAAGGTTCTGAAGGTTATGTAAAACATATTCAATCATACCCACTTAAAGAAGCTGATATTTTCATTAAGAATTCAGGTGGTTATTTAAATCGCCAAAAACTTAATGCTCAATTAGCAAATCTTGATAACTGCCCTTACGAAATTAAGACAGGTAGAATTGAGTGGAAGACTAATGATCCTATAACTGAAAAGCTTGCGGCCAGAGCCAAAAACTTGAAAGAATATGACAAGATACATTTCACTAGAGGTTCTAAAGCTGTTTTTGTAGATGATAAAGAATTTGGTACTGTTAAGAAGATTATGGATCCTATTGATTCCAAAAATCTTCCTTACTGTCCTGACTTAGTTGCTTGTGATAGTTATGATGATGAAGTAAAAGAAGGTACTGGTTCTGAAGGTGCAACGATTGTGTATCGCTGTTTCTACAGTATAAATAAAGTTTGCAATCTCCCTATCGCGTATATACTAGATCGTGGAACTTCAGATGAAGATGATGTCTTCTATTCTCAAACATTCAGACTAACGGTATATTATGGTTCAGAAATGCTACTGGAATATACTAAGATTGCTATCAAGCAACATTTCATTGATTGTGGTGGTACTAAGCATCTTGCCGGAAGACCTGATATAGATGGTTATAGTTCTAATGCTGCGAATACATATGGATTTAAAATGTCCAATCAGCATTCATGGAAATTATCTGCGAAGCTTTTAAAAGCTGAGGTTAATAATTTCTGGAATAATATCTGGTTTGAAGAAATATTGTTGCATCTTATTGACTTCGGAGAAGAAAACTCAGATTTAGGTTCTGCTTTTGCAATGGCAATGATTTATAAAATGAGTATTTTCGGAGATCTTACCGATGGTATAGAAGAAGACCATAATGATGTTTCTGAATTAGATGGTGCAGGAACTTGGGTTGTAAATGAAAACGGACAATACGAATATCAAACCTTTGGACAATTAACAAACAAGAAAGATCCTTATTCTTACGATGAAGATTTAATTCAATTCAAACCAGAATATGATCTTGAAGGATATGAAAAAGAAAAGTATGAAAGTACTATTGTAGAGAATCAAAGATACATTGAGAAAGAGCGACAAGATATACTTGACAAATACGGTCATGATCCTATGTCATTCATTTTGAACGAACATCATAAGAAAATAAATAATAATTAATATTTTTATCTTAAAATATCCCCAATGAGTTACTTTGCACTCCCCGACCAAACAATTCCTGAAAATCAGAAGAACGAGGAATTTCACATTAAGCATGCTATAGAGTATGCTAGATTTTCTAATCCTGGAACTGCAGATGATAGAAAAAAAGAAATTGAAAAGCTTTATCGAGCTTACTTTGCTGAACTATCTCCAGAACAAGAAGGACTTGTAAAATCCATCACTTGTCCTAATGGAGTTAATTTGGGAGTTCAATTTATTGTTTATCCTTTGATTCAAACTAAGATCGAGCAAATTGTTGGGGAATACATGAGCCGACCACTTAGGAAAAAAGCTTACGTTATAGATAAAAAATCAATTTCAAAAAAGTTAGATAAAAAATTAGATCTTCTTACTGAAGAAGTAATGCGTGGGGTATCGCAAGAAACTAAAGAAGAACTTGGATTTGAGATTGAAACTCAACACAAAGATGTTGAGCTTCCTCCAGATGTAGAAGAGTTCATGACTAAGAAGTTCAAAATGATTGCTGAAGATGTAGCTGATAATTTAGCACAGCTTTGGCTTGAAGTGAATAAAGGTAAAAATAGAATACCGGAAATGTTCACTGACTTTTGTATTGCTGATCAATGCCATGCAATAGTTGATAAAATGAAAGGCCATACTATTGCAAGAAAAGTGCATCCTTTAGATGCTGACCATGATACAGATCCTTATCAAGCTATTCAAGATGATCATGAATATTTTTTCGAAAACTATTGGTTGACGAAAAATGAGATTTTCAATATTTTCAAATTAGATAAGAAAAAGAAAGATGCTGTAAATGCTATCTTTAGTGCTTTTACTACTGGAGATAATACCAATAATAGTGAGCCTTTAAAAAACGCTAAGAAGTATGATGGCTGGGTAAATACCGATAACAAAACTACACGTATGAGAGTGGTTAGCGGTATGTGGAAATCTCAGAAAAAAGTTTCTATCAAAGTTTCTGAAAGCAAAAAAACTCAAAAAGTTTTTTATAAGAAACTAGGTATAGATGAAAAAGCCAGAGAGAACGATAACATAAAAGAAATCTATGGTGAAGTGCCAAGATTTGTTCAAATGTTAGGTCCTGAAATATGCTTGGATTTTGGAATTATGAAACAACGTTTCTCTTCTATTGACAATCCATATATTTGTAAATTACCGGTAGTTTCTTTAGTTAGAGATATTGCTACTGGAAGTTCTCAAATAAAATCACCAGCTGCTAAATTGTATCAACTACAACAATTAGCTTCTGAAATTCTTTTCGAAATTAGACTTGCTGTAAAGCACATGGGAGATAGTCGTATTTTAATATATGATGTTGCTCAAACTCCTAAAGATGTTTCTAAAAAAGGATATGATTCTGCACTTGATAGAGTAATGCACCACATCAAGAAAGATAAGATCATGTTCATAAACTCTAAAGATAGAGCTCAACAAAAAAATACTTTCAATCAATTCAATTCACTTGACTTATCTGCAAAAGGAACTATGCAAGATATGTTTACTGCTTTGGCAATGATTGAAGATATGGCTAGTAAGTTTGTAGGGATATCTCCAGAGCGTGAAGGTCAAGTTGGACAATACCAAACTGCCGGAGGAACTAATGCCGCAATCGCGGGTTCAGCTGCACGTACAGAAGTTGTATTCACTCCTTTTGATGAATTTGTGCAAACGCTTATTGAGCGAGTGATCATGAAATCTAAACATGATTATTCTGAAGGAGAAGTATTACAAATGGCTTTTGGAGATTTAGAAGCTAAATTCATTAAGATTTACAAAGAGTTTTTTGAATCTGATTTAGGTATTTATTTATCTGATAGCCGTAAGGATAAAGAAAAAGCTCAAAGAATTGATGCCGCTGCAGAACAAGCTTTATCATCTTCAAATGCTATTGAAATGATGGAAGGTTTAATTGATGTTCTCGAAGCTGAAACAGCTTCAGAGAAAAAAGCGGTTTTCAAAAGAACCATGAAATCTTATATGGAATTGCAAGAAGCAAATAGAAAAGCTGCTGAGGAACAAGCTAAATTAGAAGCTCAAACCGAACAAGCTAAACTAGAACAGACAAAACAAATTGCTGATGATAGAAATGCTTCTCAAGAAAGAATTGCTGATACATATGCTAACAATAAAGCTATCACAGAAGGTATGAAAGCTACTACAACCGAAAGAGTAAAAGCTGCTGAATTAGAACAAAAAGATCGAAGTGATACAAAAAAGACACCTCAAAAAGCTTAAATAGCTTAATAATTAATATTTTTTTATAGATTTGTTTAACATAAATTTTTGAAAATGCCTGGACCAGAAGAAAATACTATCGATGAAAATCAAATGTTTCGCCGTAATTTAAACGAGACTGAAACTGATGATGATGATTTTGACACATCAGAATTTAGAAATGACAACACTCCCGCAGAGGAAATTCCTGCACCTACAGCACCAGCTAATCCACCGGCTGAACAAACTGCTGAAGAAGAAAAGGAAGAGGAAGAGGAAGATTCTTTTAACTTCGGAGAAGAAGAAGAAGAGCAAGCGGAAGGAGATATTACTGATGAAGATCTAGCCTCTTTAAATGCTAAATTCGGAACGGATTTCAAATCCGCTGAAGAATTTAGAACTGCATTAAAAGCTCAGGACAACAAAGCTGATGATAAAACTGATGAACAAAAATTAGAAAGTGCGGAAACCACTTTAGATTATTATCAGAAATTGGTAGATCCTCAAGTGATGAATGATGAAGGTCTTATGAGAAAGCAATATGAAATGGTTGCAGCTCAAGAAGGTAAAGATCTTAATGATGAAGATGTTCAATATGAAATTGAAAATCAACTTCAAGAAATCATTGATAATAGAACTATCGGTCTTCATGCCAAAAATTTACGTAGAGATATTAAAGAACTGAAAATAGATCCAGCTCTTAATACCAAGCAAGAAATTGTAAAACGTAAAGAAGAAGCTGAGAATGCTTTAAAGCGTACTAGAAAAGAAAATATTGAAAATGCAGTGGTTGATATCCATAACTCTAAGAGTTTTTTTGGTATCAATCCTGATAAAAAGACACTTTCCAAGGTTTATAAATCTGTAAATTCTGGGGAGTTCCTTGAAAAAGTGAAAGGTGATCCTAAATTAGCCACAGAGTTAGCCGCGATACTGGAGTATAGAGAAGAAATCTATAAAAAAAGTTCCGGATTAACCTATAGTGATGGACTGAAGGCTGCTATTGATGCGTTTGAAAAGAACGAAGAAAACAATACTGCTTCTACATTAACTAAAGCCCAAAGAAGAGGCACCAGTGGTTCAGCATCTACACAACAAGGATTAATTTCCGCTTTAACAAGCGACAAGTAATGGATAACAGGCAAAGCCGTTTGAAATTATGTTTATTACAATTACCCCCTTTAACCGATCAGCCAATGGTAGTGAAGTTTAAGGACTATAAAAACAAATTTTTATAACCTTAAAATTTAAAAAAATGGCATTACTTATGCGTGGACCTGTAGAAAGGTTCAATCCCCAAATCCACACCGAAGACAACTCGCTGACTACTTTGATGGCAAAAGACTTCGCAGTTGAAAGAAAGACTTTCGACTTATTTAAAAAGTACAATAAATTCCAGTCATGGATTTATAATACTGGCCGAGTGAACCAAGGGGTTCAGTCTGGTAAAATGAAAAGAGATAAAAGCATTAATGATAATGCTTACCGTATTTCTTATGAAGGAATGAATATTCTTCCAGCTTACTCTTTTGGGAAAGCTTATATCGGAGGATATTTTGATGCTGCCAATCCAAGTCCGGATATTTCTGGACAAGCTGGCGCAGTAGCATACACAGGAGGTATTGATGCAACTAAAGTAGAAACTGATGTTCCAGGTTCTATTGCTATTGCTCATGATCCTGATAATGGTGTTTTTGGAGACAAATTCAACCCTAACGATAGAATGAACTTAGACAATGGTCTTGGTCTTCAATTCTTAATTCAGAAACCTGGTAGAGCATCTGCAGATAAAACCAACGTTGTTTACGATGGTAAGTTTATTGGTGAAGCTCCACTTTTTGACGAAGCACACTTAGCTGACGGAAACGTTCTTGGTGAAGGTGGTTCTGCATTTGGTGAAGGGTCTATGAAAGGTAGCCAAAGAACTTCTCGTAACAAATGGAGAATTAACTATTCAGTTATCTCTCGTTACACATTAACTATGACTGGTTCAGCTGCAAGTCAAAAAGTAGCTAAGATCTGGAACGGTAAAAACCAAAACGAAAGTTCTTGGGAATTTGCTGAGGTTATGAAGGCTGATGAAATGTTCAGAATGTTCAACGAACTTTCTTTACGTTTCTCTAGAACTACCATGAACCCTGAAACTCATTCTTGGTATGAAAACTACGGTACCAATAAGCTTTCGCTTTCTGGTTTCCGTGCTGAGTCAGGTATGACAGCTCCGATAATCGGAGAAGGTTGGATCCCTCAAATTCAAGACAACGCAACATTCGATTATAATCCTAACAACGGATTAGTTCATACACTTATCGAAGCGTTATTGAACGTACTTGCTACTCGTTCCCCTGCGGGAACTGATAACAATGAGTTCTTAGCTGTAACTGACCGTATTGGTAGAACAGCTTTTGATAGAGGTATGAAGAAACTTCTTCAATTTGATTCAGGAAATGGTGGTGGAAACAATATTGTTTACAACATCACAACTGGACAAGATGTTACTCTTGGATTCAATGTTACTACTTATGAGTACTTGAACAACAAGATTACTATCATCGAAGATGAAATCTTCAACCACCCAGGTTTATTTCCTACAAACGGTGGACTTGTGGGTACTGGTAACATCTACATAATCAACACGACTTCTGTAGATGGAGTTGGTAACTTCGAGATCATATCTCGTCAAGAAAGAGAGCACAAACGTAAGTTTGTAGATGGTATGACATCTTTCGATCCTTCTAGCAAAAACTCTAGCCATGCGGCAAGTGGTTTTGATGGATGCGCTGTGCATATGCTTTCTGAGCAAATGGCTGTTCTTTATGATACTCGTTCTTGTGGTATCTTAAAAGCTTCAGCAGTTTGGGATGGTGGAGATCTTAACGGTACTACTATCGCTGGACAAAAAGCTACTGATTTCATTTTTTAGATAGTTTTTATTAATCAAGCTACCTCCGCACTGGAGGTAGCTTTTTATTATTATAACCATGGAAACATTACACGAAGACAAAATTGAAAAATTGAAGAAAAGAGACCAGATGCTTCGCGAAGGAATTATGCGAGGTACTTGGCAATTAAGAGTTAAGCTAACTAACAAGTTAGGAATTGAAGGATTTAGTGGCCGTATGATCGGTAGCTATAAGGATCCAACTTCCGGTAAAGATGTTTATCCTGAGAATGCTCAAGGTGGACATAAACACGGTGTTTGGATTGACAAAGTAATTAAGAATTACAAGCCTTCAGAAAATAGACAAGATCTATTGGACCTTGATCACTTAATCAAGCATCCGGAAATAGGTATCAACAATGAGCAAGTCCACTTGGACGACAAAAGATATAGCAAGAAAAGAAGCAATCCGCTTTATACGCTAAAAAATCTTGACCATCAAGATGTTGAAGATATCGAACAAGAAAATTATATTGATCAACTTGTAGGTTACATCTCTTCTGAAAAAGGTAAAACTTTAGGATTAGATAGAACCAGATACATTTTAAATGCTCTTGGATTGCAATATCGTGAAGAGAAGTTGATGAATGATCCTGGGAAAGAATTATTAAAACTTAAAAGTATTCTGAAGAAGTATGTACGTAGTTCTTATAAGAATGCTGAAAACGTGAATAGAATTCTTGACAACATGAAAGAAGCTCAGTACAATTTCGAAATTACAGAAATGGTACGTATCAACATCATAGATATTGATGGAGCTGTATTCAAGTATAGAGGTAGAAACATTGGTATTTCTAAAGAAAGAGTAGTTGACTACTTTGAAAAGAATCCTGATTTCTATCAGCAATTAGTTGAAGAATTATACACTGAACTAAGAAAATAATCTCCCTTTAAGTATGGACTATTCACTAGCCGGAATTGACGAAAAGATGAAAGTCTTTTGTGATAAAATAGGATCTGATTACTTTGTTATGAAGGTGCTACTTATGTATTTTGAAACCTCAACTTACGACTTTGTAAATAGTCAGCTTAAAGTCATAGAAAAAACTCAAGAAGTGGTCGAAGCAATTCGGCCACTAATTAAGAATAAAAAAGTTATTGCCATTAGAGATGAAAATGATACCGAAAGGTTTATCACACCTCTTCCTGTAAATTACCATAGGCTTGTCGCTTATGACGTTATTTACAAAGATGGCTCTAAGTGCATCCGTGCAGATTTAAAGCAACACGCACGCTCTAACATGGATAGAAACAATCCTTATAGAGAAGCTACAAAGGATTATCCTGAAATTGTTCAAGAAGCAAATTTATTTGGTATTAGATCTGGAATCTATGTTCCAGAATATTTAAAGTTGGTTTACTGTAAAAAACCAAGCTTTGCTACTACAGGAAAAAAAGACAATAGAATTGTTGATTTGCCTGATGATAGTATTGAAGAAATTATTCTAAAAGTCTGTACTCATGTATTTAAAAGTACTGGAGATGAAAGAGTGCAAGTAAATAATAGTTTAGAAGAATCTTTCGCTAAAGTATTTAAATAATGAAAACAGAATTAGAAATCATATACGGAATTCATGAGATTGTCAGAGGTGGTCAGTACAACCAAGATGATCCTATAAATGAGAGATTGCTACGCGCATTTCTTAGAATTCATAGAGGTAAGCATCTTGCCAGAAATTACAAGAATGGTAAGAACATGCCTATCGAAGTCTATCAAGACTTAGGTCCTATTCCATTCAGCTTACAATCCGAAGTTTACTTATCACCGGCGCTCCCCAAGACTATCCGTTTTGAAAATTACTTCGGGTTAATAGCTGATATAGATACCTATCCAATTGCGATAGTTCCCCCCGGAGAATTTAGAAACAATCAGAAGCATAGATTTAATAAATATCAACCTATGCTGCAGTATGTAAATAATAAATTAGAATTATATCCTGGACTAATTCAGCCTAATGATTTCAATGATGATTCTCAATCAGAATTGAATATCATAGTTAGAAAATTAGCCAAGTCATTCACTCAAAAACAAGTTTCAGTAAATGTAAAAGCTGTACTTGTAAATCCTGATGATGAAGCTGGATATAACTTTAGAAAATCTCCTTATCCATTTCCTGATGAATTAACCGAAGATCTAATTAATTCTGTAAATGCTCGTGAGTTCAACATATTTTTAAGAGCAAGAACTGATGATGTTGGAGATATGAAAAACGATGCTAAAGATGATCAAGAAAAAAGAGAAATCTAAAATTGAAGTACTTAGTGTAAAATATTTTTTTGACATGTTTCAACTTGAAAAGAGAAGGTACCCGCCTTCTCTTTTTTGTCTTGGTGAAAAGACTAGAAAAAAGAAACCTCAACCGGTACCACTTTCATTATATAAAAAAATCATATTAGAATATTTTAAAGTTTACTTCTATGATTTCTATATGAATGAATCTCCAATATATTTTTTTCTTGGTGGATTTTTAAAGAAAGTAATTTATAAAAAATGGGCTCGAAAAATGGCCAAAGGAAAAGCTGAAAAGAAATTCAGTAGAAGTGATGGTGCTATAGGTTTATATTGGTACATGAGAGCTAGTCAAAAAATGTTCTATATGGTCAAGATAAAAAAGCTTACAGGCTCAAGCAATCGACTACCAGAGATCGAAAATTTATATAAAGATAATTTTAACAAAGATTTATTGCCTATATTTAGCTCGGAATTTAAGAGGGGCAAACTTAATAAAACGTTATATATATGTACTCCAATTTAGTTCCATTCGAAACCATTTTGCAACAAATTCAAGATGATAACGGAATTGATAATATCAATTCAATGAAGCCGGCTATTCTACGGCATATATCAAGAATCGAAAAAGATCTTGGTTATGGAGCTTCAGTAATTCTCAAAAAAATAAAATTCAGCAAGCTTAACGGTGGTATCGTTACTGATGGAAAACGTTTTAAAGTTAAAATTCCTGCAGATGTAGTTTCACTAGAAGCCGTTGGAATGTGTACTCAGGGAATGTGTCCGGATGATTATATCATTCAAGGTAATTACCTTTTCTTCTGTGAAGGTTTCTCCAGAGATGAATTCAATCTTATTTATTATGCTTTGCTATTAGATGGAAATGGTAATCCTGTTATTCCTGAAAATCATGCTGAAGCGATCACTGCTGGAGTAACTTATTTTATAAATCGTCCAAGATATTATAATCGAGAAATCGGTAAGCAAGTATATCTTGATATGGAAATAGAATATGAAAATAGACTTGCTGAAGCTATAGGAGATGATGTTATGCCAAGCACTCCTGAAGAATGGGAAAGAATAGCCAATACTTGGAAGTATAGTACTATGGAAGCGCTATTGTATTCTCACATCAATAGATGTTTTTGCAATGTAAAAGAAACTGAATATTCATCAAATACTGGAACCGTGGAAGGAGAACAAATACCAATTTATTCATTTCAATTTCAAAATCTAACTGACGATATCAATCAAAGCAATTTAATTGATCAAGCTTATTTAGATTTAAATGCTGAGCTTCATTTACAATCAGATTTAGAAGCTGGTAAATTTGTAATGTATCAAACTACTGGCCGTATTGGTTTTGCTATAAAAACCAATACAGATAACCAATTTCAAATAACTGATATTATTGGGAACATTGTAAATGAAACTGCTTTCAATAGAATTTATGATGGAACTTTTGAGATTTTTATCTCTAAGGAATATTACACTACTTCAAACGTATTCTACAAATTCATTAAATTATGATAGGAACTGCCTCCAATATTCTTACCGCGCTTATTTCTAATGGTCAAATACCATTGGATGGAAAAACCTTTTTTTTAACGCTTACTGATATTAAAAATTTAGGAGCCGGAAATAATAATGCATTCAAGTATTACGAAGGTATGCTTGCTTATGTGAACGAAAATAAAACACGTTATCAGTGGAGAGAAGTAAAAATCGATGATGGCCCTGGTCTTCTTGCAACTCATTTTACTTATCCTGCCGGAAGCCAAGCGATAGGTATAGATTATTCAGGTAGAACTTTTAACTTCTTTCAAGAAGATAAATTGACAACACAAGATATTGTCAATATGATTGAAAGCGCTGATTTAAGTGAAATCAAATTTCTTGCAAGTGAACAAGAATATATTGATTTGATCAATGCAGATGAAGATGATCCTAAAATTCTTTATTTAACTCCAGAAGCAATACAACCGGAATGGCTGGCTATTTAAATAAAATAAAAATAGGTGGAGCATTCCACAATGGAATATCATATTCTAAAGGGTATCTAAACAGAGTACTTGTTTTAGATTTCACGAATGATAATGGTAATGGTCCAGATCCGGAAAGTAACGAAGCACCTACAATAGGAAATATTGATGTTTATATTCCTTCAGGAGTAAAGACAAGAATCACTTTAGATTATTTCACATCTATAGCTGCACCTCCATATAACGATAAAGAAAATGACTTATTGGATGCTGTATTATTAAAAGACTTAGATCCTTATAAAACCAACATAGGTTACTTTTTAATAAATAATCAACCAATTACAAAAGATACAATAATCACTCGCTTACAGTTATTAGATCCTAATTTTGATTTCTCTCATTACGGTGTTCCTGGTTCTTCAGAAATAGATGTATTTGATTTTTCAATTAGAGATGCTGTAAACGGACAATGGGTAAATTAATATGGCATTAGCAAGATTTCATCAATCCGGAGAATCAAAATATAAACCTTCAGTAGAGAAGAATTCTTTATTGATAAAATATCCTATTAATGTTTTTGATCAAAATTCATTTTCTAAAAATTGGCAAGATCTATTAAATGGGAATCCGGGATTGGTAACTATAAAAAGTTTACCAATAGAAAATAATTTTCTTTATTTAAATGAAAATCCATTACAAATTAATGATACATTTTTTTCTGTAAATGCTCAGAATTTAGAATTTAGAGTTCCTTCAAATTATGTTATTCATAATGGAGTTCTTTATCGTTTTGAAAATGAATTAGATACAATAATTCAAACTCAAAATGATTTAGGATATAAAATGATAGCAAACTATAATGGTTTGCTTGTATTTGTTGATCCTAATAACACTGCAGATATGATTACCATTCAAGGAATTGGTATTCGTAATTCTGATTTAGAATTCAAGTTTTCTGTGAGATCTACTGTATCTCAATTAGAAACAGCAACACAAATATTTTGTCCTATTCCGTGGGAAAATGTAAACGTCAAAAAGAATTTTGTTTTACAGCCTAATGGTGGAGATGGTACCCCTATAGATAATCCTCTTAATTATTTTGACGTATCTCCATCTGTAGATGTTAATGGTAAAAGAATCATAACATTAACACTAAGACTTGTTAACGGTCAAGAATTCCAACAATCTTATGAAGATCAAAGAGGTGATTCAACAAGCATTACAGTTACAGATTTAAATAATAGAGCTAATAGAAATGAAATTGGTCAAATAAACTTGAAAAAGTTTTTTGAAACAATTACAGATCTAACTAAAATTGAACATGTTGCCGGCACAAAAAAAGTACGTTGGTTTTACAGAAATGAAACTGGAGTAGAATATTATAGAGAATTTGATTTTACCCCATTAATTCCTGCTGCAGTATTAGATATTAATATTGATAAAATAGAACCTGATCCAGATGATGCAGATGTATGGGTAGTTTATGAAACTGATGGAACTCCACATGAAATAAATCTTTCTAAATATGTAGCATCTGTTTCTGTAGATCCAGAAACAGGAGCTATAACAATTAGTCAAGGAGGTAATCAATTATTTACTGTAGGTCTTGCTGGACAAACAAACAACTATTATGATTTAGATCAACTACCTGTAATTCCTAGTCCTTTTGGTTTGCCTAAAGGATTAAAAGATCAAATCTATTTTATATCTGAAGAAGGAACTAATAAGGTAATTCCAGATTGGTTATTATTAGAAAATATTATAGTTCAAAGTCAAGAAGAATTTGACATAGCTACAGCTGAAGGATTTACTTTAGAAAAAGTCTTTGATACTTGGGAAATGTTTTCTCATTATAATGGTGAACATGGAGCTAATGGAGGAACAGGTGCTAAATCACCACCAAACTTTCCAGCGTTAAACCCTAATGATGGACCTGGAGTAAGTTTAACTGCTGAAGAATTTTATAATAAAACAGCTTGGAATTATAATGCTGCAGATGATTCTATCAGTCTTAATAGAAATTATCATTGCTATACAGGTTATATTTCACCAAGACCTTTTGGAAATTATGATTTTGAAGCTATAATGTCTTCAAGTAATGATGATGATGATTTTATTGCTTTAATCGCTGCGTTTTATAAAGATCCAGAAACAGGATATGAATATACTTTATCTTTAATTAGATGTATGATTGAAAATTCAGGTCAAGGAGATTGGACTTATAGAATATATTATAATTTTGCTCAAACAAATCAAAAAGTAATAGTTGAAGGAACTGATTTAGCTCCATATCCTAATGGAGCTAATGGAGGTTGGACTACAAACGGTCCTTCAAAAGGTTCTATCAATAGAACAGGAAATGTTTTTACATTTAAAACCTCTCAATTTGGAAGTACAGTTATAGATGAAGCTACAGAAATAATTGTAGATATTGATGCTATGATTGTTGATTTTCCAGAATTAGAACCATTCAAAAATTTTGGACAAGTTGGGTTTGCTGCAAGATCACAGCAAGATGCAAAGTTCAGTAATATTAATTTTACAGGACTTACAAAATATATATTCTGGCCTAAAGAAGATTTTTCTTATGAAGTTTTTGAATGGAATAAAGATCAAGCGTTATTCATTCTTCAGGACCCACAAACTATTTATGCCAAAGACTTTTTTAGAAATAGATTTGTTTATACAGATCTATTTGATAAATATTATTTTGTAGATCAGACAGACAGAATACATTGTTTTAAAGGTGATTCAGGTGTTTCTAGACAGTCTTTTAACGCCTTGAAGTTAGGATGGGATAAACGTCCTTTTTTAGATTCAAGCTTACTAGGAGGTTCTTCTGGAGGTTCTGGGCTTACTAAAGTGTATGCTACTATTTCTGATATGATTGCTGATCAAAATACTCAATTTGATTTAGATCAATTTAGAGTAAATGATGCTTCCTCAGATCCAACAGTAACAGCTGGACGTGCTAACTATGAATATTTAGGCACTACTTTAGGAACTATTGATGACTACTACAAATATTCTGAAGAGGAAAGTGTTGATTTAGATAATGATTATGAAGCTAGAATTAGTACTTTAGAATCTTCAGATTATGCAACCACTGCTGAAATCGCCACCGCCAAAGCTGAAGCAATTACTGCTGCAAAGAATTACACAGACATTCGCCAGACAACCATTACTACTGAAGTAAGTATCACTTCTGAAACTTTAAGCGATGGTGGTTATTCTCAAAATGGTAGAAACAATGTTATTAAGCACAGTACGAATGCCATCAATATCACCCTTGGAGCTACAGATAATTTTATAGCTACCTACCAAAAAGAAGGAACTGGGAACATCACATTTGTTGCAAGCGCAGGGAAAACGATAAGGCAAACCAATAAAGTGCTTGATGGAGCTTTAGGAAGTACCGCTGCTGTAAGTGTAGTAGGGAATGTTATTAACGTAAGAATTTCAAACGACGTATAATATGAATCCAGTACAGTATTTTGAATATGGGAAAAGTAGTATTCAGGCGTTGCAGCCTAATACTTTTATTGGTGGGGTTGCATCTATAATAAATACACCATCTCTCTTGGCTGCAAAACTTTTAAATTATCCTAGCGGTTCAGATTTTTCACCCTCTAATATTTATAATTTTACTATTGTTGGTGATAATATTGAATGCTTTATTGATTTGGATTATAACCTTAGACCATATGCATTCAAAAATACTGCAAACACAATTTCAAGTCCAACTTATTGGATAGATATAGCAAAAAAATGTAAATTATTACCGGCATCATTTTATGTTAGTAACAATACAGCAATGTTTTATTTCCCTGGTTGTTTAACTATTAATAATAGTTCATTTTATCATTCGAATTATACTGATTTAGCACCTCGTATTTTATACTTTCCTTTAGCAACGAATATAGGCGGAGACCCATCTGTTGCAGATACAACAATGTTTGGATTAGGCGATGTAAAACAAAAGATTTATGCAAATATTTTTAATAAAACAAGTAATTCAGGGGGTGTAAATGCAACAATAGCTCATGGAATTGCAAACGATATGCTAGAAGTCGAGTGGGTAACTGGAGATATTTATACCTACGATCAACTTTTACCAAATCCTATTACAGACCTAAGTATAAGCAATGTTTACGGATCAGCCGTTCAACTTAATTTTACCGCACCCACAGGAAGCACAAATGCAATTGAGTTTTATGAGGTATATGCTAATGGAGTTTATAAAGGAAAAATACAATCAGGTGGATATTGTATAGGTTTAAGTCTTGATACCACTTATACTTTTGAAGTGAAGCCAGTAGATATTTACTATAATAAATCTACAAGTAATACAGTATCGCAAAAAACAAATGCTAGTGAGCCTTATCCAGTAAGTAGTATTATTTCCTACTACAAAATGGAAGGGAATGTTTTAGATAGTTTCGGAGCGAATAATGGAACGCCAACAGCAATTACTTATGCAGCCGGATTAGTAGGACAGGCAGCAGTATTAAATGGTTCAACTAGTTTTATAAATTTAGGCGATACTGATAGTTTGAGTTTTATAGATGGCACAAACGATAAGCCTTTTAGTATTTCATATTGGATAAAAACTACGGATACTAAATTTATGATTTTCTCTAAGCTGAATTCAAGCTATTCCAATAATGAATATTTCGGTTATTATAATGGTGGAGTTTTAACTTGGAGATTATTTAGTAACGGTTCATACGATAATATTACTCAAAATATCACTACAAACGCTATTATTTCTGGTGCTTGGGTTCATGTAGTTCATACTTATAACGGATTAGGAAATGGAGGTATGAAAACATATATAAATGGAACTTTAGTTTCTTCTGCCAGTATAATGACCGGTACTTATGTTAAAATGGCAAATACAAATAATGAATTATGGATAGGAAATTATCAGGCAGATGCTAACTTTAAATTAAACGGGCAATTAGATGAAATGCCAATTTTTAATAAAGAATTAACTGCTGCAGAAGTTTCAGAAATATTTGCTAAAGGAAATTCAGGACAATCCTTAATATAAAAAATCATGCTAAAACTAAGAACAAAAACAGAGTTTCAAATACCTGCTCCTAGAGCAGTCAAAACAGCAATAGTTAGATTAATTATTGATGGTATTTTTTTAGATAAGAATAACATTACTCCTAAGGGTTATTACTACTACATAGATGAAAATGGACAAATTATAAAGCTTGATGATCTTGGAAGTAATGCCCAAAAACAATGGGTAATTGTAGAGCAGGTAGAAAATAACAATTTGCCAGCACTTAATAATACTCAAAACCTATACGCTAACATCTCGCAGCGTTTGGAAGAATTTGTAATGCTTCAGCTACAACAAGAGTCGGGAGATAATTATGGAACTAATCCAAGCGATTGGGAAATAGATACTGAATAATGAAAAAACTATCCCCCCTTTTAAACTGGATCAAAGAAGCTGCTACCAATGTGTGGCGGTTTGTATTAGGGGTGTTTTTAATTTTTTTAGCAGCCTTTGTTTTTGTGGTTGTGTGCTTATCAAATGCTGCTCATTACTTAATAACCGTATGGAGTAGAAAACTTTCAGCAAAAGAAATCCTTTTAAGCAATGGAAGCTTTGCAAAAATGGTGGCTATTGGTATCGATATTTTAGGATGCATTTCGGGTTCAGGAGTTTTTAATTGGTTATTCCTTAAAGAGGTAAAACAGTTTCCTTTTGGAATAGCTGGGCAAAGAATAAGCTCTGTAATACAATGGAATTACTTAATAAATAACCTTTCTAAATCTGGAATGAGATTATATAAATTATTGGAATTTTTAGAAAAAGACCATTGTAATAAATCGGTGCAAGTTGAAATTGATCAAGCTATAAAAATAATAGAATTGAATTCTGCAATTTTAAAAGCTTCAACATAGTATAATTGTTGGTTTAATTCTTTCTATTATCTTTATCTTAAAATTAACTTAAAACCTAGAAAAAATGAAGCTCCCACTTTTTTTCTTCTTTTTTTTAATCTATGCTACTTCATTCTCTCAAATTGAAGGTATGGTTAAAATTACTGGAGAAATCCAACACCAGATCAATACTCCTGATAGTATTAGTGAAATTGCTGTAAAAAGATTTATAGCAAACATGGAAGAAAGCAACTTTAATTATGAACCGATACTTAGAAAGATTTCTAATATTCAGATAATAAATAAAGATCGAGAATTTGTTAGTTCTTTTGAAGATGGAACTATTTATCTCAATAGCCGATTAAATAGCTTTCCTTATACTAAGCAAGTAGCTATATGGCAAGAAATATATTTACTTACTGGAGGTAAAATTGATAATGAAAAAAGACCTTCTGTATTATCAAATTTTAAAGTCAGTCCTGATACTGAAATTATTTTTTATAAACAAAACCGTTCCAACTACACATTAAGAACCTTAACTTCAAAAATTGAAAAATGAGAAATTCCCTTATTAAATATTTTGCACTAAGCTATGAAACCAGAGTTCTAGGAAAGAACATAGGTCCAACAGGTAAATACTTACGAGCTGTAATTCCATGTTTAATAGCAATGTTCATTAGTATATGTCTTAGTCTTTATACTGAAAATGGATTTCTTTTATTATTAATATGGGCTATATTTTCAATACCTGTTTACTATGGTTTTCCTTGGTTTGGAATTGGATATTTTGGAAAAAATCCAATTACCTACGCAGAACTTAGAAGTAAAGAACAAAAATGGCAGATGCTTAATAAATTACCGGGTATTGGTATTAAAGATAAATCCTATCCTGAAGGTTTTAGATATCAAGAAGAATACAAAAAATTGAAAATATGGCATGATGCTAAATTTAATGGAAAGAAAAACGTAAATGTTGTTCTTGGATTATTGCCTTTTATAATAACAGGAATAGGTGTTTACATTGCCCTTTCAATATTCTTTTCAGGACATGGTGGATATTAAATTACAGTATTGGAAAAAATATATAGGAGTGCTACTAGCGTGGTTCTCCTATAGCTTTTTTGGAGTACTTACATTGATGGTGTTTATAGATTTTTATCGTAAGCACCATATGGGTAAAAATGATCATTCACCGTTTTTAAATGATGGTCCAGATGGAGATTATGGCGCTGAATGGTGGCTTATAAAATATAAATTAAAACCTGGTACTTGGAGTGCTATTCGTTGGTGGTTAAGAAATCCATGTGATAACTATCTTAATTCTTATCCTCAACCCGGAACTTCAGATAAAAGTAAAGTCAATGTTTTATATCCAGCACATCTAAATGATCCTAATAATATAGATGAATATGCTGATAAAATGAAATGGTCCAATAGTGGAGATAAGCTTTATGGATGGAGAGTAATCTATTATGAAACTAAAGGTATTGTATGCGGTAGAATTTCTTACGCTAACTCTTGGTTTACTTTTCAAATTGGAAGTGGTGGAGATCGTTTCAAATGTATGCTGACTCCTATCTGGCCTTTATTATTAATCTTATTCACATTTTTATGGTTCATTTTAAAATAAGTACTGTACTGCTTTCATTATTAGCATTATATTAAAAAACAATAAGATACGAACCCCCCAACAGCCCCCAATATGTTGAATGCAGACAGTATAAGAATTCTACTACTTACGCAGTGGTTAAAAAAAATTGGTGCTTTAGCCTACGCCAATGGATATAAAACCACATTTGCCGCAATAGGAGTTACTTTAAGTGGAGAATTCATAGAGATTTTTATGAAACAAGAATACTTTGGAACTACCAATATGGTTCTTTCCTTAGTTTTTTTGACAGTATTTTTTAATACTTATTACGGAGTAAGAAAAAGTAAAGTTTTATTTCGTTACTATGAACAAAGAGCTTTAGATACCGAGATTGAAGAAAAACAAGTAGATCTATTTATTGCTAAAATGCAGAGAAACGCTTTTAGTGCAAAAAGACTTCAGTTCGTTTTTTTTAAATGTATGTCGCTTCTTGGATATCTATATTTTGTTACAAAACTATTAGAAGACAATGGAACTTTTTTTGATTTTACAACAGAAGCTTTATGTAAAGCTCCTGTAGCTATATTTTGGTACTATGAGTTTAAAAGCATTGGAGAGAACTCCACTGTGATCTATGACAAAAAAGCTTCTATCTTTACTATTGTTGAAGCAATATTTGAATTAAAAATCTTAAAATTTTTTGAAGGTAAAGATATCTTTGAAAAAAAGAACAAATCATATGAACATTTAAAAGACTACGAAAATGAGAGCCCCCCAGATTAAGTACATTGTTATTCACTGTACTGCAGGTTTTAAATCTGCACTTGCAGTTGAAGATTATTTTTTAAGACCTAAAACTAAAGGTGGCCGAGGATGGCATACTGGAGGTTATCATCGTATTGTAGAAAGAGGTGGTCAGATTGCCGAGCTATATGATTTTAATAGAGTAACAAATGGAGTTGGTGGATTCAACTCTCAATGTATTCATATCTCTTATGTTGGTGGTATCAATTATGAGAAATCAAAATCAGGAATTTATATTGCTGAAGATACCAGAACTGATTTACAAAAAGTAGGTATTCATAAATGCATATCTGAAGCTGTTTACTGGCTCAGAGATAATGGCAAGGATATTAAGAAAGATCTTATGGTATTAGGTCATAGAGATTTTTCTACTGATAGAAATCACGATAATGTTATTCAGTCTAACGAAAGAATTAAAGAATGTCCTAGTTTTGATGCTATTCCAGAATACAACATCATTTATGGAGCAACTAATTCTATTCAGACTTTGCCTCATAATAGATGAAAAGGCATATCAAAACTTTAATAGTTTTGACAATAGCATCTATTCTTTTACTGATATTGATAATAATAAATTATGGCAACGACTCACTTTAAAATAACCAAATTACCTGACGAGAACAAGATCATTTCTTTATTAGGATTAATACCTGTTCAACAAAATGTGCTTTATCCTATCGAGGATGAAAGCACATTGAATTTTAAAAGAATAGATGCACTTGATGATTTTTACGTAAGTGAAAGCTTTATGTATAAAACTCATGATTCTAATTTAAATCTTGACAGCAATGAAGCTGTAGGAAATATAGTTTTCAAAAATGCAGATGTTATTCCGGCATCTGCAGATTTTGAAGAGACTTTAAATAGTTTAGATGAAAAGATTTTATTAGAAGTGCTGCCGCTTAATTCTGGAGTAGAATTTATTGAGATAACAGCTATTGATGGAGTTAAAAATTTAAAGCTAAATAATATTAAGTTGATTCCTGGAAACAGAATTGAAACTTCAGATTTATTATCTGCAACATTTAATGTAAATGAATTTGGTGGTGGTGAACCTTATTTTAATCTAAGTTATAAAGTTGGAAGAGGTAAAACTTTAGAAGCAACTATTTACAATTACACTGTAAATGTTATGAGTTCTGCAGAGATAAATTTAATCGATACTAAGACCTCAACTACTAATGAAGAATTTGATGATGGTGCTGGAGGAATTGTAAACTACGATGTGATTAGAGAAGTTTACGAAGTAATGATCACTAAAGGTTATCAAAATGGAACTGCAGAAATTGAAGTTACTATCAATGCCGACTTCTTAGATACCATTTTAGTAAGTACTCAAAGTTATATTTATGTGGAAGTTAATGGAATCGAAGATATCAAATCAGCAGATGAAATTTTTAATTTAGTAGCAAACTTAGATGATAACGGAAGTGCTTATATTAAAGTAACTCATGAAGTTATTAAAGATGATGCTAATGAAATAGGTTCTACAACTATTCTCTTAAATAGTATTAATGAAGATCTCTCTTTAGTTTCAGCCAATGATAGTGTAACACTTTCAACAGATGTTTAGACTTAACTGGAAATATTATCTAATTATAATTTTGATCATTGCTGTTATTATAATGGGAGTGATCATTAAAATAAATCTTGATGATAGCACAGAACAAAAGCTTGATTTTCTGAAAGAAAAAAAAGAGCTTAAAAAAGTAGAACGAGACAACTACATTAAAGAGTTAGAAGATGTAACTGAAGATTATAATAAAAAAATAGATTCTATACTCGAAGAAAATTCTAAAATCAAATACAGCCCCTATGTTTACGAAAAAATCATTTATGTTAATCGCAGTCTTGATACTGCCCTTAATCGTTTGCCAAGGGCAAGACAAAGATTCCTACAACAAAAGAACAAATAAAGTTGAGGTAGCACCAGAAGCTTATATTGATTATTCAATAATGGCTGATGAATATGAACGATTATTAGTCGTTGTAGCCTATCAGGATAGCGTGATAGCTGTCAAAGAAAATACTATACAACAACTAGCTAAAACTTCTAAAGTTCTCTCTAATCGCATTAATGAGCTTACTTCTTTTATAAAAGACAGTAATCAAGAGATAGATGATATTTCTAAAGAAGAAATAAAAATAGCTTCAAACCTATTTTCAAGACTTACATTTAAGGTTGAAGCTGATACTGATGTTTCCAAGATAAATGATTTTAGACTTCGAGGTAGATTGACTTATGACATTAAAAAAGTTTATATTTTTACAGTAGGACAATCCGAACTTAATAAGTTCAATCTTAGAGCCGGAATTGGATTAAAGATATTTTAAAGCCCCTTAATTATGTTAAACTTTCCACGCGAAAATACTTTCGATGGCGGCTACTCAAAAGAGTTGACCAACAATATAGAAAAGAAAAACACCTACTCTAATCCTTTGAATGGACGTATTTATTCAAGAGATGGAGTTTTTTCGTTTAGTGCGATTAAGGGTAGCAAGCTTGTCTATCAAAATGATGATATAGTAAAATGGTTAGGAGTATATTCCTTTAGAGATGAGGCTATTATTTTTGCTAAATGTTTAAAACCTACAGGTAGTGGACAAACTACAGAACAACAAGTTTGTAAAGATGTTATCATAGCTGAATCATTTACAGTAATTGATAGTGCTGCAGCTCAAGAAAAATTATTTATAGGAAATAAGATATCTGAAAATAGCGAACAATCTATAAGCTGCTATACTATTACCAAACCGGTAGAAGATCCTACTGATTTTCAAGTAAACTATACTGAAGTTGATACTGAAACTGTAAGTTTAGATTTTGGAGAATATTATAAAGAAAGATTTAATGTTGCCAACTTTGAACTGTGCTCAATAAACATTGGGGAAGTTCCTATCAGTAATTTAGAATATTATGATACAATCATTAGTTTCAAAAAAGATAGTCAAGGAAATCTTACTGGAACTAGAATTTGGACTGGAGCACAAAACTGGCCGCTAAATGGAAAGATTACTTGTGAGGGAGTTGAAGAAAATGAATTTTATAAACGAGTTTATTATAGTGATGCTGTAAATCCAAGAAGAGTAGTAAACCTTAAAGATCTTTCATTATTTAGTAGAAGCGCTAAAGAGTTTAATCAAATTCTTGACAACGTATTATTACAGCCTATAGTTTCAGACATAAGTAGTGGTGGTCAACTTAAAGCTATGAAAGCTTTGTACTTGTATAGAATAATCTCTAAAAATGGACAAGTATCTGAATTCTCTCCTTTTTCAGATTTTGCCACAATACTTCCAGAAGAAGATGCTATAAAATATAGAGGTGGAAATGTTGATGAAACTACAGATAAAGTAGTTACTATAAAATGCAATATTATTAATCCTGAACCTTCAGCTCAAATTGAATGCATAGCATTAGAATTTGAGGCTTTAGGTGTTCCTACAGGTATTAAAAATTTAGGACTGGAGCCAGTAAGAAGTGTTGTAGAATTTAAGCATTTAGGAAATGAACCTCAATTCTCAGATAACATAACTATTCAAGACATTCTTGAATTCAAGAACACTTTTAAATATTGTAATGATTACACTTCTAAAAAAAATAAATTAATTCCAGCTGGACTAAGAAACTCTCCTATACCTACAAGTATTGGAGATTTAGAATATCTATTACCATTACATGCCTGGGATGCTCAAGGAAATACTTTTGAGTCTATCATGAATCCGGAACCATGGAATTATAGATTTATAGATCCTAAGAATACTAATCCACTTATTAGAATTCGTCAAAAGAAATATGATAACATTTCTTCTTTCGGGCCGTTTACTTTAACGTTAAGAAATAAACTTACCGGTAATGATATTACATACCCTTTTCCAAATTTATCAGTTGAAGAATATACTAATGTATTATCTAGAGTTATTGCTTGGCTTGTCGCTGAACAAGAACAAAATTATTTTCCAGCGGTATTTCCAAACTTAAAAATAGTAGACAATAACGGTCAGTTATTGTTTACCTATTTAGATGAAAATATAGCTACTGATTTTAGTAATTATGTTTTTGAATCTAATAATGATCAATTCATTGAAACTTTTCAAAATGACATTAAATTTTTAGATCCTGGAGTAAATCAATCTAATTTTATTCATGGTGCTGAATCAATTGGTTTCAATCAAGGAAATGGAATTAGAGTTACTTATAGAGAATTCAAAGAGCCTTTATTAAATCAAGCTCAATCTAAATACGATGGTAACGGGCCTATATTAGATTACATAAAACCTTCAGGAGAGAAGTATAATATGAAAGGTGAGATCTACCGATTATCGTTTCAATCTTATGATACTGCATCAAGTAGATATTTTGCTATTCCTATTGGTGATTTAATGATACCTGAAATCAACGATTTAATATCTTACATAGATGATCAAGGAAATCCTGTAATAACTTCTAAGAAGTACGTAAATCAATCCGTAGAGAATGGTATTCTTTATGGTCATGGAATTAAAATGCATTTTGAAGTTCGTTTAAGCTGTGAAATTCAAAATCTAATTTCTATGTATCAAATTTTATATGTAGAAAGAACAGAGAACGATAGAACTATTCTTTGTCAAGGTATTGCAGCGCCTTTAAACAGGATGCAGCATAATAACGATTCAATTCATTATGATGTTCCAGTTCCTTTAAAAAACAAATGGAATCTTCCTTATTACGGCGGTCCGGTTTATGAAAAAAGAGGGTTACAACAATATGATGCCAATGGAGAAAACTTCAATTATGAAGGTGATGGTTCTAGTGAACGTATAATTACTCATAGAGGATTAATGTATTTTGATTCTCCGGACTTATATTTTAATAAGATTTCCGATCAACATATAAAAACTTCAAAGTTATCTGTAGTATCTAAATTAAATACTGATCATTCTCCAAAAACAATTATGGAACATGGCGGCTTTAATGGTTTTTCTCCAGAAATATATCCTAAGTTCTCAAGAAAAATTTTAGAGAATGAAGTAGCTGGAGATAATCATACTGATGAATTACCAAGAAGAGCTAGAGAAGATAGAGAAAGTGGTACTCATGAAACTTACTTTATCAATGTTTCTGTTTTTGCTAAAAATACAGAATACGCTAAAAAAGAATTTTCTATAGAAGCTGCAGAAACTTTAAATCGTGGAGAAATAATCTCGGGAGCTGCTTTTGGTATAAATCACGATGTTTCTAATAATGCTGTAGTACTTCCTTGTATGCCTTGGTTCTTTAGTGATTATCAAAGAAGATGGGATTTACAAGGTGGAAGACCTAGAGCTGATCTTTTTAATCATGTAATTCCTTCTCCTGGTTATCCTACTACAATAATTAAAACAGAAGAAGATTTATTTACTGATGAATTTATAGGTGGAGATATCTATAAAATTGATTCAGAAATAAGATTAGGAGGACCTATCAACAATCATATTGTTTATGAGACTTATCCTTTGATAAATATTTTTAGGAACAATAGAGAAGCTGTGTATGGTGGTAGAACTGAACAAGCTTATAGCAATAACAAATATATTCCTTTAAGTAAAACCATTCCAGTCTCAAAAAATAGCGGAGCTCAATTTTTTGACTGTGGTGCTGATACCTATGTTACGCTTAACATAAGAACAAAAAATGATTCCGGAGAAAATGAAATTGAAGAAATAGAATTTGATAATGCTGGAGGTGGTAGAGCTAAAGGTGAAATTAAAACATGGCTTAGAGAAGGAGCTTGGGCTTATGTAAATGTTTTAGAAACGCAAGTAGAGCCAAAGCAAACTTATGGATATGAATTTTACAAAGATTCAGGTTCTCATAATTTTCAGATTAATAGAACTGAAATGATCAATCCGGCATACTTTAATTCTAAGTCATTAAAGCAATTTATACCAAAACCATTTCAGTATAAAGACGATCCTAATTTAGGAAATGTAATTGCTGTTTCAAATGTAAAAATTGCTGGAGAGATCTATGATGCATGGACAATGTTCAAGCCTAATAATTTCTATGCTGAATTAGAAAAAAATAAAGGTGATGTATCTAACATCTTTAGACATAAAGAAGAAATCTATGCTATTCAAGAAGGTCAAACTTCATTGATATATATAGGAACTGATAGAATACTTACTGATCAATCAGGACAACCAATCAATATTAAACAAGGTTCTGGACAAGTTGTAGATGGTCATAGAATCATTTCAGATTATGGAACTTCTATACGTAGAGCTGTAGCTGAAAGCGATTATGGATTTGTCTTTTTTGATGAAAAAAATGTAGAGTTTATCAAATTAGATAAACCTATGTTAGCTATGAAATTGCTTCACATGGATTATTTTGAAATGTTTAAAAAGGATCCAATTATTGATACTGAAGCTTACTATGATCATGAGATGAAAGAAAGTAATATTAGGATTCGTACTAAAAGTGGAAAATCCATATTACTTTCATTGAATGAAATGTTGAATGTCTTTAATGGTGAATATGAGTATAATAACGATCTTTATATTAACTTTGACAAGAAGATTTATTCTCCAGTAAACGGAAGCCCTAATAAGCTACATGAACTTAATGAAGGAGATTACTTAAATTTATTTGGCGAGCAAAAAGAATTGAAGATAGGATTCTATGTAAATGCTCAATTAGATAAAGTTTTTATCCATAAAGGAATTTCTATAATTACCTCTTTGGATTATCCAATAAAACAAGTAATTTATAGATCAAGTTTAAAACAATATAGAATTGTTCCTGGTACTCATGGATGGTACAAAATTAGAGAAGGGAATCATACTATACCAGCTAAGAATGAAAGTGAGATACCTGAAGAATATGCAGACCTTAGAGGTAATTGGGTATATGTTGAAGTTACTGCAGAGAGCTTAAACAAAAATAAAGTTGATATCTTAGCAATTATAAACCACCTTAGATTTAGCCACCAATAACCTACAATATGTACGATACAGCCTTAAATGAATTTTTTGATAGGTTCGGACAACCCGAAGCTCAAAGAGATCAGGTTCAATCCGTATCTTCTTTAAAAACTAATTCACTATCATTTTCTAAACCTGAATTAAATCAAATTGATACTTCTGGTTTAGAAATGAGTCAACAGAATAAAATTGCTAATGCTGCTAAACCACAAAGTAAAATTGGTGGTTTATTAGGAGATGCCGTTGGAACTCTTTCAGAGAGTTCCGGTGGCAGTAATGCAGGTTTTATGAATAGATATGATTATGATCCTAAATTGCAAAATCAAATGATGGCAATGGAAGGAGTTAAAGATATGGCTGCTCAAACAAATCCTTGGATGGCTGCGGGTAGAGCTGTAGAAAAAGGAGCTAAGAATATCGGTACTGCTATGGGGGGTGAAAGCGGTGGAGATATAGCTTCTGGAATTGTAGATCCATTTTCAGGACAATTAGAAACACTTAAAAGTGAAGATGCTACAGATTTTGAAAAAGGTCTAACAATAGCGGCTCCATTTTTATCTGGAGTAATTGCCGGGAAAGCAAGAAATCGTGGAAGATTAAGAGTAGCTAAAGAAAAGGGGGCAAAAGAAAGTTACTTTGAAAAGAAAAAACGTGAAGATGAATATCGTATGGCTGAAGGATTAGATACCCTTGAAGCTATGAAATCACAAAATAAAAAACAATTAGGATTACTAGGATAAACCCCTCATATCATGCCGAAACCTTCATTCAATTTAAGTCCTCAAGCACTTAACCGTATCGTCCAAAATTTAAAAATTGGAATCAGTAAAGTTGAATCTCCTAGAAAGGGATATCAAGCTATTAATGAACAATCCAATGCGTTAGGTAAATATCAATTTGTTCCTAAATATTGGTGGAAAGAAATTACCAAATTTGGTAAAGCCAATGGATTTAAAGCTGATAATTATGAAGATTTCATAAATTCTCCAGCTTTCCAAGAATCTTATTTTGAACACTATGTAAAGAATGATATTCTTCCTAAAGCAATGGAAGTATATGATAGTGGTAAAAATCCTGAAAATTTAAGCTTAGAGGAAATGACAATGTTTTATCATTTCCAATCTCCGGAAGTTGCTAAAAGAGCTATTACACAAGGTAAATCTGCATACAGAAAATCTACTGAAAAAGGTGTAGATGGTGCTACTGTAGATAATGTAGCAATGCAAAAATATCTTGATACTTATAATTCTGCTTTATCAGAAAAAGGTTTAGATAAGATTGATGTTACTAAAGATGTAATGGCAAGATCTAAAAGAGGTGATGTGCTTACTGAGGCTGAAAAAAAAATTGTAAAAACAATTGATCAGCGAAAGTCAGATTATGTTAAAAGAGATTCAGCAATCAGTAATATGGATGTTGATACAAAAACTAAAGAATTAGCAAGAAGAGAATTGTATCAGGAAATCTCAAACAACGGAGATGTTGAGATTTTCAATGATTATATAAAAGAGCAAAACAGTCAGAAAGAAAAAGATAAAGCTTTATCTAAATCTGGTAGAGAAAAATCCAATTTAGATAAAGACTTAGAGTCTTGGAAAAATCGTTCTAAAAATAAAAACGATAAAAATATATTTCCAAAAACAGTAACAGAATCAACAGCTGTAGGAAAAAATAAATCTTCCACACAATTAAAAGTTAATCAAGAAGATTATACTCCACGTACTTTAATAAATCCTTCAGAATTTCCACCTCAAGCAAAACAAACAGTTGTTGAAGATGTTCCTGCAGATAAGAGTACTTCGGAAACAAGTGCGGCAAAAACTGGAGATGAAACTACAAGTTCTAAGATTAAAGTTTCTGAAAATAATAAAGGTCTTACTTCTGATATTTTAGACGCTCGATTAAATGCTCCAGAACCAAGTGGACTTGGTTATGATAAAAAGAATTTTAATCCAATGTTGCCTTTAGATGCTGTATCTGGAATGGCAATGGGATTAATAGGTAATAAAATGGCTTCTGAGGTAGATATACCTTTAAGAGAAGAACAAGTTTCTGAAGCTGTAAAAAACCTTACTGCAGAATTAGCAAGAAGATCTAAAATAGGATTGCCACCTGAGAAAGAAGCTCAAATGGCAAATAATATTACTGAAGCTTATGATGGTGGTCTTAGAAATATTGTCAATGCTTCAGCTGGGAACAGAGCTACAATTCTTGGTAATCAAGGAATGCTTGAAGTTGCTAAAACTAGAGGTATTATAGATATGGAAATTGCTGATTATGAAGCTAAAGAAAAAGCATTTCAGCAATATGGTGAAGCGGTAAAGTATATCAATGATTTTGATACCAATAGAGATGTAGCTAATCATGGTATTAAATATCAAGAAGCTATGCTTAAAAGAAATCGAGGTGAGCAAGTTGCTAACGCTGGATTTGCAAGCATGATTAATGATTTACAATATGCGAGAGAGAATGGTCCTGGAAGTGCCAATCATATGTACAAAAGTTATTTGATGCAAGATATGTTTGGTTTTGATCCTAACATGAAAGATGATGGTAGTGGAACAAAAAAAGGAACTCGTAGTCATTATGAAAAAAATATTGGTATTCTTGCAGATGAAAAGATGCAAGCAGAAAAATTCGATAAACGTTTCCGTAATTTAAATTCTACACAACAAAGTGTTGTGGATAATTTAATGGCTAATGGAAGTAGAGATTTTGGTAATGCAGAAAAGATGATAGATTTCATGCAACAAAATCCCGAGATAGATTTAGCTAGTATCAACATGGATAATATAGATCTAGCTAAACAAACTGGAAATTATGGTTTATTAGCAATGAGTAGAGAAGAAGCTTTGGCCGGTGGTAAACGTCCTGTAGAAGAAGTAGCTTCTACATTACCTCAACCTAAACCTTTTACTGATGAACCATTACAACTTAATCTGCCCCCTTCTCCCCAACTCCAAAGAGCAACGGTTAATCCAGTAACCCTACCTATGAATGGTCTTGCTCAGCCTGAATTAAAAGCAGAAACAATGCCTCAACCGAATTCGCCCCAGAATCGAGGTGTTGCTCCACAGCTTGCTACGCCGGGAATTGCCCCTCCCGGTTTAGCTTCAGGTTTAGAAAATCAAATAGCAAGTATGAACGATTACTATAAAACCCAATAATATGTACGGACTTCAAGGACTGGCTCAAAGCCCTGATAAACGTGAAGCTGCGGTTCAACAACTTTCTGTATTAGAAAGAATGGATCAGCGTGTCAATCAAGACAAGGCAGCTAGTGTTGAAGCACAAAGAATGCAAGAAGAATCCTTTCAAAAAATATATGAGGAATCTCGTGGCATGCTTGAAAAGGATCGCAATAGAATTAACAATAGAGCTAAAATTATGCAATCTGAACTTAGAGATCAGATGGCAAAATATGGTGGTTCTAAAGCTGATTTTATGGCTAATGGTGGTGCTTCATATACCAATAAAATTAAAAACGGTATTTTAGAATCAGAAGAAGCTCAACGCTATCGTCAAAATTCTGAAAATCTTGCTAAAATAAGAATGGCTCAGGAGAAAGGATTAGGTCATTTAATCTCTCCTACTGATTTAAAATCAGTGGAGGATTATTATAATTTAGATGATGGTTCTGAAATTAGTTATAAAGGTATGATGGCTGAGGTAGAAATACCACCTTCAGAATTATTTGATTATGGTACTGAAATGCCAATAGAAAATATACTTACTCATAAGAGTAACATGATGAAAGTTCGTGCCAATTATGGTATCACATATCCTGATCGTCCAGAACCAACATGGGAGCAATTAGTTCAGTTTGGTAAAAAAATGGGATATGGTGGTTTAGGAAGTAACACTGCTAAAATTAAAGCTGCCGCTACTGAAGCTGCCGCAAAAGCTAAATATGCAAAAGAATCGGATCCAAAACGTAAAAGTTATCTTAATATGTACAATACTTTTGTCGCTGGAGTTGATCGCGATATTAATGTATCTCGTATTAACCAACCAAGTTCTGAAGGTGGCTATGATGGTAAGTTAATAGAAAACTTAAAAAGAACTAATAAGGCCGCTGCAGTAATGATCAAAGATAAATTTACTGCTAAGTCTAAAGATTCAGATTGGATAGATGATGAATGGTTAGGTCTTAAAGAAGGATATCATGTATTCCCAGGGCATGAAAATGAAATTGTAAGTAGTGTACTTCCGGGATTTGAAATTAAGAACGGAATGGTAATGGGATTTGCACCTACTGAAGATATGTATCGTGAAGATGGTGTGAAAGTTACCGGTAACAATTCTATAGATCCTGAAGATTACAGAGGTAACTTTAAAATTCTTGGAGTTTCTACAGCTTTAGAATCTTATATGGATAGTGATGAAACTGATGCTTTGCTTATGGACCGATATGAATCTGATGGAAAAATTGATAAAAAGTCTAATGCTAAAATGGAAGCTGGATATACTAACAATGTAAAAATGGCTACGGTTATTGCCCTTCAAGATGAAGATGGCGAAATTTTTTATAAGAAAGTAGATATCGCAGATCCTATGATGCAAACTAAACTTTCTCAATTAATGCCTGCAGACGATATTACTGAAACTGTCCAGATGCAGAATGAAGGTTTACAACTTATTAATAGCGCTAAAAATCTTGAAACTGAACAACAAGTTCAATTTGAATCTGCTAAGAACATGTTGGAAACTAAAGTTTTCAATAATGATGCTTTCAAAGGTGAAGGTGAAGAATACTTTGGTGCTAATAGTGCTGGACAAAGTAATCGTTATGATATGATGAAATCATTCTACATGGCTTTTGATCATTTAAGTGGTGGAGATGGTAATGTAGATCCTACCAGAGTACAAAAAAGTGTTGACAACAATATTTTTAGTGTAGCTGCAGCACAAGGAGGAATTAATGAATTGCTTAAAAAATATGAGCAAGGTAATTCTCCTGAAACTATTATCGCATCATGGCTAGATACTATGAATAGCGATCAAGAAGAAGGTTCACTTGGATATAAACGTAACTTAGAATTAGCACAAAAATGGAAACAAATTTTAGGCATACTCTAATATTTGCTTTCTTATAGTATATATATGAAAAGCAACCCTTTGTAGGTTGCTTTTTTTATATTTGTTTTAACATAAATTAAACCCAATAACACTATGCCTGATTTTTTAGACATTGTGAATAAGGCTCAAACCCAAAAAGCCAGTTCGCAAGCTCCCCCCGAAAACCCGTCGTTAGCTGAAGAAAGAACGGATGAAAGGTATTTAGATCCTAGATATAGAAATCAAGGACAACAACAAGCTGGTCAAGCTATGCCAATGCCTGACGACTTAGGAACTCCCCAAGAAAATGAAGTCAATAGAAATACTAAAGTTGCTTCAGAGCAATTAGGTGGTGTTTCTGTAGCAAGTACTGGAGAGCTTGAAAAAGGAAATAATGCTTGGTCTGCTGAATTTACCATGCGTGATTTTTGGGAAGAATCAGCAAAAAGTATAGCCAGAGGTGTTGGTAAACATATTGTAAAAGGAACTGGAGATTTAATCCAAGTTGCTTCCGCAATTGTTCCTGGACAAAGTATTGCTACAGGAAATCCATTTTCAAGATATCTTCAAGAAACTGGTGCCGAAATAGAATCTAAATACAAAGCATATATTCCAGAAGAACTAATGTCTGAGAATTTGACATTTGGTTCTATGATGGATCCTAAATTTTGGAGTATTCATGCTGCAGAAATGATACCTCAACTTGCAGAATTTATATTCTTATCAAAAGGTGGTGGTGCTTTAGCTAAAAGAACAGCTAGTGGTATCGCTAAAGGTATTGTTGAAAAAGGTCTTCAAGAAGGTGCTGAGGGAGTGGCAAAAACAGTAGCTAAAAATGCTACAAGAAATGCTTTAGGTAAAGAAGTTTTTGGTAGTGGACAAGGTATTATTGGTAAGCTTGTTTCTGATCAAGGATTGACTAAAGCTGCTGGAATGGGAGTAGAAGCAATTGGTGGTGGTTTTACAGGTAACATTTTATCTGGAGTATTAAATGCTGCTGAGGTTGTAAACTCTAATAAAGACTTAAAAGATGCTCAAGGAAATTTAATCTTCAATGAAGATGATCTTTCACAAATGGCTGCTTCTACTATTAGAAACAATGCAGCTTGGATGGCTGTAGATATGGCTTCTTTTGGACTTACTTTCGGTGGTGGATGGAAAGCACTTAAAGGACTTAACCCTATCACTAAGGGCATGAATATGGCTAAAAATGGTTCTAGTGCTACTATTGCTAAAATGTTTAGTTATGATGTTGCTCCTATTATCAAAGGTATTGCTAAGGTTGCGGGTAAAGCTGGATTTGAAGGATTGGAAGAAACTTTCCAAGAATCATTTGAAGAATGGTCTAAAAAGAAAGCTATTGCTGAGGTTACAGGTGAGGGAGATGATAAGCTATTTAATCCGGGAGGTTTTTGGGAATTCTATAAGTCTAAAGAAAACAGAGGTACTATAGTTCTTTCTGCAGCTATGGGTGCGCTTGGTGGTTCTGTATTTAATATTGGAGATCTTATAGATAAGAAAGCTGATGAATCTCATAAGCTTCATAATAGAATCAAAAATTTTGAAGAAATAACTAAAAAGCAAGGAACTGAAAAAGAACTTACATTTCAAGAAATGCATGTTCGTAAGCAAATAGCTGATCTTGTTATTGATGAAAAAACAGGAAAAGATGTTTACAACAACTTCATGAATAAATTGATAGAAAACGAAAATATCAATGAAGAAGAAAAGAAACGTTTTGATCAGATGTATGAAGAATTTGACAAGGTTAAACAAGAAGGAAAACTTCTAAATGTCAAAGGACTTCAAGCTTTGTTACAAAACAAAGCTGAAGAAGGATATGCTCAATCTCAAATTGAAACTTATCAGGTACAAGCAAATAAGCGTATTGAGAAATTAAATATGATGATTGACAGTCTTCGTCCGGAAGGAAAAGTTTCCAGAGAAGAAGCTGCTAAAATCAAATCAGAACAAAATGAAATTCTAAAGAAGATTCAACAAGAAAAAGACTTGTTCAAAAAACGTGCTTTTGGTTTAGGTCAAATGCAACAAGAAGCAATGCAGAATCAACGTAATCTTATTTTAGGTAAACGTGCAAACCCAATTGATGTAGAAGTAGAATATGATCAATTTGGGAATGAAATAGTTGTTACTGGTTTATCTCGTAAAGACTTTAAAGCTTTTACAAAAGCTGGAGAGAAAAGTAGTGTATTGCCAGAAATCAAATCTGCAGGATCTAACTTCAATAAATGGCTGAAAAATATTACCAGTCCTTTCATGAAGAATGCTGAAGAAAAAATTGACAACGCTACTAAAGGTTATGATGAATTCAAAAAAGCGAAAGCCGGTATTGAAGAACAACGTGCTGCAGAACTTGAAGGTGTCGAAGATGAAACCGATATCAAAGAAATCAATGCTAGGTTTGATGAAGAACTAAAAGTTGCTAAAAAGAAATTTCAAAGTGATCAAGTTGATAATGTAACAGGTAAGAAATCTAAAGAAGCTCAACAAGCTGCGGAAGCTGAAGCTGAACAGATGGCTGAGGAAGCTGTTGTTACAGATGAAAATGAAACAGTATCAGATGAAGATTTCAAGCAATTTGAAGAGACTGGAGAAGTAAGTCCTGAAACTTTAAATGGTATTGCTGAAGCTATCATGAATAATGGAGAGCTTACCAATCGTCAAGAAGATATCAGAGTTAAAAATAGAGATGCTGTTAAAAATGCTATCGTCAATAAAATGCTTGGTATTGATAAAGTAAATCCTATTAATACTGATGATAATATAGATCCTGATAATCCCGAAAATCCAGACAACAATCCCGATAATCCGGATGATAGTATAGATAATCAGGATGATGATACTTCAGACGATATTGATGATGAAGATGTTTCAGATGATGAAAAAGAATTCATAAAATCTCGCAAAACTAAGAAGTATAAAAAAGCATCTTCTTTAGGAATGGATGCTCGTAATAAAGCTGATAATGCAAAATCTGCTTGGAAGATTGATCGTAATAAAACTAAAGGTTCAGAAGAGAATCTTGGAATGGATGCCCGAGATCAAACAAGTACAATTTTCGCTAAAAACTATAGAAGCTTCATTAAGAAAATGAAGTTTCTAAGTAAATTATCTCGTAGTAGAATTAGCACTCAAACTAACATTTCTCAAAATGAACTAGACAATTACTTGAATAGTTCTACCATGTATAATGAGATGGGTCCTTCCAACTTAGATAAAATGGTATTGGTAAATCACCAATTAAAAAGAATGTTTCCTGAGAATCTAAAAGATCCGGCACAAGTAATTATTGTGAAAAACATGTATGAAGCTATCGGTTCTGTAGGTGTAGGTCATTCACTTGCGGCTACAATGTTCATTGATGAAAAAGCCTGGGAACAAGATTGGGTTTTTATGCATGAGCTTTCACACATCTATTACAAGTTAGCTAAAGATGCTCCAGAAACTCAAGAAATATTAAAAATGGCATTAGCCAATAAAGAACTTGTTCGTGAGATAAGAAGTAAGTATGATGATTTGACTTTATATCAATTAGGAAACGAAAGATATACTAAAGGTCAATTCTTTGAGATGTTCAAATCTGATGGAGTTAAAGATGAAGATTTAGAAAGTGAACTTGCTAAATATCTTAGTTTAGAAGATGATGGTATTTCTACAGTTCCATTAAATGAACAACATTACTTATTAGAAGAAATGTTCACCAGAGCATTGCAAAATCCTTTAGCTGATAATTTCGATAAAATTTTCAGCCAAAAAGAAGCGAAGCGCCAAAAAGAAGTTAAGAAGTTTTGGGGCATGCTTAGACGTAAGGGAGAAGTAATTGAAGATGGTGAAAATGGTGTTCAGCAAATGATTAGAAAATTAGCTGATGATCAAACTAATGTTCCTAAAGGAAATCCTAAGAATTTCATACTTGATACTTTTAAGGCTGTTACTGAAGGTATAAAAATGGATGGTATCGGAATGGATGCCAGAGTTGGAAAGATTAAAACTCAACGTGCTGCTAAGCTTGATGATATTCGTCAAAGAATGTCTAAGACAATCAAGAAAGATCCTGACAAACTTTGGGAAGAAAAGTTTGACCAAGATTACATGGATGAATATGAAGATGAATTAGAAGAAACTGGAAATCCATTTTCTGCTAAAGAATTCAAGCAACAAGCTAAAGGTGCTTCAAAAATCATTAAGAGGTTTGGTATTATCTACAATAAATCTATTCGTAGAAAATTCCTTAAAGACAATGTATCAAGAAGAGATGTAGATCTTAATGAAGAGCCTTTATTTGAAAGACATCTATTTGAATCTGAAATGTACAATCTTGCTAAAGAATCCAAATCTGCAGTAGATTTCATTTATCAAGTTGAAAACTCCGCTATTAAAGAAATGATAGACTTTAATGACTTTTTAGATAAAACTAAAAAAGATGATAAGCTACAATTGCTTAATGGTATGTACTTCGTGTTTTCAAATGCGAAGCACGTTAATGGTATTCGAAATGTAATCAAGAAAGGTTCAGATGGAGAAATCATACATGAGATGCATGATTCTTTATCTATTAGAGAAAAGAACATCACCAACAATGTTATTGCCAATCTTCGTGAAAAACTTGATGGTAAAACAGAGCAATGGGCCAATTTCAGGCAATCAGTTTTAAACATTCAAAAAGGTGTAGAAACTGAAAGTGATTATTTCAATGTGATCAATAATCTAACTGATGGTAGTTTTAATGAAGCTAGATTTTGGAAGAGTGGTTATATTACTTATGATGGTCTTAATATCCCAATTGAAACTTTAGTTTCCGGATATCTAAAAAGAGATTATGTGTACAACAGATTTGAAAATGGAACTTACAATAAAGAGAGTTTATATGTTTATGGTTTCCGTAATCTAGTTGAAGCTTTACAAAATACCAATCGCAAGTACACTGAATATAGTTCAGTATTAAATGCTGAAGGTAATATGGAGCAATCCAGAATTGCTAACAATCACATGACAAATGAGATTGATAATATGGTTGAATATCTTCATGGACAAGATGGAGCTGGTAAACCTACATTAGATCAATTCATGGATAGGTATTCTCATACCGGTAGTAAATTCAAAAAGAGAAAATCTACTACAGCTATGGGAGAAGCTTCATTGAGTAAAATCTATAAAGCTGTAGATCCTAATGGAATTAAAAGAGTTCCTTCAGAAACTACACTTCAAGAACAATTTCCTCAAATAGATAAGAATGATATTAAAAAAATGAGAACATTTTTGTTGAAAGACAAAAAAGGTTCTCGTGTATCTGAAGCTGCTTTCAATAAAGAATTCAAAGATTCTATTTTCGAAAACAGAGATAATAAAGCTTATCATAATAATGAGTTCCTTGTAAACATTTACAACAACTTCCAAAATGGCCAGATACCTCAAATAAGTCAATATCATGGACTTGAAGATATCGACAATAAGAAAAGTAGTTTATTTAAAAACAGTACAGCTTTAGAACAAGGTGTTGAAGATCTACTTACTTTTTTAAATACTTCAACTGGAGATAACGGTAAAAGATTACGTCAATACTTAGGTAATATGGGAACATTTTCAGATTCACCTAGAAAGTTCTTTATGAACATGAACCGTATTAAATACGATCAAGTATTTGACGAAAATGGACATTGGCAAACTGATGGTAAAATATTGAACAATGCTTTCAATCTTGCCAGTGCTATGTTTCCTGATAATAGCGTTACAAATAATAAGGCAGCTTTCAAGAAAAGTATTATTGAAGCAATGCAAAATGAAGTGAAATTTATAGAAGATAACTTGAATGAGTTGTCTAATGTAAAATCATTAAAACCTTATATCCGGGATAAAGGAAATGGAAATTACATTCTGAATAAAGAAGGTAAAAAGATGGTTGGTGAATACGTGATGAACAATATTGTTCATGGTCTTAATGTGGCTGATGTATTCCTTCCTGGTGTAACTGGAAAAGGAATCTTAAAAAGAATGAAAGCTAATTCTTCTCCAATATTATCTATAAAAAATCCTGAATTCAAAAGTGAATTTTTATTCTTTGCTGATGAAATTGTAAATGGATCTATTGCCGGAAGTGATTCAGGAATGTACATTCTTAAAGAACAAGCTGAAAAATTGCAAAAAGTAGGTCAAGGTGTATTTGATATGAATAATGGTTTCAAACTATTGAACTCTCATATTGAAAAGAACAATCCTAATTTTGAAGGAAAGCTTGGTTACTTAAAAGGATATACTACTATCGTAGATGAAAATCATTGGGCTTACCCTATGATGAAAGCCAGAATGGATAAGTATAACCAATGGCATGAAAAGCAATATGGTCAATTACCTTCAGACAATTATAATGATGGTACTCCTAACCATTTGATTATTGCTATGCCTCAATCTTCTGATAAGTCGAATTTTGCTAAGCAAAAATTCTACAATGATGATACTATGGAATACACTGAAGAAGGTCAAAGAATGGCCCCATCTTCATTAAAACAAGATTGGTCTCATGTAGATAAAATGCAAGATGATCTTTATTATGATGATAAAGGAAATTTCGTAGGTCTTGAAACTTATAACTTCGGACCTCAACAAGTAATGGATAAGATTACTAAATCTTCAAATACTCCTGTGCAAATGGTTAATTCTATAATGGTTAATGCTGCACTAAATGGAGAAATGGATTTAGCTATTGAAATCCAACAACATCTTTCTGATCAAAAAATGAAAGCTTTAGATGTGATATCTAAAGATCTTGCTAGTGGTCAAATTGATAAGTACAAGGAAATTATTGATAGAGAGCTGAACAAAGAAGATATGGATCAGGCTCAGCGTCATATTCTTGAAGATAAGCTTGGTTCTGTGGCACACCCTTACGTAAATGAGATTGCCGTTAACCAATTAGCTAAAATGATTTTGCGTGCCGGAAACAAGCTTAAAACGCCCGGAACAAATGCACATCAAAAACCAGATACAGGATATAATCTAAATGCTACTGTTTCATCTGTACCTACTTTATTAGGTTATGAGAAGAACATAGATGGTAGTCTTAGTCCTGCACATATGATTTTACCTAAGCACATGGCTCAGGAAGCTGAAGCCAGAGAAGATGTAACTCGGTACACTCATAAATCTGAACTTGATAGAATACGTAAAAGTTATAAGAATGACTTTACTAAAGAACAAGAATTAGATGCTTTAAAAAGCCTTACAGTTAGAAAAGCTAAAAGAAGAGCTTTCCAAGAAACCGGTAATCAAGACAACTATGAAAAATTCATGGGTGCTGTCAATAATAAAAGTGGTGTTCCAATAGGGTTTTACGTTAAAGGTGAAACTGTAATGGCTTCTCGTGTTCCTGGTCATGGTCCATCTTCTACTGGAGTATTTGAAGTAATAGGGTTTGATGAAAGTTCTGATGGTAATCAGGTAATGGTTCCCGGAGAATTTAATGAAATCATTGGTTCTGATAATGATGGAGATTCTTTATTCATTCAAAAAAGAGGTGATAAAAAAGAATACGCTGATTGGAACAAAGCATTTGATAAGCTTACTCAATATTGGTTATCTCCTAAAATGGCTGAACAAATCCAAACTAAAATGGATATTAAAAAAGTAGCTCAGCCAGCTTTAGAAAAAGTACAATCAGTATTTTCTCAATCTGCAAAAGATAAAGCTCCTTTCTCTCCAGAGCAACGTAGACAAGATTATAGTAATACTATGGTTTCTAAACGTAATATTGGAAAGATTTTTAATCTACATAAGATTGCAAACTTATTAGCCGCTTACGAAACTCCTTTGAAAAAAGGATTCGTAATCGGTAATAACAAGTACAATACTTTTAGAGATACTGTAAGTGGAGATTTATCAAGAAACCAACAATCTGCTGTATTAGCTAACATCATATTGGATAACGCCAAACATGGTTATGCTGATGCTTTTGGTTTTGATGAACACAATATGGCTCAAGCTACACTTCTAATCAACTTAGGAGTGTCTTTAGAAGATACGGCTTTAATCTTGAACTCAGATGCAGCTAAAGCATGGAGTGAAGCAAATAGAAATAATAGTAGTTTGTTTCATTCTAGCAAAAAAACATCTGCACTTATCAATGATGTGTATCAAAAATTAGGATTCAAAAAGAGACCTAAAAATGTAGATCTTAAAATCAATATAGAGAACATCAAAGATAAAAGTCAACAACCAGCAATACTTGAAACGTTGATTAATCTATCTCAAGTAAATGGAGATTTACAAAAGATATCTGCTATCATGTCCGGGCACAATAAGATTCACGTTAATCCATTTGTTCTGAACCAACAGATTCAAGACTTCTCTAAAACTCTAAAAGAAAGTGAGCATCTTACTTTCAATTCAGAATTTGGTAAAAACCCTGATATTCAACAATATCTTAGAACTGCTGAAGAAGCATTAAAACATTCTGAGAAACTAAATCCTGTTTATCGTCCGGCTACTAAAAAGGTGCTGGAAGCATTAACACGTAAATTAGGTGGGGAGTTGAGTACAATGGAAATAGAGAACATATCTAAAGATTTATTAAAGTTCAATACTTCCAGACTTATAGGCTTGAACAACATTTCTAAAGCATACGTTCAGGATTTACTTAATGAAAAAAGTGAAACTTCTATCTTTAAGAAAATGACTGAATTTGTGAATGATTTAAAAATGGCTCAAGAAGAGAATGTTGATGATCCTAGCAAAACAGTTTCAAGGTTTCATAATAGTGTTCTTTTTAGAAAAGCTTTGAACATGAACTTATCTGGAGATAATCAATACATCTCAGCAAGTAGTTCTATGGTAGATGAAAGCTTTACTGCTGAAGAGAGAACTCGAATTCAAGAAGAATTCGAAGAACTCCCTACAAGCCTTCAAGATGATCTTATTCTTTATGACATGGTTCAACATGGCTGGAAAGATAAAAGGTCTATGGCTCCATTCTTTGGCCGTGAAACAAGTGATTGGATTAGCTATGCTTCAAATGAAGATGCTGTCAATAAGAATGTAGCTAAAGTTCCTAAAGAGATTACAGATAAATTGGAAACTATAATAGCATTGAAACAATCAATGTCTAAGAATAATAGTTTCCCTAAAGTTTATTTAAAATCCCAAACAGACTTTAGAGCTACTAACGATGTGATTCGTCAAATAATACAGAATAAAGCTATCCAGAAAGCTATTACTGAGAATTGGCAACCAATGTATATCAATGTTCGTCAACAAGGAAAAACAGCTTTATATGAGCTTCCTCAGTTTGATGCTAGAGAGATTATGCAATTACAAGCTATCAATGATTCAGGACGTAGAAATGTTGAGGTATTGAAAATGGCTGCTGAAAAAATACGCCATATACCAAATACACTTTCTTATAATGAGAATACTCGTAATGGTAAAAAATCTCGTATCTACAATCCTGAGATAGATATCGCAATGATTGAAGATATTGCCAATACTTATAGCCCTTATAAAACTACTCCAGACTATAGTAAGAAAAAAAATGTAGAAGGATTGGTTGAAGCAAATTTGAGTTATCAGGATAGAGCAAATAGGCTGAAAGATAAAATGACAAAATCTTCTGTGGTTTCCGGAATGGATGCCAGAGAGGATTTTGATATCCCATTGTTCAGAAAAGAACAAGCGCTCACTCAGCAAGAGTATGAGAGATCAATGGAGTTTAATTCGCTTGTTCCTAATTCTACTAGAACTGGAATGTATGAGCAATACCTTAAAAGCAAAAAAGAAGCTAATAGAATTGCTCAAGAATTGGTTCCTAATATTCCAAATCTATCTGAAGAAGATCTTATGGAATTATATCAGGACCATGGAAATAAAGATGTGTATGCTTACTCAATTGTTATTACTCCAATAGTACAAGAATTGGCTAGTCGTTTAGCGATTAGCCAATCTGAACTATGGAAAGATGGAACAGAAGGAAAGGGATATGATGGTAAAGATGTAAATAGATTACAAGCTTATATGATGACAGGATCTACAATTCCATCAAATCATCCTTCAGCACAAGCAATGGCTAGAATTTTAGAGAAAGAATACAAAACTTTCATTGGAGAAAAACGTAAGTACATGACTGAAATTAATAAAGCTACTGATGCTTTATATAAAGATCGTCTTGGTTATGGTACCAATAGAAGTTTGAAAAATGTAATCTTTAGACTGAAAGATTTCTTTGGTATCGGTGCTCAAAATGTTTACGATAAACTGTATGGTAATTTAGTAGTACGTCAGCGTGTTGAAGATAAAAAAGGTAATATCACTTACGATTTTAAATTAAAGTCAAAAGAAGATATCGCCGCGGCTTTTGCTAGAGGTGAAATATCTAAAGCTGAAAATGATTTTTACAATGTTTTCAAAAAAACAACCAGTGAGTTGATGCCGGCCAAAGTAATCGAAAAAAGGAAAGAAGATTATATTCCTCATACTTCTATGACAAGACTTGAAAAATTTTCAGCTAGAGGTTTATTAGGATTAATGGCGAACTCCAGATCTGAAAATGAAGCTTTGAGTGATGTTAAAATGAATTTCAAGGATGAATATGGAGAAGAGAAACTTATGAGTTTTAGACAAATTGAAGATAGCTTTAAAAGGTATTCAGGTCAAGATAAGTACAAAAACGATATTGGTAAAATCGTAGAATATCGTAATCTTAAAAAGAAAGCTTTAAAGTTACTGAAGGAAGGAAAAAATGAAGATGGAACTCCTATCAAATATGATAGAGTTGGAATTGAAACAGCTTTAGGTTTTGGCGCTATAAATAGATTTACCAATAACCGTTCTGTTACTGCGGAAGAACTGCCTTCTATGGACTTAAATAAAGCTTTGAGTGATTATGTTCACGCTACTTTATTTGTCAATGGAAACAGTAAGTTTAAAGGAATGGAGAAGTTGCAAAGCTATATTGATGGAGTGCTTGCATTCAATAGAGATAATAACTTTCAATATATGAATGAACATGTTCAAACAGTATGGAAAGATTACTTTACCAGAGGTAAAAGGCAAACTTCTCTATTGGGTGAAAAGACTGATAAAGTGATTAGAACACTTACTAACCTCAACTTATTTTATGCGCTTGGATATCAAGCGAATAAAAATACAGGTGGATTATATGTCTTAGGAAATATTGCAGTGGGGAAATACCATAACATTAAAGATGTTGGTGGTAAGACTTGGATAAATGGAGAGCTGAAATATTGGGGGTTAGATAAAGGTTTTGAAGGTGGAATTGAAGGAGTCTTGAATCGTCATAAGCGTATGTCTAGAATAATGAAGAATTTGAATTTCATGGACATAAATGTTTACGATGAAGTGAATATCGAAAAACAAAATGGTTTAGATAAAGTGTTTTCCGAACTGGCGCTTATGCCAATGACTAAAAGTGAAGAGTGGATTCAACGTGTTCATATGATAGGTCTATTAAATGAAGATATATTGAACAAGTTTGACGATGAAGGAAATTATAAAAAAGGTGAGTCTGAAGTTGATAATGAATTGCTTGTTCAATTAGAAGATAAAGTGAAGCAATCACATGGAAGAGGTTATCAACCTACTGATCAGAGAGCTGTGCAGATGTATTCTTGGGGTAATATGATGATGCAGTTTAGCAAATTTATACCTACAATGATACAAGATAGGTTTGCTAAAAAAGATGTCAATATTTACGGACAAGAAACAATTGGTAGCCTTAGAGCTGTCGGTAATATGGTAAGAGAGGTGGTAAACGATCCGAGTGGATTCGTTGAATATCGTAATAAGCTTTCTAAAGAAGAAAGAGCTAAACTTGATAGCGGTCTTAGAGGCATGGCTATGAGTACTGTAATTGGATTTGCGGGTGCTGCATTAAGTAGTAATTTAGCAACTAATCTATTTGGAGATGCAAATTACTATATAAATCACCCAAAACTTTCTAATAAAATGATTCCTCCGGCAATTCAATCTACAAATAATTTTATATCTGAATTGTTTTAGTATATTAGCAATGCTATTCTTACTAACTGTCAATTTAGTTTTCTAGATTAAAGCCATCTCCCTACGAGATGGCTTTTTTTTGTCAAAATAAACGCAGTTATTTAGGAAAAAGTTGCGCTTATTCCGAGTTCCAGCCAATATTTTGCTTTAAGATCCAACTTATCCGAATAATAACCGATTTGTGCGCGGGAGATATTCAGAATAATACGTTTGCAAAAAACTGGCAAGAACTGCGGTTAACAAAAAAGCTCGTATAAATTTCTAATAATTAGAGTTTTCCGCTTCTTTAAGATCTTTTTTTAAATAATCAATCATCATTTTTATACCTGCTCCTTTTTTAGCAACTTTCAGCATTTTTTCTTCATCATTATCTTCACAAGCATCATAAAATTCTCCTAGATTCTTCTCTAAATCTTTTTCATAATTCTTTAAAGATTGTTTTTTCATTTGTATTAAAATATCCATATTATGATTTTTTCTGCTCCAATAAGAAGCGGTTTATAATTCGTTTTCAATAAGGTAATTTCGTTTCAAAGGCTCATTTGTTAACCCGCGTAGTTCTATACAATAGTGGTGCTGAATGAGTCTAACGCACCATAGCACATTTGTCTTAAGATTTTTAGCGTACACCACAACTGTAAAGAACTGCGTATAAGAGCAAAGCTTAGATTCCGTTTTTTAAGAATTTGGCGTTTCAGCTTCTTTTATAATTCTACCATATCCTTGATTTTGTATAGCAAATTTTACATAACCAGGATCTCCTATTATTCTCATCAAATAATAACCTTCGTGTTTTTCATATTCACCTTTGTGATTTTGATGTAACACAGCTTTTCCAAGTTGTTGTATAGTTTCATCGAAGGATTTAGGATTGTTACATTCTACTAAGTAATCTTTAAATTCAGTCATAATTTTAATTTTAGGGCTTCAATCAAGAAGCTGTTAATGTTTATAGTTTTTAATTTTGTTAGTTTTTAAAAGGCTCTGCTCTTATACAGCGTAGTTGGCAACAATATTTTGCATTGTGTTAATCGTAATCCGAAAATAAGCCGATCTGTACGCTTTAAGTATTAACGAGATACGTTTGCAAAACAAAGTAGCCAACTGCGCATAACCGCAATTTTTTAAATGGCGCTGACGTTCATACTTGTTTCAAGTCCTAATTGTTTTAGTGCTGTATTTGTTAATTGAATATTATAGCCTTCCAAATCTTCTATTATTTTAAAACAAGAAGAAATATCCCATTTATTGTCTATTGAAAAGAAAAAAGGTGGGTGATTATTTAAAAAAGGAAATCCACACCCTTCTTCAAGGTCAATTTCAAAACTTTCAAACAACACTTTTTCTTTGGCTTCTTGATAGGTTTTACAAACTTTAGAAGCGTAAAAATTATGTTTAATATATTTTTGATAATCCTTAGGCTTTTCCAAAACATTACCTTTCTCATCACATGGCACAAACATTTCAAGTTTTAGTGGTTGTTTTAGGAAATGAGCATAATTAAATATCTTATATAATTCAGCATTATCCATTTCTTTTTGTTCATCATTAAATGGAGAAACATTTGATTCTTTCCTGATTTTCTCTACAAAGTCTGTCATTGATATTAATTTCATAATTATTATTTTAATTGTTAGTATTCTTACTCATACTCATTTGGATTTTTCAAAGCCACGCCATCCTACCGCCCCACTTTAACCACAACTCCAACTCTACCCTCTACTATTCCACCTACATTAATATCAGGTCTTCTAGTATATTGAATTACTCCGGATACTCCAATTTTAGGTAATATCCAATAAGTATATCTACTACGAACCGACCAACCTAAATAAGTTGCCCAAGCCATGTTAGATGCATTTCCAATTGTTTGATGCCTCATTATATTGTGAATGTTTGCACCTACTCCAATATCATAGCGATAACCTTTTGCAAGATAGTAATCTAATCCTACACCGTAATTTTGATAGTTAGCATTCTCGAAGCGACCGTAAAAAATATACATTCCTATTTTATTTCCTCTTGCTCCAATTTCAAAATCAAAGTCTAATCCGTTGTGATCCATTTCGGTTCTGGGATTATCAATAATACTAAATGCTTTGTTTGGATCAAACTCAAAAGAGGCGTAAACATCCGATTGAGCTGCTAGTGATAATGGTAAAATTAATAATAGTGTTAAGGTTAGGTTTTTCATTTTGTTTGTTTTTTAGTTTATTTTTTGTGGAATATTTCTGGTAATAGAACGATCCCTCATTTCCCAATCATAATCGATAAGATAGTTTTTTGAATTACCTTTTAAATCATAAACATCTGAGCTAAAAGAAACTTTAATAAAAGTCCTTAGAACTAACTTTGTGATTTCGGAAACTTTATGAATTTGAAACTGATCTAATCGTAATAAACTATTTTCAGGGTATATTTCAATAGCTTCTGGATTAGCTTGTTCTTCCATTTCTTTCATAGAAACTTTATCATCCAAAGTTAGATTAAAAGGAGAAAAGTTAAAGATAGTTGGGTTTTTATCGCACCATACATAATTTATATCATCAGTCATAAATCCATCTGAATGATATCCTTCTCTATTAAAAGAGCATCCCGGCATTTGATACATTTTCTTAGCAGTTAAGTAAACATAGCTATTAATAAAACGATCAAGTCCAAATTCTCCAACGAAATCACAACATATATTTCCAACCAAATCTTTAAAAGGCTTTAACCTTTCTTCCATTATTGGCTCAATTCCATCTTTTAGTTTAATAGGCAAATATTGATAAAATAGCATTTCATCACATATAATTTCGTGTTGACCTATATACTTTGGTAGTGTTCCGTATTTCATTTTGATATATTTTCAAATACATATAATCCTAATTCCTGCATAATAAATAATTTACAAAAACCAATATATTTTAAGTTTTCACTTGGAGTTTTAATTGGTTGTCCAGTCTTATAAAATTCAAGGAATCTTTTTTCAAATTCTACTTCTGGTTCGCTTTCAATCTGTACATCAACCATTGCCCACAGGAAAAACCTACCTTCAACATCATCAACTCTAATAATTTCAGCATTTAACGGTAATTCAATTTCTTGTTTTTCCTTAATGCTCAATTCATATTTAAATATTTTCTTCATTATTTCTATTTTTAGGTTAATACTCACTCATACTCATTTGGCTTTTTCAAAGCCACGCCCTATTTTTTTTACTGCGGTTATACTGCGTAGTTGGGCACAATTTTAAGCAACGTGGTTTAAAACTACATCTGACAGAACCGATCAGTACGCAAATGATTATAAGATGTGGCGTTTGCTTAAAACTGCTCAAAAGTCGTGTTCCCATTTTTCTTTACCACATTTGTAGCATTTTCCGTATGGTATCGGTCCTTCATAAGAATGTAGCTTTTCGAACACATCTTTTTCTGGCTTCGCCTGCACAACTGCGGTTAACTCCAATTGCTCTTTTATTGCTTCAAACTCCTTAAGTTTTTGTTTTCCTGTTTTTGATAAGTAGGATTGGTCAGCTCCTTCATAGCCACCTAATTCCTTTATCATTTCGTCTAAAAATGGTGTTTTCATATATCTGATTTATTTTAGTCATTATGTCCAAACGCCCTTTATTTACTATAGCGTTCAGATTAGTTAAATTTTATACAAAAAATTCAAAAACTAAATACATAGAAGTGATCCAAAAGAAAACCATACCAATAAAAAGATCTTTATAATAATGTTTCTTATCTAATTGATCATCTAGCTTTTGATGCTTTCTATCTAAAGCCAATTCAGCTTCTCTGGAAGAATTATAGATCTCTGCAATACGTGCTGATTGCTTTTCAAATTCTTCACTGTATTTTGTAAAAGCTTCTGGAATCTTACCTGATATTTTTGGAAGCAATTTTACTCCATCATAGGAAGGTGTTGCCCGATTATCAATGATCATATTGCCTTCATGCATGATCGCAGTATTCATTTTTCTGTTGAGGTTCTTAATGGTTTCCTGCATCTCAACATACTCTTGATAAGGTAATTTAATTTGTTTCTCCATGTTCTATAGAATTGCATTGTTTACATTGTTGATCACAAACTGTTACGATAAAGCCATTGCTTATTTTGGCTTTGCAAAAGTGGGGAGTGTTCTTTTCTAAAGTTGTCATTATTTTCCTGTTGATCCAAAACCTCCAGTACCTCTTTCGGTTTCTTCTAAAGATTCTACGGTTACAAACTCTGCTTGTTCACATTTCGCAAATACCATTTGAGCAATACGATCTCCTTTAGAGATAAGCACTCCAATATTAGAAGTGTTGTGTAGTATGACTCCAACTTCTCCGCGATAATCGCTGTCAATGGTGCCTGGTGCATTTAAAACAGTAATACCTTGTTTGTAAGCCATCCCTGAACGTGGGCGAATTTGAGCTTCATATCCTTTAGATATGCTTAAAAACATTCCTGTCTTTACTAATCTTCTACTGTTAGGTGGCATTGAAATAGTTTCATTGGATCTGATATCCATTCCTGCAGCACCTTCGCTTTCATAGGTTGGTGCTTGTACTCCTGGGGCTAATTTAATTTCTACTTTCATTATTAAAATGTTTGAACGAATTTATAACCAACAAGCTTCTTATCTCTAAGAATAGGTTTAGCACTTGCTGATATTCCGTATGTTCTTAAAATTCTTAAATATTCAAATGGCTCTTTAGTTAAAATGATGCCTCCACAATTGGAGGCATACATTTTTAAAGCCAATTTCTTTGCATTTCTTGTGGTCATATTTGGTACCACTTTTCGCCATGCTATTTTCATCATAGAAGCGTTTGTTGACTGGATTTAGACCTTAGATCATCAATGATTCCTCTTTGTCTTTTTGCGTATGAAACAATTGGTGTCGTAGGAAATTTGATTGTTCTTTTCTGTCCACCGCCATCAGTCATTTTATACCGATTAGGAGTAAACGTTTTATTAAAAAGACAATTAGCTATTCCTTTTTTTCCTGAAGGAATAGGTACAATCTTATTTATATACAATCCTCTGGTTGCTAATAATATTTTCTGCACGAAAGGAAAAGTGAAATAAGATGCCATAGATCCACTAAAAGCTGCAGCTGTAGAATGTGGCTTTATATCCACATAAGAAGCTATTTCTAACTCGTCATTAATTTTGACGTAATGAGAAACAAACGTTGGAATACCGAAAGGAAAATGACTTTTCTTATCAAATAGATTGGTGAAAATATCTATAGCACTTTCATTCCAAATCATTCTAAAGTCATAAGTATATGTAGCTTTCGGTAATAAAGTGAAGTTCTCTAACTCGTTAGGTCTTACCTTATAATGTTTCTCACGTTTATGAACGTAGTCCGGAAGAATAATAATCTTCTCTGGTTCCCATTGATAGCTTTTTAAATAGCCGTGTTGAATTAACTCTTCCATGTACCAGGTAAAGTACATTTCGTAGTCATTCATATCTCTACTCTTTTGCTGCATCGAATAAAGTGTTTTCAGGTTCATCATCTTCAACCACTTCCATAGATGTTATAGGTGGTGGTGGTACCGATTTTTCCTTCTCTTTTTGATAAAGGTCAAATACATCTTTATTGCTAATAAAGTTTTCCCACGTATGGAACTTCCAGCTCTCTACTGCTGAATCATAATCTGGAATTATAAATCCATAAACATGCTTTCTATTTTTGAAAGTAAACTTTACGTTTCTGTTCTGAGAAAGGAATTCAAAAATGATATGATCAGTTTTGAAGTCAGTCTTTAAAATAGAATAGATAGAATTAATAGCTGAAAATGGTAATGAAATATTTGGTACCATAGCATTTGTAGATTTACCAGTATCTATTAATTGCTTTAATGGTGCTACTAAACTTACATCAATATGCTTGTAGTGTAAGTCTTTAGCATACTTTGGAGTTTCAATAGCTAACATTCCGTTAGACATTTGCATATTGGCTCCTTTAGTAAGTTCAGCCCAATACTCTGCACTGAATACTTTTTCATTCATGTAATAAAGAATACGCTTTAATTCAGCGAGTTCTCCATCATCATTAATCATACAATCAATGGTGAAATACTCATACAAGTCTATCACTAAACAGAAATCTTCTGAAAATACAATAGCATTGTTTTGTATGACAATAATCCCCTTTCGAGGATCATCATCAGTCATTGATTTTTTGTTTTTGGAAAGCGCAGTTTCCAGTTTGGGGAATTGTAATGTAATCATATGTTAAGAATTAAATTGGTTAAAACGATTTTTCAATTCTAAGATTGAAGGATCTTTAAATTCTTTCAATCTCATATCTACAGCAAACTCTAAAGCTGTTACCATAGATTTTATCTTATCTACAAACTCTCCGTTAGTTTTCCATCTTAGGTTTACCGGTAAAGCTTCATGTGAAAATGATTGTTCTATATCGCTAGAATTAGAAAATGCTTGTTCCGGATTTTCTACTCCACTCATATATCCATCTCCAACTGGAGGTGGTGGAACTGGACCAGGAGCATTTTCTTTAATCATTGCTTGACGATTATTTTCATACTGATCAATCTTATCATCAATCAATCTGATACCATCTTGCTTTGCTTCATCTAATATTTTCTGAAGTGATTCTAAATCTTCTGGAGTAAGTAAATCTTTATTTTCCACTCCTTCAGAAACACTCTCTATAGTATGTTGAGCAAGTTGAGCTTTCAATCTAAATAAAGCTTGCTCATTTGCATCCAGTATAGATTTAGTTACTAATGAAGAAATGCCATCTTTAATACGATCATATTTTATCGCATTGATAGCATTCGATTTTTTCATTGTTGTTGTAATCTCAGCTGTCTGCTCATTGGCCGCTTCAATTTTAGCGTTCATTTCAGCATCTTTCTTGGCTTGTTTTTCTGCAGCTTTCTTAGCTTTCTCAGTTTCGTAATCAGCAAATATTTTTTCAGCTTCATCTTTGACTTTATCAGATTCTTCCTTGAAAGTTTTCTTAATTTCTAAGAATCCCTTATTGATATCCTGATAAGGTTTTTGAAGTATTTTAGCTGTAGCTGTAAGCTTACCATTGAAAGTACGTTGTTCAGCTTTCAACTCTTTATAAGCATCAATAGATTCTTTAGTGATATTATTTTTGTCATCACGTTTCAATTCTAATTTAGATACTTTATCTCTTAAATTCAATAGCTCTGTAGCTAATGGATTTAATTTCATCAGCTCTTTAGGACGAGCTTCTTCGGTTAGAAAAACTACATTTTTCTTAACCGTGTCTGGAAGTTGATTAATCTGTTCTTCTGTTAATACAGTAATTTCCTGTACTTCTTCTTGATTTGTTCCCATGAATTTGTTTTAAGGGGTTAATTAAAATCTACATACTGGACATTCAGTTCCTTTTGGAAATAGTGTTTCACACTTAGAACATTCAGTGAAATTTTGTTTTAAATTCTGTTCTTTAATATGATTAATTATTCCTATGCAACTTTTACATTTATTTTTTCCTTTTATTGCTGGATATAATTCACAAGCATTACATTTTTTCATAATCTAATTACATTCGATGGTTATCTTTCTTTTGATCTCGGAGACTACGGATTTCATAGCTTCTCCAGCTTGTTGTTCAGTATCAAATGAGAAATTTGAAAAACTGAACAAAGTTTGTCTATCTATTCCATCATAACAGGAACTAAGTACAGCACAATATTTATACGTGTTGAAATCTCTGATTGTGGTAAATGACAAATTTGGATGATGCTTGAATATGTTCCAACATTGAAACATATTCGGCATCTCCAGTTCTGGTTGCTCGTCATTAGTTAGAAAGAATAGATCTCTTATATTAGCTCTCTCCATTTAAAAGGTTTTCAATCAAAGCAAAACCTTTAGAGTATTTTTCTCGTAAGTAATCGCCCCGATTAATTTTCATAGATATTAAACTCCACATTTCTACAAACATATCCATTCCTATTAATAGGCCATGCTTGTCAGTATATTGTTTGATTGCCCCAATCAATTTACTTTCGTTAGGAAGTCCTTCATGCTCTCTACAGAATTTTGCTAAAGCTGCTTTACCAAAACCAAACAATCCTGGAATTTCATCTACTGTATCTCCAGTTAGAATTTGTTTGATCAACATAAAAAATCCTTCTTCTTCTGTAGTGTATGTCAAATTACGACTATTCATGTCATAATGATATCCGGTAACTTGCATTAAATCCTTATCCTTAGAATAAATGAAAGTCTTATGTGGATCTTGAAGCATAGATAAGATATCATCAGCTTCTAAATCTGCGAACATTAACATTCCATATTTGCGTTCAACATATTCAGCAACATATATCATGTCTTTGTACTTACCTTCATAATCATTAGGATCATCACGCTTGGCTCTGCTACCCTTGTATTTCTTTTCTTGAGCTATTGAACTACGGAACACTTTTCCTGTAGGAGCTGAGAAACAAAATACAAAAGCTTTAGCATCAAAATTGCTAAATATGGAATCATATAAAGCATCTTCTATGTGTTTTTCTACTAAAGCCTGATCTCTCTTATAACCGTTTTCAAGGTCTTTGTAAACTCTTGAGGTTACAATATACTTAAAAAAGTCAGCATCGATTAAAGCCACCTTATCTGAAAAGTCTTTCTTATTCCATTGACTTGCAGAATTAGCGGTAAATGGTTTATTCTCCATTTCCATAAGTTTTCTTATTATAAGCACTCCTTTCTTCTGTAGATTCATCTGTACAGATATAATCTACTATATCATCATAATCAACTTTTGAAACATCTGACATATATTGAAACATGAATTCAGTGCTTTTATCTTCTTCATCACAATAATTCCAAGCTTCAAATATTGCAACTTTTTGAGCTTTAGTTATCATTCTGAATCTTGTATTAGAATAGCATTTTGGCGAAATGAAATTTTGTATCTCTTATTACCAAGATGCCTTTTAATAAAAGGATCTTTTTTAAAAGCTTTTTCAGCTTGCTTTGGAGTGTTCGCATCTGTGTAAACTTCTCCGATTAAATCATAGCCATTAATAGAATCTTCTACTTTAGCTATAAAATGATTAGTCTTTGCCATTTTGTTTTAATTTTTCAATATAAAATACACTTGGACTCTTTGGGTTCCCATCAGAATCTGTTGACCATAAAACACCACTTTCTCCTTTAAGTAAATATGTGTACTCAGGATAAGCATTGACTTTAATATTATAAAATCTACGTTCACATTCTGAAGTATCAAACTCCGGCCATGAAAACCAAACTACATAATCTTCATCTTTCAAATCAACTTTGACTCCCCTACGTGGGGAGTCTTGATTGATATATTCTTCAATGTTCATTATTAAGATTTTAAGAACCAAACATCTTTTCTGGCTCTAGTTAAAGCGGTGTAAATCGTTTGAAGCTTTCTCTTAGGAGTTAACGGTCCTGTTGTCATAATATCTTCCAAGTCAACATAAACTGTATCATATGTACTCCCCTGAGCTTTGTAAGCTGTTGTAGCATATCCATAAGAATATTTACAAAAAGCTTTTTTTACTGACCAGAAATTTCCCCAATGCAATATCTTACGATAAACCATTTGAGCAATTTCTTCCAGTGCTTCTTTTAATTGTTCTTCACCTACTTCTGTAGGTGCAATGCAAATATCTCCTTGTCTTCCTTCAATATTTGCGAAGTAAGTTTCAATACTATATTCATT
>Ga0209309_10000183_pt1 | contig 83065 bp, 60 predicted proteins | sample COGITO_mtgs_1204_2_FD_184807 | JGI IMG/M metagenome (GOLD analysis project Ga0209309, IMG submission 184807) | Pelagic marine microbial communities from North Sea - COGITO_mtgs_120412 (SPAdes) (version 2) | ecosystem: Environmental > Aquatic > Marine > Epipelagic ... | reverse complement strand
GAGTTCGTCTATGGCTTCGTTGAGTATTTTTTGGTAGGTGTCAAAACCAATATCGTTAATAAACCCGCTCTGTTCGCCACCCAAAAGGTCTCCTGCACCACGAATTTCGAGATCTTTCATAGCGATATTAAAGCCACTGCCCAGCTCGGTAAACTGTTCTAGGGCAGTAATTCGTTTACGGGCATCATTGGTCATGGAGGCAAAATCTGGCGTAATAAAATAACAAAAAGCCTTTTTATTGCTACGCCCCACACGACCGCGCATTTGGTGTAAATCGCTTAGGCCAAAATTATTGGCACTGTTGATGAAAATGGTATTCGCATTCGGCACGTCCAATCCACTTTCTACAATAGTGGTACTTACCAAAACGTCAAATTCCCCGTTTATAAAGGCCAACATTAAATTTTCAAGTTTTTTACCTTCCATTTGGCCATGGCCAATCGCCACCTTGGCATCGGGCACCAACCGTTGGATCAAGCCAGCAACTTCCTTGATATTCTCTATGCGATTGTGGATGAAGTAAATTTGCCCGCCACGTTGAATCTCATAAGTTACCGCATCACGAATGATTTCCTCATTAAACCGTATGACATGACTTTCAATAGGATAGCGGTTTGGAGGTGCTGTGGTAATTACCGATAAATCACGCGCAGCCATTAAGCTAAATTGGAGCGTCCTGGGGATAGGCGTTGCAGTTAAGGTTAATACATCTACGTTGTCTTTAAGTGTTTTAAGTTTTTCTTTAACTGCCACACCAAATTTTTGTTCCTCATCAACAATGAGCAGGCCAAGATCTTTGAATTTTACGTTTTTATTCACAAGTTGGTGGGTGCCAATGATAATGTCTACGTGGCCTTTTTCTAACTTGTCTAAAGTTTCGCGCTTTTCTTTTGCGGTTCTAAAGCGGTTAAGATAATCTACGGTTACAGGAAATTCCTTAAGGCGTTCCGAAAAGGTTCTGGAATGTTGGTAGGCCAAGATGGTGGTGGGCACCAAAACAGCCACTTGTTTCCCATTATCTACAGCCTTAAAGGCAGCACGAATGGCAACTTCCGTCTTGCCAAAACCCACATCGCCACAAACCAAGCGATCCATGGGTCTTTCACTTTCCATATCGGCTTTTATATCGGCAGTTGAGCTACTTTGATCTGGAGTGTCTTCATAAATAAAAGAGGCTTCCAACTCATGCTGTAAATAACTATCGGGCTTATATTGGTAGCCTCTTTCCAATTTGCGCTTTGCGTAAACCTGGATGAGATTAAAGGCAATTTCCTTGACCCGGGATTTGGTTTTCTGTTTAAGGGTTTTCCAGGCTTTACTACCTAATTTGTATATTTTTGGAGGTTTCCCATCCTTACCGTTAAACTTAGTAATCTTGTGCAGCGAGTGGATGCTTAAATAGAGTACATCGCGCTCGCCATAAATCAATTTGATGGCTTCTTGTTTTTTGCCTTCGACCTCAATTTTTTGGAGTCCGCCAAATCGTCCTATTCCGTGGTCAATATGGGTTACATAATCACCAATATCTAAATTGGTCAACTCTTTTAATGTAATGGCCTGTTTTTTGGCATAGCCATTTTTGAGATGAAACTTGTGATAGCGTTCAAAAATTTGATGGTCGGTATAACACGTAATTTTTTGACCATAATCTACAAAACCTTGATATAGCGACAATACGATGGTTTGATAATGCACCCCATGTTCCATACTCATGGCGTGAGTTAAAGTGGCATCGTCAAAAATATCGTGAAAGCGTTTGGCTTGCTGTTCACTGGCGCAGGCAATATAATTGGTGTACCCCTTATCGTGATGCGCGTTCAAATCTTCAATTAACAAATTAAATTGCTTGTTAAAGGAAGGTTGGGGGCTTGTGTTAAACTCTATGGTGGCTTCGGAAAACAGACTCGAGCTTCCAATCTCCACAATGCTAAACTCTGAAAGCTGTTTTTTCAACAATGCCGAGCTGCAAAAAAGAGCTTCAGGTTCGGCATGTTTTAATTCGGAAGTCAATTTTTTGAAGGCGTCTTCCGCTTTACGGAAATTATCGTCAATGCGGTCAAAAAGCAAGCTGGTGTTTTTAGTGAAAACCACCGTTTTTTGAGCTACATATTCAAGGAAACTTTGTCGGGTTTCCTGCATGAATTTATTGGCCACGTTGGGAATGATGCCAATTTTTTTGATTTGTTCAGTAGACAATTGGGTTTCCACATCAAAGGTTCTGATGCTATCCACTTCATCCCCAAAAAATTCGATGCGATAGGGCTCATCATGAGAAAATGAAAAAACATCAACAATGCCACCGCGCAGTGAAAATTCACCAGGTTCGGTTACAAAATCTACCCGCTTAAATTGATATTCAAATAAGATTTCATTTACAAAATCGATGGATAGTTCATCACCCACCTTAATTTTTAAAGTATTTCTCTCCAATTCGCGACGCGTTACCACCTGCTCAAAAAGCGCATCGGGATAGGTGACAATAAGAGCAGGTTTTTTTCGCGAATTGATACGATTAAGCACTTCGGCACGCAATAACACGTTCGCATTATCGGTTTCATCAATTTGGTAAGGTCTCCGGTAGCTTCCGGGGTAAAACAGTACATCTTTGTCGTTGAGCAATACCTCTAGATCGTTGAGGTAAAATGCAGCTTCTTCCTTATCATCAAAAATTAGTAAAAACGGTTGGTCAACAGTTTTGAATGTTTCAGTAATTACCAAGGATAACGCTGAGCCAACAAGACCTTTAAGATGTGTTTTTGTTGCTGAAGTAGTTGAGGTATTGGCAATAGCAGTCTGCAGATTTTGCGTTTGCAAAGCCTGTGCGTATTCATTTGAGAGCTTAAGTTTACTCAAGGGGCGTATGGTTTTTACAGAATATCATTTGGGTCGATCCTTCTGCGCTGCAAATATAAAATATTTGCATAAGTGTAACTTGTTAAAATATATAATAAAACTATCTTTGTACGATTAAAAAAACAAGTATATGTCATTTTCAGATTTATTTGATAGCGGATTTAAGAAACGCAATGAAGATCATTTTGCATCTATTGTTAGAGTAGCGATGGATGATGGCATTATAAGCCCCGATGAGCACGCATTTTTAGAGCGTTTGGCAAGGCGTTTGGATATTAGTGAAGGTGATTATAAAATCATTTTGAAGGATTATCAATCCCATCCCATCAATCCGCCAACATCCTACGATAAGCGATTGGAGCGTTTGTACGATTTGTCTCGAATGGTATATGTAGATCATATCCAGGGCGAAAAAGAGGAGATTTTACTTCAAAAAATAGCAGTTGGTCTCGGTTTTTCTACTGAAAACGTTAAGTATATCGTAGAAAAAGCCTTGACTTTAGTAAATGATGGTGTAGATTTAGACACCTTTACCGAAGAAATGAAAACCATGAATCGTTAGGCGTTTGGTCGCTTTAATCGAACGCGTAACTTGAAAATATAGAACTAAAAAGAGGCACAACATTGTGGCTCTTTTTTAGTTTAGAATGGAACAAAAAAGGATTTACGAATTTAAGGACCTTGCTTCTCTCATAAACTCCTCGGCTTTCTCGACCATGTTTTTGCTGCCACATATAAATGGCACGCGTTGGTGAAGTTCCGTAGGTTGAATATCGAGTATTCTAGAAAAACCGTTGCTGGCCTTTCCTTTGGCTTGTTCGGCTATAAATGCCATGGGATTGCACTCGTAGAGCAAGCGCAATTTGCCTTCGTAGGTTTTTGAGCTTTTAGGATAAAGGTAAATACCACCTTTGATCATGTTTCTATGAAAATCGGAAACCAATGACCCGATATAGCGACTCGTATATGGTCGGTCACCTTCCTCCATTTGGCAATATTTGATGTAATTTTTAATGCCCTGCGGAAAGTGGATGTAATTACCTTCATTTACAGAATATATTTTACCATCCTCAGGAAATTCCATATCGGGATGTGACAAATAAAAGGTGCCAATTGCTGGGTTTAAGGTAAACCCATTCACCCCATGACCGGTAGTGTACACCAACATGGTTGACGTACCATACACAATGTAGCCTGCTGCCACTTGCTGATTGCCTTTTTGAAGAAAATCTTCAATGGTTACTGCGCTTCCCACTGGAGTTACTCGTCTATAAATTGAAAAAATTGTGCCAACCGAAACGTTGACATCTATATTTGAAGAACCATCCAACGGATCAATCAATACCACATATTTATTTTGATGGTTTTCATCTTGACTGTTAATGGCAATAAAATCATCCTCTTCTTCACTTGCAATGCCACAAACGATATTTCGTTTGGTCATGGTTTGGATGAATTTGGTGTTCGCATAAACATCCAGTTTTTGTTGATGCTCCCCTTGAATGTTAACATCTCCAGCAGCACCTATAATATCAACCAATCCTGCTTTGTTGACCTCGTGATTAACTACTTTCGCAGCCAAGCGTATGGAGTTGATAAGTCTGGAGAGTTCGCCTGAAGTATATTTAAAGTAGGCTTGATTCTCAATAATAAATTCACCAAGCGTTTTATTTTGTCTTGCCATCGAATGTTAAAATTTTTACAAATATCTTATTTATTTAGTTAACTACAACGATTTCGGCTACTAAATACATTAACTAATATTGCAGTTTAAACTATATTTGAAAAAAACAGAATTTATGGACATTTCTATACGTAGAGCAATTAAAGAGGACATGGCAAGAGTCTTAGAATTAATTTATGAACTTGCACATCACGAGAACAAACCCAATGCAGTAGAACTTCATGTTGAGGATCTTGAAAATGCTGGTTTTGGCGATGAAAAGGAATTTATTTGTTTCGTCGCGGAAGTCGATAGTAAAATTGAAGGGAGTGCATTAATCTATAACCGCTTTTCTACTTGGAAAGGGAGCGTGCTTCATCTTGAAGATCTAGTGGTGAGTGAGCGTATGCGCGGTTCTGGTTTAGGTACGACGCTGTTAAATGAAGTGGTGCGTTTTGGTAGCGAGCTTGGAGTTAAGCGCATTGGCTGGGAAGTATCTGAAGGTAATGAGAATGCGATTGCTTTTTACCAAAATAAAGGCGCAGATATTAAAAGAGATTGGAATGTGGTGCACCTCGATGAAGAAGGGATAAAAAATTATTTAGCTCAAATCTAGGATGCGCGTATTTAAATTTGGTGGTGCTTCGGTAAAAAATGCTGAGGGTGTAAAAAATTTAGCCTCGGTTTTGCTGCAGGTTGGGCATGAAAAAACTCTGGTAGTGATTTCTGCAATGGGAAAAACCACAAATGCCATGGAGCTTGTAATTCGCAACTATTTCGATAAAAAGCCAGAGCTCCAAAGTGCCTTGCAAGCGGTCAAGACATATCACCATGGCATTGCCATAGATTTGTTTGATGCAACAGAAAAGCCGGTTTTTAAAAAAATAGCGATGCTTTTTGAGGACTTGGATTATTTTTTAAGCCGAAATAAATCTCCAGATTATAACTTTGTATACGATCAAGTCATTGGCTATGGCGAGTTGCTTTCGACCACCATTGTTGGAGCCTATTTAAATACCATTGGCTTAACCAATACCTGGTTAGACGTTAGGGAATTTATTAAGACCGATGACTATTACCGAAGAGCCAATGTAGATTGGGAACATACCCAGGCTCAAATTCGGGCAAAATTCAATCCCGATGTGCTCAATATTACCCAAGGGTTTTTGGGCAGTGATGCCAATAATTTCACAACCACTTTGGGTAGAGAGGGTAGCGATTATACCGCAGCAATTTTTGCCTACTGCCTTAATGCAGAAAGTGTAACCATTTGGAAAGATGTCCCTGGAGTATTAAATGCCGACCCACGTTATTTTGAAAATGCACAGTTGCTCAATGTGATTTCTTATCGAGAAGCTATTGAGTTGGCGTTCTACGGGGCTTCAGTGATCCATCCCAAAACATTACAGCCCTTGCAACAAAAGGAAATTCCCTTATATGTAAAATCCTTTTTAAATCCCAAGGACAAGGGTACCATGGTAGGGAAGGCCTTTGGCATTGAGCCTCAGACCCCCTGTTACATTATGAAGAAAAACCAGGTTTTGGTATCTTTGTCCTCGCTGGATTTTTCCTATATTGTTGAAGAAAACATTAGTGAGATTTTCCGTTTACTGCATTTATATAAGATGAAAGTAGATGTGATCCAAAATTCCGCAATTAGTTTTTCAGTGTGTTTTGAAAACACTTACAATAATCTGGACAAGTTGCTTCAGCATTTAAAGGCAAAATTTAAGGTAACTGCATACGAAAACGTTAATTTGTATACCGTAAGGCACTATAATGAGCAAGCCATTGCTTCCGTAGAAAAAGACAAAGAATTGTTATTGAAGCAATTGACCCAAGAAACGATTCAAATCGTGACTAAATAAGATATTAGTACTTTTACCGCAATGAGCAAACAAAAAGATATAGGCTTAGTATCTGCCAAGGAAGTCGCTAAAGCAATAAACTTAGATAAATATGGGTTTGTTGGCACGTTCGTGGGCTGGAGCTTGATGAAGGTGCTCAAAATATCCACGATCAACAAGGTCTATAATCGTCACAAACATCTTGATGGTACAGCATTTTTGGATGCCTTATTAGACGATTTTCAAATCAAATTTGAAATACCAGAAGAAGATTTTAAACGCCTTCCCAAAGATGGGGCGTACATTACCGTTTCAAATCACCCCTTAGGTGGTATCGATGGTATTTTGCTGTTAAAACTTTTGGCAGAGCAACGCGCCGATTTCAAGATCATCGCTAATTTTTTGCTCAACAGAATTGAGCCCATGAAACCTTTCATTCTGCCAGTTAATCCTTTTGAAGACCGCAAAGACGTGAAATCTAGTGTGGCAGGTTTTAAATCGGCTCTCAACCATTTAAGGGAAGGGCATCCTTTGGGCGTTTTTCCCGCTGGAGAGGTAAGTACCTATCGTGATGGGAAATTGCTGGTAGACCGCCCTTGGGAAGCTTCTGCAATGAAGCTGATCAAAAAGGCCGAAGTACCTGTGGTGCCAATTTATTTTCATGCAAAAAACAGTAAATTGTTTTACAAACTGTCCAAAATTAGTGATACGTTTAGAACCGCCAAATTACCATCGGAAGTGCTCACGCAAAAACACCGAACAATTAAGGTGCGTATTGGGAGGCCCATTTCAGTAGCCGATCAAAACGAGCATAAATCGTTAGGGGAATTCTCTGAGTTTATTCGAAAAAAAACATACATGCTCTCTAATTCCTTTGATGAGAAAGGGAAATTCTTGGGCAACTTAGCGTCCAATCTCAAAGTGCCCAAAACCCCAAAACGAATCGTGACACCTGTAAGTAGTGAAGCCATGACTAAGGAGGTCGATGCGCTACGAGCAGAAGATAAGCGTTTGTTGGAAAGTAAAAATTACGAAGTTTTTTTAACCGAAGCCAAACACATTCCCAACATCATGCGTGAGATAGGGCGTTTGCGCGAAATTACGTTTAGAGCGGTGGGCGAGGGCACAAATGAATCTATAGATTTAGATCATTTTGACACCTATTACCACCACATGTTTTTGTGGGACAATCAAGCCAAAAAACTGGCGGGGGCGTATCGCATGGGTCTGGGGTCCCAGATTTTTGCAGCCCACGGGATCAACGGGTTTTATTTGCAGGATTTGTTTCGGTTTGAACCCGAGCTTCACAAAATGATGCGTGAGAGTATCGAGATGGGACGTGCCTTTATAACAGGTGAGTATCAGCAAAAACCAATGCCATTATTTTTACTTTGGAAGGGAATTGTGCATACCACCTTGCGCTATCCCGAACATAATTATCTTATTGGAGGCGTTACAATTAGCAATCAATTTACCAATTTCTCCAAATCGTTGATGATTGAGTTTATGAAATCCAATTACTACGATCCTTACGTGGCGCAATATGTGCGCCCTAAAAAGGAATTCAAGGTAAAACTGAAGGATGCCGATAAGGATTTTGTGTTTGATGAAACGGAGGCAGACCTTATGAAATTCGACAAAATAATTGACGAGTTGGAACCGGGACCTCTAAGATTACCGGTACTCATTAAAAAATACATTAAGCAGAATGCTAAGGTGGTGGCCTTTAACGTCGATCCGCTCTTTAATAATGCTGTCGATGGGCTTATGTACATTCGTATTGCCGACTTGCCAGAAAGCACCGTAAAACCCGTAATGGAGGAGTTTCAAGAAGAGTTGGAACGCAAATTTTCTAATGGCAATAGTGAAGATGCGGAGTAACCTTCTTTTCTTAGTACTGTTTTTAGGAGGGTTGGTAGTTTCCGCTCAAACCATTAGCGGGGTCATTTTAGACCAGCGCAATCAAGAACCCCTAGAAAGCGTTTCGATTTATTATGATGGCACTACCATTGGCGCGGTCACCAATCAAGAAGGCTATTTTCAAATAACGTCTGAGGTTAAGACCAATGCGGTGCTGGTAGTGAGCTATATTGGCTATGAAACGAAATTTTTCTCTCAAGAAGAACTGGCCAACCAAAAGACCATTTTCTTAGACGAAAAGCCCGAAGCTCTCGATGCGGTCATTATAGAGCCTGATGATTGGTCTAGGGCCAAAAAACTTAAATATTTTAGAAGGGAATTTCTAGGCAGGGGTGAGGCAGCAGAGGCGTGTAGCATTTTAAATGAAGATAAGATTAAATTGATCTACAGCAAATCAAAAAACACCTTATACGCCACTTCGGAAGAACCCATACACGTCAAGAATAAACATTTGGGCTATCTTTTAAAGTATAAGATAGTCGATTTTGAAGTCAATTTTGTAGATAATCTCAGCGGTCTCATTTTTGTAAAAAGCGTCTATATCGCAGGGACTTCCAATTTTTCTGAATTAAACCCCAACCGAATCAAAAAGCGCTATTTAAAAGCGAGGCAAGCTGAATATCAAGGCTCCGTTTTGGAATTTATGAGAGCTTTGGCCAATAAAAAACTCAAAGAATACCATTATGCCACTTTTATCAAAAGTGAAGGGGAAGGCTCAGAGATGTTTATGCCTGTTGAGCCTTATCAATATCTTGTTGTTCAAAATAAGGAGGATGGGTTATCTCAGGTCACGCTTAAGGCCGAAAAATTAGTGGTGCTTTACCGTGAAGACATACAATCTGCCTTAGTGCCAGAAGAAGGTTTTGATACGTTTTATATCGATGATTACGGGATCCATTCTCCTTCGGATAAATTGTTGTTTAGTGGTGCTTTCGGCAGGGAGCGGTTGGCAAAATTATTGCCCTTGGATTATAAGGTAGACCATTAAAAAAAGCCAAGGCATCTTTTAAATATCTTGGCTATTTTTATACGATTGCTCTTTTCCTTACAGTGATTTAAACCAATCTTGAAACTGCTCGCCCAATAAAAACACAGGTTTCTCTTGAGCATTTAAGGCGCTTATCAAGCTCATGATCCACATGATCAAAGGCAGAAGCCATGCGAAAAAATTAATGACCGGGATAAAAGACAAAATAATGCCCAAGAGCATGATGCCTAAAACTTGCCTTATATAAAAAGAACCTAATTGGGTTTTCTTATCATTGTTCATTACCAAAGCAATAATCCAACCTATAAGGGTAATATGTGCTATAATGGCAATGTTTTTTCCGTCGCTAAGCGCACGGTGCGCATCATTGGAAAACTCATTCGCGCTTTGTCTTGCGCCATTAGAGAAGTCGTTGGCCTGTCGTTTGGCGTCTTCTCCAAAATCTCTGGCAGAGTCACTAAAAGATCCTTCGCTTTTGGGAGTACTGCCATTATCGTCTCCCAAGAGATCGTCAAGATCATCGTTGAGCCCTTTATTATTATCGGCCATAATACTGGTTTTTTAAGAGTTAGATTATAAATGTATCTAAAATATTTGAATTTAAAAAATTAAATAGAGAGGTCTAAATAGATTGTTTTTAGACAATTAAGCTTAGTACATTCGTTTATGATCTTATAAAGGTTCATTTCTTTTTAAGCAAGTTTTCATAGGTGTCAATCCATGTTTTGGTGCTCATTCTGGACGTGAGTTCCCCTATCAATTCAAACGGGATATCGTCCATTCTCTTAAATCTCACGCAACTTTTCCCCATATCCAGTTTATACTTGCAATGTTTGGGGTATGCTGTCACAAACCAGTCTAATAGTTCTTTGTTGGCATACATGCCCATATGATAAATAGCTATAAAATTCTTTTGTGAGGCCAAGTTTATAAAAGGTAGCGGTTTTTTTGGTTCGCAATGGTAGCCATTTGGGTAAATGTCGTGTGGCACCACATAACCCAACATCCCATAACTCATTTCTTCGTGCATGTCTTCAGGCAAATTATCAAGAATGCTAGTTCTTAGCTTATTAAAGGGGACTTTTCGGTCTTCTGGCAGATGGTCGATATAATCTTCTATGGAATTATGAGCTTTTTTCATTTGTTTTTATTCTTAACAAAAATTGGATTTTATTTTATTCACGATGGTTTGCGCTAATTTTATATTGCTTTCAACGGTCCAGCCCGCTACGTGGGGTGTAAGGATGACGTTTTTTGCTTCGATGAGATAAGAAAGGGCTTCTGGCATTTCTGAAGCAAACAGATTTTCAAAAGATGATTTTTCATATTCTAAGACGTCTAAACCAGCGCCTTGAACTTTCCCCGACTTTAACGCTGCCACTAAATCTTTGGTAACAACGCTTTTACCGCGTGCAGTATTGATGAGCCAGAACGGTTTTTTGAACGCGTTTATAAAGTTGGTGTTCACCATATTTACGGTCAATTCTGTCTCGGGCGTATGCAAACTCAACACATCCGATCGCTCCTGTAGTTCGTTAAGGGTCACCTGTTTGGCATTCGCATCGCCCACGTGGGGCTTGAGGTCATGACAAAGCACATTTACCTCAAATCCCCGAAGTTTTTTTGCAAATGCCTTTCCCATATTCCCGTAACCTATAAGCCCAACGGTTTTACCGTCTAACTCCACTCCCCGGTTGGCTTCACGTAACCATTGGCCTTGGCGCACTTCGGCATCGGCTTTGTTGAGTTTGTTGAAGAGTGAAAGTAACAGTCCCAAACTGTGTTCGCCAACAGCATTGCTATTTCCTTCTGGTGCAGCAATAAGTGTAATGCCTTTTTTTTCGGCATAATCCGTATCAATACTTTCTAAGCCAGCACCAACTCTAGCTATAAATTTTAAATTGTTGGCAGTGTCGATAAAACCTCGGTCAATTTTGAATCGGCTTCTAATAATAAGTCCGTCATAATTTTTTATTTTTTCTTGAACCGTTTCCTTCGATGAGGTATAATCTTCGTCGTTTTGAAAGCCCAACGCATTGAGCTGTGTTAGGAGTAAGGGATGATTGGTGTCTAAATGCAGAATTTTCATGCTAATAATTTCAGAAATAAGGATAGATTGATCCTTCAAATATAAGCAGACTCCTTGGCTTTTCCGATTGGATAGCGATCCATTTTTTTGACTTCCGAAAATTCAGAATAAGGTCTTTATATTGAATTATTTTAGCAGTAAAATTCCTCCAAATTGAATTGCACCAACGTTTGGGATACGTTTTTGTAAAACTTTAACGTTATCAAAATTCTAAAACTGCACGCACATTTTTAATAATTGCTACATTTGAAAGCTAGCACATTAGCGAAAAAAAAGAAGCGCGAAGCTGTAAAACTTTAAAATAAATAGATTCTAGATACGATTCATGTCCAAAAAAAAACAACTGCGTTACGATAAAGCATATTTACGCATTGCCCAAGAGTGGGGCAAACTGTCACATTGCAAACGCAAGCAGGTAGGAGCGCTTATTGTTAAAGACCGAATGATTATTTCTGATGGGTTTAATGGCACGCCAACGGGATTTGAGAATTATTGCGAAGACGATGAAGGCTATACTAAATGGTATGTGCTTCATGCTGAAGCTAATGCCATATTAAAAGTGGCCTCCTCAACTCAATCTTGCAAAGGAGCTACGCTTTATATCACCTTGTCGCCTTGTAAGGAATGTAGCAAGCTCATTCACCAAGCGGGGATTGTGCGGGTGGTTTATCAAGAAGGTTATAAAGATAATTCGGGTCTAACTTTTTTAGAAAAAGCGGGCATCGATATTCAACGTATCGAAGATGTAAAGGCATAAATGAAAATTAAAAAGAAATACATACCATTATTATTAGGGCTTGCGATGGCATTGGGCATCGTTATTGGGGGGAAGCTGAATTTTACCGATACTTCCGATCGTCTATTTACCACAAATAGCAAGAAGGATAAGCTCAATAGGCTTATTGATTATATTGATTATGAGTATGTAGACGAAGTGAATACTGATAGTATTGTAGATGTAACCGTCAACGGGATCTTGGATAATCTCGATCCGCATTCTACCTACATTCCCAAAGCCGATCTTGAGCGCGTCACCAACAATATGAAGGGTGATTTTGTGGGAATTGGCGTTAATTTTTACACCTATAATGATACCGTGACGGTGATTAGACCGGTAGCTGGCGGACCCAGTGAAAAGGCAGGCATCAAGGGCGGTGATCGTATTATCGTTGCAGATGGGGATTCCATTTTTGGGAACTATTGGAGTAACGATGATATTATTCATAAACTTCAAGGGGAAAAGGGCACTAAGGTATCACTGACCATTAAGCGGAAGGGAGAGGATAAACTATTGAAATTTAGGGTGAAGCGGGAGGTGATTCCCATTAAAAGTGTGGATGCCTCGTATATGCTCACCAATAATTTGGGCTATATCAAAATCAATAGATTTGCAGAATCAACTTATAAGGAATTTAAAAGAGCCCTCAACAAACTGCAAGCGCAAGGCGCTACTAAATTGGCCTTGGATCTTAGGGATAATCCTGGTGGATTTCTCGCTATTGCGGAACAGATTGTAGACGAATTTTTAGAAAAAGACAAGCTCATTCTGTTTACAAAAAACAAATCGGGTAAGGTTGAAAAAAGCTTCGCCACAAGTAAAGGCGACTTTGAAGAAGGCGATATCTATATCATGATTAATGAAAGTTCTGCCTCTGCAAGCGAGATTGTAGCGGGGGCTTTGCAAGATAATGATAAAGGCACCATTGTGGGAAGACGTAGCTATGGCAAGGGCTTGGTGCAACGGGAAATGGCGCTTGGCGATGGGAGTGCCATACGCTTAACGGTTTCAAGATATTACACCCCCACAGGGCGCTCCATCCAGAGACCTTACGATAAGGGCAATAGTGAGGCCTATTACAAAGATTATTATAAACGCTTGGGTAGTGGAGAGCTGGATCATCCCGAAAGCATGAAGTTTGCAGATTCCCTTAAATATACCACCCCAAAAGGGAAAGTGGTTTATGGCGGTGGCGGTATTATCCCCGATGTCTTTGTACCGCTCAATTCAAGTGTAGAGAATGAAACGCTCAATTACATTAACCGTCGCGGACTCATTAGTAATTTTGTATTTAGGGAATTGGACAAGGATCGGGAGATGTATAAAGGGATTACGCCACAAGAATTTATTCAGAGTTTTTATATAAGTGACGATGTGGTATTGAATTTTCAAAAGTATATCAACCTAAAGGAAAATACCAATTTAACCTTTGTGGCATATCACAATCAAATCAAGCTCATGATCAAATCGGCTTTGGGTGAACAACTCTTCGGAAGTGATGTTGCTGAAAAAATCCTCAATGAAGATGATGAAATGATTGAGGAAGTGATTTTTTTGAGTCGAGGGAAAACCTTGTTTGATTATGAGAACAATTCGGTAAAAACGGAATAACCGCTTCAGGGTTCAAAATTGATAATTCACTAAGATTAAAAGTGCAAAAGTCTCCTTTTAGGATTCAAGTTTTATGCTTTATCGTGCACTTTGGTGTGTTTGCCATCATTCCAAAGCGTAAGAATATCCGTAGCTACTTGTGCGCCACTTCCTGCTGCAATGGCAAATTGACTGCGCCAACCCGCCATAGTTCCTGCTACATATAAGCCTTCAGCAACTAAATGGTCTTCATTTTTAAGCCACATGCGCTCTTTTTCTACCGCTGCCCTTGGATGGGGCTGCAAATAATGTTGGAGTCCGTCGATATGGACTAAGTTGGTGTATCCCGCTGCAATTACCACTAATTTTGAATGGTAAGTATTCTTGTTGGTCGTAATAGTAAATCCTTCCGAAGCCTTAACAATTGATTTTACTTTTTCCTTTTCAATTTGTTCTACGTGTGGATATAGTTGTTCTAATTGCGCCTTGCCCGACTCTAGGATATCAGCTCCCAAAGTGCCTGGCGCCAAGCCCAAAACATTATTGAATAGCGCATTTTGTAAGTGCGAAGCGCGTTGGTGCATAATAATGCCAATGCTTTTATGCGCTGCAAACGACTTTGGTTTGGCAGAGCCCAATACGAGGGCGCAAGACATGCCTGCTGCACCGCCTCCTATAATTAATGCGTCGTACATATAAATGAGGTTTTAAAGGTTATAAAATTAAAAAAGCTGCTGTTGTTGATACAGCCTTTTTCTTTTTAAGGTATGAATCTATTCAGTTTAATGAAATTCATTAAAGACGATTAAAGGTGCTGAAGCAACCTGGGCAATACAAAGCCCAAAACTACTGCGGAAATGACCATGACCCAATCGCGTTTTGAAAACCTAAAAATGGTTTGGCAAAGAAAGCTCAAAAACACAACAATAAAAGCAACCACGAGCTGCCCGATTTCGAGGCCTAAGGCGATTTCCAGTAAGGCAATTGGTTTGTTTTCACCACTGCTAATCATAGTGTTAAAAATGGGTTCAAAACTTAGACCATGCAATAAGCCATAAAATAAACTTACAAAAAACAATAAGCCCACTTTTTCATTTTGTGCTTTTTTGCCCGCTGTAAATACATTGTAAAGCCCAATCACAAAAATGGTCAAGGGCATCAAAAAGCTAATTAATTTTGAATTGACATTAATTACATTATAAATGGTTAAGGCCAACGCCACACAATGCCCTAGCGTAAAAATGCTAATGAGTAAAAGTACGCGCTTCCAATCTTTAAACAAGTAAGGAACCGTCAATACAATCAAAAACAGAAGGTGGTGATAGGCGTTGATGTGGAGTACATGGTAAACGCCACTTTTAAAGTTTGACAGAAATAGGTCTATCATAGTTATAAAACAAATTGGGTTAAATCAAAGTTACGTTTTATAATTGAAGATGGACGTTTTTGGGCATTTGAATTAAAGAGCAAGCTTACCGTCGTCTATTTGCCAGCAAAGGGGGTGGCTCTCCTGTAAAAGGATTCCACCGGCTAATGGTTTTGGCTTCCATGCCTGCTGCGCTAATAACTGCCCTGTCGCCATAACGTTCACGCATTTTGTCTATGGCTTGGCTAAGGTGCAGCAATTTCCCATCGTCTTCAAACAGGTTGATTTGATGTCCGCCTTCTACCAAATGGCTAAACTTTACCCCTACCAATCGTACTAAAAGGCGCCGGTTGTAGAGCTTGGCATACAAATCCAAAACCACGGGAATAAGACTGTGGTCCATTGCACTATAAGGAATGCGCTGTTGTTGGGTATAGGTTTGAAAATCGGAATAGCGAATCTTAAAGGTCACACAAGCGGTCAATTTATGGCCACGACGCAGTTGATAGGCTAAATTTTCTGCCATGGCAATGACGATGCCTTTTAGTTTAGCAACATCTGTGGTGTCTTTATTAAAGGTACGCTCTGTAGAAATCGATTTGCGTTCGTGGTATTGCACTACCGGGCTGTTGTCTATCCCGTTTGCTTTTTCCCAAATGGACAATCCATTTTTGCCCAAGACCTTTTGCATGAGTTGCATGGGCATTTCTTGTACGGTCTGGATGCGTTTTACCCCCAAATCGCAGAGGGTTTTATAGGTCACATTGCCTACCATAGGAATTTTTTTTACGGAGAGTGGCGCCAAAAAAGATTTTTCGGTACCCGAAAGAATCCGAATTTCATTATTGGGCTTGGCTTCTCCCGTAGCAATTTTAGAGACTGTTTTATTTAGAGATAAACCAAATGAAATGGGCAAGCCCGTTTCACTAATAATGCGTTGGCGTAACTCTGAAGCCAATTGATGGCAGCCAAAAAACCTATCCATTCCGGTGAGGTCGATGTAAAATTCGTCGATGGAGGTTTTTTCATAGAGTGGCACCTGTTCTTTGATCACCTCGGTCACATTTTCTGAAAATTTGGTATAAACCCCAGAATTTCCTCGTAGTACAATCGCTTCCGGACATAATTGTTTTGCCAAACGCATGGGCATGGCAGAATGCACGCCAAATTTTCGAGCCTCATAGCTACAGGAAGCTACCACGCCACGATCACTCGTGCCACCAATAAGCACGGGCTTTCCGTTGAGCCGGCTATCGAGCAGGCGTTCGCAGGACACAAAAAAGGTATCCAAATCCATGTGTACTATTGAGCGGTTATTCATTCAGTATTCAGTCCTTAGTTGGCAGTTTTCCGCCTTCGTTCTTCAGTTGTTTAGCTTTTGGCTGTTTGTTGTCTTTTGAAACCAACTTCGATATGTGGTATTCAAAATCCTTTAGTCAATATTTTTGACTTCAACTTCAGCTTCAATTTCTTCGGTCTCCCGTCTTCCGTCCTATGGGATTATATTTTTAAAATTTCAGTTTCCATCATTAGCAGGTTTCCGTCTTTGTTCTCTGTTCTTTTTTCTTTAGTCTTAACCTATTGTCCTCAAAGCTTTTTTTGTTCTGAAAGGTGGGGTTCTTTGAGTTGACCGAGTAACGAGGGTCTTCAATAATGGCAGCACGGGTCATCGTTTGCACTTCAATGTTGACGCAATCAAACTCAATCATCACTTTTCCCGTAATACTGTAAATCCCTTTTCCGCGAAACGGATATTGTGCTGCTACGGGAGGAAAATGAACGGTGTCTATAAAATCACCATCATAATCCAAGAACGTACCAAAATGCATCACTTGTCCTTTGGAAGTTTTAGTATGTTTTGTGGCGACCAAATAGCCTTCAATTGTGACGGTTTGATGTTCAAGCTGTAATAATTCCTGCGCTCGCCTTTCGTTTGTAAATTCCGTTTCCAATACATCAAAAGGATTGCATAGGGGGAAACCGAGCAGTTCCATTTCGTCAAAGGCATTTTCCAGGTCGGTGCTCGATAAATTTGGAGTTTTATAACTTATTTTTTCAGTTTTAAAAAGCGTCATAATGTGATCTTCTACAACCGATTTGCTAATCTTGAGGTGCGCTTCCCAAAGTAATTCGCGCTTGTTGATCTTGGTAAATCGGAAGGCGTTGATCTTTATCAAAATCGAGAGCTGTTCTATAGAAATGGGAATGCGCTCCATAAAATCGTCGAGACTTTCAAACATTCCGTTTGTATGGCGCTCTGCAACAATTTGTTTCATCAGCTTAGACTCAAAAGATTGTAAAAACATAAAGCCCAAATAAATTGTTTTCTCATGAATGACCGCTTGTGTGAAACTGTGATTGATGCAGGGCGATTCGATAATGCCACCGTGCATTCTGGCTTCGTGAACGTAGAGTTCGGTACTGTAAAATCCGCCAAAATTATTGAGGGTTGCCACCATGTATTCCAAAGGGAAATAGGCCTTTAAGAATAAACTTTGGTAACTTTCTACCGCATACGATGCCGAATGGCCTTTGGCAAAGGCATAGCCCGCAAAACTTTCGGTCTGTCGCCAGACTTCTGCCACCAACTCATAAGGCTTGCCTGCCTTTTCGCAATTATCGAAGAACTTTTGTTTCACTTTATTGAATTCTTCCCGCGAACGGAATTTTCCTGACATGCCACGACGCAACATATCGGCTTCTCCCAAATCAAGACCTGCAAAATAATGCGCTACCTTGATCACATCTTCTTGATAGACCATCACACCAAAAGTTTCTGGCATAATCTTTAATAACACGGGATGTGCGTCTTTTTGACGTTCAGGATTTCTATAGCGTAAAATGTACTCGCGCATCATCCCGCTTTTGGCAACACCAGGACGAATTACCGAACTCGCAGCAACCAACCCCAAATAATTGTCAACCTGTAATTTTTTGAGCAACATGCGCATGGCAGGAGATTCTACGTAAAAACAACCGATGGCCTTGGCATTGCGCAAGAGGTCTTTAATACGCTCGTCTTTCTTAAAGCGTTTGATATCGTGAATATCAATTGGCGGTTCGTTGGGGTGATTATAGGCAACAATTTCCACAGCTTCCTTGATTTTTCCGAGTCCGCGCTGACTTAAAATATCGAATTTATAGAGTCCGATATCTTCCGCCACAACCATATCAAACTGTGTGGTGGCATAGCCTTTTGGAGGCATAAACGTGGCGCCATAATAATGGATTGGTTTTTCTGAAATGAGAATCCCTCCCGCATGAATGCCCAGGTAATTTGGAAATCCTTGAATATAGGTACTATATTTAAGTACCAGTTGAGAGAGCTTATCCAGTTGTGGAATTTGATATTTTCCACGTGTAAGCATGTCCGTTTCCGATTTTGGTAAACCGAAAACCTTGCCCAATTCACGAATGGAGGCTTTAAACTTAAAGGTATTGTACACCGTGATCAATGCGGTGTTCCTAAAGGTTTTGAAGATGAAATTGGTAATATCATCACGGTCGCGCCAAGAAAAATCGAGATCAAAATCTGGAGGATTTTGACGAAACACATTGATAAAACGCTCAAAATACAAATCGAGTTCTACAGGGTCCACATCGGTAATGCGCAGTAAATAGGCCACAATACTGTTGGCGCCACTACCACGACCCACATAAAAATAATCCTTACTTCGTGCATATTTGAGAATGCTCCAATTGATCAAAAAATAAGATACAAAACCTTTCTGTTTGATGATGGAAAGTTCCTTTTCAATCCTGTTACGAATGGTGTCGTTGATTTCTTGATAGCGATAGGCAATGCCTTCGTAAGCCAAGTTTTCCAACAATTCATAATCGCTGTCTTCATTTTTGGTAAAGGATTTTTGGTTGTTGGGCCTTTGCTGTGTAAAATCAAAATCGATGCTACAATCGTCCATCAAATTTTTGGTGTTTGCAATCAATTTGGGAAATTCCTGATACGTATCGCAAAGGTCTTGATAGGGCATCATACAGTCGTTGGGGTCGCCTTCTTCGGACTTTGACAACTTGCTCAGTAGTGTATTATTATCGATGGCACGTAATAAACGATGCGTGTTAAATCCTTTTTTGTTCTGAAAGCTCACCGTTTTTAAAATAACGAGTTTGTGTTGCAGTTTATTCCATCTTGAAAATTTTAGAGCATTGAGGTCTTTGGGTTTGATGCCCAAAAATTCATTGGGTTTTAGATCGTAGTCCTTCCCGTTTTGATAGGGGTAAACCACAAAACAATTGGCAATGGGTTGTTCGGGGCGTTCGGGGATTGGTAAATCTTGGTTGTGCAAAAATCCGGACAGGTAAGTGTTGATATTGAGAAAACCAGCATTATTTTTCGCAATAAGGATGAATTGTTGTTGTGTCCCATTTCTAAAATCGACGCCAAGAATAGGCTTGATCTTGAAATTTTGGGAGAGGCGTACAAAGTCTAAACAGGCCGAAGTGTTATTGATGTCTGTGAGCGCCATGGTGCCCACTCCATTTGTTGAAGCTATAGCCAGCAGTTGCTTTGGGGCGATGGTGCCATAGCGTAAACTGTAGTAAGTGTGGCAATTGAGGTACATATATTTGGGTTTTCGCCTAGTGAAATTTGTAAATCAACTCGTTTCCGAAGTTTTGATTCCTAAATTTACCTAGACTCACAAATTTAGCTATTATATGTAGTTTTTGTTGCTTTCATTTGTAGTAAGACTAATTTTAATCTTAAAAAGGGTGCTGCAATTTGATCTGGGGTTACGACAAAAAGCATCATACTACTTGTAAAATTTTGCAAATCTAAACTTGATAAAAGCGAAGGTTCTATTCGTCTCAAAAGGGGTGCATAGGCCCGTTTGATTGAGGAGCTGGTTTATAAAATGCAATGATGACTGCCCAATGGTATAAGCAATAAAAGAGATCTCAAATTAAAGAAGTAGGGGGTAGATTAAAATTTTGAGAGCGATTGGTTTGGTTGAGAAATAGTAATTAAGTTATATTAGGCGGGTACTTGTGCTTCCATTTTTTTTAAGCTGAACCTAAACTGGGCACCTTTACCTTCTTCCGAGACCACTGAGATTTTTCCGCCTAAATTTTCAACTAAATTTTTTACGGTGGCCAGTCCTATGCCTGTACCATGAAAGCCATTTCTGTCTTTATTGGCTGTGGTGGAGAACAGTTTGAAAATTCGTTTTTTGTCTATGGGTTTGATGCCTGGTCCATTATCGAAGACTCTTATCCTTAAGTTCGAGTCGGTTTCAATCACCTTAACATGGATTTTTATTTGGTCTTGGTGATTATATTTGATGCTGTTTGAGATGAGGTTGCTAAAAATTTGGTGCAATGCTGTTGGGTTGGCGTAGATGTTGGTCGTCTCGTCGGCATCAATGGTCATTTGTACGTGCTCATCACTAATCAATAGGTCTGCAACATCTTGCAACAACGATTTCATATGTATATTCTCTCGATGTTCTGAAATACCATTGGCGTTTTTGCTATAAGAGAGAATACCGTCAATAAGGTGGGTAGAATGTTGGGCTGAGGTTTGTATGTAATCAAGAAGTTCTACTGCTTCGCCCTCCATAGTTGGGGCGTGATCTTCAAGCAATAGGCTCGACAAGGATAAAATATTGTTTATTGGTGATTTGATATCATGGGCTGCCACGCTCACAAATTTGTCCAAGGCTTTATTTTTGGTGGCAAGTCGTTTGTTGGTATCGTGCAAAAAGATAGTGCTCTTTCTCAGTTCCATTAATTTCATTAATTGAAGGGAAAGAATTTCAAGGGCCTTCAATTGATCTGAGGTCAATTTTTTGGGTTTTACATCAAGAACGCAAAGCGTCCCGAGGGGGTATCCATCAGGGTTTACCAAGGGCACACCGGCATAAAACACTAAGTTGGGGTCTGAGGTTACCAAGGGGTTATTGCTAAAGCGTTCGTCTTCGCGAGAATCTGTAACAATAAACGTTCGGTCCTTTTGGTTGATGGCGTGGGCGCAAAAAGCAAATTCTCTAGGCGTTTCGGTGGTTGCCAATCCGTTATTGGATTTGAACCACTGTCGGCCTTCATCCACAAAACTGATCAATGCCATTGGGGTGTCACAGATCATTGATGCCAAAAAAGTAATCTCATCGTATTCCTTTTCAGGTAAGGTATCTAAAATGGCGTATGAGTTTAGCGCGTTTTGCCTTTCTTTTTCGTTATGTGGTGTTTCTGGATATTTCATAGTTACAATCAGTTATTGTGAAAACATGATCATTCGCACAAAACACTCAATTTCAATCTGTTTTTTGCTTGCCATTACTAACCAAAACAATTGAACAAAAGTAGCGGTATCACGCTCTTAATTCGCAAAATCATTCCATTATTATTGTCTCAAAAGAAAGAAACCCTAACTCGTTTTGTTAAGGTGCTCATACTGCTTGTTTTAGAGTTAGCTTTTCAAAAAGAACCCAGCCCTTATTTATACCGCTATCATAAAAGCCAATTTTAAGAGGGGATACTTTTTTATTTGTTTCCTCAAATGGAATATTCTAAGAGCATTAAAAATTAACTACTATATGTAGTTATGATTACTTACATTTGTAGTGCTTCGTTTTCTGCGGAAGAAAATAACACTTAGAAATAGATCTTAAATAGCATCATGAAAAATATACAGGCCAACATTAAACATTTACGATCCCTAAGAAAATTCTCGCAAGAGCGTTTTGCCGATGAGCTCCATTGGTCGCGCTCTATGGTGGGCTCTTACGAAGAAGGACGATCGGAACCTCCCATTGATCGCTTAATCGACCTTTCCAATTATTTTAATCTCCCCATCGATATCTTGGTCAAGAATGATTTGAGAAAAGCCAAAGATTCTTCTTTCATACAAATTGGGAGCCAGCGCGTGCTGTTTCCTATTACGGTGAGTGATGATAATGAAGATTTAATTGAAATCGTGCCAGCCCAAGCTTCCGCAGGGTATTTGGAAGGTTATGCCGATCCTGAATATATTGAGCAACTTCAAAAAATCAAACTTCCTTTTTTGCCAACAGGAACCCATCGCGCTTTTCCTATTAAGGGCGATTCCATGCTGCCTGTAAAAAGCGGGTCTTTTATTGTCGCCAAATTTGTGGAAGATCTTAGCGATGTTAAAAATGGGCGTACTTACATTGTGCTCACAAAAAATGATGGCTTGGTGTACAAACGTGTTTATAATTTTATCGAAGCGAGACAGGCCTTGCAATTGAGTAGTGACAACAAGGCTTATGAGCCTTATGATGTTGCGATTGCCGACGTGTTGGAGCTTTGGGAATTTACCTGCTGCATCAATACTCAAGAATATGACGAAAAGGAATTGAAGATGAGCAGCATCATGAGCATGTTTCAAGATTTGAAAGTGGAGTTGGAAGCGGTACAGAAAATGGGGTGAAACCTTGAAGCTGAAATTGAAGTTGAAAAATTGAAAAGAAAAAAATTAGAATGATTAAAAATCAAATCTATACCATTATCGATGTGGAAACCACGGGAGGCAATAAGATGACCGAGATTTCCATTTTTAAATACGATGGGCAGAAGGTGGTTGATGAATTTACCTCACTGGTAAACCCCCATACGCCCATCCCGCCCTATATCACAGCTTTGACGGGTATTGACAATGCCATGGTGGCCAATGCGCCCACTTTTGCTGAAATTGCTGAGGCCATTTTAGACATTACCGAAAACAGCATTTTTGTAGCGCACAATGTCAATTTTGATTATAATATCATTCGGAACGAGTTTAAGGCGATTGGGCAAGATTTCCGAAGAAAAAAACTCTGTACCGTGCGTTTGTCCCGAAGCCTTGTTCCGGGTTTGCGCTCTTACAGTCTTGGTAAATTGTGCAAGAGCTTGAGCATTCCTCTTTCCAATAGGCATCGGGCTCGTGGTGATGCTGAAGCGACGGTTATACTTTTTGAAAAGTTGTTGGGTGAAGAAACTTCTGAAACAGTTTTCACAAAATTTCTAAAGCACGATTCTAAAGAAGCTACGCTGCCACCACATTTGCCCAGTCGTATTTTTGAGGCGATTCCCAATGAAACGGGCGTGTATTTTTTCAGAAATAAAAAAGGCAAGATCATCTATGTGGGGAAAGCCAAAAACCTAAAAAAACGAGTGCTGGGTCATTTTTATGACAAGTCTGAAAAAGAATTGGACCTCTGCCGGGAAACTGCCGATATTGATTTTGAATTGTCGGGCACGGAATTGATCGCGTTGCTTATGGAAGATGCAGCGATCAAACATCACTACCCGCAATACAATAAGGCCTCAAAAAGACCTGGAAAAAGTTTTGCGATTTTTAGCTATCAGGACCGTGGTGGTGTGATGCATTTGGCTTTCAATAATTTTAAATCGGCCCCCAACCCTTTGATTACTTTTTACAATTTAAGGGATTGTAGATTGTATTTGGAGCAGTTGTGCCACGGGTTTGAGCTTTGTCCCAAATATTGCCATTTGCAGGAAAACGTTCAAGAATGTTCTCATTTTTGGATTGATACGTGTCGAGGCATTTGCAAAAACGATGAAACCGCCACAACTTATAATGAGCGGGTAAAATTGGCAATAGAGCACATTTCGAGTGCTTCACAAAACCGGGTTATTAAGCAAAAAGGAAGACATGAAGATGAAGAAGCGTTTATCTGGGTCAAGGATGGGCTTTATTTGGGCTACGGATTTATGGACAAGGATGTCCAAATCTTACATGATGATGAGTTGGAGCCCCATCTCATCAAACAAAAGGATAATGGCGACGTGCAGCGTTTATTAAAAAAGGAGCTGATCAAAACGATGAACACCTCCAATTTTGTTAAGCTAACTTCAGAAACGGTCTAAACCTAGTCAAAATAAACTGCTTAGCGGGATTCTCAAAAACCAGTTTGTTTTCGGTCTAAAAACGATATTTAATACCAAGATTTATCCCAGTACCGCTTGCATTAACAAATTGGGTGGGTATTTTTCTTGGCGCATCTTGATTGGGCGTTGTCGTGGTACTTTGGTTATAATCATCTGTAAATTCAAATTTCTTTTCGTAAACAGGAAGGTCTGCTAACTGTTGGCCAGGGACGAGTTGCGATTCTCCGTTAGTAATGGCGGTTGTTTTGTAATGGGTAATTTCCGCAGATTTACTTTCAATGCTCAAGTTCTTGATTTCAATCTCACCAAAAACACTCAATTGGTCATTGATGGGGTAGCTCACACCCAAAGCGCCAAAATAGCCAACACTAAACTGGCTTTTTACCTCGGTTTTAGCTTCTACCATAATATCTGTGCCTTCACCACCACCATTGATTTGTCTTGCCATAGTCTCGATGTTAAGCTTACCAGCTACTGGGATAAGGAGGCCAATACGAGTGTAGGGATTTAATTTTTTAAAATTAGGGGTTAAATAAATGGCTGGTGCAATATCCAAGCCTTCTAAGTAGGTGTTTTCCAAAGAGTTGATTTGAGGGCTTCTTAAGCGCCCAATCATCGTGTCATCCCCCAAGAAATAGTTGAAACCCAGTTCAGCACCAATATAAGAATTAAACATATAGCCTGCGGTGAGGTTTAATTTTATGCCAGCGCCCACTGTGCCATTAAGAGATTTTACATTAACTGAAGATCCGTCCGCATTTACGGTCACATCCGTAGATTGCATGATGCCCGTAAGCCCGTTGGGATCTGCGTTGTTGAATTCGGTCTTGCCCGATTCAAAAGCGTAACCACCACTGGCGCGAAGATAAAAGCCTTTGGCTTCGGTATTAGGGGCTAGGTCTTCTTGGGCTTGTGCCACATAGCCAGTAGAAGCTAGTAGTGCTAAAATAAAAGTTTTGGGTATGATGTTCATGATTTTGATTTTATATATTAAGTGATTGTATTTCAGGGTGATAAAAAAAGTCTGTATGGCCTATGAAAACAGGCCCTAGGGCAACTTTAGACAAAGTATAAAATTAATAAAAAATAAAGGTGTTATCGGTAAAAATAGTGACGTATTCGAGTGTTCTTTTATTTCCAATACCCCTCAGAAAGGTCAATTATTTTGAGGATTGTATGGTGAAGACATTCATGTTTATTTAAAGGCTGTTGCGGTAGGGTATTGAATTTCTATGAAGGTATATGCACTTATATGTTTGAAATGAAAAAGCCTATATTGGTTAAGACATTACTTAATTCACCGCACTTGTATCATTTACATGGCTTTTATTTTTATTCCCATTAGCCAACACCTTTACGCGCATTGCAGCTGTTTTTTTGTCCAAATCGGCCATCATACTTATAAAACGGGGCTCTTTATGTATGTTTTTTAAGCGATGGTCGGTCCTAAAATTTCTAGCATCTGGATTTCCCTCGGCTATGGCTTTTTCCAACCAGTCTAGCGCCTCTTGGTTTTTGCCCCTAATGGCATAGTTTTGTGCCATCACAAAATAGATAGAATTTTTGTCTGTACTACCTTTCAATTTTTGTTGTGCCCAAGCCAAACTTTCGTCCAACCACACCAAGGCGTCTTGTTGTTTTCCCTCTTCCCATAATACGTAGCCCATACCAAGAGGCACTGGATAATTGACCTGTGCATTATAATCTTTACAGTTTATAGCCCGTTGTAAGTAGATGGCACCCAAGGAATCACTAATGTTTAAGGCAAGATCAGCACAAAGTTCATTAACAAGTGCATTTTCTGGGTCTAGGGCGTTGAATTTTTCAAGCGTTTCCCTAGCCTTAAGCTGGTCTTGGGTCAAAACATAAAATTGGGATAAAAAAAGCAAGGTGTTAAAATCATTGGGCGCTATGGACAAGGCATGCTCATAGGCTTCCAAGGCCTTATCGTCTATTTCTAAAATGGCATACAATGCACCCATTACCCTGTAAGTCCAAACATCCAGCGGGTTACGCTCTATTATTTTTTGATAGCTAACCAAGGCTTCGTCATATTGTCCTTTAGTTACTAATATGCCCGCTATATTGGATAAGGACGGAATATGGTTGGGATCTATCTCCAACGCTTTTTTATATAAAGCTTCGGATTTAGTGATATTGCCTTTTGTATCATAAGCTAACCCTAAAGATTTCTAGGTTTCAGGGATGGTTTTATCTAATTCTATGGCGCGCTGACCTGTGACCATAGCAGAATCTAAAAAAATAATGGGCAATACATTATAAGAATTAGGAGCACCTCCTGTAGCATAAGCATCTGTTAAGCCTGCCCATGCCAATGCAAAGTTAGGGTCTAAACGGGTGGCCTCTTTAAAATAGTCGATGGCCTTGGTTACCCCTTCTGGTGAGTATTTGTTATATTCTTCCCTGCCCTTTAGGTAGTAGTTATAGGCGACGGTATTTTTAGTAGGCTGCTTGGAGAGGGTGGCTTTTTGCTCGGGGCTTAAGGTTATTTTTAGAGCTTGCCCAACCTCTGTGGCCACTTCTGTTTGTATGGCAAAGACATCTTCCATAGACTTGTCATAATTATCGGCCCAGATTTGTTCTTCGGGGTTTATTTGTACCAGCTGGGTTGAGATGCGCAGTTGTTGGTTGGCGCGCCTAACACTGCCCGTAAGCACATAGTTGACGCCGAGTTCCTTTCCTATTTGATCTATGGTCTTGCCCTTGCTGTCATAGTCCTTCAAAGTGAAATTAGAGAGGACACGTATGTTTTGTATTTTAGAGATTTGCGTAAGGATATCTTCGGTAACCCCTTTTGTGAAATAGATGTCATCTTCACTGCTCATATTGTCAAACGGGATCACTGCAATGGATTTTGATTGTTCAACCTCGCCTAGCTTGCTAAAATTGAAAATACGGTCTGTTATTAAAAGGATTACCGCCAAGGATAAACCAGCAATAATGACCCCGTTGAGTTTTTTACTGGTAACCTTGGTAAGGGAAGATTCCTGTTCAACCTCTTTGGTTTTTTTAAAGCCCTCGGGGGTCCATTCAAAGATATAGGCAAAGACGAGCCAAATGGGAAATGCGGTGATCAACACGATCATCATTATTTTCATAGCGCCATCACCAAGATCAAAAGTTGGAAAGAAGATAGAGGCTGCTTGTATAATTACCCATGAAAACACCACATAGGAAATGGCTGCTTTGATTACATTACGACGCTGTAACTCGTGAAGGAATTTTTTCAAGGGTGGTGGTTTTTGGATGATATTATAAATGTAAGGGTTTTCGTTTAATTATCATAACGTATACATTTGTAACAGAATGGATTATAGGGAATACTATTCAATTCTTTTCACGTCTCTATGACTATTGCGCAATCTGTTCTAAAAAATTAAAGGTTTGGTTACACAAGTCATTTAGGAAGTAGAATCGGGATAGAAACTAAGAAAAGGTTCTCGTAAAAAGGGTTGCGCAGTTTGGTACAGTGTCTATATAGTTCAATCATTAAAACCACTCATTTGAGTGGTTTTTTGTTTTTAACTTATCGTTACAGTTATACAAAACTTCTATGTCTTTTTTGATAGATGTTTATGCGCCTAGAAGACTTGTTGCTTTTTGTTTTTCAGAGTAAGGCGTCTGCATTATTTCAATAGGACTATTGGATTTTTACGAGTAGAATTTGATGGGTTATGCGGAATTAAAGAGCTATATATGTTCTAATTCGTTTTGAATTAGGTAGATAGACGATTTTTTTTGAACCTTATAGAAAACCTGAATTCCATATGAAGGTTTTTACGTATCATGCAATAAATTTTGAGTTCCCTTGAATTTCCCCACTTTCCGAGGACTGAAGATTTTTTTACAACCAATCCTTAAATCTAATTTTTTACCTAATAATGCCCCTAGAACTAACAATGGAAATAGTATAGACTCAATACGTATGGAAAAAAATTAATTAGAATCTTATGAAGAACCGCAAGTTTGTTTATTTCGGAGTAATATCTTTAATTATCATTTTTTCTGCTTTTGCGGTCAACACTCATCCACTGAGTGTCCATTCCCCAACAATCAATCCCACAGTTAGTTTTACTTTTAATAACAATAATGTCTGTTCTGGGCAAAGTGTTTCTTTTAACTCTACTGCCTCGGGTGCAGGTACTTTAGAATATGAATGGACTTTTGGAGATGGAACAACCTCTACACAAGCAAATCCAAACCATAGTTTTCAAGCGGTGGGTTGTGGCAATCAAACCTTTAATGTCACACTCACCGTAACAGATGATAACGGAAGTACCAGTACATCAAACACCATTACGGTGAAACAGAAACCAAATATTAGTTTTACAGATGAAAATGCGCCATTTTCGCCTTTTGAAAATTGTAACGCTGCGACCGTAGATTATACCGTTACGGTGGGTAATGACTCAAGCTCTTCTTGCATCGCTTCTTATGCCATAAATTGGGGAGATGGCAATTCCGAAAGCAATGTCACCTTTCCTCTTACGCATACCTATACCAGTCAGGGATCATTTAATATGATTATTAGTGCGGTAGGGAATAACGGGTGTCAAGCACAAAAAACATATAATGTAAAAAATTCCAGTAATCCTACGGGAGGCGTAGTAACCCCTGGTAACACTGTTAATTTATGCACGCCCATAAATCCGTTGCAATTTGCCATAAGTAATTGGGGAGAAAACCCACCAGATACCAGTTACAATATAAATTTTGGAGATGGTACCACCTTCACTTTATCCCAAGGTGATTTAGAAGCATCTACGTTTTACAACAGTAGCAATCCGTCTGCCTCAGCAAATTATCCAATTCCGCACACGTATACAGAGTCCAATTGTCCTAACAATAGCTATACAATTCTATTAGATATTGTTACCTCCTGCGGAACTTCCAATTTAACCGCGGGACCTATTATTATTCTAGAAAAGCCAGAGGTGAGCTTTACGGTTACCGATCCCGCATGCATTAATACCAACATTCAAATTACAAACACCTCTACGTCTGGCTATAATCCTAATTGTGATACGTCTACAAATTGGTATTGGGATATGGGTGATGGAACAAGTTATACTAGTTTCCAGCCAGTTCATTCCTATGCTGCCCCTGGCACCTATACCATTTCTTTGTATGCTGAAAATTATTGTGGCGTCACTGCCCCTGTAACGCAAGACATCTGTATTGAAGTGCCTTTAATTCCTGAATTCACAGCTAATAGTAGCGAAGGTTGCGCACCTTTTTCATCTACATTTAGCAATACCTCCAATATTTTAGATCAATGTGGCAATCCCATTTTTGAGTGGGTGGTTAATTACACACCCAGTTTTTGTGGCACTACTAGTGGGGTTAATTTTATCAATGGAACCGATGTTAATTCTGATAATCCAGAAATAGAATTTACCAATCCTGGAACCTATGAGGTGTTATTACAAGGAACTAATTCCTGCGGAACGTTCGCGAGCGCTGCTATGGAATTCCTTGTTAAGGCGCCTCCTCAAGTGGTATTGAATACCATCGCAGATTTCTGCGATTCTTCAGCTATAGTAACCCCCTCAGCAAGCGTTCAAAGTTGCAGTACAGAGACGGTGGTGTATAGTTGGAGCTTGGATGCTGGCGTATCACCAACCGATTGGGAATTTATAAATGGTACCAATGTTAATTCCGAATTTCCTGAAATAAGCTTTTATACAGCCAATACGTATGTATTAAGTCTCGAAGTATCTAACAGTTGTGGCACCGCTATAGATACCGATCAATTCGTGATCTCACCGGTACCAACAATAACAAATACAGAATTTGATCAAACTTTATGTTCTGGTGCTTTAACAGAGGCTATTATTTTTGAATCTAATAATGATCCTAATACCACCTACCAGTGGAGTGGTTCATCTCCTACGGGTAATATGTCAGGGATTATTTCTTCTGGCACCGCAGGGGTAATACCATCGCATGCACTGACTTTAAATAGTGGCACAACAGGAACGGTAATTTACACCGTCACTCCTTATTTGGTGAGTAATTGTCCGGGCACACCTGTTCAATTCACCATCACCATAGATGCAGGACCCTCTATAACTACACAACCTTCTGGCGGTATATACTGTCTAGGAGGTGTCGCTTCCGTATTAACATTTACCCTGTCTAGTAATGCTACGGGCACGCCAACTTATCAATGGTATTCTAATGATTCAGGGAGTGATGATCCCGCAGATCCAAGTACCACAGCCATAGCGGGTCCAGAAGGCACACAAGCTGACTATGAACCTCCTACCGATACCGTGGGGACGCTTTATTATTTTTGTGTGGTCAATTTAGGGGGTACAGGTAGTTGTAGTGAAATAGCAACTGTTCCTGTAAATGTAACAGTAACACCTAACATTGAGATTAGTGCAGAAACACCATTGCTGCAAACCATTTGTTCTGGGGCAAATGCTACGGAATTAAGCTTTACCAGTAATGGTGGTGGCGCAGGAACCATCATTTATAATTGGTACGCTTCAACAGATGCAGTGATAGATAGTGGAGACAATCCTGTAGGCACCAATAGCCCAGTTTTTGACCCAAGTGTGTTAAGCACACCCGGAACTTATTACTATTTTGTTAGCATAGACCTTAATGAGAGTTTAGGCTGTTCAGACGTTTCTTCTGCAATTTTTACAGTGGAAGTGGTAGAAGATCCCGAAGTTAGCATCACCCCAACAGACCAAGCCATTTGTACAGATGCTTCGGTTGATTTATTAATCGCCCAAGTCTCTGGCGGTATAGATGTAACCAGTGATGGTGTAATTTCTAATGCAGACTATGAGTTTCAATGGTTTTTAAATAGCAATCCTGTTACAGAGGTAGATGATGCAGATAGCGATGCCAGTACCTTTAATCATGACATTACCTTGCCCGCAGGTGTATATGTGTATTATTGTGAAATAAGCCAACCTAACAGTCTTAATTGTAACGCTACAAGCAATAGTGTTACCATTACTGTAAGCCAAGGGGCTTCTATAGACGCACAACCTATTGGCGCGGTATATTGTTTAGGGGATACGTTGGCCGACCTTGAGGTGCTAGTTTCCAACGGGGTAGGCGTTCCAGATTTTCAATGGTATGCTAATGATACCAATGATACCGATACACCAAATCCAGTAGGTACCAATTCCAATATATTAATCTTACCAAATACCACTGCGAGTGTGTACTATTATTATTGCGTTATTTCTTTTGCTGAAGGGGGTTGTAGTGAATTAACCACACAAATTATACCCATTACCATTAATCAAGTGCCAGAAATTAGTGATTATGAGGCTTTAATTTGCAGCAATAACCTGTTTTCTGTTACACCAGATGCCACTAACGGGGATGTTGTACCCTTAAATTCAACGTACACTTGGCCAACACCAATGGTAAACCCTTCTTCAGCCATTACAGGAGCTACTGCCGAAGCAACACCTACAAGCGCTATTTCACAATTTTTAGAAAATACCACCACCAGCCCAGCAACAGTAACCTACACCGTGACGCCTGTTTCGGGAGATTGTATGGGAGAACCCTTTGAGGTGGTAGTAACGGTTAATCCTTCTATTTCGGTAACATCGGTTAGTATAGATAATTCGTGTTTTCAATCAAATAATGCCTCCATTGAAATTTCTATTGTTGGTGGGGTGCCTTTTACAAGTGGTAATCCGTACGCCATTACATGGACGGGACCCAGCGGATTTACCAGTACAGCTGAAGACATTTTTAATCTAGAAGTGGGTACCTATGTTTTAGAAATTGTTGATGATGGTGGTTGTCCTTATTCACAAGAATTTATAATTACAGAACCAGAAGATTTTGTATTTAGTGCCATCAATTTTGATCCGCAGACTATTTCGTGTTTTGGCGCTAATGATGGAGACATAGACGTCACTATTGCAGGCGGTACCTTGCCTTATGTTTACAGTTGGACAAAAGATGGTGTTTCCTTTTCAGCTAATGAAGATCTTACAGATTTAGCAGCAGGAGTCTATGAGGTGTCTATAACCGACTTTCAAAATTGCGGACCAATTACCGAAAGTTTCCTAATTGAAGAACCCCCATTACTTAGCATTTCCTTAGTGTCTCAAACCAATGTGGTTTGTTTTGGTGATAGTTCTGGAGCTCTAGTTATTGATGCCATTGGCGGAAGACCAGATTATACCTTTTCATGGACAGGACCTAACGGATTTGTAAGCGCAAATCAAAATATAGATACCTTAATTGCTGGCACCTATGATTTGCTGCTAACAGATAGTTCAGGCTGTCAAGACACACTTAGTTTTAATATCTCTCAAAATGAGGAAATTGTTTTAGAGGTCACTACCATAGAAATTGCCTGTTATGGAGATAATAACGCTTCCATAACCATCAACAATATTTCTGGGGGTGTGGCTCCTTATACCGTGGCGTGGAGCAATTTTGCAACGGGAATGTCTCAAACAAATTTATCGGCAGGAATGTATACCATCACTATTACAGATGGTTTAGAGTGTTCTAAATCGTTTCCGTTTGATATTGAGGAAGCACCTTTGTTCTTAATTGATCCTGAGCTTACTCAAATTTCTTGCTCTGGAGAAAATGATGCCAGTATTGTTCTTAATTTTCAAGGGGGCGTAAGCCCTGTTTCCGTAGTATGGAATGATGATAGTACAGCAGGAGTAGAGCGTAATAATTTAGGACCAGGAACCTATTCGGTGACCATAACAGATGGCACGCCTTGCGTAATCCAGGATAGCTTTACCATATTTAACATTTTACCCTTACAATTGTCTGCCAACATCACCCATGCCGAAGATTGTGATGAGGTTAACAGCGGGGCAATCAATTTATTAATAGCAGGCGGTACTTTACCTTTTGACGTGGTGTGGTCTAATGGAGCAATGACAGAAGATTTAAGTAATATCCCACCAAATACGTATTATGTTACGGTAACAGATGCCAAAGGTTGCCAGATCGAGGGAAGTTGGGAGGTAGATAGATTTGAACCTTTGGTGTTAGATGTAGACGTGCAGTCTCAAGTAGATTGTGATGCCCATACCGTGGATCAAACCTTTGTAGCTTTGGCTAGTGGAGGTGTGCCACCATTTCAATTTAATTGGTCTAGCGGAAATGTAAGTGGGCTAAACAATGAATTAATGACCACAGATAACAATGGTCTGGTGGTTTTAGACGTAGTTGATAGCAATGGCTGTAGCACCAATTTTACGTTTAATGTAGAAATACCCGTGCTTGGCGATCCAGAGTTTGAAACCTCCTCTTTTGGCTTCTCTAATTACGGAGTATATGCCATTCTAGATCCTATTCAGTTTACAAATACAGCTACGGGAGATTTTGTGAGCGTGTTGTGGGATTTTGGAGATGGTAGCTTTTCGGGAGAAGAAAACCCAATACATACCTATGTGCAAGTAGGAAATTTTATGGTAACCCAAACCGTTACTTATCCTTTTGGTTGCGTTTTTACATATACGGTAATGCTAACGGTTGAAAAAGGGTATAAGCTAATAATGCCGAATGCATTTACACCCAATGAAGATGGACTTAATGATTTTTTTGGTCCTAAATATATAGGCTTAAACAAACTAGAACTTAATATCTATGATACCTGGGGAAGTCTAATTTATTCAGAATCTGGAGATAATATTCGTGGTTGGGATGGGAAGATGAAAGATGAAGCAGCCGAAAATGGCAATTATTATTACACATTTAAAGCGAGCACCTTTTATAATGAGGTCATTGAAACCAATGATTCTTTCATCTTTATTAAATAATAACCACCATGAAATTAAAAAGGATTCTTTATTTAGTATTTCTGGTAGTTATATATTCAGCAAGAGCGCAAGACCCAGTATTTACACAATCTAATTATGTGCAAGAAACTTTAAATCCAGGCTTTTCAGGATTTGAAGATAATGACCGCATTTATGCGGGGATGTTAAGCAGACTGCAATGGCCAAATTTAGATTTAAATCTCACCACCCAATATGCATTTGTGAGCAAGTCTTATGATTATGGTCCACGCAGGGGCTTTGGTTTGGGCGCTAACGCCATCTGGCAACAAGAATCCTTCAATAATTACAATTATTACCAAGTTAACATCAATTATGCACAACGCTTTAATTTAAACAACGGTTGGTTTTTAAGACCGGGTGTAGAAGTGGGGGTGGGCAATAAAACCAATAGCTTTGGAAATCTCACCTTTTCAGATCAAATAGATATTAATAATGGAACCATCAACCCTAATTCCATAGACCCTTTAAGTACCAACTTAAGCAACCATTTTTTTATGGACTTTTCTACTGGCGTTGTTTTTGAAAAAGAAGAATTCAACGGAACCAGCTATTGGTTTGGAGCCTCCATCAAACATTTAAACACCCCCAATATTTCGTTTGTAGAAGGGGAGAACGTACCCTTGAGCATTTTTTATGCCATCCATGGTAATTACCGCTTTCCGTTCTTAAAAGAATATAGCATGATGATGACGGTTAATTACATGCAACAAAGCAACTACAACCGTTTAGATATTGGGTCTATTTACCAAGTTGGCTATCTGCTTTTAGGACTAACCGCAGCTACTAACCCTTCGGGAAATGATGATAATAGCCATTTGCTCACCTCGGTAAATGCGTTTATAGGCTTAGAAGTTTCGGAGCTGCGCTTTGGATTTTCTTATGATATGAACACCTCTAAAATTGGCAACACCAATGGCGTGTATGAAATGTCTGTAACCTACCTCTCCAGATGTCGCCGATGTGATTTAGACCGAAGGAGAAAACGATAAGCTTCAAGGCGATGCTTTTTGTGGATTATAATTCTTATTTTTAAAAATGCCTAACACTCGCTGATCCTGATTAAACAAGAGTTGAAAGGAGTATATGTTGGGATATAACGTGTTGTAGCCAATGCGAAAAACAACCATAGTAAATGATAAAAACAGAATTCGGAACTTTTGATGGTAACAAATGGGAAAGTGTTTCTCAATTATGTTTCAAGAATAATTTCAGAGAAGAATCTTATCAAGAAATAAAGGCAACTCCTGGCGATTTTGGAATTGAAGGCTTCACAAGAACTGGAAAGGTTTTTCAATGTTATTGTCCAAATGAGCATTATTCTACTAATGACCTTTATGAAAATCATAGAGATAAAATAACTAAAGATTTAAAAAAGCTCAAGACATACGAAACTCAATTGAAAAATATCCTAGGAACTACAAAAATCAAAAAATGGTATTTTGTTACTCCTATTTATGCAAAAAATGATATTGTTCAGCATTGCTCACAAAAAAAGGAAGAAGTAAAAAGTTGGAATTTATCAATAATTGATAATAATGATTTTGAAGTAATATTTGAGGATATTAGTTTTTTACACCCATTTTTAAATACTGCTATTGAAAATTCAAAAATCAAAATTGATGTGATTCCTGAAACTCAAATAGAATCTATTGACAAATTAAAATGGAAAGACTCTAAAATATCTTTAATAGAAAATTCGCAAAATAAAAACACTCATAGATTAAGTAGCAGTGGGACAAACTTTGATTCAAATCTAGATAAGTTAGTTGATATAAACGTTCAAAATTATTTGGAAGGAAACAACATATTAATCAAATGGAAAGAAGATTACCCCTTAGATTATGAGAATTTTTTAAATATTACAAGTTTAATTGAATCAGAGATTGAAGAAAGATGCATAACTAGCACTAAAGAACCTAGTGTATTATATGAAGAGTTTAGAATTTTATTAAAAAGTGAATTACAAAATTCATTTAAAAATTTAGCTCCTCAAATGATTTCTAAACTAACAAATTGGGCATTAGCTGACTGGATATTTAGATGTCCAATAAATTTTGAATAAATGGAATTATACGCTGAAAGAATTACTTTTTCCAAGAAACCTATTTCTATTCCTCCAGAATATAGACCTTCATATACTATTGGATTAATTGTATTAATATTAAAAATATGTTGTCAAAGTTCTAAATCTAGCCTTCTAAAACTTCATTTAATAAATTGGGCTTTAAAAAGTGATGAAAATAGAAACTCCCTCAAAAAGTTTGTGCTTAGCAATTATACTGAAAGTTCAAAAACTTGGGGTATTGAACCAAGTCTGAATAGAGCTTTAAACTATTCCGTCCACGAAGGAATTTGTTCAATATCAGATGGGAAATATCAATTAGAGGAAAAGGGAGAGGTTTTTTATCAAAAGATAATCGAAGACTCAGAATACTTAAATGAGGAAATTGATTTCTTAAAATTTCTAGGCAAACGAAAAATTACAGATAATCGAATTGATTCAATATATAAAAAATGGAAAGGCCAAAATGCTTAAAATTAACAACATAAAAATAAATGTAAATACGAATAACGGTCTTTTTGGCACTTTTCATGCTTTTAAAAAGGGACTAAATATTATTCGAGGAAATAATACTAGTGGAAAAAGTAGCTTATTCCAAGCTATCGTATATGCACTTGGTTTTGAAGAATTAATTGGCGGCAGGTTTGAAAAAACAATGCAATCTGTTCTAAAAGACCAAGTAGAATATCCCAAAAGCACATTTCACAGTGTACTTCAATCTTTCGTTTTACTAGAAATAGAAAATTCAAACGGAGATATTATTACATTAAGAAGGTTTGTACAAAGTCCTAATAGAAAATCGCAATTAATAGATGTTTATTTCGGTAGTCTATTCGTTAATCCAACTTTAGAAAGTCGTCCAATGTTTATTCACGACAATGGAGGTGCGTCTGATGAAAATTATGGTTTTCATTTATATCTTGAAGAATTTCTAAATTGGCATCTCCCAAAGGTTTTAACTAACAAAGGAGATTTACGGAAAATATATATTCAACAAGTAGCTTCAAGTTTTATAATTGAGCAAAAATCAGGGTGGTCAGATTTTTTTGCCACAATGCCTATTTATGGTTTAAATAATAAAGAAGCTAGGGTTGTAGAGTTCATACTAGATATGGATGTCTATGGCAATAAAATGAAAAAACAAGAATTAAGCATTTCAAAGAGAATCCTTGAAAATGACTGGTCGAATTTAAATAGAAGCTTTGAAAGGTTTACAGAAAAAGGAGGCGGTAAACTAGTTGGTTTATCTGATTTTCCAATGATTATTAATAACATCAATGAAATTGATATTCTACTTTCAAAAGATACAAATGACTATTCCATTTCAAATTATTTAGATATTATTATTGAAGAATTTGACACTTTAAATCTAAATGAAACAGTTACAGTCAAAGATAAAATAAATGGAGACGAAAATTTAATTGTAAAAAATGAAGAACAATTAAATCAACTAAGTTTTGACATAGAAATGCTATCAAGTGAATTAACATTTGACAAGCAAAAATTAAGTAATTTTAATTATCAATTAGAAAACTTAACTGAAGATTTAAGAAAGAACAAGGGAGCGCTTAAAGTTCAAAAAATGGGAGCTGAAATCGACTTAAAAGTTTCTCAAAATAATTGTCCAACTTGTAGTCAAGAAATAAATGATTCTTTACTTCCATTATCTGTGAAACAAGTTCCAATGCGTTTAGAAGATAATATAAGCTTCTTATCTGCTCAAATTAAAATGCTAGAAGTAAATATTGAAAGTTTAGAATCTAAAATTGTTAATAAGGAAAGCAATTTAAATAAATTAAGAATCTCACAGAACAATCTTAGAAGTCAAATAAGGGAATTAAAAAAAGAACTAACTTCTGACGATAGACTTCCTTCAATAGTGGACATAGAATACCGATTAAATTTAAAGAAAAGAATGGAGTTTTATTCGAGATATTTAGAGGATTTTGCAGAACTAAAAGACGAATTATCGTCTCTTTCTAATAAATGGAAACGAATATTAGAAGAGCAAGAAAAACTTAAAAAAGACACCTTTTCTCCTAATGATATTTCAAAATTAAAATCATTATCCGACAATTTCAAATCACTTTTAACTGTATTTAATTATAGTAGTAAAACCATTAACGATATTGCAATCTCTGATGAGAACTACTTGCCCTTAGCAAAAAAGCCAAATGATGAACTTTATTATAATATTAGATTTGATTCTTCTGCTAGCGATTTTGTTAGAAGTATCTGGGCTTATACCTGTAGTTTATATAAAACTTCAGTTGCTAAAAACGGTAATCATCCAAATTTATTGATGTTTGACGAACCCAAACAACAAGATATGTCAATTAATGATTTTACAAAATTTTTAAAAGAATTAGCATCATATAAAAATGCTCAGACTTTACTATTTGCTTCATTTGAAAACTCAGACGAAACATTTGAAAAAGCAACATCTGATATTGAGTTTCACTTGAATTACATTGATGAAAAATTAATAAAGCCTGTTGAGTAAAAGCACCGGCTACAACAATGTATAAAAATAATAGCGGTTTAATCGATAAAACTAAATTAAGTAAATATAAAAAAGGTCAGTACAAAACCGAAAAGTTAGCGTTTAAAAATCCGCTACTATTCTTATACTAGACCCTCGGCAATAACAAGAACAGCATCCAAAATTTAAAAATAGTATATATGAAATTTTATTTTTTACTCAGCCTAGTATGTATTTCTACAATCTGCAAAGCACAGCAGAATGTAAAAATTTACTATGAACAAATTGAGGATGGCTATAATATTTATGCAGATAACCAAGAATTCTGTCCGGTGAGTATTAAAATCGATTTTGATATTACAAATCTAGAGATCAGTGGCGGCAATAATAATATGTATGTGATTGAGCCTCTTAAAAAAAGGGAGTTATTAACAAAACTAACCGTTTCAAAAAAAGGAAAGGCTTACAAGTTCAATTATAAATATTGGACAAATTATGGCAATCACAGTAATGATAAGTTTGATAGTGATTTTGTTTACAACCTTCCATTTTCTAATTCCAATTCATTTAAAGTTCATCAAGGTTATAATGGTAATTTTTCACATCAAAATGAAAATGCAATTGACTTTACAATGCCCATCGGAACCGAAATAACAGCAATAAGAGAAGGTGTGGTAATTAAAGTGGTTGAAAATAATAGTAAGAACTGTGAAAAAGAAGAATGCAAAAAATATAATAATTTAATTATCATTTATCATCCTGATGGAACTTTTGCCGAATACACTCATATAAAACGAAATGGTTCAATTGTGAATATTGGAGATAAAGTAGATCAAGGTGAAATTATTGGATATAGCGGAAATGTGGGTTGGAGTACGGGACCTCATTTACATTTAGTTGTTTTTCTTCAAAAACTAAATAAAAGAGAAACTTTAGAAACAAAATTTAAAACCGGTAATGGTGATATAATAGAATACTTGGCAGAGAAAAAAGAATATAGTCGTAACTATTAAAACTATTGCCAACACCTTATATAAGAATTTGCTGTTTTTAGCTAAATCAAGAGCTCGTTGTACTTTATTTGAGAATGATTACACTGAATAAAATGTAGATAAATTAACAATTAATCAATTTGCTAGATTAGGTTCTTAAAATACGTAAGACAACATACAAACACGGTGGCTTTAATTTCAATAAGGTGCTTAAAGTAAACCTTAAAGTTTACTTTTTTTGTTTTATGTAAACATATATATTTACTTTTTTATATATTTGTAATCATATAAGTTTACAATAATTGATTTTTGTAAACTTAAATATTTACATAAAATGAGAAATACACGGAAACTCTTAGTGGAGCAGTTGGACCAAAAACTACAACCATTCTATGATTCTAGCAAAGTTCTGGTCCCAGAACGTGGATGGATAAATACAATTCGCACCACACTGAACATGACTATGGCCCAACTAGGTACCAAATTAAATATAACAAGACAAGGTGTAAAAAAAATTGAAGAAAGCGAAGCTAATGGACGGATAACACTCAATTCCTTAACAGACGTAGCCAAGGCATTGGACTTGAAATTAGTATATGCTCTGGTGCCAAAAAATGGGACCATTAACGATTTAATACAAATTAAAGCAGAAAAGCTGGCCCAAAAGATAGTGTTGCGTACCAATCAAAACATGAAATTGGAGAACCAAGGAATTGGAGATGAAAAGATAGCCAATACCATAAAGGAACTCGCTGCCGAAATAAAACGAGAGATGAGAAAGTCGTTATGGGATTAGAGTTCGATTATAAAGATGGACAAACACCATTAGACGAAGAAGAAATGCACGGTCTTAAAATAAAGTCAATTACTACTCAAGGAGAATTGGATGAGTTTGAGCAATTAAACATTGAGAAGGCAGTTGAATGGACCATTCATACAAAATTAAACCCTGAAAATATTCTGACCGAAAAGTTTATTAAAGCCTTGCACAAAAGAATGTATGCTGATGTATGGAAATGGGCAGGTGAATTTAGAAAAACTGAAAAAAACATCGGGGTTCCGTGGACACAAATTGGAATTGAATTAAAGAATTTAATTGACGACACAAAGTATTGGATCGAAAATAAAACCTATGCACCAGCAGAAATTGCTATTAGATTTAAACATAGAATAGTATCTATACATTGTTTCCCAAATGGAAATGGAAGGCATTCAAGAATGATGGCGGATATAATTATAGAATCAATCTTTGGAGAGGAACTATTCTCGTGGCATCAATCAAATAGGATTAAACCTAATGAAACAAGAAAAGAGTATATTGATGCCTTAAAAAAAGCTAACAACGGAAACGTTGATCAATTAATTAAATTTGCAAAAAACTAAAGCCAACAATGGCTATATGTAATTGCATGTTCTCGCGAATTTCTGAAGTTTATGAGGATTTTCAATTTGGCGTATACATTTAAAGTTAAGGGCTTAACCACGAAACTACTCATAACCAAAACCCACTGGCAGTCATTAAAACAACCCTTTTGACCCTATTACAAATAACAACCTCTTTAACGTTCCGTAAGTTTCCCCAATAAACTAGTTTATGAATTTACCAACATACAACAAGCAATTAAAATTTATCAAATCAGATTGGTCAGGTAATAAGTTAAGCAACAAAGGCAGGTACACCAACCTATACGGAGATGACATTAAGAGCTTCAAAGAGGTATGGCGTTGGATGACTGGCAAAAGACCTCTTACCAAACTAAAAAAAGGACAAACATCACCTCTAAGTTGGAAACCTATTGAAAACTTGGCAGATAAAAGCAGTAACGCCATCATACCTCTTGGTCACGCCAGTTTTATTATAGACTTAAACAACATTCGCTTAGTTATTGACCCCGTGATAGCTACTAATCGTTTGTTAAAACGCTATACTAAAGTTCCTTTTCATATTTCAGAATTGAACAATGTAGATTACCTGCTGCTGTCTCACAACCATCGTGATCATCTGGATAAAAAAAGTGTGATCCAAATTTGTAAACAAAATCCAAACGCCATAATTCTCACCGGACTCCAAATAGGAAAAATCTTAAAAAGATGGGCAATACAAAACGAAATTCAAGAAGCAGGTTGGTACCAACAATTCAAAACGTCTGTACCTATTTCTATAGATTATCTGCCCAGTCAGCATTGGTCAAGAAGATGGTTAACAGATACCAATAGTAATCTGTGGGGGTCTTTTATGATAAAAGATAATGTGTCTTCCAAGACCATTTATTTTGCAAGTGATAGTGGCTATAATGCTCATTTTAAAAACATAGGCAAAGAGTACAAAATAGATCTAGCAATGATTGGCATTGGTGCCTATGAACCTCAATGGTTTATGAATCCTGCACATACAAGTCCTAGTGACGCGATTAAAGCCTTTACAGACTTAAAAGCAAAGCATTGGATGCCCATACATTACGGAACGTTTGATCTTAGTGATGAACCCATCTATTATCCCGAAAAAATAGTGAGAGAACAACATCCCGAAGCACTTAAATACATACGTTGGATGACTATTGGAGAAAGATTGACTTCAATCTAGTACATCAGATGGATTTTCGAAACCGAATTCAAAATATCCAAACATTTGACATCAATAATCGTGGTTTTCTACTGGCTTTATGAGCTATGCTATCAGTCTTTTTCTCTTTACCTTTTTTCCATCCTTCTAGGCGTTATGTGATTTAGAGAGGGCTATACTTTTTTAGATTCAGGAATAAATGAGCCCACTTTTCCACTTAAATTGATTTAATTGTATATTTAGATTTTATAAGTCGTTAATTATTGAAACGATGTATCAAAATTTTCCCTTAGAGCGTTACTTTCTGTTTTGTCTTTTAATGATAAGCCAGCCTGTGTTTTGTCAATTGAACGATTTTAATTTTTCAGTAACGACAACAGACGAAACATGCTCTGGAAATGGGTCTATTTCCATGATGGTTTCTGGTACTACCCCCGATGCCACACTCACTTACACACTTTACCTTTATCCTGATACGGGTACACCCATTGCCCAAACTTCCGCAAATACTTTCAGCAATTTAAATAGCGGTGCATATGTTGTGGTTGCCAAACAAGTATTAGGGAATTTACAAAACACCCAAAGTACAGATGCGACCGTTAATGATGCCACCACCGCTCTCGATTTTGAAATTGACCAGACCTTCATGGGCGATTGTGACTCCGCCAGCTTAACAGTTACGATGCTGGGTGGAAACGCCATAACTTATGAAATCATATCGGGGCCTGTACTGGTATCTCCCCAATCAATCAACACATTTGATGCTTTGCCCGAGGGTACTTATGTGATACGGGTTTATGACAGTTGCGCCAATGCCCTTACCAAGACCTTTACGTTGTTGCTTGACAATAGTACCTTCATCATTAATCCTGTTGAGCTACCAGCGGTTCTTGATAATTGTGAAGAAACCACCATTACCCACCCCATTATAGCAGAGAATGAAGGTGTGCTGGCTTATCCTATTTCAATTAGTTATACCATTTATCCGCCAGATGGCTCCAGCCCAGTGAGCTTTTCAACCACTTATGACGATGGTCCCGAGACGCAGCTAGACGCTTCGGAAACCATTGGGATTTATGGCGACCAGTTTTTTGACATTGAAATTGTGGCGGAAGATTTATGTGGTAACAGCGTTTCGCTTGCCGAAGAAATTGACCCTAACCCTAAAGTTGTGATTTTGCCTACTGCAGGATATTGTGGAAGTAATCTCAACATACAAGTCAAGCATTTTTTGCCCCCCTACACATTGCAATTCACCGAAACCCCAAGTGATTTTGAACCTGCAGCGTTTAACGAGGATTATGATGGTACCTACACCACAAATTTTGTCTTTTTTGGACAAGAAGACGCGAGTGTGCCCTATGGTATTTATAGCGTTATTGTAATTGATGCTTGCGGAAGAATTGGAACTGACACCTATGAGTTGATAGAGGAACCGATAGAGCCCTATGTGACGCCTTCAAATTCAGGATGTAATCCACTGCTAGGTTTGGTAACCGTTAGCATTCCCGACAGAACGATTGCATCAGGCGTGTTTACCGAAGTCCCGGAAGGCTATGAGGACCCTGTTCCCGCTGATGTTTCAAATTTTATCACCACTGGTGGAATTTTAATAGCCGATCTTCCGCAGGGCGATTATGTTTTAGAACTGATTGATAATTGTGGTACTGCATATGTGGTAGAATTTACCATTCCCAGTGCTACCGAACTACCGCTCAATATTATCACTACCTCCAACTGTGCCACTCAAACCGGCACTTTAAGAATTGCTAGCCCTTATGGAGATTTGGAAACTATAGTGATCACAGAGGCGCCAGCTACGTTCACAGAGACCTTGCCTTATGACTATAGCGCACAAATTTCGGCGATTGGGATTTTTTATGTTGGTGATTTGCCTGAAGGCAATTATACAGTGGCCTTTAGCGATACCTGTGGTAACGAATTCGTTATCAATCCTTTAATTAGTGCTTATGAGAGCGATTCTTCGGTATATAATTTACAAAGAAACTGTGGGTCTTTTGATGTGGGGATATTTGATTTTAATACTTCTGTTTGGGACCGCAGCTATTGGTTTCAGAAATACTTCCCCGAAAGTGATACCTGGGGGCATCCCTATACTAGCGCAATTTATGCGGAAGGCGAGATGCCCAATACAACAAATTCCGTAGAAATTGAAAATGAAGACACCCTTTATAATATTTTCCTTACCGGAAGATTCAGATTGCTTAAAGCCTTTCAGCCCTACAATAATCCAAATCCTGGGCAGCACTGTTATGATGTTTTTGCGGAATTTGAAGTGTCTTCAGATTTGGTGATCAAAGGAGTCTATAATCTTAACTGTGAAGGCGGTACGGGACCCTCGGATGTTTTAGTGGATGTATTAGGAGTGGAGCCTTATAACTTTTCTATTGTTTCACCGGTCATGATAGACAATGGCAGCAGTAATATCTTTAGCAATTTGAGCCCGGGAAACTATGAGATTAAAGTGGAAGACGTTTGCGGAAGCATAGAAACCATCATTGTAAATCTTCAGGATTTACTCCCTGTGGTAAGTATTGCTACTCCTTCAGATTTAGTGATGTGCAGTGAAGATGGCAGCAACCAAGTAGTCTTTGATTTATCGCAACAAAATTCTGAAATATTGGGAATCCAGAATCCAGAAAACTTAACCCTAACCTATCATTTAAATCAAAGCGATGCCGATACAGGAGATAATCCACTCCCTGAAACTTACACAAACACCAGCAGCCCTCAAGAGATCTACGTTAGGGTAATTCATAATAACTTAAATATTTGTTATGAGACCACCTCGTTTCAATTGATTGTTGGCGCTTTCCCTCAACTTGGACCTGATGAAACCATTCGTATTTGTGATGGTAGTGCTATAACGCTTTCTGCCAACCCAGGTTATGCTAGTTATTTATGGTCTAATGGGGCGACCACCCCATCCATTTCGATTAGTGAATCTGGAAATTATACGGTAACTGTTTCAGAAAATTACAGTGATTTTTATTGTGATGCCACTAAAACCTTTACCGCTTACGTATCTGGAATAGCGACCATAGATACTGTTACGTTGGTAGATTTTACTCCAAACAACAATTCTATAGCTGTTGAGGTTTCAGGAACGGGAGATTACGAGTATTCAGTGGATGGCATGACCTATCAACCCCAAAGCTATTTTACCAATCTGCACACTGGAGAATACACCATTTACGTAAGAGATAAAAATGGTTGTGGCGTGGTTACTGAAGACGTTTATCTTTTGAATTATATAAAATTCTTTACGCCCAATGGTGATGGAACACATGAGTATTGGCAAATTTCAGGGTCGCAGTATGAACCCAATTTGGAAGTGTATATATTTGACAGGTTTGGCAAAATACTAACATTTTTTAGAGGGGATGACGTTGGTTGGGATGGCACATACAACGGTCAAAATATGCCTACCAATGATTATTGGTTCGTGGTCATGCGTGATAATGGAAAAATTTATAGAGGACATTTTACCTTAAAAAGGTAAAACTATTTTTAAAACCCTGCGACTGTTATAAACCTATATAGCTGATAATTAATGGGTTTTAGGGTTGGGTTCTTTTATGCTTGGCTCTTTAATTATGCATTGTTTCTTCCTTGGCTCAAGATTTGAACAACTAAATACGAACAGCACGGGATTCTGTTTTAAATTTTTCACAAAAAAAAGCCCGATTTCAATTTTCATGAAATCGGGCTTTTGATAATTATAATGACATTAGTAATCCATTCCGTGGGGATTGATAACGAATTTTTTAGCGACACCGCTATCGAAATCTGCATATCCTTGAGGCCCTTCATCTAAACTGATTACTTGAACGTTTACAGCATCTGCAATTTTTAATTTATTGTGCATAATGGCCTGCATTAAATTACGATTGTATGCCATAACGGGGGCTTGCCCAGTATGGAAATGATGTGATTTTGCCCAACCTAATCCAAAACGCACACTTAAGCTTCCGTCTTTGGCAGCTTCGGTTTTTGCACCTGGATCGCCAGTTACGTACAATCCTGGGATTCCAATACCGCCACCAGCTCTTGTTACGGTCATCGCATCGTTTAATACGGTAGCCGGTTGTTCTTCTGCATCGGCACCATGACCTTTTGCTTCAAAACCAACACAATCTACGGTACAATCTACTTCAGGAATTCCTAAAATTTGTTCAATTTGTTCTGCCAAAGTTGCGTCTTTGCGCAAATCAACGGTTTCACAACCAAAACTTCTGGCTTGTTCCAAACGTTCCGGAATCATATCGCCAACAATTACAACCGCTGCACCCAATAAGTGGCACGAAGCAGCACATGCCAATCCTACAGGACCCGCACCTGCTACGTAAACCGTTGCTCCAGGCTTAACTCCAGCGGTAATAGCACCGTGATATCCCGTTGGAAGAATGTCTGACAGTAAGGTGAGATCACGAATCTTTTCCATGGCAGCATCCTTGTTGGGCAATTTCAAAAGGTTGAAATCTGCATAAGGCACCATCACGTATTCCGATTGTCCACCGAGCCATCCGCCCATATCTACATAACCATAAGCAGCACCTGGTCGCTCGTCATTTACGTTTTCACAAATCCCGGTTTGTTGCTCTTTACAATTTCTACAGCGACCGCAAGCGATGTTAAAAGGCACCGAAACGAGATCCCCGATATCCATAAATTCAACATCACTTCCTTTTTCAATGACGACTCCAGTAATTTCATGACCTAATATAAGCCCTGAAGGCGCAGTGGTTCTACCACGAACCATGTGCTGGTCACTACCACATATATTGGTGGCCACCACTTTTAGAATAACGCCATGATTACATTTTCTATCTCCCAAGGCCAATTTGGGGTAACTAATATCTTGCACTTCTACCACACCAGGCTTGATGTATACAATTCCTCTATTTGTTGCCATTTTATTAAATTTTTTAAAGTTTAAAATTGGGGTTACATTTATTAAATGAACCCCATATGAGTGTTGGTATTATAAGCTTACAGCGCCAGCATCGGCAACAGTATGGTCATTTTCAACTGAGCTTCCACTTACACCAATTGCACCAATGATCTCACCTGAGGCATTTTTAATTGGCACCCCGCCTGGAAAAGTGATAAGCCCACTGTTAGAATGTTCGATATTAAATAAAGAACCGCCTGGTTGAGAAATTTCACCAATAGACCCAGTGTTCATGTCAAAAAAACGGGCGGTTTTTGCTTTTTTAATGGCAATGTCCAAGGAGCCTAGCCAAGCACCGTCCATACGTGCAAATGCAACTAGGTTGGCGCCTGCATCTACAACCGCAATATTCATTTTTGTATCAATTTCTACAGCTTTATCTTTAGCGGTATGGATCATTTTTTCTGCTTGTGCTAATGTAATATTCATGATATTTTGTTTTTGAATTAAATTATTTCATATAAATGTACAGCGAGACCCCTCGAATACACTTATTAAAACGGGTCAACAACTTATGAAAAAAGGTCAAAATTCAGAATAGAGAACTATGAAGTGGTTTCTCTAGGATTAAATCCGAATTTCTTTTTGAAGGCAGCACTAAAATTCGATAAGCTATTATAGCCAAAATCGAAGTAGATGGCAGAAGATTTTAAATCCCCTTGTTCTAGAATGTCTTTCGCTTTTTGAAGTCTTTTGTTTTTTAGCCATTTTCCAGGAGACGCTTTATATTCGTCAATAAAATGGCGTTTAAACGTAGATAAGCTCATATTGCATAGAAATGCGATTTCCTCTAACTTTAAGTTGGAGTGGATGTGACTTTCAATAATCTTTTTAAAAGGCGATGTTTCTTCACCTATTAAGGAGTGCAGGTAAACTTCGAAAGTGTTACCATATTTATTAATAAGGTAAAGCATGAGCTCTTCAAATTTAACTGAAAGTAAGTCTTCAGTTAGCATGGAAGGTACTTTGCCCATATTTGATAAGGAGTTTAAGTAAGAGGTGATATAGTCATCATTTCTAATAAGGAAATAAGGGATTTCATCTTTTGTTATTTGGGTATTTTTAGTGTGTTTGTCTAAAAATTGCTTCAGTATTTTTTGAGAAAAAAAGAAGAGTTTACAATAATAAATAGTCTCCGTGTCTAATAATTCTGTCCAGAGCCAATTTCCCTTTTTAAGAAGTAAGGATTGATCTTTGTTTACCACAACAGAGGTGCCTGCAAAATGGACCTGCTTTTTGCCCACTTGCAAAAAACTGAACATATTCATCCCTAAATTCACCTTGCTTTTAACAACGTCTTCGGTCATCTTAAAATCATAAACGAACAAATCAGGATGTTCTTTTTTATCCTTAATATAGATTTCGGGTATGTTTTCTATTGACATTTTAGGTGGTATAAGCTTATACTAAGCAGTGCGCAGAACAATAATCGAAGTTAATTCAAATTAAGTAAAAAACATAAACAATAGGATGTTTTTAATAAAAAAGCAGAAAAAGCAAGCTATAAAAAAACCGTAAAACATTGTTTATAAATGTTTTACGGTTTATAAAGTACTCAAGGCGGGAATCGAACCCGCACGACCGAAGTCACTGGATTTTGAATCCAGCGCGTCTACCAATTCCGCCACTTGAGCATTACTTGGTTTGTAATGGACTGCAAAATTATAAAAATTATTATTACAAACAATTAAAAATAACATGTTTTATGCTTTTGGAGTTGGAATAAATTCATAAATTTGCAGCTCGTTTAGAGAAAACGTATTAAATCGCTATCTAACAAATCATTACAAATGCCCACTGGAGCTACCGAAGCAAAGATTTTTGCTTGCACGCAAAGTAAGGAACTCGCCGAAAAAATTGCGACCAGATTTGGGGCGCCCCTGGGAAACGTAATTACCTCTACGTATAGCGATGGCGAATTTCAACCGTCTTACGAAGAATCGATACGAGGCACCCGTGTGTTCATCATAGGTTCAACGCATCCAGGTCCTAAAAACCTTATGGAAATGTTGCTTATGATTGATGCTGCAAAACGCGCATCGGCAAGACACATTACCGCAGTATTGCCTTATTTTGGTTGGGCAAGACAAGATCGTAAAGATAAACCTAGAGTGCCAATCGCTGCAAAATTGGTGGCGAAGATGTTAGAGGCAGCAGGAGCAACCCGAATTATTACCATGGATTTGCACGCAGATCAAATTCAGGGATTTTTTGAGAAACCAGTAGATCATTTATTCGCGTCGACCATCTTTTTGCCTTATCTCAAAAACCTAAACTTGGATAATCTAACGATTGCCTCACCTGATATGGGCGGGTCTAAAAGGGCTTACGCCTATTCTAAGGCCTTGGAAAGTGATGTGGTTATTTGTTTTAAGCAACGAGCCAAAGCCAATGTGATTTCTCATATGGAACTTATTGGCGATGTTACAGGTAAAAATGTTGTACTTGTTGATGATATGGTAGATACAGCAGGAACCTTAACCAAAGCTGCCGATTTGATGATGGAGAAAGGAGCCTTGAGTGTAAGGGCAATTTGTACGCACCCTATTTTATCTGGGGATGCTTATGAGAAATTGGAAAATTCTAAGTTGGAGGAATTGATCGTTACAGATTCCATTCCCTTAAAACAACATAGTGATAAAATAAAAGTATTGAGTTGTGCCGATTTATTTGCAGGTGTTATGCAAAATGTACACTTTAATAAATCAATTAGCTCTAAGTTTTTAATGTAAGCTGTAGGTTTTCATTAAGCTAGCTTCAAAACAGAGAATATTAATAAATAACTATAAATCTTTAAAATGAAATCAATTACAATCAATGGATCGAAAAGAGAAGGCGTAGGCAAAAAGGCAACTAGAGCCCTACGTAATGCTGATCAGGTTCCTTGCGTACTATACGGAGGAGAAGGTAAAAGCACCATGCATTTCTCGGCAACAGAATTAGCATTCTCCAAACTTGTATATACGCCAAGCGCGCATACAGTGGAGATTGTTATTGAAGGCGGAGAGACTTACAATGCTGTTTTGCAAGACATCCAATTTCACCCAGTAACCGATAGAATTCTACATGTGGATTTCTATCAATTATTCGAAGACAAGGAAATTTCTATGGAAATTCCTGTTCATATCATTGGTACTTCCAAAGGAGTGCTCAATGGTGGTATTTTGCGTAGAAACAGACGTAAGTTAAGAGTTAGAGCGCTGCCTAAAAACCTTCCTGATTTCTTGGAAGCAGACATTACACCACTTAAAATTGGTGACAAATTGTTTGTTACTGAATTGGAAGGCGAAGGTTACGAACTTTTGCATACCGATAATACAGTAATTGCTCAAATCAAAACTGCAAGAACGGTTGTTATTCTTGATGATGATGAAGATGAGGAAGAACTTGAAGAAGGAGCAGAAGGAACAGTTGAAGGTGCAGAAGGAGCAGACGCTCCTGCAGCAGATGCCGACAGTAAAGAGTAAATTACTCCAAACTTTAATACAGAAAAGCATTCTAGTCCCGTTTTGAACGGGATTTTAGAATGCTTTTTTATTTTTGCAGTACATCCTAATGAATATGTTGAATCTATTTCGAAAACTTTTCAGCAAAAACACTAATTCTTTAGAACCTAAGGAACAGAACCCCATGAAAAAATTTCTCATCGTTGGCCTTGGTAACATTGGCGCCGAATATGCCAATACCCGCCATAATATTGGTTTCAAGATTTTGGATGCTTTAGCGCAAACTGAAGCACTTACCTTCGAAACTAAAAAATTGGGAGACGTAACCACCTACAAGTTTAAAGGCAGAAGCTTTATTTTATTAAAGCCCAGTACCTATATGAACTTAAGCGGTAAGGCGATCCTGTATTGGATGACCAAGGAAAAAATCCCGATGGAAAACCTGCTCATCATTACCGATGATCTTAATCTTCCGTTTGGCACATTCCGCCTTAAAACAAAAGGAAGCGATGGAGGGCATAATGGTTTAAAGGATACCCAAGATAAGTTGCAGACAAGTAATTACAACCGGTTCCGATTTGGGATCAGTGATGAGTTTAACAAGGGCAACCAAGTCAATTACGTATTGGGTGAATGGACTCCAGAAGAAAACGAAGCCTTAAAGCAACGCCTTCCTAAGGCCATTGAGCTTATAAAATCGTTTGGCACTGCGGGCGTAAACAATACCATGAATACCTTTAACGGGAAATAAAAAAGAGAGCCCTATTTTGGTCTCTCTTTTTATAATTACTGGGCAAGGAGTTTTTTTATTCCACAATTATTTTCTTCGTGGTTTTTCTGCTTCCGTCACTTATGGTCACCAAATACATGCCAGCCTGCACTTGGTTTAATTTGATCACTTGATTGAAGCTGGAACTATTTCCGTAGCTTTCTTTAAAGACTTGACGACCTCTAATGTCATAAACGCCAATTTGTACAGCCTCATTGGAGCTTGAATTGAGCTTGACCGTGAATTCACCCTTATTAGGATTTGGAAATAAACTAAAGTTCTCAAAGGTTATTTGTGTTGTTGATAATGTAGTTTCAACACAAACTTCTAATGAAAATTCCAAAAGACTTCCACCATCTTGGTTGGCGGTATCCGTAACGGTTAAAATCCAATCTCCTAGAGCGCCTTCTCCATTAAATGTGGATAGGTCTCCTTCAGGAATAAATGTTCCAGTAAAAGGAGCTGTTCCCGATGTGATTGAACTACTGGCGTCTTGGTCAAAAACGGTATTGGTGTAATCATCGGCACCAGCTGCGCCATTATTCGTTGTTAGAGCGACCACGGTGCCTGTTGGACTGGTTAAGGTAATAACCAAATCATTTACCCAAGTGTGCGTAATATTAATGGTCACATTAACATCTGACACGGTAGCATCGGTGAGGTTTATATTCGAAATTGACGTTATTGTTGGAGTGCCAACTGCTGAAATTTCGAGGGGAGTATCTGTTGCGGTGTAAGTTTCGCACACAATTGCAGTAGTCGTGAAACTGTAAATGCTCGACGGACTTGCAACTGCACAGGCATTTGAGCCAGTTACCCTCCAAAAATATTCGGTTTCGGATTCTAGATTTTGAGGGCTGTAAATCCCCAATGTTGTATTTGCCGATTCAATAATGGTATTAAAGTCAGCATCAGTTGCAATTTCAACTAAATAATTCGCTACATCTGTATCTACTTCCCACTCCAATGTTCCTAGATTTGAAAAGTTAGGGGCATTATTAGAAGGGGAAACAAGAACTATTGGCGATAGGTCGCCATTGGCAACCGTATAAAGGAGATCCAAACTATTGGTCTCTGTAGCTGAAGTGCCTACTGCCGAAATTGTATAAGTTCCCGAAGTCACCGCAGCGGAGTTTGATATGGTTAAAGTAACGTCTGTGCTGTTTGCTGTAGCTGTAGTGGGGTTAAAAACAGCAGTTGCATTTGCAGGCAAATCACTTACGGAAAAAGTTGTTGTTTCATTAAAGCCTTCAAAGGCATTATAGGTTAAATTGTAAACTACGTCATCTGGCTGGCATGATAGAGCTTCTGTGTTTGTGGTGTTAAGAGCAAAGCCGTTCGATTCTTCAATAGAAAAATTAACACTATTCACATTGTAAAAAATGTTCCCAGCTCCTTCAACAATAATACGGGCATTAGTGGTTATGGTACCGAAGGGCACATTAATAGCTTGAGACCCATCATTAGCCACATTAGAAGCAAGTGCTGTTGGAAAAGTTACACCGCCATCTGTTGAGAGCAAAATATTTACGTTTGTAGCGCTTACTGGAGCAACATCTGTATTGGCAACATTCCAAGTGATGGTTTGGGTTGAGCCCTCCTGCCAAACTTCGGCAGTAGATTGTGAGGTTACCATAAAAGGCCCCGCAGAGGCATCTGTTGTTGCAGTCAAATTATCACTGTCTGTTTGGCCTCCTCTACTATCATTATCTCTAACAGTAAGTTCAAAGTTCAGCACTCTGGATACCGCAGCTAGTTTTTCCCAAGTTGTGGAGACGCCACCATTGGCAACCACATCAGAGAGTCTTGGGATATACCTAACAGGATTGGTTGTGCCTTTAAAAGATCGTACCATTGGACCTTCTACAGTTGTGGTGGTTGGCACACCAGCACTTCCTAAATCATATTGCTCCCAAGTATAGGTATGAGTAGCAATACCATCAGCATCGGTAGAAGACCCTGTTAATTTGTAAGGGGTGCTTATAGGGATAATGTAAGAGGCTCCTGCTTCTGCCACTGGTGCAAAATTTCCAGTTGCAACTAATTCAGGACAATTGCTTGCAGGCCCAAACTGAATGTTATTTGAAATTTGCACAATACTGCGTCTATGAAAATAATCTTCACTACTATTTTGTACATTTTGTCCTGGGCAAATACCTGCATAAGCCATTATGGTAGATCCACTTCCAGGCTCATAAGCACTTGTTGCAGATCTGTTACCGCCTGAACAACTTCCAGAACTACCATTAAACGTATGGCTGCCTCCAAATTGGTGCCCCATCTCATGGGCAACATAATCCACATCAAACGGATCGCCAATAGGGCTGCTAATGCCAGTAATACCACTAGCTTTACTCGTGGTACACACCACGCCCAAACCAGCCAAACCTCCAGCACCTGTTGTGAAAACATGACCTATATCATAGTTTGCAGACCCAATAATGCTGTTGATTGTACTATCTGCGGTGTTTATGACGCCAGTATTATTGCCGAATATTGGATTCGCATCTGTGGAAACCAACAAATCATTGTTACCGATCAATTGAAGCCTTACGGAAAAATCACGATCATAAATTCCTGACACCCTTGTAATGGACACTACCATTGCTGCTAATCCGTCGGCTACCGTACCACCGTGAAAGTTGGTGTAATTTGGGCTACAGCCTAAAGCCAAGGCATAGGTTCGTCTCATGCCATCATTAACATTGGCAGTAATATTTTCGTCAACATAAGTCTTCATGCCTTGTGTGTCTGCATCATCGAACTCGCAGATCATCCCCACAGTATTTCGAGGTAAGTTTGACCTTGAATAAACAATGTAACCATTTCCTGCAGTATAAGGATCTATATATTCTGTGCCTACCTCAGTAGACAAGGTCATAGCGTGAAATCCTTTTGAGGTAATACTAAAGTATATCGCTACTGAAGGATTGGCCAAGCTTTTGCCAATATAGGAGTTCATGTTAGGGTATTTTGCCTGTAATTCAGGGTGCATTACCGCATTTTTCATAATAGAGAAACGCTCTAAGCTGCCTTGTGAATTTGGCATCATCACGATTAAATTCGATGTTTGATTAAGGTCTCTGTCTGGAGCTTCCAATAAAGCGTCCTTTAAAAGGGCCATATTAAGCTGGTAATAATTTGCTGATGTTGGTTCAGAGGTGCGTGCTAATTTGGTCTGTTGGGAAAGTAAACTTTCATTGGAGGCCTTCGTCCAAATTGAATTGGATTGTTGACCGAAAGAATAAAAACCGATTAGAAAAATCACACAGCAGAAAAGAAGTGGATTAAAGTATTTTTTTGCCATGGTGCAAGAGGGTTTTTTGAATTAAAAATTTTAGAATTGAAATTTACGCACTTTTTTTTATTATAGAAAGGTTATCGTTTTATTTGTGATAGAAGACACGATTTTTATGTTAATCAATTTTAGGGTCGAGATGTTAGGATGGGTACAATGGTAACACCAAAAATGGAAAGCATCAGAGTTTAATTATAGAACTCCTTTTTATTTATAGCGCTTATAATTACATTTACCAAAAAATAGATATTGAATTTAAGCCACTCCAAAACAGATGAAATTAAAGCCTCGGTAATTACCATTGGCACTTTTGATGGCGTGCATATTGGTCATCAAAAAATCATTAAGCGATTAGTGTCAGTTTCAAAACAAAAAGGGCTAAAATCTGTGGTGCTCACTTTTTTTCCGCACCCTAGAATGGTGTTACAGCCAGACTTTGATATGAAATTGCTACATACTATTGCAGAGCGTAAAAAAGTACTTTCAAAATTTGGGTTGGACGAACTCTTTGTGAAGCCATTTACTGCAGCGTTTTCAAATCTTTCCGCGCATGACTATGTAGAGCAAATTTTGGTAGAAGCGCTTAAAGCAAAACATATTATTATAGGGTACGATCACCACTTTGGAAAAAACCGCAGTGCGAATATTCACGATTTAAAACGCTTCGGAAAAGAATTTGATTTTGAAGTGGAAGAAATTTCGGTTCAAGATATTGAGGAAGTGTCCGTAAGTTCCACAAAAATAAGAACCGCCTTAACGGAAGGTGATGTGCACACCGCCAATGCTTATTTGGGCTATCCATATTTTTTAACGGGAACCGTTATCAAAGGAAAAGGCTTGGGTAAAACCATCAATTTCCCAACTGCCAATATTTATATAGAAGAATCGTATAAGCTCATCCCTAAAAAAGGGGTGTATGTTGTGTCTTCACAAATTGATGGCGAGACGGTTTTTGGGATGATGAACATTGGCACCAATCCTACCGTTGAAACCAAGGAGAAAGCATCCATAGAGGTACACTTTTTTAAATTGGATCAAAGCCTTTATGACGCAACTTTGGCGATCGAAATACACCATAGACTTCGCGATGAGCATAAATTTGAGTCGTTGGAACAGTTGCAAGCTCAATTAAAAAAAGATAAAATTAACGCTGAAAATTACCTAAAAGCCCATGCGTAAGTTTTTATTTAAGCGTATCGATAATAGTGCCCTGGTGATTTTTAGAATCATTTTTGGGTTTTTGGTTTTTTTGGAGTGTGTGGGTGCCATTTTTACCGGTTGGATCAAGCGCACACTTATTGACCCCGATTTTACCTTCAATTTTATAGGGTTTGACTTTTTGCAACCGCTTCCAGGCAATGGGATGTATGCGTATTATGCAGTTATGGGGCTTATGGGGCTTTTTATAATGGTAGGCTACAAATACCGTTGGAGCATCTTGACGTTTACGCTCATGTGGACGGGGGTGTATTTAATGCAAAAATCATCTTACAATAATCACTATTATCTATTAATGCTCCTCAGTGCATTGATGACGCTTGTGCCTGCGCACCACTATTTATCGGTCGATGTTAAACAAAATCCAAGTTTGAGGTCCAATTCCATGCCCAACTGGTGCCGGTGGATTTTTATTTTTCAAATGTTCATTGTGTTCACGTATGCTGCCATAGCAAAGCTATATCCAGATTGGTTAAATCTTTCGGTGCCCGAATTATTGATGAAGAGCAAAAAGAATTACGCCTTGGTTGGCGACCTGTTGCAACAACGTTGGGTGCATTATGGTATCGCTTATGTTGGCATTTTATTCGATGGTCTCGTGATCCCCTTACTGTTGTGGAAACCCACGAGAAAATTCGCGTTTTTAGCTTCTATTTTCTTTCATCTGTTCAACTCATTTATTTTTCAGGTGGGCATCTTTCCCTATTTGGCATTGGCGTTTGCACTCTTCTTTTTCGAGCCAAGCACCATTCAGAAAATATTTTTGAGACGTAAACCGCTTTATTCCGAAGAAGAAATAGTAGCGCCAAAGCACGCTAAGGTGTTTATGTTGATTTTTGTTGGTTATTTTGCGGTTCAAATGGCCTTGCCATTGCGTCAATACTTGTTTCCTGATAATGTACTTTGGACGGAAGAAGGCCATCGGCTTTCTTGGCGCATGATGTTGCGATCTAGAAGTGGCAGTACCAATTATAGGGTGGTTGATAAAGCTACCAAAAAGGTGACTCTAGTCAATTTAAAAGACTACCTCACTCCTAAACAAATACGATCGGTAAGTGCGAAGCCCGATGTGATCTGGCAATTTGCGCAGCGTTTAAAATCCATTTATGCAGCAAAGGGAATGGACGTTGAGGTATATGTGCACTCTTTTGTGAGCATAAACGGGCACAAAAGTAAACGCTTTATAGATCCCAATGTGGATTTGGCCAGTGCGAAATGGCATCATTTTACACATAATGACTGGATTTTACCTTCAAAATCAGAGGAGAATCAGTAGCAAATTCATAAATTCGCAAGCTTAAATAAACGATGGCATTTAGTGTCGTTTTATTAAATTTCAGAACAGATGTTACAAGTTGCACAGATTAGAGATCATAAGGAAGCAGTTCTAAAAGCATTGTCAAAACGACAAATTGATGCTAGGGAAATGATTGATCAAGTTCTTCTTTTAGATGAAGAACGCCGAGCTACCCAAACCGAATTGGATAATACATTGGCGGAATCCAATGCTATTTCTAAGGAAATCGGTAATCTTTTCAAATCTGGGAAGGCTTCGGAAGCTAATGAGCTCAAATCAAAGACCTCGCAGCTTAAGGAAGATTCCAAAGCCCTAAGTGAGCAACTTAATGAAAAAGCAACCGCGCTAAACCAGCTACTTTATAAAATACCCAACGTACCAAATGATGTGGTGCCTGCAGGCAACAGCGAGGAAGATAATGAAGAGGTATATCGCGAAGGCGACATCCCCAAATTGCATGATGCTGCACAACCACACTGGGAGCTTGCCAAAAAATATGACATCATAGATTTTGAATTGGGCAATAAAATTACCGGTGCCGGTTTTCCGGTGTACAAAGGAAAGGGCGCCAAATTACAACGTGCCTTGATCGCCTATTTTTTAGATAAAAATACAGAGGCGGGATATACCGAATATCAATTGCCATTGCTGGTCAATGAAGCTTCGGGATTTGGTACAGGGCAATTGCCAGATAAGGAAGGCCAAATGTACCATGTAGGGGAAGATGATTTGTATTTGATTCCCACCGCCGAGGTGCCTGCGACCAATATGTTTCGCGATGAGCTTTTGGCTGAAACGGATTTACCCATTCATTTAACGGGGTATACCCCTTGTTTTAGGCGTGAAGCGGGAAGTTATGGCGCACACGTGAGAGGGCTTAACCGTTTGCATCAATTTGATAAGGTCGAAATTTTGCGTATAGAGCATCCCAATAAATCCTATCAGGCCTTGGAAGAGATGGTAGTGCATGTGAAAACCATATTGCAAGAATTGAAACTCCCCTACCGCATCTTAAGACTTTGTGGTGGAGACCTTGGTTTTACGTCGGCGCTAACTTATGATTTTGAAGTGTTTTCAACTGCTCAAGACCGTTGGTTGGAAATTTCAAGTGTTTCCAACTTTGAGACCTTTCAGGCAAATCGCTTAAAATTACGTTTTAAAAATAAAGAGGGCAAAATCGAACTTTGCCACACGTTAAACGGAAGTGCTTTGGCATTACCGCGCGTTTTGGCGGGGATATTGGAAAACTACCAAACTGAAGAGGGCATCGACATTCCTGAAGTGCTCATTCCTTATACTGGGTTTTCAAAAATCTAAATTTTGTAGGAAAATTATATCAATTAATCGTTAAAGTGTTAAAAATTGACGTTGTTTAACGATTTTTTATTGAATTGCTTTGTAATTGTCAAATTATTTTTGATGTTTACACTGTATTAAGATCTAACCTACTTATTATGAAGAATATAAAACGAATTGTTTTGCTAGTGGTCCTTATTGTTTTGGCAAGTAAGGTCTTTTTGTAAACCACCTAGCATTATATAAAAAGTACCATCACAGAATAAATAATTGAATCATTTAAAAATCATTTGATTAATAGCATTTATTTTGCTTGGTTCGCCCAAACTCTGTTTGGGCTTTTTTTATGTTTAATTTCAAATTTTAAAATTCATTTTTTTTTCTGACCATTGTAATCCGCACTAACTACGATCGCTTATAAAAATAACGCTCTTAATTAGGGCAGTCCTGGTTCTCAATCAAACCACAGTAGTTTTATTATAACATTCACAATAAGTACAGGTGGCATTTGTTATATTTACCTAAAATATTGCCAATGAAACGCCGGATATTACTCTTTATGTTTTTTGGATGCGGTTTGCTGTTTGCTCAAGAAGAGGAATTGGCGAATGGTTATTTTGAGCGCGGTGAATTTGAAAAGGCGCTGTTGACATATCAAAAGCTTTACCAGCAAAAAAAAAACTTCAAGTATTTTGATCGCATCATAGAATCCTTACAGCAGCTGGAGCGTTACTCCCAATCCCAAGAGTTGTTGAGTGAGCGTTTGCTTACTCAAAATTACACCCCTTTAATTGTAGATCTCGGTTATAATTATCAATTGCAAGGCGATCAAGTGCGTGCAGATGATTTTTACAACCAAGCAATTGCCAAGGTAGACGAAAACCCAAGCTACACTTATGGTATTGCAAGGCGTTTTGAGCAATATTCTCTACTAGATCAGGCTTTAGTGGTTTATAAAAAAGGGATGCTTCTCAATCCTGATTATAATTTTACGCTTCAAATGGCACGTATTTATGGAGAACAAGGAAATATTGAAGAGTTATTTTCTAGCTATCTCGATTATGTAGCGCTTAATCCTAGTTTCTTGGGCAACGCCAAACGCGAGTTTAGTGATTTCGTGTCCGAAAATAGGGAAAACGAAAATAACCGCGTTCTCAGAATTTTGTTGCTGAAGAAATTACAGGCAACACCAGACACCTATTGGTATGACCTCTTGAGTTGGCTCTTTATTCAGCAAAAGGAATACAACAAGGCATTTACCCAAGAAAAGGCACTCTACAAGCGCAACCAGCAAAGTTTAACGCGCATCATCGATCTCGCCTTAACCAGTATGAAGGCGAACGATCAAGAGACCGCAACGGAAATTTTTAATTTCATTTTAGAAAATTCGCAAGACATCCAAACGCTGCTGCGCGCCCAACAATATTTGCTGGATATGGAGCTTGAACAGGCCGATGATAAGACGCTTCAAGCGGTCAATACCAAATATGAGACTTTGATTAGCACCTATGGAATCAACGAACAGACGCTGGGTCTTCAAATTGGCTACGGAAACTTTCTCGCGTTTTACAACAATCAACCCGAGCAGGCCAGTGCGTTCTTGACAGAGAGTTTAAAGTTGCCACTGTCAGTCTATGAAGAAGCCGATGTAAAAATGAAGCTGGCCGATATTCTCGTTTACCAAGAACGTTTTAATGAGGCCTTGATTTATTATTCCCAAATTCAAACCAACGTAAAAAACAGTACGGTATCTCAAGAAGCACGATTTAAAGTAGCCAAAACCAGTTACTACAAAGGTGATTTTGATTGGGCAGAATCACAGTTAAAGATTTTAAAAGCGTCTACATCACAGCTCATCGCCAATGATGCCTTAGATTTGAAATTGCTCATTTCTGATAATAAAGATGAAGATTCCCTGCAAGTGGCCCTAAAGTTGTACGCCAAAGCCGATTTGATGTCATTTCAAAATCACAATGACAAAGCCATTGCCTTACTCAATATCATTTTAACCGAGCATCAAGGAGAATCCATTGAAGATCAAGCGCTGTACATGCAAGCGAAATTATTTGAAAAAACAAGTCAGTTTGACAAGGCCATTAGTAATTATGAAGCCATCATCGCCAATTACCGTGATGAAATTTTAGCAGATGACGCCTATTTCTTTTTGGCAGAATTGTATGAACATCAACTCATGCAACCCGAGAAAGCAAAGGCCTTATACGAAAAAATACTCTTTGAGCATGAAGACAGCATCTATTTTATAGAAGCAAGAAAGCGTTTTAGGATGCTTCGCGGTGACGCCATAAATTGAGCGTGCAGTCGCATTTGCTTCAGCTTAATAACAAATCCCTTAATAATTCTACAACAATGATCATATATAATGTTACCACAAATATAGACGCTTCCGTTCATGACGAATGGTTCGAATGGATGAAAACCGAACACATTCCGAAGGTATTGGCAACCGGAAAATTTGAAAAAGCAACTTTTTCTAAAGTACTCATTGAGGAAGATCTTGGCGGAACTACCTATTCCGTGCAATATAGATCGTATTCGCGTGAAGCACTAGATGCCTATTATAAAGAGGATGCCGAAACACTGCGCGCAGAAAGCCTCAAAAAATTCGCCGACAAGCAATTGGCTTTTAGAACAGAGATGGAAATTGTTGACGAGTACAGCGTTAAATTTAAATAATCCCAAATTAAAGCTTGAGCTCCCACACAGCGACGTATTTTTGCAACAAAGAATAAATTTATAAAATAGCATCCACGTGACGAACCAAAATCAAGTAAGAGCGAAGAAACATTTAGGTCAGCATTTTTTGAGGGACGAAACAGTTGCTGAAAAAATAGCGGATAGTTTAACTTATACAGGATACGACCAGGTATTGGAAATAGGTCCTGGCATGGGCGTATTGACCAAATACCTTCTTGAAAAAGACAGCACCCTCCACGTGATAGAGATCGATACCGAATCGGTTGCCTACTTAAAGGCCCATTTTTTACAGCTTTCCAACCGCATTATCGAACAGAATTTTCTTAAATACGACTTAAATGCGCTCTACAATGGGGAGCAATTCGCCATCATTGGTAACTTTCCCTATAACATTTCTTCACAAATTTTATTTAGAACTTTGGAGTTACGAGATCAGATTCCGGAATTTTCGGGCATGTTTCAAAAGGAAGTGGCGCTGCGAATTTGCTCTAAGGAAGGCAGTAAGGTGTATGGAATCTTATCGGTGTTAACCCAAGCCTTTTATGATGCCGAATATTTATTTACGGTACCCCCAACGGTTTTTAGTCCGCCACCAAAAGTAGATTCGGGCGTATTGTTGTTAAAACGGAAGGCCGATTTCACATTGCCTTGTGATGAAGTACTTTTTTTTAGAGTGGTTAAGACCGCTTTTCAGCAACGCAGAAAAACATTGCGCAATAGTTTAAAAATCTTCAATCTTTCAGATAATTTAAAAGCAAATAGTATATTTGACCAGCGCCCAGAGCAACTCAGTGTTGCCCTGTTTGTAGAGCTCACATTGCTTATTCAAGAAGACACCAACGCTTAATAATACGTTTAACATTGACCGAAGACAAGGAAAACATACAGTTTGAATTGAACGATGAGCTCATCGCCCAGGTAGAGCTTTTGGTTGAATATAGAAGCGACAAGGAATTAAAGACCTTGTTGACCGAGTTTCACTATGCCGATATCGCCGAGATTTTGGACGAATTGGATTTGGAAGATGCGGTTTATGTGATCAAGCTGTTAGACTCTGAAACCACAGCCGATATTCTTATTGAGCTTGATGAAGATAATAGGGAAAAGGTGCTTCGGAATCTTTCTGCTAAAGAAATTGCAGATGAAATTGAAGAGCTGGATACCGATGATGCTGCCGATATTATTGCTGAACTTCCCGAAGAACGCCAAGCGGAAGTTATCTCAAATATTGAAGATAAGGAACACCGAAGAGAAATCACCGAGCTTTTAGCCTATGATGAAGATACTGCGGGTGGCCTCATGGCAAAGGAATTGGTCAAGGTATATGAAACTTGGACGGTAGCTGGGTGTTTAAGACGTATTCGAGGTCAAGCGAAAGATGTTACCCGAGTGCATTCCATCTATGTGGTCGATAAAAAAAACAAACTGATTGGCCGATTGTCTCTTAAGGATTTGATCGTAGCCAAGAGTGAACATAAAATTGCAGACATTTATATTAAAAATGTAGATTCCGTACACGTTGATGATGACGCTGAGGATGTGGCACGTATCATGCAAAAATATGACCTGGAAGCCATCCCGGTCGTAGATAAGAACCAAACACTTTTAGGTCGCATTACCATTGATGATATTGTAGACGTGATTAGGGAGGAAGCCGATCGCGATTACCAAATGGCAGCGGGGATCTCAAAAGGCGTTGAGGCCGATGATAGCATTCTTAAACTCACCAGAGCCCGATTGCCTTGGTTGTTGATAGGCATGTTTGGCGGTTTGGGCGCTGCCAGCATTATAGAATATTTTAACGGTGAGATGGGCGATTTTATCGTACTGCTTAGCTTTGTGCCCTTAATTCAGGCAACAGCAGGTAATGTTGGGGTGCAATCCTCTGCTATTGTGGTGCAAGGTTTGGCCAATGATAGTTTAGATGGTAATATTGTGAAGCGCCTTTTAAAGGAATCTCTATTGGGTCTCGTTAATGGCTTGGCGATTGCCTGTATTGCGTTGTTGATTACCCATTTTCTTTTTGGCACCCCTTACATTGTTTCAATGACCGTGGGTATTGCCCTCATCGCAGTTATTATCATGGCAGCAATGATTGGGACATTTATCCCTATCTTTTTAGATAAGCGCGGTATCGATCCTGCAGTGGCTACTGGGCCATTTATTACGACGAGTAATGACGTTTTTGGTATTTTGATCTACTTCGTAATCGCCAAATTGATTCTTCAGTTTTAAGACTTCTTACAAAAACACTAATTAAATTTTGTGCTATTCTGGGTGCATAATAGCAGTACACAGTCTTCATCCCGCAATTGGACGTAGAAAAGCAATTCTGTGAAATTTCTATTGAAAAATTCAGGACTTATTATAACTTGACTTTTCTCTGAATTTTTTGTGAAACACTAAGAATTTGAATCAGTAAGATAGCACAGAGCAAGGCGAAAATACTAATGAGTGCCACCAAGCTGTTCCCTTCAAATAAATTATTGAAATTTAATTGAGTCGCATTAAAAACAATGATGCCTAATGCGATAACACTAAAGATGATGTTGAAAATTTTCATTGGATATATCGTTTTAAACCAGTTCAAAAAGGGCCTTGATGTTGTGGGCAAATAGTTTTACCGCAATGGCCAATAAGATCACACCAAACACTTTTCTAATAATGTTGATCCCGTTTTGACCGATCATACGCTCAATTCTGCTCGAGGTTTTTAATACCACGAAGATAATAATAACATTTAGGATCACCGCAATAATGATGTTTTCTATACGGTATTCCGCTCTTAGCGATAGCAGGGTGGTCAAACTTCCCGGGCCAGCAATTAGCGGAAATGCCAAAGGAAATACCGAAGCAGTCATCGCAGCATTTTCATCTTCCTTGTACAAGGTGATGCCCAAAATCATTTCCAAAGCGATAAAAAAGAGAATGAAAGAACCCGCTACAGCAAAGGAATTGACCCCTACGCCAATAAGCGATAAAATGGTTTGCCCTAAAAAGAGAAAAATAATCATAATCACCCCTGCAATAATAGAGGCTTTTTCACTCTCAATGTGGCCAACTTTTTTACGTAAATCTATAACGATAGGAATATTCCCTACGATATCAATAACCGCGAAAAGGATCATGAAGGCGGTAAATATTTCTTTTATATTGAACTGAAGGTCCATAATTTCCTAAATTTTCGGCAAAAGTAGTTCTTTGCTTATGATATATAACGTTAAATAATAATAAAGTTTGCCTATTTTTGCCATCTACAATTGAGTTAAAAAAACTATGTTCCAACTAGGTAAAACTATTATTTCAGAAGACATCATTGAGAAGGATTTCGTATGTAATCTTTCGGCCTGTAAAGGGGCTTGCTGCATTGATGGCGACGCTGGGGCACCATTGGAGCTTGAAGAAACTCAAATACTTAAGGACATTTACCCAAAAGTAAAACCATTTCTTCGAAAAGAAGGGATTGAAGCCATTGAAAGACAGGGCACCCACATCACTACCGGGTTTGGGGACTTTGAAACGCCCCTCATTAATGATGCCGACTGCGCTTACGTGATTTTTGGTAAAAACAAAACAGCACTTTGCGGGATAGAAGAGGCTTATAATCAAGGAGAAATTACTTGGAAAAAACCGGTCTCCTGCCACTTGTATCCGGTTAGGATTAAGGATTATTCTGAATTTTCCGCAGTAAATTATGATCGTTGGGAAATCTGTGATGATGCCTGCACATTGGGCAAGGAATTACAAGTGCCCATTTACAAGTTTGTTAAGGAGGCCCTTATTAGAAAATTTGGAGAAGATTGGTATGCCGAATTGGAAAAAGTGGCCGAAAAAATGTGATCCTCCTTCGATTACGCGGTTTTCATAATTGTGGTTCGCGTAGGAATCTTTACGAGTACGCGTGTGCCAGTGGCGACTTTTTTAGTGCTGTTGTATAAATCTTCAATTTCAATACTGTAATCTTCGGTATAGCTTTTAGAAAAATTGGCCAGTCGCGCCTTGGTAATGGCAATGCCCATGGATTTGCGCTTTAAGAGCTTGTCGTTCTTTATTTTTCCCGCTTGTTTTCTTCCAATGCCATTATCGGTGATCGAAATATTAACCATATTTTCCATGGTGCGATACACATGCAACTTGATTTTTTTGTTTTCCGTTTTAGAAGAGAGACCGTGCCACAGCGCATTTTCTAAAAAAGGCTGCAATACTAAGGAAGGTACTTTAATGCTAGCGGTATTGATGGTGTCTTCCACTTCTATTGAAAACAGGATCTCGTCTGAAAATCGAATATTCTCTATGTTCATATAAAGTTCCATGGTGTCTAGTTCGTCTGCCAATGAGGTCTCCTTTTCAGTTGAGGCCACCAATATTTTACGTATAAGTTTTGAGAATTTATTGAGGTAATACACCGCATTCTCCTTTTCGTTGTTAATGATGTAAAGCTTTATGGAATTGAGCGAGTTGAAAATAAAATGTGGGTTCATTTGGTTTCGCAACATGTCTTGTTCCAAGGTGAGAATGTGCTTTTCATTTTGCAATTGGCGGTTTCGGTACAGTGCAATTAAAGAGGCTGCAATAATGATGAGGCCTATGATGGAGTACCAAAAGATGGTTTTATTGCGCTCCAGCTTCAGTTTTACAACTTCATTCTCATCGGCAAGGGCTTTGATTTCCTTGTTTTTGACTTCATTTTCATATTGAATAATCACATCATTAACGTAGCGCAAGTTGCGGTCGTTATTAATAGTTTTTTCGACAGCTTTAGCTTCCTTGAAATGCTCTAGGGCGCGGGCATATTCCTTTTTTTCAACATAAAGCTCCGATAAGTGTTTGTCGGCTTCAACAATATAGAGATTGAGTGAGAACTCTTTGGCAATTTTCAATCCGGTTTTGAGATGTAGTTCCGAGCCTTCCAACTGTCCCAGTTCTTTTTGTACCCATCCTAAATTGATATAGGAGAGCGCCACATAAAATTGATCGTTTAAGGCGAGCGCTTTTTCCAACGCCTTTTCGATGATCATTTTGGCGTCGATGTATTTTTTTTGCTTGATATAAACCTTCCCAATACTATTGTAACAAATCATGCGCCCAAGATTGGAGTCGATTTGGTTGTTAAAATCGAGAGAGAGCTTATAATTTCTGAGGGCATTTTCAAGATCGTTCTTGTGCTCATAGGCGTACCCAATATTTTGGTAATTAATGGCCAAGCCCAGTTGGTTGCCTGATTCCTTTTCGTGCCGAATTGATTTTTTAAATTGCTGCATCGCCAAATCATACTGCTCCAAAATGAGATAGATGTTACCTATGCTGTTTTGTGAAACCGCGATGTTGTAAAGAATAACTTCTGAAGGATTTTTGATTTTGCTCGCAATATCCAAAGCTTTGGTGTGAAAGTCCAATGCAGGTTTTACCAGGTTCATCCGTCTATAGTCGACGCCAACATTGTTTAAATTTATAATCTCCAATTCAATATTATTGGCCACTTTGGCTAACTCGATTCCCTTTTTGTGTAATGTGATAGAGCGTTCGTACAGCGAAACATTTCTATACAAAACACCTAGAGCATTGTTTGCATAAGATTCGCCTTCAATGTAATTATTCTTTTTAGCGGTTACAATAAACGCCTTGAGCTTGGTGCTATCATTTTTGAAGGGTTCTAAAACCGTATTTATAGCAGTAAAGTCTTTCGGGGTGTGTTTTAATAATTGTGATACGGAAGCATTGAAGTTAGACGTTTGATCGCTATGTTGTTGCGCATTCGTCTTTATGATCCAAAATGAGCTGCATAACAACAGCAACAAATAGAGGCGTGGTGTATATAATCTCCTGTTATAATACCTGTTGGTTTTCAAATTATAATTTTTCTAAAAAGTCAGATTTTCTCTGTCTTGCCACCGGGATTCTATGATTGGTATTCATAACAACATAGCCATCGCTTTTTATAAACTCCTTAATTTTGTTCAAATTAATAATGAACGAGTTATGAATTCTAAAGAAGTAATGATCGGGGAGCAAGGCGTCTACTTCTTTGAGTTTTTTGGTAATCACGATTTTTTGATTCTCTACGGTGTAGATGGTAGAGTAGTTTCCGTCCGACTCTACAAAAATAATATCGTCGATGTCCAAAAATAATATTTTGCCATCGGTGTTGATCGTAATTTTCTTATTATCGAACCGCTCATTGATGCTTTCCAAAACCTCCTCGATTTTTGAGTTGCTGTTGGATCTTGATTTAAACTTAATTATTTTTTCAATGGTATGCGCAAGATCTTCAGTGTCTATGGGTTTTAATAAGTAATCTATAGCATCATTTTTTAGAGCTTTTATGGCGTAATCATCATAGGCAGTGGTAATTACTACTGCCATGTCTCTGTGGGCTAAGCGCTCCAAGAATTGAAAACCATCCATGGTGGGCATTTGAATGTCTAGAAACAAACAGTCTAACGCATGTTTGTTGATGTAAGTAATGGCATCTTCCGGGATTGTAAATGTTTTGATGACTTCAACATCTTTGCTGAAATGAGAAAGCTCCCAAGATAGACCTTGGATGGCTTTAGGTTCATCGTCTACTATTACTGCCTTGATCATGTTACCAAATATATACTTTTTTATGGAAAAGCAGATACAAATTGTATGGTTAGACCGGTTTCGTGTATAAGGAGTTTTTTACGCGTTTTACGGTAGATTAAAATTTTTTAGAACCAGCTATACAGGTTTCTAGACCATGTATACATTTGGTAACGCGCATTGTTTTTAATTTTTCAATATTTAACCAGAAAATAATTGGACTTTGTAATATTGGCATCTCTTATAAAGTGAATGTGGGGATTTACAACTTTAAGTTGCCAATATTAAATAAAAGCCAGGTTTAGGTCTGGCTTTTTTTTGTCTGGTTATTTTTTTGGGAATGAATAAGTTTTATTCACTACTTTTTTAGTTAGTTTAGTTAATAATTAGGGGGAAAAGGAGCGTAGTCTACGCTCCTTTTTTTGTGCATTTTTTTTGAATTTATAAGCGAGTAAACATCACTTGCGAGCAGGACATTAATAGTATTTTACTTACTTTAATTTACTTTTTATCATATACTTAATACCTTAAGGATCAATATATTGGCTTATTTTTTTACAATTCGTTAGATTTCTGCGGATTATGGGCATTGTTAAAAACTTGTTGAAAAGGTTTGGGTGAAAACCTCGGAATATCCTTTACATTTTTCAATCTTTGTTAGTCCTAAATCGAAGGAAATTTTTTCAATCTATTAACTTAAATTTTTACAGAAACATGTCTCAAGTCACAGAACCAATATTACAGGAGAATAAAGATCGATTCGTCATCTTTCCAATTCAACATCATGATATTTGGGAATGGTACAAAAAATCTGAGGCTAGTTTTTGGACTGCAGAAGAAATTGATTTGCATCAAGATTTGAGCGATTGGAAAAATAAGCTCAATGACGATGAGCGTTATTTTATTAAGCACATTTTAGCATTTTTTGCTGCCAGTGACGGTATTGTAAATGAAAATCTTGCAGAAAATTTCGTCAATGAGGTGCAATACAGTGAAGCAAAATTCTTTTATGGTTTTCAAATCATGATGGAAAACATTCACAGTGAAACCTATTCACTGTTGATTGATACCTATGTAAAGAATGATGCTGAAAAAGACTTGCTTTTTAATGCGATAGAAAATTTTCCGGCTATTAAGAAAAAAGCAGATTGGGCCTTAAAATGGATTGATTCCCCAAGTTTTGCAGAGCGATTGATTGCTTTTGCTGCTGTAGAGGGTATTTTCTTCTCCGGGGCATTTTGCTCTATCTTCTGGTTGAAGAAAAGAGGTTTGATGCCAGGATTGACCTTTTCAAACGAGCTTATATCAAGAGATGAAGGGGTACATGCCGATTTTGCTGTGCACTTGCATAACAAGCATCTTATCAATAAAGTGCCTAAAGTACGCATTAGAGAAATCCTTATAGACGCCTTAACTATTGAGCGTGAGTTTATTACGGAGTCACTTCCGGCGAGTTTGATTGGGATGAATGCCAATCTTATGGCACAGTATCTCGAATTTGTAACCGATCGCCTTTTGGTGGAGTTGGAATGTGAAAAAGAGTATAATACCGCAAATCCATTCGATTTTATGGATATGATTTCCTTACAAGGAAAGACAAACTTCTTTGAGAAACGCGTAGCCGAGTATCAAAAAGCGGGTGTGATGACGAAAGAGGACGAAAAAGACAAGTTCAGCTTTGACGCTGACTTTTAAAAAAGTTTGGTAAAGTCTTGAGTTGCTTTTTAAGCGCTAACTTAAAGACCAACACCGCATAATTCTATTGGTTTAAAGTGAAATTCATATAATTCCTGAAAGGGAAGTGGGCGTCCTATCTTTAAATTAGAATAGAAAATTTAGAATTTTAATTTAAAATTCGATAAATCAATAACCCTTTTCTGAAACGGTGTATTTCAGAATAAAAAACACGTGTAAGTATGTTTGTATTAAAAAGAGACGGTAGAAAAGAACCGATGATGTTCGATAAGATTACAGCAAGAGTTCGCAAACTTTGTTACGGGCTCAATGAGCTAGTAGATCCAGTAAAAGTCGCAATGCGCGTAATTGAGGGGCTGTATGATGGTGTCACCACCAGTGAGTTGGATAATTTGGCTGCAGAAATAGCTGCCACCCTAACCACTGCGCATCCAGATTATGCAAAATTAGCTGCGAGAATTTCGGTATCAAACTTACACAAAAACACCAAAAAAACCTTTAGCGAGGTGATGCACGATTTGTACGTGTATGTGAACCCGAGAACGGGTAAGGAGGCATCCTTGTTGGCCGATGATGTATATAAGGTGATCATGGATAATAAGGACAAATTGGATTCTACCATTATCTACAATCGCGATTTCAATTACGATTATTTTGGGTTTAAAACGTTAGAGCGTTCCTACCTTCTAAAATTGAACGGTGAAATTGCCGAGCGCCCGCAACACATGCTTATGAGAGTATCCATAGGGATTCACCTCAACGATTTAGAATCGGCACTTGAGACTTACGAACTCATGTCTAAAAAATATTTTACACACGCTACACCCACGCTTTTTAATTCGGGTACACCAAAACCTCAAATGTCCTCCTGTTTCCTTTTAACCATGAAAGACGACAGTATCGACGGTATTTACGATACACTAAAACAAACTGCTAAAATTTCTCAATCTGCCGGCGGAATTGGTTTGGCAATTCATAATGTTCGTGCTACGGGAAGCTATATTTCTGGCACCAATGGTACTTCTAACGGGATTGTGCCAATGCTGAAGGTGTTTAACGATACTGCGCGTTACGTAGATCAAGGTGGCGGAAAACGTAAAGGAAGCTTTGCAATGTATATTGAAACCTGGCATGCGGATATCTTTGATTTTCTAGATCTTAAAAAGAATCACGGGAAAGAGGAAATGCGCGCTAGAGATTTGTTCTATGCCATGTGGATTTCAGATTTGTTTATGAGACGTGTTGAGGAAAATGGAACATGGACTCTAATGTGCCCTAACGAATGTCCTGGCTTGCCAGAATGCCACAGTGAAGAGTTTGAGGCTTTATATTTAAAATATGAAGCAGAAGGCAAAGGGCGTAAAACCATCAAGGCGCGTGAACTTTGGGAGAAGATCCTAGAATCTCAAATTGAAACCGGTACACCTTATATGTTGTATAAAGATGCAGCTAACCGTAAATCGAATCAGAAAAATTTAGGAACCATTCGTTCTTCCAATTTATGTACCGAAATCATGGAGTATACCTCCCCAGATGAAGTTGCGGTATGTAATTTGGCGTCTATAGCTTTGCCAATGTTTATTAAAAATGGCGAATTTGATCACAAGGAATTGTTCAAAATCACAAAACGGGTGACCAAGAACCTTAACCGTGTGATTGACCGTAACTATTATCCAGTTAAGGAAGCAGAAAACTCCAACTTCCGTCATAGACCAGTAGGTCTAGGTGTGCAAGGTTTGGCAGATGCTTTTATTAATTTAAGATTGCCCTTTACCAGTGACGAGGCCAAAGAATTGAACAAGGATATTTTTGAAACCTTATATTTCGCAGCGTTAACTGCAAGTATGGAAGAAGCGAAGGCCGATGGCCCTTATCAATCTTATGAAGGTTCTCCAATAAGCCAAGGCGAGTTTCAACATAACCTTTGGGGTATTAAAGATGAAGAATTGAGCGGACGATGGGATTGGGCCAAATTGCGCAAGAGTATTAAAAAACATGGTGTAAGAAACTCCTTGTTAGTCGCACCAATGCCAACAGCATCCACCTCACAAATATTAGGGAATAACGAATGTTTTGAGCCCTATACTTCAAACATTTATACCCGTCGCGTGCTGTCTGGTGAATTCATTGTTGTGAACAAGCATTTATTAGAGGATTTGGTAGAATTGGGCTTATGGGATGATAACTTAAAACAAGAAATCATGCGTGCCAATGGTTCTGTTCAAGATATTGATGGGATTCCGCAAGAAATCAAGGAACTTTATAAAACCGTTTGGGAGCTTAGTATGAAGGACATTATTGATATGTCTCGCCAACGAGGCTACTTTATAGATCAATCACAATCGCTCAATTTATTTATGGAAGGTGCCAACATGGCCAAACTAACCTCTATGCATTTCTATGCGTGGAAGAGTGGTCTAAAAACCGGAATGTACTACCTAAGAACTAAGAGTGCGGTAGATGCCATTAAATTCACTTTGAATAAAAAGAAATTGGAGCAACCCATAGAAGAGACTCTTGAAGTGGCACCGGTGGAACAAACTGAACTATTGGAAAAGCAAAAAGAGACCGCAGCTAAAACTGCCAAGAAATTTGCGAACAAATCTGCTTCAGAAGCGGTAGAGGTAGAGCCCATGAGTGCCGAAGAGATGAAAGCGCTTATTGCACAATCGAAAGAAGCGGAAGGCGATGACTGCTTGATGTGTGGGTCTTAAAAGGCGCTAATTAAGTATTAGATTTATACCATCCCGTTGCAAATTTGTAACGGGATTTTTTTTGGCTAAGGAATAAATTCCGAAGTATTAAAAACAGCAAGAAGCATTGGCGATCGGATATTTTGTAGGGTATGAAGTGAATCATTTTTTCACACCGATTCGTTAGAATCTTGTTGTCGTGATTAGGGTTTTTGATTTTTACTATTATATTTGAGACGTATAACCCCAAATCTAAATCCCAATGAATCCAGAATCAATCGTAATTACCCCAGCAGTATTAGCTAGCAAGGGCAAGCGCTTTGCTAATTTTATTATCGATTACATCATGCAAATGATCCTAGGCGCTGGGATTGGTGTTGTGATCGCTTTGGCAGCAGAATTCACAGGAAATTACACCCTGTATGATCTAGTGGTAGAATCCGATAGTCGTATGATAGATTATCTATTCGGTTTTTTGATTCTTTTGGTGTATTATACTATTATAGAAAGTTTGACCGCTAGGTCTATTGGTAAATACATCACCCAAACCAAAGTTTTGCTTGAAGATGGCTCCGATCCTGCGTTTTCTGATATTTTGGTAAGGTCCTTATGCCGACTCATCCCTTTTGAACAATTTTCGTTCTTAGGTCAGGAAGGCAAAGGTTGGCACGATTCTATTTCCAAAACCTATGTGGTTGATGTGAAAAAATATGAAGCCAATAAAGAAACCGTTATTGGACTTGAAGAAATTGGCAAAACCATTGAAGTATAAAAAAGCCACAACAGTAATGTTGTGGCTTTTTAGTTTTTGATCCTAACGTCTTGTTAGTGTTCTTTATAATTAAAGACCTAATTCTTCGTCTTCTTCAGTAGCATCCGGTTCTGGTAAGCGCGCTGGTTCAACCTTACTGTCATGCGCAGCATAGTATTCTTCCAAAAGATTCATGGTTGCGTTTAGCAAATCTTTGGTTTCCAACAACAAACTAAAATACAAGGTGGTGTTTTTAGGGCTGGACTCTTCGGTTCTGGTGCGCTCAACTTGTTTGGTGATTTTTTGACTCACCATGTTCAGGACTTTTTGTTTTTCGGTTAAAACAATGCCTATTTCTTCAAAAGACTCTGCCTCAAAAGCATTTCTGGTGTTGGAGAACAGTTCTTCCATAGCTTCGTCTATCTCCTTAAGCTCTTTGATTTGACTAAACTTGAGTTTTTTGTGGTTGTTGTTCACGTGTTTAAAGCTCATTTTAGAAATGTACTCTAAAGATTGTGCCATGTCTTGCAGATAGCCTAAAATATTGATATAGAAGTTACTGGCAGACATGCTGGGTTCTTCTAAATTCTTGATAAAATAAAAGATGTTGTCTCGTAGATCTTCAATTTCGTCAGAAAGTTTGTTGATTTGTTTTTTATTCTTTTTAAGCGTTTTATGATTTTGCGTGGCCAACCCGTTGATGGCGCCCGTATATATTTTATTGCCACGTTTTACGACATTGGCGATGTTTTTGGCACTCTCAACAATGACCCCTTGCGTTGAGCTGCTCTCTGCACGTTCTAAGCTGTCAACCTCTTTCTGTTCTTTGGTTTCCTTACGATGCCCCAAATAGTTTTTCAGCAATAAAATAAGTGCTAAAACTAAAAGTCCCGTAAGTGCATAAGCCCTTCCGTAGTAAAGAATCACTGCCATGATGGCTGCTGCAATAAAAGCAATAAAGGCTGTGAAAAACCAACCTCCAATAACGTTAAGTACGCCAGCTACACGATACACTGCACTTTCACTGCCCCAAGCACGATCGGCCAAAGAAGTACCCATGGCGACCATAAAGGTAACGTAGGTGGTAGATAAAGGCAGTTTCATGGAAGTTGCGATGGAAATCAATACACTTGCCACCATTAAATTTACTGCAGCGCGCACAAGATCAAAAGCGGGTTTATCTTCATTTTTGGCAGCGAAGACTTGTTCTGGCTTTTCAAATTGCTTGTCGATATAAGTTTTACCAGATTTTGAGATGAAACTATTAAGGAAGTTTGATGTCGCAATACTGCCACGCACTATAGTTCTTGATAAAAAGTTGGGCTGAAATCGTTCCTTCACATTATCCTGTCTAGAAAGATCAACCGAGGTCTTTACAACCGCTCTGGCCTTAGTAGAAAACCATAAGGTCAAGACCATGATGAGTCCTGCAACGAGCAACATTATGGGTTTGGTTCCTACGGGCGCATTTAAGATATCCATGGAATATTCTGACGGTAAAACCCCGCTCGCTGCCCATGCTTCATAAGAATTGAATGCTGCAATGGGGACACCAATAAAATTCACTAAATCATTTCCAGCAAAAGCAACTGCCAAGGCGAAGGTGCCCACAATAATAATGATGGTATAAATACTCTTTTTGCTATAGGCTATAACCAAGTAGGATATGGCAGTAAAAACTAAAAAGCTCATGCCAATTAAGGGTAATGGATGCAATGCAATAAAGTCCTGAACACTTGCATGCATAAATGATGCATTCTTGATCCCTTTGATTAAAATAAAATAGAGAATAGACGTTGTTGCGAAGCCACTAAAAATCGCACCGTAATAATGGGGCTTGCTTTGAAAGTTAAAACCGAGCAATAATCTGGAAATAAATTGAATCACCGCGCCCACTGTAAATGCAATCACTACGGAAAGGAGAATGCCTACAATTATTTCTATGGCTTTTTCATTGTTGATGTAGTTGCCAAGATCCAATAAGGTTTGAGAATCGCTAGCCGAAATTTTTAAGAGCGCCACGCATACCGAAGCACCCAAAAGTTCGAATACTATGGAAACTGTAGTAGAGGTGGGCATGCCCAAAGTGTTGAAAAAATCCAGCAGAAGGATATCTGTAATCATGACTGCGGTAAAAATAATCATGATTTCATCAAACATGAACTCTCCGGGATTGAAGATGCCCTTTCGAGCTACTTCCATCATCCCGCTTGAAGACATGGCGCCTAGCGCAACACCCAAACTGGCAACAATAATGATGGTTTTAAAAGATACCGCCTTAGAACCAATGGCAGAATTGAGAAAATTGACAGCGTCATTACTAACGCCAACTACAAGGTCGGCAACAGCCAAAAAGGCCAAAACGACGAGCATGTAGATGTAAATGTTTTCCATATAAGTTTGAAAAGAATAATGTGTGCAAATTTCAGTTATTAAATCGAACACAATGTTACCTTAATGTTATGTTCTTTTTAACATCGAAACCTGAGCGTGGTCGCCATAAGATTATCCCGCTATAACTTCCAGCCATGCGGACTTTGAATATTATTTGTTTTTAATATTTAAAATACTGATAAATAGATATTTATGGGTTTAATGTAAATTCTATGTTAACTAAAGGTAAAATTAATGTTTGCTTTTAATGGATTTTATGTTATCTTTATTACCAAATCATTAAATAACCCAAATAATTACGACTATGAAAAAGATAATCACACTTTTAATAACCCTAAGCATCTCCTTCGCATTTGCACAAAAGGATGGAAAAAAAGTAGAAATGACCAAAAAAGGCGACATCGTTACAGCGACTTATTTTTATGAGGATGGCTCTATTGCACAACAAGGTACTTTTAATAAAGTAGGGCAATTGGATGGTGTTTGGACCAGTTATGATATGGCTGGCAATAAAACAGCGATCGGCAACTACGCCAACAATAAAAAAGTTGGAAAATGGTTGTTTTGGACTAATGATAAATTACGCGAGGTCGAATACAACAACTCAAAAGTAGCTAGCGTAAATGTATGGAGCGATAAAAGCGAAATGGCATTAAACAATTAAGCTACGCTGCACTTAATTTAAACAAAAAAAGTTCCCAACTAATCGGGAACTTTTTTTGTTTAAAAAGCTTAAGCTATTATTGAATAGTCCAACCAGATCCCCAAGTAGCATAGTCTGTAGCGGTACCACTACCATCGCCACTTACAAAATCGGCATCGGTAAAAGTTTCGCCAGTATCGTTCTTCACTTTAAGGGTCACATCAACAAAAGTAATATTGGTCACACTTAAATCTCCGCTCAAAACACCTGCTCCTGTTGGGTTGGCGCTTGTTGCTCCAGCGTCACCATCTAAGTCAAAGCCTTCACCAAAACCTTGGATAAACAGATTATTGAAAATTCCACGGGTTCCTGCTCTCAACCTTACAGCTTCAGTTTCTGGATCAGCACCAGTACCGTAGATAGAAAGATTGGTTACTGTTGGTTTTGAAAAGAAAATAGGGTTTGAGTTATTACCTATATCTGTGTTGTAACCATCGGCTTCAACACCTTTGTCATGCTCAACACCATGCTTAACATAAGCATTGGTAATAACACCCGAAAAACCTTCCGTCCAGTCAATAGAATCATCTTGTGCATTTACAACAGATAGATAGTTCACATTTACGGTTCCTCCAAAAAATTCAACACCATCATCTTTACCTTCGAAGGCTTGAATATATTCTACAGTAGTTCCGTTTCCAACGCCATAAAAAGAAAATCCGTTGTTTTCAGATTGTCCATCAGCAGCACCACCAGAATAATCCACGCGTACATAGCGCAGCATGCCAGAATTATCTGAAGCATCAGTACCACCATAAGGCAAACTGGCAATCTCTGAAGTTGAAGTTGCGTTTCCAGTTACAGAATTGATTGGTGCTTTTCCTAATAAAATTAAGCCTCCCCAATCTCCTGCTGAAGGATTTGCAGCATCAGACGTCATAATGATCGGGTTGGTTGCTGTCCCATTGGCCATGATTTTAGCACCCTGTGAAATAGCAACATAAACATTTGCTCCAGCTGCTAAAGCTTTTATGGTCATACCTTCAGGAATAGTTAAGGTAGTACCAGAAGCCATAATTAATGGCCCGTTGACGACGTATGAATTAATAGGATCCAAACTTAGGTCAGACGTGTAAGTTCCAGATAAGAAAATGGTTGTTCCTGTGGACCCGCCAGTGCCACCACCGCCATTATTGTTTGTGGTAACGCTGTTGTCGTTAATGATGATATCTGCAGTGTCATCAGAAGTACAGGCGCTAAAAAGCATTGCGAAAATAGCCGCTAGTAATATTGAATTTGTTTTCATTTGTTTCAAAGTTTAATTAAAGTTATGGTTTGTTTCAAAATTTATATTTCAATTGTAATGAGATGTCGATACCGCGTTGGTAGTTGGTAACGTCTTTTCCGTTTGGCGAGGTTACCAAAACATCGCCTATTGAGGTGCCTTCCCGCAAGTATTGTACGGTGGGGTTGATTAAGTTACGTGCTGCAAAGTTGATTTCTAATTTTTCTGAAATCTCATTCTGAAGGATAAAGTCGAGATTTGGAAGTCCTTTTTCGATAACATTGCCTAATTGACCAGAGCCCAAGGCATCGATTCTATCAGAAAAATATGAAAATATCAAGTTTGCATTTGGTTTGTAATTTCCAAAGTTGGGTGCATAGCTTAAATCGGCATTGACGATAAATGGTGAGGCACCTTGTAATTTTTCTTCAGAGCTATTTGAGAAACTCACATCAAATAAGGAACCATCTATTGTGGAATAGAGATCCTGTTTGGTATAAATATACGTGGCGTTTAGGCCTACCGATAATTTTGGATCTTCGTCATCGTCATTCATGATAATATTTTTTCTAATCTCTGCTTCAACGCCCAAAACCGTGGCCTTGTCACCCGTTCTAAAAAAGCGTTGTGTTCCTGTTGCATCAAAAGCGACCACTTGGTTGATGGGGTCATTGATTTCTTTGTAGAAGGTCGCAAAGGAGAAAATTTCAGATCTGCTCATAAACCACTCGTATTTCAAATCGAGATTTAAAATTTTAGAATAGCCCAGAACATCTGGGTTACCACCAATACGTTGCGAAACGCCCTCATATACAAATGGTGCAACTTCCTTGAATTCGGGTAAGGAAATGGTTTGACTTGCAGTAAATCTCAAATTTTGGTCCTCATTGATGGCATACTTGATATTCAAGCTGGGCAGATAGACCACATCAGAAAATGATCGAGAGTCAATACCGTTGTTTCCTTGATTAATCACATCGTAGTTGATTTCCTGGGTAAAGGATTCGGCTCTAATTCCTGGCACAAAAAGCCATTTTTCACCAATTTTTAATTCAGCATTAAAGTAACCTGCATAGACATCCAATTTGCCTTTGTAAGTATTTTCCTTTAATCCGGGTCTATTTACCGTTCCTAAAGTTTCATTACCATCTGCGGAAGTAGGGATGGGTCTAAATACTTTGATTTCATATAAGCCTTGACCATTTGGGTTGGTTTGAAGGTTATCTAAACTAAAGAAGCTGTTGAAATTGTTAACATCTGTAATTTGAGTGCTAGAGCTCAAGATGTCATAGCCATAACGACTGTTATCAAACTGGCGTTCTTTTTGGCGCCCGTTATAGCCGAAATTCAATTTAAGATTATCGCTTGCTGCATAAGCCAAGTTGAGGCGTCCGTTGATTTCTTGATCCTTAATATTTTGAAAATAGCGTTGATTATCAAAATCAACATTACTGTAAAAAATAGGATTGGTGTTTGGGTCGGTATCAAAAAGCGTGTCGTAATTTTCTAAACTAATTCGTTTACGGTCAGGCTGTCTCGAATTAACTACGTTAACGCCAACACCCCAATCTACATCAAATTTGTCAAATTTATGCTCCCCAATTAATTGATTGACGTAGATCATATTTTGATCAAATTGAACGTTCATTTGGTAAAAGCCCTTATCTGTACTGGCAATACCATCCCGGTTTCTACCTTGGCCATCAATTCCGAAATAACCCACTCTGTCTGTAGAATTATTAATGAATAAAGAGTTGAACTTAAAGTTGTTTTTAGTATCCACTTTAAAATTTATACTCGCCATTCCAGTGGTTTGGGTGCTGTACTCAAATTCTTCAGACTCCTCAAAAGATTTCTTTTCTACATTGGTATAATCTGTAGTGACCCCTTTACGGTATTCATATCCGTTTGCAAAAGACCCTGTGGCATAAAAACTAAGACGGGAGCCATTGTTGAAATTAAAGGATTTCCCAAAGGCACCACCAAAATTAATGTCAATGGGCGATTCGCCCGCTACAGGATCAACCCCGTGGGAGAGAACCACTGCAAATGGATTATTGTCATATCTATTGTAATAGCCAAAATAGCTGGTGCCCTCACTTTTCACAAAATTTTTGTCTACCGCATTGGTGTTGATCGAACTGCCTACGCCAAAATCAAAAAAGCCATTGCCTTTATAGTCCTTGGAGCTAATATCAACGTTCCCTGCCGAGAAATCTCCGTAATATTTTGAAGAATAGGCTTTGCTTATGGCAACATTCTCTATAATATCGGTTGAGAACAAGTCAAGGTCAATGTTCTTTTTATTAATGTCGTTCGATGGTAGGGACAAGCCATTTAAAGTGGTGTTTTGATAACGATCTCCCAAGCCTCTTACGTATACATTACTAGAGCCTTCTTGTTTAGAAACTCCAGAAATTTTGGCAATCGCACCAGCTGCATTGCTCACACCTTTTTGGGCGAGCTCAATGGCGCCGATACTTTGTTTGATCTCTACTGCTTTTTTCTGGTCTAACAACAATGCAGTTTTACTCTCTTTTCTTGTGGTAGTTGTGATCACGATCTCATCTAGCGATGCATTGGCACCCATAGCGATATTGACCTCTGTAACTTTGCCCTGCACTACTTCTATACTTACTTCTTGCGTTTCATAGCCCACAAAACTAAAAACCAATGTGTAAGACCCAGGATCGAGATTTTCAAAACCGTACAACCCGTCGATATCTGAGGTGGTACCGGTAGTTGTTCCCTTTATCAAGATGTTGGCAAATGCCAAGGGCTCATCGTTGTATTCCTTATCGGTAAGTTTTCCAGCGATTGAGCCAGTGTTTTGACCGAAAGATGTTAAGGTGAAGATTAGTAAAGCTATGACGAAAATTGATTTCATTTGTGGTCTAATTTGTTGTTGCAAAGAAACTCTCAATATCATTGAAAAAGGTTAACTGCATATTAAGCCTACTGCGAGAAAGTTATCCTAAGGTTAAAGAAATAGGGGCTTTTTAATAATTGCTAAACATTAATTTAATATTGAAATAGCTATCTTGCCAGTTAATAAATAGATACTATGATTTGGGAACAATTACTCTCTCTTAAAAGATTTGGAGATAAAAATAAGCGCCTACGTAAAGAGCAGGATGAAACCCGTTTGGGCTTTGAAGTGGATTATGACCGTATTATTTTTTCTTCGGAATTTAGAGGGCTTCAAGACAAAACCCAAGTGGTACCCTTGTCAAAAACCGATTTTGTACACACCCGATTAACACATAGCTTGGAAGTGAGCGTTGTGGGGCGGTCTTTAGGCAGAAAGGTGGGGCAGCGCCTCTTGAAAAAGCATCCGCATTTAAGAGATGTGCATGGTTACCAAATTAACGATTTTGGAGCCATCGTGGCTGCTGCTGCCTTGGCGCACGATATCGGGAATCCTCCTTTTGGGCATTCGGGGGAAAAGGCCATTGGGCAATTTTTCAAATCGGGTGAGGGTAGATATTTTGAGGATCAACTTAGTAAAAAACAATACCAAGATCTTTGCGATTTTGAAGGGAATGCCAACGGATTTAAAATGCTTTGCGAAAGTAGGCACGGTCGTGCTGGTGGTTTGCGTTTAAGCTACGCTGTGTTAGGGGCTTTTACAAAATATCCCAAGGAATCGCTTCCGAAAAAGCCCACTGCGCATGTTGCCGATAAAAAATACGGATTCTTCCAAAGTGAAAAAGAAGAGTTTAAGGATGTGGCCCAAGAATTAGGGCTCATAAATAGAGGAGGGGAAGAATATATGAGTTATGCGCGTCACCCATTGGCGTATTTGGTAGAAGCTGCGGATGATATTTGCTATACTATTATCGATTTTGAAGATGGCATCAACATGGGATTGATCGAAGAGGAATTTGCTCTGGAATACCTTCTGAATTTGGTGCGTTCTTCTATCCAAACCAGCACTTACAATCAACTGGAACGTACCGAGGATCGCTTGACGTACTTGAGAGCGTTGGCTATAAACACGCTCATTAATGAAGCAGTTGATCTCTTTATGGAACATGAAGACGCGATTTTAAATGGCGAGTTTTCAAAAAGTTTGATGGATTGCAGTCAGTACGAAGCACAAATCAAGGACATTATTAAAGTGAGTGTTGAAAAGATTTACCAATCTCGAGATGTGGTGCACAAAGAGTTGGTGGGGTATAAGATTATCAATGATTTATTAAAGGTCTTTACTGAAGCAGTCGTAAATCATCATAACAATCAAAGCTCTCATTATGATCGCTTAGTGCTAAGTATTTTAGAAAAACAAATCAACTTTAAAGAAGAAGAGGTGTATGAGCTATTGTTGGCAGTATGTTTTTTCGTGTCAAAGATGTCTGATAGTAATGCGATGCTCACCTATAAAAAACTTAATGCAGCCGAAATTTAAGTTTATCTGATCCATCTTTATGCATTTCATCGAATAAATTTGTGTTTTATCGTTAGTTTAGTATATTTATAGTCCCAAACCTTTAAAGCCTACTCCGATGAACGAACCTGCTTTTCGTGCACTTATTTTCTTATTTGTGATTTTTGCCCTTATGGTTGTGATCAACGACATTCGGAAGGACACCTCATTAGTCAGTCCAAATAACCAACAAGAATTCGCTACGACCTCACAACCTGAATTGATAATTACCGCGTCTAATCATCATCCAGACTAAGAAGCGTAGCTTCAATAGTAGTTGCAATATGAGCTGCATCCAAATAAACGGTTTCACGAAGCGTTTCTACGCTGCCATGCTCAATAAATTGATCGGGAATGCCCAATAATTTTATTAAGTTATGGTATTGGTGTTGGGCAGCAAACTCTAAAATAGCGCTTCCGAAGCCTCCAGCGATTGCACCATCCTCAACGGTAATGATAGCTTTATGATTTTTAAAGAGGTCATGTAATAGAGACTCATCCAAAGGTTTTACAAAACGCATGTCATAGTGCGAAACAACTTCCGCAGCATGAGAAAGCGCTAAAGCTTCAATAACTTGGTACGCTATGGTGCCGATGGATAAAATTGCAATTTTGGCATTTGTTGCTAGTTGAAGTGGTTTGGCCTCGCCTATTTCAATCTTGGCAAAAGGGCGTTTCCAATCCAATAATTGCCCACGACCTCGAGGATAGCGAATAGCGATGGGCAATTCCAATCCCAATTGAGCGGTAAACATAATGTTGCGCAGCTCAATTTCATCGCTAGGGGCAAAAATAATCAGGTTAGGAATGCATCTTAAATACGCTACATCAAAAACGCCATGGTGTGTTGCACCATCCTCTCCAACCAAACCAGCGCGATCCAAGCAAAAAATCACCGGCAGCTTTTGTATGGCCACGTCATGAATGACTTGATCATAAGCGCGTTGTAAAAATGTAGAGTAAATGTTACAAAAGGGGACGAGCCCTTGCGTTGCCAATCCTGCTGCAAAGGTCACCGCATGTTGTTCGGCTATGCCCACGTCAAAGGCACGGTCTGGTAGTTGCGCCATCATGTATTTTAGAGAACTTCCTGTGGGCATGGCAGGTGTAATGCCCACAATTTTTTTATTGATTTTCGCCAATTCAACAATAGTGTAACCAAATACATCTTGAAATTTGGGAGGGAGATTTTCGGAGGACTTCGGGAGAAGATTCCCAGTCACCGCATCAAACTTACCGGGCGCGTGGTATTTAATTTGATCTTCTTCTGCTTGTTTGAGACCTTTCCCCTTGGTGGTGATCACGTGTAAAAACTTAGGTCCTTTTACGTTTTTTAAGCGTTCTAATTCTGAAATTAATTGAGGTAAATCATGTCCGTCGATAGGCCCGGAATAATTGAAATTTAAAGCTTCAAAAATATTGTCCTGTTTGGGATTTCCTTTTTTTACATTGGTTAAATATTGTTTCAGGGCGCCCACACTAGGGTCTATGCCAATAGCATTATCGTTGAGAATTACCAAAAGATTGGCATCTGTAGCTCCTGCATGGTTTAGGCCTTCAAAAGCCATTCCGCTGGCAATGGAAGCATCGCCTATAACTGCGATATGGCACAAATTCTTGCCTTGTAATTTTGAAGCCACCGCCATGCCCAATGCAGCTGAGATGGAAGTTGATGAATGTCCTACGCCAAAAGCGTCATATTTACTTTCACTCATTTTAGGAAA
>Ga0209309_10000182_pt1 | contig 83117 bp, 72 predicted proteins | sample COGITO_mtgs_1204_2_FD_184807 | JGI IMG/M metagenome (GOLD analysis project Ga0209309, IMG submission 184807) | Pelagic marine microbial communities from North Sea - COGITO_mtgs_120412 (SPAdes) (version 2) | ecosystem: Environmental > Aquatic > Marine > Epipelagic ... | reverse complement strand
CTTTTTTCTTGGCTACTGCTTTCTTAGCTGGTGCTTTTTTCTTGGCGGGGGCTTTTTTCTTCGCTACCGCTTTTTTGGCCGGTGCCTTTTTCTTGGCGGGGGCTTTTTTCTTGGCTACTGCTTTCTTAGCAACTGCTTTTTTAGCTGCAGGCTTTTTCTTAACTACTTTTTTTGCGGAAGCTTTCTTTACTGTGGTTTTTTTAGCTGAACTCTTTTTTGCTGCGGTCTTCTTTGCGGCTGCCATACACATCTCCAATTAAACGGCGGGGTGTTGATGTGAAAGCTACCAGCGTTTTTTCTCTGAGACAAGTGGTGGTTACAAAATAATAATAATAATTAAGCGAGGCATTGGCGAATTTGTTTTGTAATGTCAGCCACTGAGCCCACACCCCCAATGCAATGGTAACGAGGTCCTGCTAGCGTCTGATAGAAAGCGACTAAAGGCTGTGTTTGCTGTTCATACACTGACAAACGTTTTCGAACTGTCTCCTCACGATCATCATCGCGTTGGACTAACGCCTCTCCTGTCTCATCATCGACACCGTCTTTTTTAGGCGGATTATGCGCCGTATGATAAATCCGACCGCTACCCAAATGGATTCGGCGACCGCTTAACCGAGCAACGATTTCTTCATGATCAACGTCAATTTCTATGACATGGTCGACAGTGATATTGGCATCGACCATCGCTTGAGCCTGAGGGATGGTGCGTGGAAAACCATCAAATAAACAGCCATTAGCACAATCAGGCTGGGCTAACCGATCTTTCACTAATCCAATAATCAGGTCATCAGAGACCAATCCCCCCGCATCCATGATCGCCTTCGCCTGAATACCGAGCTCAGTACCTTCAGACACCGCAGCGCGCAGCATATCCCCTGTCGAAATTTGAGGAATAGTATAGGTGTCACACAAAAACTGAGCCTGGGTGCCCTTACCTGCGCCCGGTGCGCCTAAAAGGATAATTCGCATAGCTTTTTCCTTACCTTCGTACCACTGTTATCTTCGACCACCCCACGAGGCAAACAAAAGTACACAGCCGCGGTAGCGCTGACAAGTACTAATCCGATGCTTTTGCTGCCTGCCACAGCGTATGCAGCTGTTCGGGTGTGTATTTTTCTAGCGACGTGTTGCTGGCCATCGCCTCCGCCTCCATCATACGGAAGCGGCGTTCAAACTTACGATTGGCACGTCTAAGTGCCCTTTCGTTATCCATGCGCAAATGTCTTCCGACATTGACCGCACTAAAGAGAACATCGCCCAATTCATCCTCTATATGATCGGTGTCACCATCGGCCAGAGCTTCCTTCAACTCCCCTATTTCATCCTCAAGGTTGCTGAGAACCTGTTTGAATTCGGACCAGTCGACGCCCGCATTGGCGGCCCGTTTTTGTAATTTTTGAGCCCGTGCTAACGCGGGTAGCGCGAGAGGCACATCGTCCAGAGCGCCATGCTGAGCTTTAGCTGCACGCTCTCGCTGTTTCAGCGCCTCCCAACTCACGCTGACGGATTCGGCACTAGCCGGGGCTCGTTCACCGCCATCAATATCGCCCTGTGGAAAAATATGGGGGTGCCGTCGAATCAGCTTATCAACTAAGCCATGGACCACCGACTCAAAGTCAAAGGCTTTTTCCTCACTGCCCAACTGACTATAAAAAATCACTTGAAAAAGCACATCACCCAGCTCTTCAGCCACGTGAGGCAAGTCCTGTCGCTCAATCGCGTCAGCCAGTTCATAGCATTCCTCTAGCGTTGACGGAACGATAGATTCAAAAGACTGCTTGATATCCCAAGGACAACCCTTCTCGGGATCGCGTAATATCGTCATCACTTTCAGCAAATCGTCAATAGAGTAGTGCCAATCTTCGCTGCCACACTCAACGTTCATTGCTCAAGAACCCGCTGCGCGGACATCACGTTATCAAGCTGATTCAATGTCACCAGCACTCGCCCTAAATTCTCCAACGAACAAACCTCGCAGCGCAGGCGCATATTTGCCGTATTAGTCTCAACATTACTCAGCGTGTTAATAGCGGTCACATTCACTTTAGCCCGAGCCATGACCCCAGTAATATCCGCCAGCAAGCCCTGACGATCGTATGCCTCAATAGTAACACTCACTTCAAATCGCTCCTCTTCACTACTCCCCCAGCTTATAGCAATGATTCGCTCCGGCGTTTTCTGCCGCAATGTCAGCAATCGACTACAGTCGATTCTATGGACTGACACTCCGCGAGAGCGGGTAATATAACCCTCTATCGCATCACCGGGCACGGGCATACAACAGCGGGCAAAGCTGGTTAGCATATTGCCCACGCCGTCAATACGGATGGCACCACGATGGTCATGCGCGGCGAGAGTTGCGAGTCTAATGGGCTGCATTTCAACGATACCAGTCACACTTTGCGCCGCGCGCACCACTTGACTTGAGGTCACATCACCCGTGCCAACAGCGGCAAATAGATCCTCCACACTGTTGCAACCCAATTGCCCAGCTATGGCTTTGTAATCTAGCGCATTGAGGGCAAGGCGGGCACACTCTCGTTCGACGAGCGTCCGGCCGGCATCGACATTGTCATCTCGAGTTTGCTCTTTAAACCACTGGTGAACACACGCCCTAGCTCTCGAAGTGCATAAGTAGCCAGCGCTACGTGATAACCAATCCCGGCGAGGCTTAGCTTCATTCGCTGTTAAAATTTGCACGCGTTCACCAGTTTTCAGCGGCTGCGTCAACGATACAATATTGCCATTCACTTTGGCGCCTCTACAGCGATGCCCCACTTCAGTATGTACGTGATAGGCAAAATCTAATGGGGTTGCGCCTTGAATAAGGCTTACCACATCGCCTTTCGGCGTAAATACGTAAACCCGATCCCCCGCTGTATCAAAGCTGAATGGCTCCTCTCCCTCGCCATCTTCGCCCAACACTTCATGCCATTCCAGCACTTGCCGCAGCCAGGCCAATTTCTCTTCATAGGTCCCTGAGTGACCATGAACATCGTCGCTGCCCTTATAGCGCCAGTGTGAACAGACGCCCAGCTCGGCTTCTTCGTGCATGGTGTGAGTACGAATTTGTATTTCCAGCACCTTACCCTGTGGGCCTATGACCGCTGTATGAAGCGAGCGATAGCCATTCTCTTTAGGATTTGCGACGTAGTCATCAAACTCATTGGGAATGTTCCGCCACATGCCATGAATAATGCCCAGCGTATGGTAACAATCACGTACATCATCAACTAAAATCCGCAGCGCGCGGATATCGTGAACTTGCGAAAAGCCGATGCCCTTGCGCTGCATTTTTCGCCAGATACTGTAGATATGTTTTGCTCGACCGGAAATATCGAAGTGAAGGCCAGCCTCGCCGAGAGCATGAGCTAGATCGGTGCGAATCCTAGCAATAAATTGATCACGCTCAAGACGCCGACCATCAAGCAACTTAGCAATGCGATGATAAGCATCTGCATGGGTGTAGCGAAACGAAAGGTCTTCTAGCTCCCACTTCAAATAACCAATGCCTAAGCGGTGAGCCAACGGGGCATACACATTGAAAACCTCCCCAGCAATCCGCTGTCTGTCAGTCTCTTGAGCACTCTTGAGAGTCCGCATGGCTACCGTGCGCTCGGCGAGCTTAATCAAGGCTACGCGCACATCGTCCACCATGGCGATCAACATGCGGCGAATATTGGTATTGGGCGAATCTGATTGCCCCAATACGGGCGCATCTGACGCTCCCGTTAATTCACTCACTGCCGCCATGCGCAGCACGCCCTCAAGTAGACGAGCCACCGAAGTACCGAAGCGCTTTTCCACCTCGCTACTACTCAAGCGCTGTTCTCGGACGCTTCGATAGACCAATCCTGCCAGCAGAACATCGGTGTTTACACTTAGCTCAGACAAAATATGGATAATTTCTAAACCCACAGCCAGTGGATTTGACCGCCCCGCCCAGTCGCTTGTTTCAACACTTGGGGTGCCCTCGAGAGTCTTTAAGTACTCAGCGGCTTCAATAATTCGAGCCATGTCTTCATTTTTTAGCTCCGCGGGCAACGCAGAAAGCCATTTCTCGAGAGTAAATCGATCGAGGTCTTTTATCTTCGGCACTACACGCACTTGAACCAAAATTAACGTTCCTCGCGCGCATAAACGCCGGTAGAGAGATACCGATCACCGCGATCACAGACAATGGCAACAATCGTGGCATTTTCCAGCTCACGGTTAAGTGTCAATGCAGCGCTTATCGACCCACCTGAAGATACGCCGGCAAAAATTCCCTCTTCTTGGGCTAGGCGACGCATCATTCGCTCAGATTCTGCCTGCGAAATATCCATCACTCGATCAACTTTGGCGGCATTAAAAATCGACGGCAAATAATCAGGTGACCATCGCCGAATACCCGGAATCGAAGAACCATCCTCAGGTTGTAGGCCAATAATTTGAATCGCGGGATTTTGCTGTTTCAAAAAAGCCGAAACGCCCATAATAGTGCCGGTGGTGCCCATTGAACTGACAAAATGAGTAACCTCCCCTCTTGTTTGCTGCCAAATTTCTGGCCCGGTGCCTTTATAGTGAGCCAATGGGTTGTCTGGATTTCCGAATTGATTGAGTACCTTGCCCTCACCGCTGGCCTCCATGGCTAGCGCTAGATCTCTAGCGCCTTCCATACCTTGTTCCGACGTCACTTCAATGAGCTCGGCGCCGTAGGCGCCCATTGCCCATTTACGCTCATTACTCATGTGCGAAGGCATGATTAGCACCATACGGTAACCGCGCATCGCCGCCGCCATGGCAAGGGCAATCCCGGTATTACCACTGGTGGCCTCGATGAGTGTATCACCGGGGCTGATATCGCCCCGATCTTGCGCTTCGGCAATCATACTCATGGCCGAGCGGTCTTTCACTGATCCCGCGGGATTATTTCCTTCAAGCTTTGCCAACAACGTATTACTGCTGTTGCCCGGAAGGCGTTGCAAGCGCACGAGCGGCGTATTGCCAATAACATGTTCTACAGTGGGGTATGCGGGGGTTAAATTAGGCATTAATAGTCCCTCCAGACGGCCCGAATAGCGCTAGAATATCGACGTTTCATGTATCACTATTGTCATCTAACGAAGCACCCATAGGTTGAGCAAAAGCGTTGAATAAATCCCTACTCCGTAATGGCCGATCGCCTAAATGACGCTTCAGTGCCAGGCGAGTTATTTGCTTGAGCATTCGCCATTGCACTGGATTTAACTCGGTTTCTGCATGACGCCACTGGGCGAGTAACATCAACACCTCACCGCTTATGTCTATCGCACCGTCATCGACAGCGGAACCTTGCGCGTCTATGGGTTTTACCCGAAAGCCATTGTCAGCTCGGTAGTGATAGTGGCGCCGTGGATCAATCAATTCTCCATCTGCGTCGTGGGCAAAAATCAATTCATAACCCAATTCCTCGAGCAGTGCCAATTCAAAGACCCTCAGCTGACTCTCATCGTGACTCCTTAAACGCGGTAGTAGTTGCCCATAATGAGCAAATAGTCTGGGATAGGGATCGAAGCGAGGTAACGTTCGAATCAGCAATTCATTGATATACAAGCCGCTAAACAGTGCTCGGCCCACCAACGGTATTGCAATACCTGCAGATTCTATCTGGCGCATGGTTTTTAGTTCACCCCGGCCAATAGCCTTAACTAGTAGCGGATTGAAGGCTTGAGCTTGGCCCGCCAAAGACCCTCCACGGTGTTTACGTTGCGCTCCGCGAAGTACCGCAGAGAATCGGCCTGATTCAAGTGCAAAGCATTCAACAATAAGACTGCCATCTCCGTAAGGTCTGCGATGGAGCACCCAAGCGGGCTCGAGAGACGCAAGCATACCCACTCAACGCTCGTCGAAACCCAAACTACGTAGCGCCCGGTCATCATCAGACCACCCCGACTTCACTTTAACCCACAATTTAAGCATGACTTTAGTATCAAATGCGTGTTCCATATCTTTTCGGGCGTCAGTGCCAATTGAACGTAGGCGACTACCTTTTTCGCCAATCATAATCGCCTTCTGCCCAGCACGTTCAACGTAAATAAGTGCGTCAATATGAAGCACCCTCCCCTCTTGCTTAAAGCTCTCAATTTCAACCGCAGTTGTATAGGGGAGCTCATCGCCCAACTGACGCACAATTTTCTCGCGTATGAGTTCAGCGGCTAAAAATCGCTCTGTCCTATCGGTTACCTGCTCCTCGGGGAAAAAATGTGGGCCATGAGGCATCTGCGCACCTAAGTATTGCCGGAGTGGCGTTAAATCCTTTTTGCTCAGCGCAGAAATAGGAAATAAACCATCAAAATCGTCTCCCATCATCAGTTTTTCACTATAGGGAAGTAGTTCGTCTCTACCGTCCAACATATCGATCTTATTAATGACCAAAGCCACAGGGGCATCTGCCGCCTTTACAGCGCGGAAGACCATGTCGTCCTCTGGCGTCCAGCGCATCCGATCCACCACAAATAAAATCAAATCAACATGCGCTAACGCACTATTAGCGGTGCGGTTCATATAACGATTGATGGCCTTACCCTGCTCTTTATGCATGCCCGGAGTATCAACAAATATAATCTGTTCGGAACCCTCAGTCAGAATGCCCAACACTTGGTGGCGCGTTGTTTGCGGCTTTCGGGAAGTAATACTAACTTTTTGGCCTAGCAGATAATTTAGCAAGGTCGATTTGCCCACATTGGGCCGACCCACAATGGCGACATAACCACAATGCTGGCTGGTTTCATCCATCAAGCGAGTGCCTCCAGCACTTTTTCAGCTGCCGACTGCTCGGCAGTTCGGCGGCTTTTACCGATGCCTTGCACCCCCTCTGATAGGGGCTCAACTCGGCAAAGGACTGTAAATATTTGCTCGTGATCAGCGCCTTCAACCGATGTCATTTGATAGTCGGGCAGGGGATGGCCTCTACCCTGCAACAGTTCCTGCAAGCGGGTCTTGGCGTCTCGTTCGTCACTCAACGACAATGACTGAAAGCTATCGACAAACCAAACTGAAATCACCTGACAGGCTGTCTCAAAATCACTGTCTAGTAGCACCGCGCCAGCAATCGCTTCCAGTGCATCCGCGAGGATGGACTCTCGATGGCGGCCGCCACTTTTGCGCTCACCACTCCCTAAACTCAGGCATGGCCCAAGCTCAAACTGGGAAGCCAACTGAGCGAGGTAAGTGCCTCGAACAAGTTTAGCTCGCAAGCGACTTAACTGCCCTTCAGCTGCCTCTTCAAAGGCAACAAACAGGTGCCCGGCAACGACGTGATTCACTAGGGAATCTCCGAGAAACTCAAGGCGCTCATTATTTTTTTTACTGGCACTGCGGTGCGTCAACGCAAGCTCAAGTAGGCTTACATCGGCGAAGGTATAGCCTAGGCGACCCTGAAGTTGGTGAAGCCTCGCATGCTTAGCTTCACTATTCAACGCTGTCGATCACTTGGCACTTCGATGATTAAATCATCAAAGACCATGACACCATCGACAATCCATACCAGAGGAAAACGGATTTCATAGTTCGCATCAATAACAACAAAATTTCTGTCACGAAATACTTTGATATCCTCAGCCTTGATCGCGTAGATTTGACTACTATTTAAGAGCTTGCGTATCCGAACGCGAATATCTTGCAATGAATGCTGCTGAGGGTCGTATTCCTCAGCCGCCCGTTCAACAATGCCCTTTACCGACAGGTAGGTCATGTAGGAGGGCGCAATACGCAGTACCAGAATCAGGAAGCTACCTAGAATGAGGACGTTGAAGGCGATGCTCCACATCGTCATGCCCCGTTGCCGAGATAAACCCCGTCGTTGTCCTTGGTTGATCATAGCCTCTCCTTCGATTGCTCAGTCAATCGTACCCGCACGTCCAAAACTGGGCACCGACAGAAAAGACTCCCAGTGCATCCAAATAGCCACCGCCTTGCCAACAATATCGCGCTCGGGCACTTGTCCCCACACCCGGCTATCGCTAGAGTTGTCTCGGTTGTCCCCCATCATGAAGTAATGCCCTGGTCTTACCCTGACAGAAAAATCACGGCTCGGCCGAGCCACATCGACTTGCATTAAATGCGGCTCATCAATGAACGTTTCCATTCCTTGGTGAACACGATGACGCCCCGAGTTGTGGGCTGCAAGCCATTTCAATGGGGCTTCTTCGCCATTAATCCACAATCGTTTATTCCGGTATTCAATATCATCACCCGGAATACCAACAACCCGCTTAATGTAATACGTTTTATTTTGGTGAGGGGGAAAAAACACCATGACGTCTCCTCGCTCGGGCGCGTTAATACTAACGATCTTATCCCGAAGTACCGGCAGTCGTAGCCCGTAGGTGTATTTATTGACGAGGATATAGTCACCCACTTCGAGAGTCGGCACCATGGACGAGGAGGGAATCTGAAAAGGCTCAAACAGAAAAGAGCGTAAAATAAAGACCGCCGTCAAAACGGGAAAGAAAGAGCGGGCGTAATCAACGATCGCGGGCTCTGCCGCTGAGCTATTAATGGCTGCGGTTAGTTTCTTTTCGTCAGCGCTTTCCGGGGACTCCCAGCGAGGAAATTGCGCCTTCAGCCCATCAATGCGTTGCTTGCGTGAGCGAGCAAAAAACAGGATATCGATAGCCCAAATAAACCCGCTGCCAAAGACCAAAGTGGCCAAAATTAAAGGAAAATCAATATTCACACTAGGCCTCTCTCATACTGTCTTAATCTACTTGAAGCACAGCGAGAAACGCCGACTGAGGAATTTCCACATTCCCCACTTGCTTCATTCGTTTTTTCCCCGCTTTTTGCTTCTCTAGCAGCTTGCGTTTTCGAGTCGCATCACCCCCATAACATTTTGCGGTGACGTTCTTACGGAGGGCTTTGACAGTCTGGCGAGCCACAATCTTGCCCCCCACCGCTGCTTGAATAGCCACATCAAACATTTGCCGTGGAATCAACTCCTTCATTTTCTCCGTCAGCACGCGTCCACGACTCTGAAGATAATCTCGATGCACAATCACCGCTAAGGCATCAACACGGTCGCCGTTTATCAGCACGTCTAGGCGCGATAATGGCGCAGCAACAAAGCGGTCAAAGCCGTAATCAAGCGACGCATAGCCTCGGCTGACTGATTTTAAGCGATCAAAAAAATCAAGGACCACTTCTGCCATTGGAATATCGTAGATAACCTGAACCTGTTGCCCTAGAAACTGCAGATCGACCTGCGAACCACGCTTGTCGACACACAGCGTGATACAGTTACCTAAGTATTCTTGCGGCGTCAAAATGGTACAGCGCGCGATAGGCTCACGCATCGATTCAATATCACTGACTTCAGGCAACTTTGAGGGGTTATCAACCTCTAAAATAGAGCCATCTTTCTTTTCAATTTGGTAAATCACCGTCGGCGCTGTGGTAATTAAATCCAGATCGTATTCTCGCTCCAAGCGCTCCTGAATGATTTCCATGTGCAGCATACCAAGGAAACCACAGCGAAATCCAAAGCCTAATGCATCTGAAGTCTCAGGCTCGTAAAACAATGACGCGTCATTAAGCGTCAATTTACTCAATGCATCTCGGAAATCTTCGTAGTCATCGGAGGATACCGTGAAGATGCCCGCATAAACCTGAGGCTTCGCCTTTTTAAACCCCGGAAGTGATGGCGTATCTGGCGCGTTGGCATGCACCAACGTATCGCCCACTGGGGCACCATGGATGTCTTTAATCCCAGCGACCACAAAGCCAACTTCACCCGCCCCAAGCTCAGGCATCTCAGTTCTATTAGGGGTAAACACACCCACCATGTCTGCGCTATGCTGCTTACCGGTCGACTTGACTAAAAACTTCTGCCGTTTCTTTAACGTTCCTTCGGTGACGCGAACCAGCGACACGACTCCAAGATAAGTATCAAACCAGGAATCGATGATCAGCGCCTGCAACGGTTGTTCACGATCGCCTTGTGGGGGCGGTATATTGGCAATGAGGTACTCCAGCGCATCCTCAATACCCATACCGGTTTTAGCGCTGACCAGACATGCATCGATGGCGTCAATGCCAATAATTTCTTCGATCTCAATTTTAACTTTGTCGGGATCGGCCTGCGGCAGATCCATTTTATTGAGAATAGGCAGCACTTCCAGACCCTGCTCAATTGCGGTATAGCAATTTGCCACCGACTGAGCTTCAACGCCTTGACCGGCGTCAACTACCAACAGAGCCCCTTCACAGGCGGCAAGCGAGCGTGATACCTCGTAAGAAAAGTCCACGTGCCCGGGCGTATCGATAAAGTTCAATTGATATTCGTCACCGTCGCTCGCCTGATAGCGCAAAGTAACGCTCTGAGCTTTAATAGTAATACCGCGCTCACGCTCTAAATCCATTGAATCGAGCACCTGAGCTTCCATTTCGCGCTCACTTAGGCCACCACAGTGCTGAATAAAGCGATCGGCTAAGGTCGACTTACCATGGTCAATATGAGCGATGATAGAAAAGTTTCGAATATAGCTGAGATCAGTCACGCACGCGCCTCTAGTACGCCACCTACTAGATGGCAAGCTACGCAGCTCTTATGAGCTGCGCGTCATCGGTGACGGATTCTAACGCACCCAGCTCTGGAGTGCATGATTGACGAGCACAGAAGGTGACATTTTGTCGGGCGTAAGACCCTTTAACAGGTGCTTATCGGGGCTCAGGCACACGCACTGCTAGGAAAAAAGGCGCGCCCCGACGAATTAATCGGACAGCCACCGACTGGCCAGCCTGCAGGCGATTGATAGTTGCCTGTAGATCGTCTGTGTTGCGAACCGCACTTTTACCCAGACGGGTGATGATATCACCGGCCAAGATGCCAGCTTCGTCCGCCGCAGAGTCTGGCATGACCTCGAGGACCACCACGCCACCCGACAATCCCAGGTCAGCCATCATCTCACTGTCCGCATCATCGGTGATAAAACCCAATACATTATTACTACGTTCAGGTGTTGCTCGCCCAGCGACCGATGGCCTTTCATCGGCATCAAGCCCACCGACCTGGATAACCAACGTGAGCTCTTTGCCATCGCGCATGATTAAGGCTTTAACCTCGGCACCAGGGGTAATTAAACCAACGACATGCGGTAAATCTGACGAGGTTTCAATGGGCCGCCCAGCAAAGCTGAGAATGATATCGCCGCTTTCAATACCACCCTCTCGCGCGGGCGAATCTGGGCCCACTTGCGATATCAACGCGCCCCGCGGTCTATCGAGACCAAAGGATTCCGCCAAATTCCGATCGACATCCTGAATGCTCACGCCAAGCCAGCCGCGCACGACCTCACCATTAGCTTTTAGTTGATCGATAACATTGCGTACCACCATAGCGGGTATGGCAAAGCTGAGTCCTATTGAACCACCTGAGCGGGTGAAAATCTGAGAATTAACCCCAACCACCTCACCGTCAAGATTGAACAGAGGCCCCCCTGAATTTCCTGGGTTGATTGCCACATCAGTTTGTAAAAAGGGTACATAATTTTCACCGTTTTCAGTAGGCAGACTGCGGCCCTTGGCGCTCACAATGCCGGCAGTCACTGAAAAATCTAAGCCGAAAGGCGAGCCTATGGCCAGCACCCACTCGCCGACCTCGGTGCCATTATCACCGGCAAGCTTCAAAACAGGTAAATTGCTCTCCTGAATTTTTAACAGGGCTAAATCCGACCGGGGGTCAAGCCCAACCACCACAGCATCGTATTCTCGTCGATCGGTAAGACGCACCGTCACTGAGGTCGCTCCCTCCACCACGTGATTATTAGTCACAACATAGCCATCGGGCGAAATAATGAAACCGGAACCTGAGTTCTGTCGCGGTCTTGGGCGCTGATCGCCACGAAATTGAAAAAATCGCTGTAAATACTCTGGCAGTTGTTCTAGTTGCTCAGGACTCTGTGCAGCCTTCATTTCTGACTCCACCAAAATCTTCACTACCGCCGGCGTGGACTTATTCACGATGCCGCGAAAGTCGGGCAACTGTGCATTTGCTACGAGTGGTAATAGCACTATCACGAAAGCGCACAAAAACTGACGCATAACAACTCACTCCTGTTGAGATCAACTCACTTAATGGTAAAAATCAATGCCTAGTGGATCTAATGGGATGCCAAGACATCGGTGATCGGTATACGCAAGGATGCCAAACGAGGTTCAAAGGTTTCACGAAGCCCCATCATCGCCGGTAGGAATCGGACCACACCAAACCCCACTATTAGACCGCTGACGAAAAAGCCGATAGCGGCCAACTCGCCCAGCGCCTCACCCAACACGGCACCCACCAAAGCGAAGAACAAAGGTAGGCAATACACCAACAGCGAGCCACGTAAAATAGCCGACTCCGGCAGTTCGATGACGACTTCATCATCGATAGCGCAATCTCGGGCTGAGAGATTGATTGATTCAACGGCGCGTACCAACCCCTTACCTCCCGTTGCTCGCGCTAGGACGCCGTGGCCACAGCCAGCCTTGACAGCGCACCGACCACACAGTGTACTCCGAATAGTTTCTACCCAGACTGCATCTACCTCGACAGCAACAACCCTACCGGATTCTCGTAGCATGACATCAAGATCCATTCGTCATAACACGGACTGCATCGGCAAACAGGCGTGCGGTAGTAATGGGCACCTCGCCCATTACTGTGATGAGGTAACTGTTTGGGGTGCCTCGTGTGTAAGTCAGAGTACTACCTCGCAGGACCACTCCTTCGCCCGCGGCCAGTGCTTTCGGCTGGGGCTCGATAAACACGGATGCCGAGGCCAAACCGTCGCTCACAACAGCATGTGCAACCGGCGAATCATCCCGGCCAACCAGCGTAAATCCCGGCGGTAAGCCCGCGAATCGAAACCGTGGCGTACTGGTCACTGCAACGGTAGAGATAGGTTTAGGAGTAGCCGTCGGCAGTTGTACTGCTTGAGAATGGTCGCCCAACTGAAATTGGGCAAATTCGAAACGCTCTAGCACTTGCCCATCTGGAGTGGCAGACACCACTCTCAGCGGAAGATCGCTCTGCACATCAATATCCATTAGGTACCCCAACCGCAAGGTATCTCGTGGTCGAATCGAAAGACGCCAGGTGGCACGACCCGCTACCACTTGGGGGGTCTCGGCGCTAAATGCATACAAACGCGCGAGGGAACATGCGGTTGCAGCCTCTCGACGCTCGGCAATGACGGTTTCCAGAGGCGCACCCGCCCGCCGGCTCAGTCGTGTCAGCAAGTTGTCCTGCCCCTGGCGTGCATTGACGGCAACAAACTCTCGATCACTGCCATACTCAACGAGCAACGTGCCAGAATAGTTATAGTGACTACCTGACTGAAGCAGTCTATTCACAGATTCTTCAAGCTCCGGGGACAGGCCACAGCGATCGGTTTGCGCGACACTGACGGGGACTAAAGTCATCATCAAGGCGACAAGGGACATTATTTTAGTCATAGACACCATCGATTTGATGAGTGTGTTAGCGATTTTGAGGGGGTACTCGAGCAAACGGCACCACCGCATTCGGTTGCAGTGCAGCGGTTTTCTGCGCATGGCTAAACCCGTAGCGCTCGAATCGCTCGCGCGCTAGCTGCTCATAGACCCGGGACGTTGCAGACCGGTCCGCGGTCTTTGATGGTCGCGCACTCACCGCTTGACCCTGAGGTTCCAGACCATAACGCGCCTGGATCGGTGCTGCCCCCTGCATCGGCATCACACCGCCAGGCACTTGGGCTATGGGATTCACAACGTCCCTCCCCTGCAGTAATTGCTGGCCGCCGATCATAACTGCCAGCGTCACCGAAGCGGCGACCGCCAGTGACACTAATGGGCTCGGCTGTTGTTTCATCGGTTTATCGCCGACCAATACAGCACGAACACCCTCTGAAACATCGATACTTCCCGGTGCGACCCCAGACTGGAGAAAAGCCTGAGAGCCTTGCAAGCGCTGCCAGTAAGCACGCATGCTAGGGTCTGAATCAACGGCTTTGAGGACTCGGGCGATATCTATGTCGCTCCCCTCGCCGTCCATAACTGCAGACATCGATTCCCGAATCAGATCATCTCCTACCATCACCTACTCTCTCTGTTATGTGCTTGTCTTCTGCCCGCGGTCCTTGTGACCCACGCTCGCTACAGACCACCGTCTTTAATCACCTGTCATTTGCTGAGATATTTTTAACTCTAGTGTTTCACGCGCCCTAAAAATTCTCGATCTCACGGTACCCACCGGACACTCCATCACTTCAGCTATTTCTTCATAACTTAAGCCATCGAACTCCCTCAATACTAGCGCCGTTTTCAGCTCCCTCGGCAGCCCCTCAAGGGTCTGGGATACTACCGCGGCAAGCTCTTGACCGAAGAGATAATTCTCTGGGGTCTCTGTATCTCTAAGGCCATCGGCCTCATTATAGTGCTCTGCATCGTCAACTGACGAGTCGGCACTGGGCCTTCGCCCTTTTGCCGCTAAATAGTTTTTTGCGGTATTAGACGCTATCCTATACAACCAGGTATAAAATGCACTATCACCACGAAACTTCTCCAACGCCCGGAAGGCTTTTATGAACGCCTCCTGTGTGACGTCCTCAACATCTGACGCATCCTGCACAAAGCGACCGACTAGCGAGGCTATTCGCCCTTGATATTTCAACACCAACAGATCAAACGCTCGGGTATCCCCCTTTTTCGCACGCTTTACCAGTTGTTGATCGGTTTCCCGAGCCTCCACATCCCCGCCCTATTTTCACTGCACACTACCTCGGCACTAATATTCAAAACCCGCTGTAGAGGCCACATTATGACTGTAAATCAACACCAAAGTTCCCCATTGGCGCCAAAGTCCGTAAATTATGCCACTTTTCTGCCACTCATTATCAGGGCTTAATCGATGAATCAATCACTGCACTACGACGTGCTCATTATTGGCAGTGGCGCTGCTGGCCTAAGTTTAGCACTTCAGCTGCCATCAGACGTCAGTTGCGCCATACTGTCGAAGGGGAACCTAGCCTCTGGATCAACATTCTGGGCCCAAGGCGGTATGGCCGCGGTGTTACACGATAGAGACAGTATTGACGCGCACGTTAATGACACCCTGGTTGCGGGGGCCGGATTATGCCATGAGCCCGCTGTTCGCTACAGTGTTAGCCGCAGCAGAAACGTTGTCGACTGGTTGATGACTCAGGGAGTTGAGTTCGATTTACGCGAAGATCAACCTGACGATGAATTTCGAGAGTTCCACCTCACCATGGAGGGAGGACATAGCCACAGGCGAATTGTTCACTCAGCAGATCGTACCGGACGCGCCATTGCCGAAGTCTTGACCGCTCGGGCTAAAGAAACCAGCAATATTCATTTACTGACGGAGCGATGTGCCGTCGACCTTATTCGAGAGGCCGATCGCTGCGTGGGTGCGTGGGTACTAAACACTGCCACCAACGAAGTAACCGCAATGGGTGCACGGGCCGTGGTCATGGCGACAGGAGGTGCCAGTAAGGCGTACCAATATACGTCGAATCCCGATGGTGCGAGCGGTGATGGCATTGCCATTGCATGGCGTGCTGGCTGCCGCATTGCCAACCTGGAGTTCAATCAGTTTCACCCCACCTGCCTTTACCACCCCAAGGCAAAGTCATTCCTGATTACCGAGGCATTACGGGGTGAAGGTGCCATACTGACGCTGCCGAGCGGCGAGCGATTTATGCCCCGATTTCATGAGCAGGAGGAGTTAGCGCCTAGAGACATCGTCGCACGAGCTATTGATCATGAGATGAAACGCTTGGGGCTTGAATGCGTCTATCTCGACATTAGTCACCGGGACAGTCATTTCGTGAAGTCACACTTTCCAACGGTGTATGCGCGCTGCTTATCACTGGGAATCGATATCACCCAAGAGCCGGTGCCCGTCGTACCAGCGGCCCATTACACCTGTGGGGGTGTGGTAGTCGATCAACATGGCGCCAGCGATTTACAGGGGTTATACGTGATTGGCGAGACAGCCTGCACAGGCCTGCACGGCGCAAATCGCATGGCCAGTAACTCCCTATTGGAGTGCTTTGTCTATGCGACTGCTGCCGCCGCACATATTGCCGCACAGCGTCCCTCCTCGGTGCAAAAATCGCTGCCACTGTGGGACGACAGTTTGGTGCGAAGCTCCGATGAAAATGTCGTCATTAAACATAATTGGCGGGCTTTACGGGGTCTTATGTGGGATTATGTAGGCATTGTTAGAAGCGAGCGCCGTTTGCAATATGCACGCGGCACCGTCAAGCTGATGCAGGATGAAATTAATGATTTCTACCGCCGCTTTGTTATCAGTCGGCCGCTCTTGGAACTGCGCAATCTCAGTCAGGTGGCGGCACTGATGATTGACTGCGCCCTCCATCGCAAAGAAAGTCGTGGCCTACACTTCAACAGTGACTACCCCGACACCAACAGCCTAGCTGAGAACACCATATTGGTGCCCGCTAATTCGCCGTTAAAAAATAGCCTAGCCAGTCCTCTCCTAAAGCTACCGCGCTACGACAGCAGCATTTAGGGGGTGCCTGGATCATTAAGCTTTGCGTCATTATGGGCACGAATACTCGCCACTATTGCCAACAAAACACTGTCCTTCACGGGCTCCCGACCCATAATCCAGTTCAGGATATCTTGGTCTTGCTCCTCAACAAGTCGGCGAAAATCCTGCTTTTGTTGATCGTCCAAATCGCGATACTGCGCCTCGACAAAAGGAGCGAGCAATAGATCTAACTCGAGTAACCCGCGGCGACTTGCCCAGCGCATGCGGTTGAAGTCTTGATCATCGGTCATGGGAGTGTCCGTTTAGTAGCAGCGCTGATTATTGGCCTTTGTGGCCAACCTAACGTTAACATAGATCAATCCACCTCACTGCCACTCTGGAGTACTCGATGAGCGAATCTATTTCCCAGCAACCGACAATAGCCACGGGTTTATCTGGAGAAGTCATCTTACATCTGAGCGGCCCGGATGGCAGCCAGTTCCTTCAGGGCCAAACCACCGCGGATTTTGTCAAGGCTCAGCCAATGACAATGGTGGGTGGTGCTTTCTGCGACCTTAAGGGACGAGTACTGGCAGATTTTCTGGCACTAGTGATTGACCCAGAGATTATTTTGTTACGTACCCAGCACAGCCTGACAACGCCACTCCTTGAACATCTACGAAAATACCTCATGTTTTCGAAGGCTGATTTGACCATCTCCGAATACCAAGTCGCGGCGCTGATAGGCAAAGAAAACCATGAGCGGCTGGGTATCGATACTGCCGTGCTGTTGCCGGACGAAGCGGCTGTGGTGTCCAACGATGTGGGCGGTGGGTTTGTTCTGCGGCGACAGCCAGATCAAGAGAGGCCCATGAGCGAGTGGTGGTTACAACAGCCAAAGCTCGATCTGGGCACTGATAGTAGAGCTTGGTACGGCGCTGCCATTGCTCGCGGTGAGGCGAGAATCGTATCAGAGACCATGGGACGTTATTTACCTCAGGATCTCAACTATGACCTTAGCGGCTGGGTGAACTTCAAAAAAGGCTGCTATACCGGTCAAGAAGTGATTGCCAGATTACATTGGCGTGGCAAACCCAAACGCCGCTTATACCAAGCGCGGTGCGCCACCCACATGAATCCTGCACCCGGCACTAAACTCGTCGATCGTGATGCCAAGACTCTCGGCAGTGTCGTCAATTCAGTCGCGATGTCCGGAGAATCCCTCTTAGCTATCGAGCTTGTTGCTGATGGCTTTGAGCGAGGATTGTATCTAGAGGGCAGCGATGACTGTGTCACAGCCCTCTAAGGCCTATCCCTCAATCTTTTAACTGCCAGTCAATAGGCTCATAGCCCTGAGCCTGCAAAAATTGGTTCGCCACGCTGAAATGCCTGCAGCCAAAAAAGCCGCGACGTGCTGAAAGAGGTGACGGATGCGGCGCCGTCAATAGCTTGTGGCGACCCGCATCAATAGCTAACCCCTGCTTTTGCGCATGCGCACCCCAGAGCATGAAGACCGTGGGCTGGGCGCGCCGACTGATATAATCGACGATGGCATTGGTGAGCTGCTCCCAACCTCTGGCATGGTGTGACCCGGGTAGACCATGCTCCACCGTTAAAACACTGTTGAGCAACAGCACTCCTTGTTCTGCCCAGTGGCCTAGACATCCATGACTGGGGTACGGGCAGGCTATGTCAGCGGCCAGCTCAAGAAAGATGTTTCGTAGCGAAGGGGGTATTTGCCGATCTCTGGCCACAGAAAAACACAATCCCTGTGCCTGCCCAGCACCGTGGTAGGGGTCTTGACCCAATATAACGACACGGACAGTACTCGGGGGGGCTTTATTTAAGGCCCGAAAAATGTCTTCCGTCGGCGGATAAATGCGTCTCCCTGCTGTACGTTGCGCACACAAAAAATCGTCCAGTGCCTGCATATACGGCTTGTCAAACTCCGCCGACAACGCTTGGAGCCATTCAGGATGCACCATCAGGTCACGCATCGCGGTCATCTTATATTTTTCCTTGAATCACTAGCACTTTCTCAGCGATAAAGTGACAATAGCGCTTTCAACTCGGCAGTGAAAATAATTAGGCCACCATGAGTCAAGACGCAAACACACTCGCTGCGCAAGAACCTCGGATTATAGCGCTAAAGAGCTATGTACAAGGTCGGTTGGAACCGCGTATTAAATTAGTGTTCAGCGAGTTAGTCGACCATTTATTCAACCTCTCATCAAGCTCGCAGCTGACGTCAGACTCTCGTTCACGGTGTTTTGAAGCGTTTTCACTGTTGAATTCCCATGGAAAAACCTTAGTCGCTGACACCCTTACACACATTGATGCTGGCTATAACCATCTGATTGTAATAGACAGCGAGGAACAAGAAGACGTATCCGGTGAACTCGACCTTGTTGATATCGGTGATTTTGAGGATAACTTAGCCATTGATCGTATTGTCAAACTGGGCACTGAGCGTTACTGGATTGCTCTGGAAGCTATCACTATGCGGTTGGCAATCATCATCGACACAGATCCTGCCAAACTACGGCTTCCCTTTGGCGTGCGTGAGCTGTGTACCGCCTACCGCTCGGTCATCAAACCGATGGAACTATCAGCCGAGATTATTGATGAGCTGGACAAAGCCTTTGCCCGCAAATTACTACCAGAGCTGAAAGGAACGTATAAAGAAATTAACGAGAAACTCGAGTCGGAAGGTCTGCTACCCGGAGTCGAGAAAGAGATAGAGAGCGGTGGTTCAAAAATAGCACCTGCACAGCTCAGCGAGGCGTCTCAGCGAGAAAAGGCGGCAGCACAGTCACAGGGTCGGACTGACGATGCGCAAGCAAGTACTGGAGGAACGCAAGGCCAACAGGGTGGCAATTATGGGGGCGGCTATGCAGCACCGGGGCCTTACGTCGCCGGGCCTCAGTTCGCCCCAATGACTCAGCCAGGTCCTGGACAAGCGCATCAAACATCGCCTTATCTGAGTGACATGGCATCGAGTCAACCTGCCCACAGTCCGCAGCAGGCATCGCAATATGGTCAGGGACAAGGCTTCCGTTTATCCGACGCACTTCTGAATCAGGCCATGTTAGCAAACCAAGCGCAGCCAATACCGCAATCCCTTCTCGATCAGTTGGCGATTGAACAGGGCGTTAGTAGTTATCTGCCGAGTCATGGTTCATCGTCTTCAGCGACCACGGTTAACCTCGATGTCTTGAATCGCTTGCGTTCCACCGGTGATTATGGCCTGCAAATTGATCAGCCATCGAGTCCAAGCGAGTTGGCAGAAAAAACAGAGGCATTACTGGGTCAGCTTGTTTTGTTGCAGGGCCAAGGGCTTGAGCAGTCATCAACATCGGCACCCCTGAGCGATCAACTCGATCTGGAGACCTTAGGCCCTGAGGGGGAGGTTCTACGGGGCAGCATAGCGCTAATTGATAAGCTCTTTGAAACACTCGCCAGCCCAATAGCGACCAACGCTTCACTGACCAATAGCTTTCACGCATTGAAGCCGCCGCTGGCACAGTTGGCACTGACAGATCCTGATTTTTACCGTAACAGGGAGCACCCCGCACGTTTGCTTGTTGAGCGACTCAGTGAGCTGCAAGCGCTAGCGCCGCAAAGGAACGCGCGCATCGAGCAACGCCTCAATGACATTGTTAGCCGCGTAAGCGCGGACTATGACGGCGACTTAGACGTGTTCGATAATGCTCTGGAGAAAGTGACTGAGCTGGCCCTCACGGTGTTGCGCCAACAGCAGCGTAATATTCAGCGCCAAGTGGCCGCAGAAGAGGGCAAAGAGAGGCGGCACATTGCACTGCAACGCGTCAATCGCGATTTATACGCCGCCATACCTCAGACAGCAGTAGCAGGACATTTAAATCGCATTATTAAAGAGCTGTTGCGGGATGACCTGACACTGCGAGTACTGCGTGACGAAGATGACGAGCAATACGCCACTATTCTCAGTACGATTAAGACTATTAATAGCGCGCTACAAGGAGACTCGACGCTTGACGCCGAACAGCGAGTTAGCGCTATTCGATCCCTGAGACAGTGTCTTGAAGAACGCGAATTACTGACCCCGGAATACGAACCGCTCCTCGAACAGTTAAAAGAACAGCTGCTTGGCAACGGCCACATTGAATTTGTCGATTCAACCTATGGTGACCGCGTTTTATTTGCCGAACCTGAGTTCTCAGAGCGGCTAAAGCTGCTAGCCCGGCTCAATCGCTGGGTACGGCGAGCACGCAGCTTAGCCGTTAATACCTGGCTCATGGAAACGGACACCCATCAGGGCTCGCGTTATCTTCAGCTAATATGGATAAATCTGGCAGAGACTCGCTTTGCATTAGCCAATGAACAAGGGCAAAAAATTTACGATTTCGATTTAATCGCTTTCGCCCGCGCTCTCGCCAAAAATATGCGCCCACTAAAGCAATCAGAGCAGCTATCCGTGGTCGAGCGCAGCGTATTTTCCACCCTCGAGGAAAAACAGGCTGATCTCACTGCGACTAATCGCGCAAGTATGGGTGAAGAGCTGTCACGAACGGAGCTGATCGATCAAGTCCAGAGTATGTTGCGCCGAGCCAGACGAAAAGGCCCGAGCCATGCTGCATTAGCCATCCATGCAGATGCGCCAGACGCCCCATTCCGTATTATTGGCTTACTGGAAAAGGCTGGCCTCACCATCGACGCACGGGGGTTGCTATCCCCAAGCACCTGGGGCTTAGTTGTCCAAACCGACTCTATTGAACAACTTCAATCCGCCGTTAAAGATCAATTGGGAGAGGCCGACACTGCGGGCATAGGCATTGCAGTGATTAGCGCGACGTACAATTACGCAGACGCCCTCTGGAAATCTCTCGCAGAGACAGCACAGCGCGGACTATCGTTATCTCCCAATATTGGTGTGGTGGCACCTCAGGAAAATCGCCAAACAGATTTAGCTGGCGCAGTCCGTAAAACGTATGGGCGACTGAAAGACGACATGCCGCCGCGATTTTCATTGCGCCGAGTGCAACGTTCTCGAGCCGGCGACCCGAGCTTGAGCGAAGACGTTTTTCAAGTATTACTCGATGGTACAGCCGACGCAGCTGCAGAAGTTAGCCAGCAGACTGGCTATCATTCCGCCGCCCTATCGATAGCGCTGGATTGCGTCAAGGTAAACGCCACCTGCGCTTACGCTGAAAAAATCGTCAACGCTGGCAGAGAGCTACCCGTCTTTCATGTGAAAATATCGACGGACTCGGCGCTACATAATGAGTTCTTAGATTTCATATTAGGCGAAGTTTCTGACAGCGGAATAGGCACGGATCGCCTGTGCATAGAATTGCGGGACTCTGCTCGGCTGCGCGAAGCAGATCGCGCAGCCGACTTCGCGCGAACCCTGCGATCAATCGGTTGCCAAATCAGTGTCAGTGAAGTGCACCCATCTAGAGGATCAACTGCCCAACTGCAAACGCTCAGTCCCCACATGCTCGCTCTGGATGCGAGCCTTTGGCCACCCGGCGAAGACAACAAACTGTCCTCGCTCAATCAGGCGATCAGTGATTTACACCACCTTGTGGGAGAGCATGTCGTGCTACGCGATTCTCGAGAGCGTGTCCAAGCCACTGAGTTAGGCATAGATATCATCGAAATAGTTGACTCTGGCGAGCTCGACCCACAACAACTATTGGATGATCTTCCTCACATCCAGCGCTGACCACAATCGGATCACCGTCGGTCCCCACTGGCTTGGGACGCTCGGTTCGCTCGCGCTCTTTAAGGCGAAGCAAGACTTGCCGGTCTTTTCGGCATACCCCCAAGTAGCGCCACGCCGCACATTATTAGTGACACCGATCAGTACAGCTGCGGATCATTAAACGTCTTGCTGGGCCACCTTACGCAGGTGCCGGTATCGGCGAATATTATCGCCGATAATAAATGCCAATCCACACCAGACAATAGCGAAGGACAGCAAAGTGAGTATTGGCGTTTGTTCGTGAAGAAAAAATTGCGCAACGATGAGCTGCAGCGACGGCCCTACATACGACATGAGTCCAACGGTGGACAATGGCAGCAGACGGGAAGCCATCACATGCGTAATCAAGGGGATAGCCGTGAATGCACCCGACAATAGAAGAAAAGCGTCCACCCGTAAGCCAAAGGCCCCATACCCGGCTCCATCATGTAACAAAATCCATAGCAGACCCGCTGGAAATAAAAACAATGATTCTATAAATAGCCCTTGAATAGCATCGGCTTGGACTTTTTTACGGATGGCCCCGTAGAGAGCGAAGGACAGCGATAGCGTTAAAGAAATAATAGGGATAGTGCCTACCGCCAGTAGCTGCACGACGATGGCAACCAATGCCATACCGATGGCTACCTTCTGAGATAGCGTGGGCCGTTCACCAAAAATCACTATGCCCAGTAGTACTGAAAGAATAGGCAATAGAAAATAACCCAGGCTGGCCTCGGTAGCATGGCCATGGGTTACCGCATAAAGAAATGTGCCCCAATTCACTGATATCAGCGCTGCCGCGAGCAACATGAGGAACAGGGTCTTCGGTTGCTTTAATAAGCGTGCAGTTGAGAACACTCTTCGAGAAAGAATGAGCACTAACAGTACAGCAGGTAGGGTCCAAGCACCCCGATGGGCGAGTACATCAATAGAATTTACCGGCCTAGTCTGTAACCAATAAAATGCCGCCCCTCCCCACACCGAATTTGCGATCAGACTCAGCGTAATACCCAGACGAAATTGACTGTTCCCAGATTGGGTATTGTTTATCATGATGGATGCGTCCTTGGAGGTGCGCTCCAGAAACTGACAGCTAACGGCATCGGCTCAACCACTACAATGACCTAGGTTCGACAGGGATCAATCGACCGAGTGCAACGAAGAAAAGCGCACATTTCACAGGTCGCTGTTGGGCCTCCAGCGCCGTTAGCAGTCCATGATAGTCAGCTAATTGCTCCCCATAATGTTCTATTTCCCTGATCAAAAACGACTCCATGGTTTCATCTGGCTGAGGCGTGCTGGTTTTATAGTCAATAATCCAGCGAGTATCGGTGAGAGCATCAATAAACGCTCGATCGATAATACGTTTGCGTGGCTCTGGACGACCAGACCACAGCACCCACTCATTGTGAGGATCCTGGTGAGGACTCAATACCCAGCGACCATCATCACTATTGAGTGTTTCTCCAATCATCGTCTCGGCTTGCTCCCGTAACGGCTGCAAACGTTCTGCCGAGAACCCGGCTTGCCGCAGACCTCGCTCGATAACGCCTTTAACTGCTTCGCTGCTTGCCTCCGGTATTGGAACTTCATCCGCTATGCGCTCTAACACTCGGTGCACAACGATACCCAAGATTCGCTCGTCCCGATTACTCGATCGATAGACGGTTATCGGCATGGGTGTTTGCGTGATTGCGGCGCTAGATAGCTTACGAGTACCCATGCAGCTATCGGGTAAACGACGCAGAAACTGATGATCGACGATAGTTGTTTCATCGACAGCCACCAGAGGCTCCGCATCTAGATCATGAAAGACAACATCCGGCTCAAGAGCCGTTCTCAAAATTCCCATCGGTGTTTTTGCACTGGGCCAGGCTGGCCAATCACGGTCACTGACTGCCTCGCCCGTCAGCCAAACGCGAGATTTTGCTCGGGTGATGCCCACATACAAAAGCCGCCGTAATTCCGCTGCATCTCGCTCACTTTGCAACCAATTTAGGTAACTGTATAAACTGTTAGCGTGTTTGTCCGCACGGTCATCAGCGGCAATAAGCAGGCCGCCAACATCGTTGCTGTAGTGTCCATCCTGAATATGGAGATGCCATCGCAGCAAGGCGCGATCATTGCCTGCCGCACTCTTGTGCAGCGCAGGCATGAAAACGTAATCAAATTGTAAACCCTTCGATTTATGTACCGTCATGAGCTGTACAGCATCAGCAACCGCAGGATGGCGCGCATACAGTCTATCCAGTCGCTGACGCAGCCAATCAATATTGAGTCCTACCCCCAGCATTTCTGCCTCTCGCAGCAATGCAAAAAAACGTATCGCATCTTCATGATGACCGGCTGCGGTCACTCTATCAGCCTCGAGTCGCAACCAAATTTGTTCAATCCACACCGGCAATGACAATCTATCTCGATGCTCGGCGGCCCAATCCAAGGCCTTGAGTAGGTGTTCCGAACGCTTCAATGCATTGCTCGGCAAGAGGCTAGGCGCATGGCGCAAGGCATGGCGAAGATCTAAGGGTCGTGCCTGCTGCCAAAGCGCATGAATGGCGGCGAGTGGCAAGCCACAAAACGGCGCTCTGAGGAGCGCCAAGGCAGCGACCTCATCACTCGGATCCGCAAGCCAGCGACAGAGCGATAGCAGATCTCCCACTGTCGGCGTCTGACTGAGGGATTCCAAGTCTCTGCCAATAAACGGAACCTCGGCGGCTCTCAGCGCCTCAATGATCGGTACAGCATGACGTCGAGCCCGGACAAGAATGACAATGCTTGCATCGGGTTCACGGGTGCGTAACTCCACGATGGTTTGGGCAATAAAGGTGGCCTCCCGCAGCCCATCACTGGCTGGAAAGATATGGCTCGCTATGGCTTCACCGGGCAATCGGCCATGGGTAGCCTGCGCAGGACTATGGGAAACACGTCCTCTTGACAGATCATCAGCCGCAGGTAGCAACTGTGCGAAGACGTCATTAACCCAATCTACCAAGCCTTTTTGTGATCGGAAATTATGACTCAACGCCAATGAGTCAAGCTCAATACCGCCGACGCCATGGTCCCGAGCGCGTAAAAAAAGTGACACGTTGGCATAGCGAAAGCCGTAAATTGACTGCATGCCATCACCCACTAAAAACAAGGTTCGAGGCGCTCTGCCCGAGTGATTGTGCTCAGCCCAACCCCGAGTTAATTTCTGTAAGAGATGAAACTGTTGATCTGAAGTATCTTGAAACTCATCGATTAAAATATGTTCAATTTGGTAATCGAGGCGCAACGCCAAGTCAGTAGGCGCTTCGTCGGACCCCAAAGCTGTCTCTGCAGCTAAAGCAATGTGGGTGTAATCGACCTTCCCTTCACGTTGAAAAACCAATAGCAATTGGGCGAGTAATACCGGCAGTAATTGCGACAGATGCAGTACTAATTCCCAGCTTTCATGGTGTTTGGAAGCCAGAGGTAGTCGACGTAGCTCTGTGATGAGCTCTAGCAAATCAGCTTGTCGGCAGGTATCCAACAGCGTTCCTAGTCGACTCTTTTCGGCGTTACTACCCGTCGGAAAGCCAATGGTTTTACGAATGCCCTTGGCACTGCGCCAATCACCGTCTTTTTTGACCAACAAATCACTCGCCTGTTGCCAAGCCGCCAGTGCACTCGCCTCTGTCGATAAAACGACAGCGGGTAAATCGAGATTCTGGGCAGCAATATTGGCTAGGGACTCGAGCTCAGCCGCCGCCTTGCCCAGCCGTAGAGCAACCCGAGCAATCACTCCTTGGGTCAGTTCGGCCATCGTCGCCAATAAATCGCGTTCCGATTGTTCGGGACTGTAATGCATTCCCAAGCGTCGTCCCCAGTCCCCGCGCCGCTCTAACAGCCGCACCAGCAAGCCAGCTAGTACCTGCCAATCATTATCAAAATGTAGTAACAGCGCACGTAGCGCAACACCGATACTGTTTGCTTCCTCGCTGCGAGACAGTAACGCGCTCACCGCCATTTCAAACAGTGGTCGGGATTGATCGGTGACATCTACTCGACCACCAAGCGCACTGATAATCGGCATTTGGCCGGTTAGATCACTGCACAAGCTATCAATGGTGCGTACGTTAAACTGCTCAGGATCTAGCGACCAGCGCTGATCTTGGGCATGAGCGAGTACCGCCAATGCAAGATCTCGGGTGATTTGCTCATGACTTTCCGTGACCAAGGACCCGTCTCTCGCCTGCTCAATTTTCTCAACCAAACGGTCACGCATTTCTGCGGCAGCTTTGCGCGTGAAGGTAATGGCCAATACCTGCTCGGGTCGCTGAACCCGGGCCAGTAAGGCCAATACACGCTGAGTCAGAAGTTCGGTTTTCCCGGATCCCGCTGGGGCGGTGACACAAAAGCTGCGGCTGGGATTTAACGCTTCGCGCCGCGCTAAAGTATCGCTATCAGTCATACTGATACCCCCGAGCTGTTGTCATTGATACGGCAAACACTGGCGAAATCACAGTAGTCGCACGCCTGAGGGAGAGGATCGATCTGCGCCTCACCGCGAGCATATTGCTCCGCCAAGACGGTTAGATTTGCTCGCCAGGCGCTCGTTAAATCTTCCCAACTGAGTACCTCAGCTCGACTCTTTTTAAGCTGTGCGGTCAATCCTTTATCACCTGACTTGAGACCAAGGCCCTCACCTAAACAAACAAACTGGGTCTCTTCTCTGCGCAGCTGAGCAAAGCTTAGTCCCGCCACACGATGATCGAGCAGCACATATAAAGGCAGTTGTGGTTCGGCGGGACGATCTCCCAGCCAGCTCGAGACTTTGCCAGACCCGGTTTTGTAATCAAGTACCACTCGACGCCCGTCAGATAATTGATCAACGCGATCAGGCCGAAGGGTTAGTAGCAGAGGACCTACTGATAGCTCATGATCCCGCTCACGCTCTATAACTGTGAAATCCTCGCTGCGTTCTCGCTCTCGCTCGAGCCAATCCATCAGCAGTAATTGGCATCGCTCAGCCTCAATGTCTAAACAGGCCGATCCGACACGCTTTCGGATCGCTATGCCTGAAGATCGAGACGCTCGCTCAAGTTTTTGTAACGCGAAGGTTATTCCGTCTGTCACCAGCGCCATAAGTGCCTGAGACGAAGCGGTCGATAATGCTTGCGCATCACCCAATTGCCCCCACAAATAGTATAGCGCGTCATGCACAATCGACCCGCGCTCTGCTGGGGTTAACCCTAAACGTGGCGATGCAGGGCTATGGGGGCCCAAGCGATGGGTAACCCACGCTCGAAATGGACACGCGCTTTGATTTTTTAACACCGAGGCGCCGCCGCCGTAAGCGACCATTTGCGCCTCGATTAACGGTGGTGCTATACGATCATCAACTGCTTCAAGGGGTATAACATCGCACCAATGACTGGGTCGTTGGGCGCTGGCATCGGGATAAATACTGTCAATACTGACGAGCGGACTGGCCTGCTGCTCTACGCCATCGCTGGTTCGTCGATAGCTACCTTTTAACATCCCATGACTTGCACGCCAACTCGATATCAAAGCCCTCGCTTCACTCGCTAACCGCTGCGCATCAGCATTAGGCAGACCCCAATCGCGCTGTAATGACCCGGGGATAAACGGTAATAATCGCGGACGTGTGGGTAATACCCCCGCCTGCAGTCCGCACACCCATAAGGCATCAAAACCAAGCCCCACTGCCTCTAATGACCCCATTACCTGCAGATCCCCCGACTGGGTTTTGGGCTGGAAAATGAGATCGTCCAAACACTGAGACCACAGACCAATAGCTCGCCGGTAGCTCATGCGCGACTCATCAGTGGCCAACCCAGCGAGGCTATCAAGGCTGCGCTCAAATCGATCAAGTTGCTGATACTCTACCGAGTCGAGCGCAGCACGATTCGGCCAACCCCATAGCGCTAACTGGCGCCTTATGTATGCACACCAGGACGGTAGATCCTGTTTACTGTGTCGCTCCTTATCGATTCGCCAGCCAGCAATCACCTTCGCTACATTCGATTCCGGCGCGCAACGATGAATCAGGTGCTGAAAATCATCAACGCCAATGGGGTCGATCAGCATCTCGGCGATTGAACTAGCCAGTCGCAAGCCACCGGGAGATTCAGCGAAATTGATGCCCATGGCATAGGGTGATCGGATCAACTGGCTTATACGTTGGCGGGTCAAGGGGTTGAAATCCAAAGATAAAGCGAGCAGTGCATCCCTGAACATAGGCGTCTGGCCGAGCGGCATACCGGTAGAAAAGTTGACCGGCAGGCTGTTATAGCGCGCGTCGAGACAATCGAATTCTTGACGCAAGAAATACTCCAACACCGGACGATCATTCTTTATATCCATTAATACAATGCCAGTCGTCTCTTTCCCTTGGCGATGCCGGGCCGCCGCCCATCGAGCGACGCTCGCCAACTCGTGATCACGATCCTCATATTGGCCTATGGCCAGCGGCGTCCACGGCTTTGCAGGACTCTGGCTAGCATGATCGGGAGAAGGATCATCACCCACAGTATGAATGTCACCCAAGTGACTCAAGGCTCGCAATGTCAGAGGTGTCAACTGCAAACAGTGGCACAATACTAGGGGTTGCCGATCGTTAACCGTTAGGGACAGGAGCTGACGATACGCATCGGCCCGGGTAGCCCAGCCCTGTGCGCGCAATCGAGCGTCGAATTGCTGGCACCAAGCCGCGAAGGCACGACAGTCTGCATCACTCTGAAACAGACCTCGCGAGCGCAGATCGTCCTCCGTTGGAGCATAGTGCATGAGTCTGTCACGACATACACGTGCTTGCTCTGCGGCAGCTGAAGGCTGTAATAAACGGAAGTCGCCCGAGTGACTATTCTCCGTTTCGACGATGGATTGCCATAGTAAACGCTCTTCGAGCTTACTCATCAGTCGCTGGGGAGCAAGCTGGCCCCGCTCTACGGCTACAAGCCACTGCGCCTCAAGCCAGGCATCTATGGGTTCAATGGTCGGCTCCATCACCACTTGATGAGACTCGAGTGACTGCCTCACCCACTGATCGGTCAGCTGCCTAGCAAGGCGGAGTCCCGGAGTTAACATACGCCGACCCGCCTCAAGGTGGGGCGTTACCGCGCTCAAATCAACAAATGTTCTCAAGCGATGACCTCAAATAGTGGCATGTGACATGACGCAGGGACAATCCCACGGTAGACTTCGCAATCGCCAGACCGACGCTGTCTCGTCCCCAGTCCTATAAAGTGAATTTAGCATGTCTAATCTTCGAATCCACAACGTCAACGTAGCCTCGCAACAAGTTCTAGTCGCACCTGCCGCTTTACGCGACAGGGTGCCAGTCAGCGATACCATCTATGATCGAGTAGCAGAAAGCCGCCAGACGATTGAGGCCATTCTCGATCGCAGCGATGACAGATTACTCGTGGTGGTCGGTCCTTGCTCGATCCACGATATTGATGCGGCGATGGACTATGCGCGCCGACTCAAGGCACTCGCAGAACAGGTAGATGACACCCTGTATATTATTATGCGGGTTTATTTCGAAAAACCCCGCACCACCGTGGGCTGGAAAGGACTCATCAACGATCCTCACCTCGATGACTCCTTTGATATCGAAGCGGGCTTGACCATCGGCCGTACCTTACTACGCGACATTCTCGACCTTGGCTTGCCAACCGCCACCGAAGCGCTGGACCCGATCACGCCGCAATATTTACACGATCTCATTAGTTGGACAGCGATCGGCGCGAGAACCACCGAATCCCAGACGCATCGAGAAATGGCAAGCGGTTTATCGTCCGCAGTGGGCTTCAAGAACGGCACTGATGGCGGCCTTGATGTGGCGGTCAATGCCATGAAGTCGGTCTGCGATCCGCACCGCTTTTTAGGCATCAACAGCGAGGGCAAAGTCTCGGTGTTCAAAACCCAGGGCAACCGCTACGGTCATGTCGTATTACGCGGGGGTAGCGGCGGACCCAACTATGACAGCGTGCAAATTGCCTTATGCGAACGGGCCCTTGAAAAAGCCTCTTTGCCACGCAATATCATGGTTGACTGCAGCCACGCTAACTCCAACAAAAAGCCAGAATTACAACCGCTGGTCGCTGATAACGTTACCCATCAAATCCTAGAGGGCAATGACTCGATTGTCGGATTAATGCTGGAAAGCCATATCAACGCTGGCCAGCAGAGCATCCCCACTGACCTCAGCCAATTAGCTTACGGCGTGTCGGTCACTGACGGCTGTATCGACTGGCAAACAACCGAGCAGCTCTTGTTGAACATGGCCGCTAAACTGCGTAGCAGGCTGTCTAATCGCAGCGAATAGCTCGCTTAGAGGCGGGTAAGGTCACCCATCAAGCGCAACGCAGGCGGCGGTGCCCAACGTAGAAAACTCTGATTACCCTGGCCTTTAGGGACTGGGTCCCCTACCAAGGTTAATAATAGGCCTGGCTTCTGTCCGTATGATCGGTAACGTCACGCACCCCAGCAAGCTCGGGTATCTGTTCCGTCAACGTTTTTTCAACGCCGTCCTTTAAAGTCACATCAACGGCGCTGCAACCCTGGCAACCTCCACCAAAGCGTAAAATCGCAAACTGCTCATCGGTCACCTCCACCAGAGACACTTCACCACCATGAGCGGCCAAGGAGGGATTGACCTCGTTATAGAGGACATAATTGATTCTATCTTCAATGGGACTGTCGCCATCCACTCTCGGCATTTTCGCGTTGGGCGCTTTAATGGTCAGCTGACCACCCATTCGGTCTTTCGCATAGTCGACCAGTGCATCCTCTAAAAATGGCACGCTACGGGCTTCAAACCAGGCTTTAAATGCCTCGTACTCATGTTCAATGTCTTGGGGGTCAACGTCGCCCTCACGGCAATAAGCAATGCAGGTTTCAGCGCGGGGAGTACCCGGCTGGTTGATAAAAACACGGACACCCAACGCATCGTCTTGGCCAGCCAACAGCTCAGCGAGGTAGTCTTGCGCGGATTCTGTGATAGTAATCATGCTCTTCATTCCATGGTCGACAACAAGCGGGAGACAAGGTTAGCACATCGAATTGCTGATGCTCATCACTAGAGTGCAGAAACTGGCTCATATTGACAGTAATAACACCGCCTAACGGTCCGCGCTCCATAAAACTATGGATAGTGCGCAGGCTCCCACCCGCACACCGAATACGTTGTCTCGCCCTCACTGCCAACCGATAAGGTGTCGTGGCTTACCATGGGTGGCGTGATCTTCGTGCGGAAAAGGGTACTCATCAGCCAGTAAGGACCCTGGGTGGGGTTACCTCAGGTGGGCATGCCGCCTAACCACAGTGCCAACCCCAGCACAGCAACAGTCACAATAATCACCGCGGCAATCGCATCGGCGGTGCCATCGGCTAACTTTCTATTAGCCATAAGGTTTCTCCTGAAGGCTCTACTGTAGACGTAGTAAAGGGTCGAACATTCTGGGATACAACGCGCGCGCGCGTCAACGCTTTTTGCCGCCTTTGTGTAGCGCGACAATCTCACCGATCTACCCTACGCAGCGAACGGGGGAATCCGTGCGGTTATCAGACCAAGTGGTGTCTAACTGGCGAGCTCTCCGGGCAGGCCTTTCGTCCGCTGAGCCTGTAAATTGTCCGGTATACCTAATGCCAGGCGCCCGAATGCCGCATCGCTCATCCCTCTGAATGAGAGCGTAGTTCTCGACTTAAGTCGCTAACACACGTTACGCGGCACATACGACGCTCCTGAACGATCGACTCGACCGGAGAGTAGTAATTGCCGTACACTCGACCGCGATGAACGATGGCCGAGGCTTGTCGATGGGGCGAGTGCTCAGGGAGGCGAGCTTCACCGAGGAGCTGTGCGTCACCGTGTAAACCTTCGGGGTAATAGTATGGACACTGGCGGCATTACCTTCACCTTCGCCGCTATCTTCTTGGGCGCAGCAGCCCTCGCATCAGCGGCACTCTATACACGCCAACCGATTATCATTGCCTATATAGCGCTCGGCGCTCTGCTGGGACCCTACGGCGGCGGCGTGATTACCAACGTACAGCTGGTGGCTGATGCCGGGCATGTCGGCATTATTTTTCTGTTGTTTTTACTCGGGCTCGACATGCAACCCAGTGCGCTGCTCAGCAGCCTCAGGGCGTCATCGTTGGTGGCCGTCATCAGCTCAATTGCTTTTGCAGGCGTGGGGTTGGGCGTCGCGACCAGTTTCGGTTTTAGCCTCAGCGATAGCATTGTCATTGGTGCGGCACTGATGTTTTCATCGACGATCATTGGCATAAAATTACTTCCCACTACCGTATTGCACCATAAACATTTGGGCGAGGTGCTGATCGCTCTGCTGCTTTTTCAGGATTTAATCGCCATTGTGTTACTGGTTATTTTACAGAGCGCTGGAGGGGAACTGGCAGCTAACCTCGACGTCATGATCATGCTTCAACCACTGGCCTTGCTGCCCGTTGTGGGTGCCCTATGTTGGTTGTCAGTGCGCTTTGCACTCCTGCCTCTCATTCGACGTTTCGATCGCTATCATGAGTATATTTTTTTACTGTCAATCGGTTGGTGTCTGGGGGTCGCTGAGGTCGCTGCGCTGGTGGGTTTATCGGCTGAAATCGGTGCTTTTATCGCCGGCGTTAGTGTTGCCACCAGTCCCATTGCACAATACATCGCGATTAGCCTGAAACCTTTACGGGATTTTTTCTTAGTGATTTTCTTCTTTTCAGTCGGCGCGCAATTTGATCTGAGCACACTACCGACGGTCATCTGGGCGAGCATTACATTAGCATTAGCTCTATTGGCACTGAAACCGCTGATTTACCACGGGTTGTTACGGAGGGTCAGCGAGAGCCACTCTCTGGCCTGGAATCTCGGATTTCGCCTGGGGCAATGCAGTGAGTTTGCGCTGCTCATTGGCGTGGTCGCTGTTGAAGCGGGCGCCCTGAGCCAACAAGGCAACACCCTTATTCAGGCCACCACTATTATTACGCTGTTACTGTCGAGCTATATTGTGGTGTTCAATTTCCCCACACCCATTGCTATCAAAGAATCACTGCGCAGGGATTGAGCCCGATGCCCAGCCGCTAGAACCCCGCCTGCAAACAGCGATTAATCCTTTCTTTTAATAGGCGAGAGAGCCGACTATTACAGATCATAACCACGCTCATCGTGGAGCACCAAATCGAGACCGACCGTTTCATCTTCATCGGTCACCCGCAACCCAACCAGCACATCAACCACTTTGAAAATGATCACGCTTGCCACAGCGGTATAAACGAAGGTCGCGGCAACGCCCGTCGCCTGCACGCTGAGCTGTCCGGCGATGTTATCTATGCCCTCTGAGAAGCCATTGCCACTAAAAATACCCAAGTTAGGCGAACAAAAAACGCCGGCGAGCAGCGTGCCCAATATGCCTCCCACCCCGTGAACAGGAAAGACGTCGAGACTATCGTCAATGTTGAACCGGTTTTTCAATGCCATGGTCGCAAAGTAACAAACAACCCCCGCTGACAGTCCAATCACCACCGCCGCCGCAGGGCCCACGGAACCCGATGCTGGCGTAATCGTTCCTAATCCGGCCACCATGCCGGTCACAATGCCCAGCACTGACGGCTTGCCATGGCGCAGCCATTCCATAGCCATCCATGATAACGAACCACAGGCCGCGGAAAGATGGGTGACCAACATTGCCATCGCTGCGCTTTGATCGGCCGCCACGGCCGATCCAGCGTTGAAACCAAACCAACCCACCCACAGCATGCCGGCTCCAGTCACGGTCATGGTGAGGTTATGAGGCGGCATGGCAACGCTACCAAAGCCCCGCCGAGGCCCCATCATAATAGCGACCACTAGTGCCGCCACGCCGGCAGTGATGTGGACGACGGTGCCCCCGGCAAAATCTTGCAGTCCCATTGCACCGAGCCAGCCACCACCCCACACCCAGTGACAAATAGGGGCGTAAACCAACAACAGCCAAGCCACGCTAAACAGCAGCATGGCTGAGAAACGCATGCGCTCTGCGAACGCCCCTACGATGAGCGCGGGGGTAATAATGGCAAAGGTCATCTGAAACATGACAAACAAGGCATCGGGAATCGAGCCGTTAACGCCGTCAATGCTAATCCCCGCCAAAAAGAGATTGCCAAGATCACCAACCCATGGGCCCTGCTCAACTCCCGCAGAACCGAAGGACAATGTGTAGCCAGCCACAAACCACAGCAAGGACATCAAGGCAGTGAGCGCAAAACATTGCATCAGCACCGACAGCACGTTCCGTACTCGCACCAAACCCCCATAAAATAACGATAGGCCGGGAATAGTCATGAATAAGACCAGCGCGGTCGCGGTTAGCAGCCAGGCGGTGTCGGCGCCCGACACCTCGGCAGCGAAGACCAATGGCGTGTGTAAACTAAGTAACAACAGAGTGCTAGCAAGCGGTATAAGTTTTTTCATAAGGCTGGATTCTTCGTTGACGTCTAGAGGGGATAAAGTGTGCCATAGACTGACAGGATTCTCATCAATTGCGGAATCAATCGGCACTTTTTTGTTGCACCTTGACAGCCTCCACCCTACTCTAGCCGCTTGATACCGCTGATCACCGCTTAGCTCTTCGGGGACGCACCTTATGTTAAAACAACGCATCACTGCCAAGACTTGGGGGTTAGCGCCGACAGCCCTCGTCATGCTCACCCTGTTGTCAGATGGCCACTACGCACAAGGCCAGGAACCGGTGGCCGAGCCCCTCCCCACGCTTATTTTGTTTATTGGCGACGGATTGGATGATCAGCACGTCACCATGGGGCGGAATTACCTGGCGGGTCAACAGGGCACGTTGGTAATGGACACTCTGCCGATACGCAGCGCGGTGCAGGTTGAAACGGTCAGCAGCGACGGCATGCCAGTGTATGTCGCGGATTCAGCCAATACTGCCACTAGCCTTGCAGCGGGTATCATCACATCAATCGGGCGCGTGGGGACGGACCCCAGAAATAAACCTGTCCCAAGCCTATTGGAATCCGCTGCCCATGCAGGCTTGCGGACCGGCATTATTTCCAGTGCCTCAGTTACCGATGCGACCCCCGCTGCGTTTCTCGCCCATGTCGCTAAACGCGGCTGTGAAAATCCAGCCATCATTCTAGGCGGTCGGCGCTACGGTCAGATGTTTGAAGGCTGCCCCACCGATGCCCGTGGCAATGGTGGCCAAGGCTCCGTCGCCGAGCAAATTGCGGCATCCGCTGCCGATCTGGTTTTGGGCGGTGGACTTGAACACTTCGTAATACCCGACGCTGACACGGGTCGCAGCGCCCTCGACGAGGCGAAAGATAACGGGTTTATCATCACGAAGAATCTCACTGAGCTACGCGAAGCAGATACGCAACAGCCAGTACTGGGTTTATTCGCTAACAGTCACCTACCGGTACGCATGCAAGGTACTGACGGGCGGACCGCGGAAGCACCCGAACCTTCGCTGCTAAACGCACTGGACTGGCGTCTGGGCAGCGTCACCCAACCCCCAGCAATGGACTGCGAATTGAACCCCCGCTTTGCTGGCACGCCGGATTTGGCGACGCTCACAAGCATTGCGCTCGATCGCTTATCCATCGACAACACTCAAGGTTTATTCCTCATGGTGGAGTCAGCCTCTATTGACAAAGAGAGCCATGACCGCAATCCCTGCGGTTCCATCGGTGAAATTGAACAACTCGAGGAAGCTATCGCCGTGGCTCTCGCCTATGCCGACGAACACCCGAATACCCTGATTCTTGTCACCGCTGATCACGCGCAAGCTGCGCAAATCGTGCCTGAGCCAAGCCTTTTTGCATCGATTCCAGTACCTATTTATTCCCCGGGGAAAGTGGCGCGAGTGCGTACGCCTGAAGGCGGCATTATGCGCATTAATTACGCGACTAACCTTTTTGAATCGGAAGAGCACACCGGTGCTAATGTGCCTTTATTTGCCTTGGCACCCCACGGCACTGTTATTCCTGGCTTTTTACGCCAGCGGGATGTCTACGCGTTAATGATGGATTATCTTGGATTGGATCAGCCTTAAATGTTCAGCCTATTCACCAACGAAGGACTTAATCCAGCATGAGTCTCAGCACTATTAATGGCCACAACGTCTCTAAAATTTGTTTGGGAACCATGACCTGGGGACAGCAAAATACCGAAGCTGAAGCTCATGCACAAATAGATTTTGCCCTCGAGCAGGGTATCAACTTTATGGATGCCGCAGAAATGTACCCGGTGCCTCCTCAGGCGGCTACTCAAGGTCGAACCGAAGCGTTTATCGGCAGCTGGTTTAAAAAAACCGGCAAACGATCCGACTGGCTGCTTGCCACAAAGGCTACCGGGCCAAGAGAGGAATTTGCTTACTTACGCGAGGGTCCCCGCTTTAATCGCGCGCAGCTCATTGAGGCTGTCAACGGCAGTTTGCGCCGATGTCAAACTGATCATATCGATCTATACCAATTACACTGGCCTGAGCGGCCCGCCAATTGTTTTGGTCAGCGCGGTTATATACACCCTGATGACGACTCATCAACCCCCATAGAGGAAACCTTAAGAGCACTGGAGACCTTAGTGCGTGATGGTAAAATCAGAAGCATCGGGCTGTCCAACGAAACCCCCTGGGGCGCCATGACTTTTTTACAGCTGGCTGAGAAAGCCGGTTTACCGCGTATCCAAAGCATTCAAAATCCTTACTCGTTACTCAACCGCACCTATGAAATCGGCCTGGCTGAAGTATCCCACCACGAAGATGTTGGTCTGCTTGCCTATTCCCCGTTAGCCATGGGCTTACTGAGCGGAAAGTATCGCGAAGGTAGAGTCCCTGAAGGCTCTCGAATGGCCTTGTTTTCTCGCTTCACGCGCTATGAGGGGGAGCCAGTCTTAACAGCCACTGATCGTTACTGCGCGTTAGCAGAAGAGCATGACTTAAGCCCGACGCAAATGGCGCTAGCGTTTGTCAACAGCCGATCGTTTGTCCTGAGCACCATTATTGGTGCTACTACCATTGGGCAATTAGAGGAGAACATTCGCAGTACGTCGGTCACGCTTTCAAGGGATGTGCTCAGAGGCATCCATGCAATTCATAAACAAATACCAGACCCGGCGCCCTAGCCACAAAAAAAATCGACACCAGCAGACTTTAGGAGTCACCGCCAGCGATGAAGATAGGTATTATTATTGGTAGTCATCGACAGGAGTCGCAAAGCGCCAAGGTCGGGCAGTATCTCAACGGCATGCTGTCAGCGGCTAAAACCGATCATTGGACCCTCGACCTCGGCAAGACGCCCCTACCTCTGTGGGATGAGAGTCTTTTTACCGAAGGTGAGCATTGGTCGATGATGGACGGGCTGACCCAGCAGCTTCGAGACAGTGACGGATTTATTATTATTTCCCCTGAGTGGCATGGCATGGCCACTTCAGGCCTCAAAAACTTTTTTATGCTGCTTGGCGCCCACTCAGGCGTCGGCCACAAGCCGGCATTACTGTGCTCGGTCTCTGCAGTCGACGGCGGGGCTTATGTCATCGCTGAACTGCGCGCCAGCAGCTACAAAAATAACCGCTTGTGCTACATCCCTGAGCAGCTCGTCATTCGTAATGTAGGGCAGGTATTCAATGCCAATGAAGCCGACAACGATCCCGACACCCATAAGTACTTTGTTGAGCGGGCTCGCTACTGCCTGACGTTGTTAGGGGGATATTGCGATGCGCTAGCCCGGGTCCGTGCGCAGGACCTTGTCGACCATGATACCTACCCCAATGGCATGTGATAGCTGAACCGCAATTATCAGAGATTGATCCAGCTATTGAGGGCGCGTAATCGAAATTCGGTGCTGCCCCACCGCAGCACCACGCTATCGGATAAAATATCCTGCACACGAAACCCGCCGTGCCTATCACCCACCGTCAACGCTTCGCCATTGAGTGTGACCTCCCCGCCAGTGCCGTCGGTCCACTCATGGGTACTGTAGATGATAGTCGGTATCGCATTTTTTTGTTGTTGCGATAAGGTGTCGAGTAACGGGGTCGGGTGCGCCACCAGCATAGCTTCCCCAAGATTACCCTGCGCGCGACGCACAAGGTCAGCAATATCAAATACCTCATCATCGCTGGGTGACGGATTTTTTTTAGCGACGTCAACGGCCGATTGGCCATCGGCCAGCGTGGGTGGTTCTATCCGTGCGTGTTGACTCGCGTAGAGGTTGTTGACCGCCGCTGCCTTTGCAGAAAGCTCCGCGGCATCGACACTGGCTAAGTCGGCCATCGGGCTGACAGTGACTGTCTCGTGGGCCTCCCCGGTCCCAGGCGGTTTAGTTGCTACCATCTTCTGGCGTACCGTTGCGATGCTATTGGGTGCCTGCTCGACCGCGGTGACGTCTTTTGCCGGCGGTACCGGTATCGTCGATTCGGAGGGGTCCTCAAACCGCGAGGCTAACGGCGGTGCTGTGGGTCGTAACTGCAAAACCAGCAGTGCCGCTAACAGCGCGACAATCACCAGTCCCACCGCGAGCATCAGCGAAGTGGTCGACGCCCCAGATTTCCCATGCGTGACAGGCGAGTCATCGACCGCTACCTCCCGGTCCTGTCGTATGGCGAGCGTGTCCCGCTGTGAGCGCTTGAGTGCATCGAGAATCATCGACATTACCTGGCCTCCACGAGCGACTCGGCGCGGTTCAATAGCTCGTCCTTGGACAGCGAATTCCGTCGACCTTCCTGCAGGCGCATCAGCGTCGGCCTGTCCAGCAGGCCGTTGATCAATAGCTTTTCTTCAGCCTGGAATAAACGAATTCTTTGCGCGAGGGCCTCGGTAAATAGCTCATCGGCTAAACTCGATGCTTGTTGGTCCAACGCTGCAAACCGATTGGCTACTACCGTAATGATTGGTGCGCTGTCGCCCACCCGCAATGCACCTTGCCACGCCTCTGGGGCTTGCCAAAAATAACGGTAGCCACCCATCCAGTGGCGCGCCAAATCAACCAACGGAACACGGGCTACCCCCTCAGCGGTCAACACCCGTGCCGATCGCGATTCAAAGCTGACAACCAGTGTTTCAGCCGTAAATTTATCGGCGGTTTGCATGGTCAGTGCCACCGGTCGATTCAGTGTCATTAACGGCTCCCAGACTTGTGCTTGTGCCTGTTCGCAGCGCAGTGTGGCACTGTGAGCCGGAGAACATGGCAAAGGGGGTTGCGGGGCATCACTCGATAGCTGCCACAGCCAGAGGGCGGATTGCTCGGGGGAAAGCAGAAATAGTGACCCGGGCACCTCCCCCTCTGTTCGCACTGGCGCTGTCGCGATAGGCACCATCGCCGGTGATACCGCGGTAGACACACTGCTAGTAGCCGGCCCATCAAGGGCATTTGGCGAGGCGGTTCCAGCAGGGGCTGTTGAGGCGACTAACCCTGCCGGTTCGGCAATCCATACACCCGCGGCAACAATGGCGCTGGTCACTACAACAACCGCAAGCGCGACGATCCAGCGCCTTGAATTCACTCCATGGACTTGACCACCAAATACCTCTATCGCTGCTGAACGCACTAGTGCAGGGGTCAGTCTTGCTTGCTGACGGCCATAGGCACCCAGCAGACTTCGGTCACACAGTAAATTAATTTGTCGAGGTATACCCGCGCTTAGCCGATGTATTTCACGGACGACTGACGCGGGAAACAGCCCGTCGGCTCCGCGCAGACCTGCGACCTCGAGCCGATGACGAATATAACTTCCGGTCTCTGCTCCACTGAGAGGGCCTAAATCGTAGCGGGCCGTTATCCGTTGGTTGAGTTGGCGTAACTCAGGACGCCCGAGCTTTTCAGTGAGCTCAGGCTGGCCAATGAGGATAATTTGCAGCAACTTTTCGTCATCGGTCTCTAAATTGGTGAGCAGCCGAATTTGTTCCAAGACGTCAAAATCAAGATGTTGAGCCTCGTCTATCATAAGCACCGATTGCCGGGCTGCCGCGTGATTATCGAGTAAAAAAGTGTGTAGCGCGTCGGTCAGTATTTTTAAACTCACCTTTCGTCGCGAATACTTGATGGCAAATTCGTCACACACCGTAGCTAACAGTTCCACCGCGCTGAGTGCTGGGTTGAGTACAATCGCCAGATCTGTCGTGTCAGGAAGTTGCTCGATTAAACAGCGATTTATCGTCGTTTTACCTGTACCCACCTCGCCTGTGAGGAGAACAAATCCACCGCCGTTGCCAACCCCATACAGGAGATGGGCTAAGGCATCGCGATGTCTCGGACTCATGAACAAATAACGCGGGTTAACCGAAATCGAAAAGGGTGACTCAGTCAGGCCAAAATATTGATGATACATAGGGAGTCAACACCATTTGTGGGTGAAATCATATCAGCGAGAAGCTTGTCATACATTGGGGTTTTCTGGGAACATACTTGAGCGTCAAAAAAACATACTGTATGTTCAAATCCTGACGATTTACTCTTTGTCTGTAAAGAGTGAGCCAGTGACCCGCCGACTTAGGAGACAACACAATGGCTTTGCCTGCAATACTCAACAACACGCTTACACTACCTGTTATAGGCTCACCGTTATTTATCATCTCCAACCCTGATCTAGTGATTGCCCAGTGTAAGGCGGGTATTGTTGGATCTTTCCCCGCTCTCAATGCTCGCCCCGAGTCGGCGCTAGACAAATGGCTGCAGCGCATTACCGATGAGCTTGATCGACACAATCAAGAAAATCCGGATAGCCCCGCAGCCCCCTACGCCGTCAACCAGATCGTTCACGGCTCAAATGGTCGTCTCGAGCATGACCTTGAGATGTGCGTGAAGTACCAAGTACCTATTGTCATTACTTCCTTAGGCGCAAAAGAAATCGTCAACGAGGCGGTGCACAGCTACGGTGGTATCACCCTGCACGATATTATTAACAACCGCTTCGCTAAAAAAGCCATCGAAAAAGGCGCCGATGGCTTGATCGCCGTGGCTTCTGGGGCTGGCGGTCACGCAGGGGGGCAATCGCCCTTTGCACTCATTCAAGAAATTCGTGAATGGTTCGACGGCCCGCTGATTTGCTCAGGTGCAATTGCCACGGGTGATGCGGTACTCGCCGCCCAGGCCATGGGCGCCGATTTAGCCTATATCGGCTCGGCGTTCATCGCCACCACTGAAGCGAATGCGGAACAAGACTACAAGCAAGCCATTGTCGATTGCGGTGCCGATGACATTATCTATAGCAATTTATTCACCGGCATCCACGGCAACTACCTCCGTCCCTCAATTGAAAACGCCGGTCTCGATCCCAATAATTTGCCTGTTAGCGACCCCTCGGCAATGAACTTCGGCTCCGGCGGCGGTAGTGACGCGAAGGCTTGGAAAGATATCTGGGGGTCTGGCCAAGGCATCGGTGCCGTTAAGCACATTGGAACCACCGCCGACTACGTTGCGAAGCTGAAGCTTGAATATAACGCGGCCAAACAAAGAGTGCTGTCAGCATGAATGATAACAAGCGGGTGCCTCGCAGCAACGAGGACGACTACAGCGCAAGGATTGTTGAGCAACGCCAAGCTTTTATCGAAGCGCAAACGGGCGTAAAACTCAACCACACTAAGCAATTCTCCTACGATCCCCATGTCATGGCCGGCAATATTGAAAATATCTGGGGCGTATCCCAAGTACCCATCGGCGTAGCAGGGCCTTTGCTCGTTGATGGCGAGCATGCTCAAGGTGAATTCTATGTCCCGATGGCAACAGTGGAAGGAACTATGCTGGCCAGCTACAACCGCGGGATGAAAGTGATTCGAGAATCAGGCGGGGTAAAAACCACCATTTCAGCAGAGTCGATGCAACGCGCTCCGCTGTTTATTTTTGCCGATGCCCGGGATGCCCGTGACTTCCAGTTATGGCTACGAGAAAACTTTGAAGGGATCAAGCAACAAGCGGAAAGCACCACGTCCGTGGGTAAGCTCCTTGAAATTGAAAACTATCATGCACATAACTTTGTCGCATGCCGATTTGACTACTCTACCGGGGACGCGGCGGGTCAAAACATGACCAGCCGCGCCACCTTCTTTGCCTGTGAATGGATCCGAGATAACTACCCGGGCAAGTTACGTAATTATATGCTGTCGGGAAATTTTGATACCGAGAAGAAAACTTCTTCGATTAATATGCTTAAAGGTCGTGGGCGCCGTGTTACGGCGGAGCTGACCATCCCGCGACAAGTATTGATGGATCATTTACGCATTACGCCCGAGCAAATGCAGTACGGCTATCAGGTATCGACGCTCTCCGCCTTTATGACTAACTCGTCAAATAATGCCAGCCATCCTGCCAATGGGCTCGCCGCTTTATATCTGGCTACTGGGCAGGACATTGCAAATATTGGGGAATCGAACCAATGCACGGTGTACCAGCGAGTCACACGAGAGGGCGATCACTACTTCTCGATTACCTTGCCGTCAATCATTATGGCGAGTTACGGCGGAGGCACACGTCTACCCACTCAAAGCGAGTGCCTACAGATGATGGACTGCCTGGGTAAAGACAAAGCACTAAAGCTCTGCGAAATTGCGGCTGGTCTGGTCGTAGCAGGTGAGCTGTCTTTGGGTGCAGCCACCCGCATTGATAAAGCAACCCGCACCAACGAATGGGTAGATGCCCATGAGCGCTTAGGTCGAAACCGCTAGCACAGTGCCTTGGCTGGAGGCACACTGGCTTAGCTACCTGCCGGAATGTCCGATGTCAATTTTCGCCATCTCAACCCACCGGTGGCGAAAAGCTAACACCACTGCCCAATACACGGTGAGGAACTATCTTGGTAGCGAGATACCTATAAAAAGTCTCTTGTGGCACCGCGCAAATTCACCTAGGTTGTACGTCAAAGACTTACTGGTGTGAAAAGGAGCGATTATGCCCTCTGTGCTGTGTCATCTACCCGTCAACAAGCGCCAACCGTTGGGGTTTACCTTAATTGAATTACTGGTCGCTATCGCCATCATAGGTATTCTCGTCACGGTGGCGTTGCCAGCCTACCAAGATTTTGTTCGCAAAGGACGCAGAGCCGACGCCCGCAACGCCTTGATGGCCGTTCAAATGGCTCAAGAAAAGTATCGAGGCAACCATCTCGCCTATGCCACAGCGATGAGCAGTTTGCCCGTCAATGCCACCTCTGAAGGGGGCTACTATACCCTCACAGTAAAATCGGGCAGCGCAACGGCTAGCACCTATGTTATCGAAGCAACCCCAGGGGGCACTCAAGCCGCTGATAGCTGTGGGACTTTTGCCGTCAATCACAATGGCGCCGACAACAGCAGTGGCTATGCCTCCGCCGATTGCTGGCGCTAGAACAGACAGGACACAGGGCGGCCAGCTGTTGTTGCTTACATCAACAATCCCTCAGCCGATTAGCCACGGCGACGGTCACGGTTGCGCTGTTATTAGCCGCAGTCAACGCTAGGGTTTCGGGGCTTATATAGCAAACAGTTTTGTTTGTTGAGGCACTCACCGCCAAGTTAAGAACGCTGTCTGCTGTCGGGCCGAAACCACAGGTCGCCGGGAATGACGCGTTGCCGCTATTGGACACTGAGCAACTTTCAACATTACTGGCAACAGTCACCGTAAGGGAGGGGTTTCCGCTCTTGACAATGACGTTCACCACCACCGAGCCCGACCATGGCTGTGATCCAGCATTGACCGACCACCCGAAGGAAGCGCTGTCAGTGAGATTGCCGTCGCTGACAGTGGCCGTCACCGCATAGTCAGACGCACTGCTATCGGTGAGTGTGCCGCTGATTTGCCCGCTACTGCTATCAATACTTAACCCCGCAGGCAGGCCCGAAGCAGAAAAAGTGAGCGGGTCATTTTCGGGATCACTGGCGCTGAGAGAAAGGCTCGGCGAGTCACCAACGTCCGTCGATTGATCGCTGACTGCCGCTAAGGTAGGCGGATCATTTACTGGATTGACCGTCACGCTTACCGAGGCGCTGTCGGTGCCACCGTTGCCATCTGATACCGTATAGCTGAACGATAGTGTGCCGTTATAATCGAGTGGGGCCGTGACTTGTATGGCACCGTTTTGAATGGTGGCCGATCCACTAGCAGGTTGCGTCACCGATTCAATCGTTAAACTATCGCTGTTAATGTCAGTGTCATTACTTAGGACATCGACCACGACGCTGGAATCTTCGTCCATGGAAGCGCTATCGTCAGCGGCGACAGGGGCGCTAGCGTTATTAAGGTATCCCGAACAATCCACACCATAGCTCTCGCCGTCACTGGCATCACAAATATCAGGAATACTGTTGCCATCAATATCCTTCAAACTGGCACTCGTCTGTACCGAGCAATTCTCGGTGACACTCCCGGTCGCATAGCTAGCACCACCCGCCCATGCACTGGCACAGCTTGTCGCTAGGGAGAGGCTTTCAAAATAATCGGCATTCAATAGCCCTATACCAGTAAAGTCGACGGACCCGCCTTCACTCACTGTCTGATCGATACTCGGCGCCATTGTGGTGCCCGAACCGACCAGCACTGACACCGTGTACGTGCCTGTGTTCGTAGCGGCCAAGAGTGTACCTAGGGGCTCATAATCCGTGTCATCGATGACCGATGAACGCAAACTCATTGACTTTGTTTGGTTGTCTCCGTCTAGGTACGGGTCAGTCCAACTGACACTCACTTCATAGTCATCGGCCCCATCCCCGTCGGTAATAGAGGGGCTGGCAATGGTAAAAGTCATTTGCGCTGATGCTGACTGCATGGCGTTGATCTGATTAGATCGAAAGGCGGCGTTAGCTGCGTCCGGTCGGAAACGGGTCAGCTCCATAGTCGATGTTGCCCGACTGATGCCGCCATTGCGCATGGAAGCATCATTCATTGCTTGGAACCTATCGGACATGAGCACCACCGTGCCCCCAGTCGCTACCGCTAGTACAAAGGCGGCAATCATGACCTCAATGAGGCCAACACCGCGCTGTCGACGTCGTGACACCATCTTAGTCAATCTCCATATCGGACCACGTTCCTGGAACCGCATAAATGGTAATCCCACCAAAACCTGTAACATCAACCCCCGACAGTGCGGCAGAGTCAATCGCTGTATTGGCGTTTAAATCACTCATGTCGCCATTAACAATCAATGAACCATTCACATCAACCGCGCCCAAACCGTTCATGTCACAGGTCCCTTGCCCAAAATTACTGGCGTCGGATTCCACAAAGACCAACCCCCAGACAACGTTATTACCCAAAAACAGCGAGCTACCCACCGAGTGGCAGTCATCAACGACAATCAGCACCGGCGAGTCAGCGGAGCCCCAGACTTTTCCGCCTTGACTCAGCGACGCATAATTACTGCTGTCTATCCAGTAAATATTGGAAACGGCATCGTTAGTGGCCGCCGCCTCAATCGCTGCTCGAGAAGTAGTAAAAATAGAGTTCCAGATGTCTGAACCATCTAGAGATGGATCATCAACGATTTGTTCATTGGTATTTTTATTTAAGTTACGATACCGCCGGTTGTTAGGGGAGCCCGACGCGTCAATATCCAGCGCAAGATTGGCACAATTATTCGCACTGACTATGGTCGTATCTTCGCCTGGGTTGGCAACGGACACCGAGGGGTTACCCGTCACGTCGTCGATACATTGTGCGACCGTCAGAGGGGCATCGAGGGCAGTAGGATTAATCAGGCCTTTTTTGACATACCACTGGGTTACCGTTGCGCTATTGCCGACACCATTAGAAGCCGTCCCATAAATCTTTATTTGGGTGGTGTCAGCTGCATTCAACTCGAAGCCAAACTCAACTGCGTAGCTGCGACTGACCGTGCTCGCACCACTGCTCTGGGCAAACGCAAGGCTTGTACCGGTGACACGATCACTGACCCATAAAGCATCTGTGGCAGCATTGCCATCGAGCCATACGGCGCCCTGCGCGATGGCCGCCTCTGCCGCATAGAAAGCCTCTGTCGATGCGTGGGTATTGTTAGTTAACCTAATAGAATCCACGGTCGTTACCGTGATGGTGCGCACCGCCACCAAGGTGATAATCCCCAAGACGGCAACCACCACAATGGTATACGCACCTCTTTGACGCCTACCGTTGCGCCTCGCCGATCGGACACGATGATGATAAGCCTCGCTCATGGGTATACCCTCGCAATCAGAACGTCGTTACGGGGTGTTACCAAAATCTCTGCCAATACCTGCCCGTCCGGCTGGGAACCATCGGCTGCGGCAACGCATTGATTATCGGTTGTTTCAGGGTAGGCGCACATGGTTATTGCATAAAGCCGTTCAATACGACAGGACAAAGTGTCCCCACACTCGGCCGTATTGCTGTGATCATCGGCACCATCGCCATCGCAGTCGGTATCAAATGCGCAGCCAGTGTCGGCGTTGAAAACGGTTTCATCGACGACACTGACGTCAAATTGATCGACAAACATCTCACTGGCAATCGTCACTGGCTGCCAGGTACCGTCGGACGAAGCGCAGCTACTATCTCGGCCGCTAGTGGCAAGGTCATAGGCCGTAGGATGAATCTCTGCCACCGCCTCCATCACGCCGTTTGCCGAAAGGCGAAAGCCAAACCGATGGTGCAAATTGACGTCAGCACCAATCCCGCTGCTGGCGCAGGCAGAAAAATTAGCGTCATCCCCGGATTGACATTGATAGCCAGTAACGAAGGTATAGACCACACAGTCGGCGTTACCATTGTTCGTCACCTCGACAGCAGGAAAATCTCCTTCGTCACCCGCCACCCCGGAGCTACCTTGGGTACTCACTAGATAAGTTGCCAAGGTGGTGGGTTCCCCACGATAGCCGGCTCGGCGCATATCGCGGGCAATGGTGTCTAAAATGCTATTCACTTGTTCGCTCGAGCGTACGCTGTCGAACAATGACTTACCCGCGCCGACGGTCGTCACATAAAAGGTTGTCGCCGCCAAAGAAACGAAGGCACCTACAACAATTGAGACCATCAGCTCGGTTAAACTGAGACCACACTCCTTGTTTTTCATGGGTAACACACCCTTGTCATACGCTTGCCCTGAGAAAATAGGGTATTGGTCTTAATCACGAGCAGCCTGTGTAACCCAATGCTCCCGTTGCGGAGCACAGCGATAGGCGCCCCATTAAATTCCTAGACACTTGCACGGATTCGCTAGCTATACCAAAAGTCACGCTACCCGCACCGTCGCTCACTAGAGATCTCAATGCGCTGACGCTAAATTTTCGATCACCGCCAAAGTTATCCGTCGCCGTAGAAATGCTAAGCGTAACAACATCGCCAAAATCGCCACTGCTTCGATCAACGAGGGTGTCCCCAGTCGTAGGCGACGTCACCGTATAAGACCAGTCGTCAGCGGCTGTTACCGTAAACATCACTTGCATCTCATCGATAGGACCTCGCGCTATTGACTCACTACGGGCACGGCGCATATCTGACGAAAATGTTTCAATCGCACTCTTGAGCTGCTGCCTGTCACTGATATTACCAAACGCGGGAATGCCGATTGCCAACAATATGGCCACAATAGCGACCACCGTTATCAGCTCCACGAGCGTGAATCCCCTGTTCATTCGTTGTTTCATCAATGTCGCTTCCAGTGGCTTTTCCATGTTACGACAAACACTCTGCCACAACCCGTCGCAGAACGCGCATGCTCTGTATCTGAAGCGTGACAGACCTCACAGAGAATAGCTTATTGGCCGGCTGTACGTCAATTTGCCTCGCGCAAACTTGGTCATAGGCGCTCAGCTGTATTCACAGTATGATGACCACCGAAATAGCCCAATCCCTCACTCAACTTGGATGCTAGTAGCCATGCAGATCGCATTAAACAACGCGGCTTTCACTCGCCAACAACGGCTGGCTACCGCCCTCTTAGTATTGGCAGCTATCACACTCTTTTCGTCTGTAGTCCTCGGCGAAGCCGAATCGGCAGCTGATTCCTCCCAAGGGGTAGCTGCACCGGCCTTCACCTTGCCCGCTATTAGTAACGAATCCGGTCAATTATCCCTTGCAGATCTACGTGGGCAGGTCGTGTACGTCGATTTTTGGGCCTCCTGGTGCGGGCCCTGTCGACTGTCGCTTCCCGCTATTGATGGGCTGTATCAAGACCTCGCTGCGCAAGGATTTACCGCCCTGGCCGTCAGCATTGATATTGTCGAAGATGACGCCTTAGATTTTTTAAAGCGTTACCCAGTGTCGTATCCAGTGGTCATCGATATCGACAGCGCTATTCCACGACTTTACTCAGTCGAGGGAATGCCCTCGGGCTACTTAATTGATCGTCAAGGGATGATTCGCGAAGTGCATGTGGGCTATAAAAAGGGCGACGAGCGGCGATTGCGGCGGAGTATCGAAGCGCTCTTAGCAGAGCCATTTTAACCATTGAGGGGTGCTAGCTAGGCGCGCACGCGTTATCACATTGTCAACAATGCCCTGTCATCCAAGGAGGCTATCGGCGCGTAAAGTGGACGTATTTCCTGCTGGGTGAGGCACAATGAACACCACTAGTTCCAGTCAATCCGACCGCGCCACTGACGTCCTCTATTACGATGGCCAATGTCCGCTGTGTGTGAAGGAGATGGACCGTTTACATCGCCTGAAAGACCAGCACTTGCTGCTGAAAGATATTCACACGCTGCCAGAAGCCTATGACGATGACCCCGATTGCCCCCAACCCAGCAAAGAGCGACTTCTCCGCGTCCTGCATTTGCAGCGTAATGGCCGGTTTATCACCGGCATAGACGCTAATATTGCTGCATGGCAACACACCCGTTTTGGCCTCTGTTGGCGCTGGCTGGGCTGGCCCTTCATACGACCAATTGCAGAGTTCGCCTATCACCGGTGGGCACAATGGCGTTACCAGCGATTATATTAGGGTCGCGAGAAAACAAGGCCACCGGTGGATGCCTTCGTCGACACTCAGCAAACCCAATCGCCACGCATGGCTGTTGTCAATGGCTGGCAACACCCTAATACCGTTGAGGAGAACCGCGTGACGCACTGGTTAGAAAGCGATTTAGAGACCATGGAGCAGCGCTTTCGAGCGAAGTTGATCAATAGCATCGCCGGCTTCAAACCGGCCCTCTTAGTGGGTACGGTTGATACGCTGGGGCGGCCCAATCTCGCGGTGTTTAGCACTATTTTCCATGTTGGCTCAGCGCCACCGCTGCTGGGACTGCTGGTGCGCCCTGCGCCGGACAAAACCGAGCGACACACCTTGGAGAATATTCTTGCTGCAAAAGCCTACACCTTCAATCATTTTCCAGCGCATTGCGCCCAAGCAGCCCACCAAACGTCAGCACGTTATCCCCAAGGACAGTCAGAGTTTGCCGCTGCGGGGTTTACCGCCAAGTGGCAAGCAGGTTTCGCCGCCCCCTTCGTCGCCGACACCAGCATCCAATTAGGGATGGCGCTGGTAGATCACCAAGTGCTTATTAACAGCACCCATCTGCTCATTGGTCATATCACGCATCTGTGGGTAGCCGATGATCTGATCCGAGGGGACGGCAGCGTTGATCTCGTGAAAGCTGACAGCACCGTTGTAGCCGGCCTCGATAGCTATCACAGTGTCAATGCCGGACAACGTTTTTCCTATGCGAAAGTAGACGGTATACCCACACCCATTGATTGAACTCGTCAGCAACAACGAGTAAATAGCGCCATCTATGGGTATACTCAGCGGACAATTGTTCATCGGTTTAAACATTAACTAAGGACTGCTTATGGCCTCTATGGCGCTTTTACAACGGTTTATTTGGCTGTTCATACTCACCTTTAACCTACCCTCGGGGTTACTGGCTTCGGACGTACCCGAGCGAGCCGACATTCCCCCCGAGTACCGGTGGGATTTGTCCGATATGTACGCAGATTCATTGGCTTGGGAAGCCGATAAAGCCCGAGTCAAAACGCTTATCCCCACCGTGGAAGCATATCGGGGCCGTTTGAGCGAAAGCGGAGCTGTACTCCTCGAAGCCCTCAAGCAGGATGAAGTTGTCACTACCATCGTCGGCAACTTGTACGTGTACGCGGGATTACGCTCTTACGAAGATACGCGTATTGCTGACAATGCCGCGCGCTTTTCCGAGGCACAAACACTGTACTCCGAGTACCAGCAAGCCGTGTCTTTTTTCGCTCCTGAGCTGCTGGCCATTCCCGTGGAACGGCTTGAGACGATGGTGGCGACTACCGAGGGACTGGACCTTTACCGGCATTATTTAGATGAGGCGTCGCGAATGCGCCCCTATACCCTTAGCGAGAGCGAAGAAAAGCTATTGGCCATGGCCGCGGATCCGCTCGACAAATTTAGCGGTGTGTTCAGCGCTATCGATAACGCCGATCTCGCTTTCGGGACTGTTATGGATGAGCAAGGTAATGAGGTCGAACTGACCAAGTCTCGCTACGGCGCTTTCCTCCACTCTCAGAATCGTGCGCTACGCGAAGCGGCTTGGAAGGGCTTATTCAGCGCCTACAAGGGCCTGAACCATACCCTCGCCGCAAATTATGAAGGCCATGTCAAAGCCCGAGTTTTCGAGTCTCGTGCCCGAGGATTTGATACCCGACTAGACGCTGCGACGTATACCAACAGCATTCCCAAAGCCGTCTTTCTCAATCTTATTCAGGCTGCGCGAGATGGCGTTGAACCCCTGCAACGCTTCCTCAATCTACGACGCCAAGCTCTGGGTGTTGAGCAACTCGAAGTATGGGACATGTACGCACCCATGGTTGAGCCGACGATTGATAATGTGAGTTTTGATGAAGCCAAGCACATTGTCGCCGATGCACTAACCCCCCTGGGCGAGGAGTACCTGGAGGTTTACTGGAAGGGGTTTGACGATGGCTGGGTTGACGCCTTCAACAACCGAGGCAAACGCGGCGGCGCTTACAGTTGGGGTACCTATACCTCTAAGCCTTACTTATCGATGAATTTTGAGGGCACTCTTAGCGATGTGTCGACCTTGGCCCACGAGTACGGACATTCGATTCACAGTTACCTCACTCGAAATACTCAGCCCTACGTCTACGGTAGCTACCGGACGTTTATCGCTGAGATAGCCTCCATGACCAACGAAGCCATTCTTATGCAGAAAATGCTTAAAGAGGCGCAAACACCCGCAGAACGCGCGTATTTACTCAGTAGTTATCTTGATGAATTTCGCGGAGGGTTTTATCGCCAAGCCAGCTTTGCTGACTTTGAAATGCAGGCTCACGCCAAGATTGAAGCCGGAGAGGCGCTCACTGCTGATGCCCTCAACGCTATCTATGCAAACGTCTTCAACGCCTATTACGGCGACGCAGTCAATGCCGACGAATTGAATCAGATTGAGTGGAGTCGCATTCCCCATTTCCTACGGGGCGATAATTTTTATGTGTACCAGTACTCGACGTCATTTGTTGCCGCCACCGCACTAGCAAAGCAAATTTTGGACGAGGGCGATCCCGCCCGAGACCGTTTCCTCACCCTGTTGCGCTCGGGATCTAACGACTACCCCATTGAATTACTGAAGAAAGCGGGTATTGATATGACTACTGCAAAACCGGTTTATGACACGATCGACGTTTTCGCCGACTATGTGGATCAACTTGAGGAGGCGCTACAAGAGATGGCGAAGGAGTAGCCGTATCAATCGAGGCAAGCGGCCGTGATCGCGTGCGCTAGCATTCCACCGTGTGAACGGCGAGCCCCCCGGTTGAGGTTTCTTTATATTTATCCTGCATATCACGTCCGGTGTCGCGCATAGTGCGAATGACTTTATCGAGAGAGACGAAGTGCTCGCCGTTGCCCCGTAATCCTAGTTGAGCGGCATTGATCGCCTTGACAGCCGCAATCGCATTGCGCTCAATACAGGGTACTTGCACCAATCCCCCGATAGGATCACAGGTCAGCCCCAAGTTGTGCTCCAGACCTATTTCTGCGGCATTTTCGACCTGCTCAGGGGTACCTCCGAGCACCGCACATAAGCCGGCTGCAGCCATCGCACAGGCTGATCCCACCTCACCCTGGCAGCCGACTTCAGCGCCTGATATGGAGGCATTTTTTTTACACAAAATACCGATAGCAGCAGCCGTCAGTAAGAAATCAATCACCTGCTGCTCACCGACCTCTTGGCTGTATTCCATGAAATACATCAGGACGGCGGGGATAATGCCCGCCGCGCCATTAGTGGGGGCAGTGACAACACGTCCACCGCCTGCGTTCTCTTCGTTGACCGCAAGCGCGTATAGGTTCACCCAATCCATCGCCGACATGCTTGTGCTAATCACATTTTTGGGCGTAGATCTCAGCAATGATTTGTGAAACAGCATGGCGCGGCGCTTTACATTAAGTCCCCCGGGTAGTACGCCCTGATGATGCAATCCCATCTCAATACAATCGCGCATGCTGCCCCAGATAGCCATCAATCCCTCGCGGATGTCTACTTCCTTGCGCCACATGCGCTCGTTGGCCATCATGAGCTCCGCAATAGATAGCCGCTGCGCCTGAGTTAACGCAAGCAATTGATGGGCGGTCGCAAAGTCATAGGGCAATTCGATGTGTTCCTCGTGACCCGACCCTAGGTCTGCTTCATGCTGATCAACCACAAACCCACCACCCACTGAGTAATAGGTTTGCTGATAAAGCAACGCCCCGGTCTGGCGACGAGCGGTAAAAGTCACGCCATTAGGATGAAAGGGCAGAGACCCGTCGTGCCAGCGACAATCTCGCGCCCAAATAAACTCAACGCAGTGGTGATCAGCCAGCAGTAAACGTCCCTCTGCCACGCAGCGCTCAACATTGGTCCTGATGCACTCGGGGTCAACCGTCTCGGGAAGAAAACCCATAAGACCAGCAACAACCGCCCCGTCGGTACCATGCCCCTTCCCTGTTGCGCTCAAAGAGCCGTATAGATCAATCTCTATGGCGCCGACATCAGCTAAGGCATGTTGCGCTCTTACACTCGATAAAAATCGATGCGCGGCCAGCATGGGTCCAACGGTATGAGAGCTCGATGGACCAATCCCCAATTTAAATAAATTAAATACCGAAATGGACATGGTCACTCCTCCACGGATAAACCGAACTCCTTGCTAGCGTCCTGAATCCACAGCCAAATATAATCGGCAAAGCTACGTCGCAGAAGCAATTCGAAGCAATTGGTGTCGATTCGACGAAGGCTCCCCCCGGCTTTTGCAAAGACCGTGGAGACCACTTTTCCGATTGGGAACTGCGATAAATGCACATCGATAGGCGTACTTTTCATCAGTAAATCAAGCACTCGCTCACCCCGCAACGCGTAAACCGTGAAGCCGCCACTACCGTTGACGAGCGCAAAGTGACCCGGCATTGTTGCCATAAACGCTTGTTCCATAGCATAACAATCGTCCGCAGGCAGCGTAATGTGCCACTCGTCGGGGGACATCCAGCGAATAACGCGATGGTCAATACCACTCGATGACAACGGTTCAAGTGGCAGTGGTACGCCCAATAACCTCTCTGCGGCTGCGCGCTGCTGGGAATTTTCGGCTGAGCATCGCAGGGTCAAATGTCCGAGCTGCCCCTGCTCTCGCAGAAAAACCCCGGCGCCCCCTGGCGAACGGCCCGCACCATCAGCCAGCTGCGCATGGGCCAGTGCCGATCGACCTTGAATAGCTGACGAGGGTAATAGATTCATCAGTAGTGCTGCATGGCTAGTAGTCATTTCGCTAGTGCTGTCAGACATTCTGACGCTCCCCCTCTGGATCAAGGAAAATAGGGCTACAAATTTCAGCCTCGACAACACGTCCGTCAGCCAAAGGGTAATAAACACGTTCACCCATCCGAGCGTGACCGCCCTTCACGAACCCTTGAGCAATACTGCGCTGTAGATTTTCGCTCCAATAACTCGAGGTAATGTGCCCCACCATAGGCATGGGAATCGCCGCGTTGGGATCGAAAACACCCTGTGCACCCTCGGGTAAAACAACGGCAGGATCCTTGGTTTTGATACCCACCCACTGTTTACGATCGTCGCGGACACAGTCGTCTCGAGCCATGCCTCGCTTACCAATGAAGCTAAATGCTTTCTTGGGACTAACGGCCCAACCCATGCCTAAGTCATAGGGATGCACTGAACCGTCAGTATCCTGCCCTGCGATAATAAACCCTTTTTCTGCTCGCAGGACATGCATGGTTTCAGTGCCATAGGGTGTGAGATGGTACTTCTCACCACGCTCAAAGAGCGCGCGCCACACATGGAGCCCATAGTGGGCCTGAACATTAATTTCAAAGGATAGTTCACCCGTGAACGAAATACGGAAAATGCGAGCGGGAACGCCGGCCACGCACGCTGCCTGCCATTCCATAAAAGCCAATTTTTCCGCCGATACATCACCGTCTGTTAATTCCGCCAGTAACGTGCGGCTGCCGGGCCCCGAGATGGTCATTGTCGACCAATGATCAGTCACTGAGGTCATATACACCTCAAGCTCCGGCCACTCGGTTTGGTGATAGAACTCAAGCCACTCGAGCACTCGGGCAGCGCCACCGGTCGTCGTCGTCATGAGGAAATGGTTATCCGCTAAACAAGAGGTCACCCCATCGTCGAATACCATGCCATCTTCGCCACACATCAGTCCATAACGACAGCGTCCTGGTGCTAGCTTAGCCCACGCGTTAGTGTAAATCCGACCTAGGAACTCTCGAGCATCTTTTCCCTGAATATCAATTTTACCCAGGGTCGAGGCATCGAGAATCCCCACAGATTCTCGGGTCGCTAGGCACTCGCGATTGACCGCCTGGGCCATACTTTCATTGGCTTTTGGGAAATACCAAGGCCGCTTCCACTGGCCAACATCCTCGAACACGGCGCCCTGCTGCATATGCCATTCATGCATAGCGGTATACCGCTTAGGATCGAACAGCGGGCCGCAATGGCGCCCAACGATGGCGCCAAAACTCACCGGGGTGTAGTTGGGACGAAAGACCGTTGTTCCCACCTCAGGAATGGTTTTATTCTGTGCCTTGGCAGCAATAGCCAAACCATTAATATTACCTAGCTTGCCTTGGTCGGTACCAAAACCCATCGCTGTATAGCGTTTTACATGCTCAATCGATTCAAAGCCCTCACGACACGCCAACTCAATCGCTGCCGCCGTGACATCGTTTTGATAATCGACAAACTGTTTGGGAGCGCGTGAGGTCGCCTGGGTATGGGACACATGAAATAACGGCATCGATGGTGCACTATCTGGTAAATCCGCATGAGGTATGGCGCTATCGACTGGCGATAATCCCAATGAGGCAAGCGCACTATTCGCCGCCTCAGCACCTTGCTTGAGCGCACCTGGGGTTGTGAACTCGCCGCTGATAGCACCTGCAATCAGCTGCTTTTGGTGGCTATCCCCAGGGACAAACCCGATAACCTCATCATTCCATACGGGACGACTGCCCGTATGGCAGGACAGGTGTACCACTGGGCTCCAGCCCCCCGAGGAGGCGATCGTATCGCATTTGAGATGCTCAATGGCACCGGACACCGTCGAGGTAGTAGGATCGATGGGCGCGATCTCGGCGCCGCTGACTCGCTTGGTGCCCTTTACATTGATGACCGCCGAACCCTGAATAACGGTGATGCCTCGCGCCCGCGTTGCAGCACCGACCTCGGCGCCCGCTTCACTGCGCGTATCGACAATGGCGACCACCTCGCGACCCGCATCGTACCAATCGAGAGCGGCCTGATACGCGCCATCATTGGTGGTCATCACCACCAGTTGCTTACCCGGCACCACTGCGTAGCGACGGATGTAGTTCGACACCGCTGAGCACAACATACAGCCCGGCACATCATTATTACCATAGACCAGCGGACGCTCATGGGCACCCGTTGCCAAAATGACCCAAGCGGCTCTCACTCTATGCAGCCGCTGTCGAGGACCGTTCACGGGACCCATATCGGCCAAATGATCACTGCATCGCTCATGAATCGTGAGGAAGTTATGATCGTGATAGCCGTTAACTGTGGCGCGAGGTAGCAGGGTTACCTCGCCACAACTTGCTAATTCGCTGACCACATCGGCAACCCACTGTCCCGCACTCTTTGTATCGATCGTTTCTCGACTCGACAGTAATTGACCACCAAATTCCTCTTGCTCATCGGCAATAATGACCCGGGCGCCACTGCGCGCTAAGTTGCGAGCAGCCATAAGCCCGGCAGGACCAGCGCCAACCACCAAGACGTCACAGTGTTGATTGACGGTCTCGTAGCGATCTGGATCGCGCTCTAAAGGCGACTTACCCAAGCCCGCTGCTTTACGAATGTATTTCTCGTAGGTCATCCACATGGATTCGGGAAACATAAAGGTTTTGTAGTAAAACCCTGGCGGCATGGCTCTACCGCCAATCTTACCGACAACGCCCATGAAATCAGTTTCTAAAGACGGCCATCCGCTAGTCGGATTGGCTACCAAGCCGTTGAATAGCGCTTGCTGTGTGGCGCGGACATTGGGCACCTGCGTGGCCTCTGTCGCCCCCAATTGCATGATCGCATTGGGTTCTTCGGCCCCCGCTGCAACAATGCCTCTCGGTCGTGAGTACTTGAAGCTACGACCCACCAACCGGATGCCATTGGCCAACAAAGCCGAGGCCAATGTATCGCCACGATAGCCGTAATAGGTTTTACCTCGCCAGGTGAACGATAAGGGTTGACTGCGATCAATTCGCCCACCCTCGGCTAAACGATGAACTTGTGCCATAGCTCCACTCTCCATCACGGCGCCGTGCTCGGCTGTTCACCGACAAGATAGGATTCAAATATTTCGTAACTGCGAGTGTCTCTAGTGACATTGAAAAATTTGCGGCAACCCGCCGCGTGTACCCAGACCTCGTGATGAATACCTCGCGGGTTTTTTCGGAAATACAAATACTCACCCCACTCTTGATCGGAGCAACCATCAGGATCTGTCGGTCTAGCGATATGCGCTTGACCCTTGTAATGGAACTCTTCTTCTTCACGATGTTCGCCACAGTGTGGACAAAAAAGTTGAAGCATGCTGTTGGCTCCTCAGTGCGCAACGCCAGCGGCGCCATGTTCATCGACTAGTGCACCAGAATGAAAGCGGAACATCGAAAAGGGCTTCGCCAATGGATGCATTACACCTTTCGCCAAGGAAGCCGCAAATACATGGCCCGAACCCGGGGTCGCTTTAAAGCCCCCGGTGCCCCAACCGCAGTTGAAATACAGATTCTCTACGGGGGTTTCACTAATAACCGGACAGGCGTCAGGACAGGTATCGACAATGCCTCCCCACTGGCGATTCATACGCACGCGACTAAAAATAGGGAACAACTCAATAATAGCCTGTACCGTGTGTTCAATGGTCGGATAGGAACCCCGTTGGCCATAGCCGGTATAGCCGTCAATACCCGCGCCGATCACCAAGTCACCTTTATCCGACTGACTGACATAACCATGGACGTGGTTGGACATGACCACGGTGTCTAAAATGGGTTTGATAGGTTCTGATACCAATGCTTGGAGAGGATGGGATTCTAACGGTAGGTCGAAGCCAGCCATCTGCGCCAGCACACTGGAATTTCCGGCGACCACGCAGCCTACACGATCTGCATGAATGTCGCCGTAACGGTGGGTCTTCACGCCTTTGACCACGCCTTGTTCAATCATCATTCCCATAACTTCGGTTTGTTGAAGTAAATCCACCCCCAGCGCATCAGCGGCGCGGGCATAGCCCCAGGCCACCGCGTCATGGCGCGCGACGCCCGCGCGGGGCTGCCAAGAAGCACCGAGAACCGGATAACGGGTGTTGGCCGAGCAATCCATGTGGGGGACAAGGGCCTGTACCTGACGCGCATCCAACGCTTCACTGTCAATGCCATTGAGACGATTAGCATTGACGCGACGCTGAATATCACGCATGTCCTGTAGCGTGTGGCCTAAATTGAGCACACCACGCTGACTGAACATCACGTTGTAATTCAAATCTTGCGATAGCCCTTCCCAGAGCTTCATGGCGTGCTCATACAGGTGTGCGGCCTCGTCCCATAAGTAATTGGAGCGCACAATTGTGGTGTTGCGCCCAGTATTACCACCACCTAGATATCCCTTCTCAACGACCGCGACATTGGTAACGCCGTGGACTTTAGCCAAATAATACGCTGTCGCTAAGCCATGGCCACCGCCACCCACAATGATGACGTCGTAGTGTTTCTTCGGGCTCGGATTACGCCATATTTTCTGCCAATGCTCATGATGGCTAAAACTGTGTGTGAGCAATCCAAATCCAGAATAACGTTGCATCGATAGTGACCTCAGTACTCTCTTTCTATGGCAGCCTGACAGCAATAAGCTTTAGCAATTTCCCCCGTCGGAAATACCACCGTTAGGATAAGCGTTGGCGGGTAATTCCGCGACAGTGCCGACCGTGTATGTCAGAGCAAAGTCTGTCAACAATTTTTCAACAAATGTTGACTATTTCCATGGAGAGGGGTGTGGGCTTACACTAGATCACCACTCATTCACGGGGTTAAGCATTATGAGCGAATACCGAAATGACTCAGAAGTCAGTGGTAATGACAACCAGCCGCCAGACCGTACTAAAACTCTTGTAATAGGCCTTATGGGCCTAGTTGCCGTTGCCGGCGCATTGATATGGGCCTTTAGCAGTGGCTTTTTTGGTGGCAGTGACGGTGTCGTTACCCCTCTGCCACCCACACAACCACCGCCCATAGTAGCGCCTCCTAGGGCGGAAGAAGCCGACGCCCCTGCCCGCGAACCGGCCTATACGCCAGAGCCGCCGTCTGAATCGACCGTTCTCGCCGAGCCTGATATGACGGTGCAGGAAGCCAATCAACAACTCGCTGATCAACTCGGCACACTCAATCTGAGTGTCCTTGCCACTCAATTCACCAACAAGCCCAACACGATTGAGCGAGCGATGGCGGTGGTTGACAGCATGCGCCGGGGCGAAATCCCCTACAAGCTTCTGCCGTTAGCGCCACCGAAACAAACTTTTCCGTTTTTGGACAGCGGTACAGCGGTCACACTCGATCCAGCGGGATTTACACGCTTTGATGGTCTGTTGACTATGCTGGCCGAACTCAATATCCCACTGGCCATTGAGCTCTTCCGTGACTATCAACCGGTATTGCAGGCATCATGGAGCGCCCTCGGCTATGCCAATAATGACGTTGAGCAAAGCCTTCTCAACGTCCTAGAACTGATTCTGTTGACCCCCGAACTACCGACTGACGCGCGTCTTATAAAAGACGAGGGCAATTGGATCTATGAAGATGAGACGCTAGAGGCTCTGCCGGCGCTGCAAAAACAATTGCTGCGTATGGGCCCAAACAACGCTGAGCAACTACGCTCCTTGGCTCGCGACTTGCGCGGCGCACTACTGGACTCGCAATAATCTGGCACCACACAAGGTGTGAGCGCTGACACGAGCTGAGTGTGACCGACGAGCCGGACTCTGCTGCAGTCACCCTGCTAGCACGCAGAGACGCCTGTTAGGTTGCTCACTAGCGTCAATAGTGATGATTTATGTCGAGCAGATGGAGGAAGTGGTCGGCTTCAAACCCCCGATACTGCATAAACCGCGCACGCTTCGCTCGTTCTTTTTGACGCTCAGCAGAGTCGACGGGCAAGGGTTTGTCGGCAAATTTTTTTAAGTACACGTGCTCCGCGCGCTCAAACCAATCAACGGCTAGCTCCGGCGCATCTGCGCAGCTTTGCCAGGCTTTTCTCACGCCCTTTGCTCTCAGCTCCTGATCGAGTCGTCGCGGTCCCAAACCGCGACTAATCAGTTGGCGGACCATCGAGGCAGCGAAGCGTTCGTCACTGAGTAAGCCTTCAGCGATCAGACGCTCGAGCTCGGCCATAATGATGTTCAAGGCGTTCTCATGACGTTTAAATCGCCGGCGTAGTTTGTTCGTTAGCTCTTCAGATCCGTGCTCGCGCCGAGACAACAAATCCATTGCCGCTAGGCGCACATCAGTCGGATTAAGAGGGCCATCCTCAACCATTACTGCTCGCCGGCGATCTCAATAGGCTCTGGCTCCGCGGGATCGACCACCTTGAGAGGCACTGCCATGGTCTGTTGTCGTATTTGAGCTTCAATTTCTTCAGCGATCTCTCGATGCTCTTCCAGAAAACGGGCAGCGTTCGCCTTCCCTTGACCAATTTTGTCGCCCTTATACGCATACCAAGCACCGGATTTATCGACCAGGTTGAGTTTTACGCCCCAGTCAATGATTTCACCCATATGATAAATACCGCTCCCGTACATTATTTGAAATTCAGCTTGCTTGAATGGCGGTGATACTTTGTTCTTAACGACCTTGACTCGGGTCTCATTACCAATCACTTCATCACCGTCTTTTACAGCGCCAATGCGACGAATATCCAGTCGCACCGAAGCATAGAATTTCAGCGCATTACCGCCAGTGGTCGTCTCTGGACTACCAAACATGACCCCTATTTTCATCCGTATTTGATTGATGAATATCACCAGGCAATTTGTTTGCTTAATAGCCGCGGTTAGCTTGCGCATAGCTTGGCTGAGCAATCGTGCCTGTAGACCAACGTGACTGGCACCCATCTCACCTTCGATCTCAGCTTTCGGTGTCAAGGCGGCCACTGAATCCACCACCAGCACGTCAACAGCCCCCGACCGAACAAGCATTTCGGTCACTTCCAAAGCCTGCTCCCCGGTGTCTGGCTGTGACACAATAAGATCATTGATTTGAACCCCTAATTTTTCAGCATACATAGGGTCAAGCGCGTGCTCTGCGTCAACGAATGCCGCCGTGCCACCGCACTTTTGTGCTTCCGCAATGACCTGTAGGGTAAGCGTCGTTTTACCCGACGACTCGGGCCCATAAATCTCGACAATGCGACCTTTCGGCAGGCCACCAATACCCAGCGCAATATCAAGGCCTAGGGAGCCCGTAGAAATAGACGGTAAAACGACACGTTGCTCATCGCCCATACGCATCACCGTACCTTTCCCGAACTGTCGCTCAATTTGTGCAAATGCTGCATCTAACGCTTTCTGCTTATTGGGGTCCATGTCGTGTCCTCTTATGCAAAGCCAATGAAGTAACCGTACTACTGTATATATAATCAGTGTTTTTTCCTGTTATTGCAATCAGTTTAGCGTCCTGTGGCCAGATGACTAGCCCACGCCGCTACTACATGTCGTCATTAGCGACATGTTCGCATCAATATACACCACCGATCCATCCAGAGCCCTCGGGGGCGGTGTCGCTCATCAATGGCCGGCCAGTGGGGCTGAAAGTCCGAAACTGTCGCCTGTTTTGGTGGGCGAACACCGACACATACTGGCCATAACCGGCCCAGATCAATTTTTTAATGCGCAACTGTTGTAGTATCCCGCGGCGTCAATACCGGTTATGCGACACTCTGCTTCAGTCTGGTTACTGCTGGATATAGCGACTGATGCTAGCCAAGAGACTCACCAGCGAAGGGAGGTCATTATGCGCTCAGAAAAAACAGCGCCACCAGCTCGGACAGATCAACCCTCGATTGACATTGGACACGTCGCCTGGCTCAAGGTGGTTGACGTTAATCACTTGGGAGCCTTCGTTGATTGGGGGCGTAGTAAAGACCTGTTCATCCCCTTCGCTGAGCAACATCAGCCGTTGACCTCTGGGCGTCATACAGTGGTCAAAGTGTACCTCGACAACCAGAATCGCCCTGCGGGATCAACCCGGATAGATCATTGGCTTGACGAGACCTCGGAACATTGTCAACCGGGCGAGCAGGTGAAGCTATTAATTGCCGAACAAACCACCTTAGGTTTTAAGGCCATTATTCATCATCACTGCTGGGGTCTGCTCTACAACAACGAGTTGCACCAAGAGATTCGCGTAGGGCAAGTGGTAGACGGCTTTATTCAGCGCATTAGAGAGGACGGAAAAATTGATCTCACACTCAATCAACCGGGTTACAGTGCCCCAAAAATAGACCGAGTAATCAGCGCCATTTTAAGCGCACTAGACGACAATTCGGGGTTCTTAGCACTGACCGACAAAAGTCCACCTCAGGTCATTTACGCGCAATTTGGGATCAGTAAGAAAGTCTTTAAGCAAGCGCTGGGAGGCCTCTACAAACAGCGACGGATCACTATTGAGCCCACGGGGATTAGACTGACCCCGAACCGGTCCGATCCCCTCTGAGTGGTGCTGTGGCAGTGCTGTTCTGTTAGCGGAACACCGCGCAAACGGGCGACTCCCCTCATGGCGTCAATGCCGCCCCATAATCTGGTAAGGGAGTCACCCCCAATCGCCCTCTGGTGCTATCTAACCGGAGCGATCTACCATCCAATGGCGCTGAGTCGGAGCAAGGGGTTGGCGTTTTTTCTGACTGTACCGCCAAAATATCAATGACTCGCCCGTCATACTTCCCTACACTTTCACTGCATGAAGACCTACTTATTTTATATCTCTCAGAACTACAGTTTTGCCATTCTCCGTCCCGTGCAAACACGATTGTGGCGCCGTGGCGATAAAGTGTACTGGTTCTTTGAGGGCAGTGAGGTGAATCCGGCATTTCTATTGCCTGATGAAAAAAGAGTGCATTCCATTGCCCAGATTCAATCCTTAAAGCCCGATGCCGTGTTGGCTCCAGCCAATAAAATCCCCACCTTTATCCCCGGACTGAAAGTCGGGGTCTTTCACGGCTTTGATGCCGGCAAGGTGGATAATCGAGGCAACAATGATCACTTCAAAGTCCGTGGTTGTTTTGACTTGTACTGCACGCAAGGTCCATCAACGACCCGGGTATTTAAACGTCTTCAGCAGTCCCATGGTTACTTCAACGTTATAGAGACCGGCTGGCCGGCACTCGACCCGCTATTCACCACGTCGCCAAGTACTCAGCAAGACAAGCCCACCGTTCTATTCTGCTCGACATTTTCCAAACGCCTGAGCAGCGCAGCGCATTTGCATCCCATCATCGAGCGCATCAGTCGCCAACAGGACTGGAACTGGCTCATTCAGTTTCATCCCAAAATGGATCGGCAAACGGTGGCCAGATACCGCAGTATCCAGCATCAACACCTGACGGTGGTAGACACCGATAACATCATCCCTTTACTGCAGCGGGCCGACGTAATGTTGTGCGATACCTCCTCGGTCATTTCCATGTTCATTGTTCAGCAGAAACCTGTCGTCACTTATCGCAACATTTGTCCCGGTGCTCACCTGATCAATATCGACGATTCAGCGTTAATAGAAAGCAGTATTGAGCGGGCTTTGAGTCGACCGTCAGCACTCATGGCCAACATAGAAAAGCATGTCAACGAGCTTCATCCCCTGCGCGATGGTCAATCGGCTCAACGTGTGGTCGAGGCCATTGACGACGTGTTAGCCGGCAAGCATCCCTTGAGCAAAACTAAACCCGCAAACGTTATCAGAAATCTGACGTTCAGAAAAAAGCTCGGTTACTGGGGTCTTTGACGGAGGTCAGTGGACGGGTCGCTGGGCTTGTCTTGCGTCATAGGGTTGAGTACCGCGGCCATCAACACTGCCAGATAAAAAGCAAAAAACGTCATGGTTCGAGAGCGCTCAAAGATCGCTTCAGTCATAGCAAACCCTGCGAATGCACACAGCAGAATGAGGCCCGTCAAGGCATAAGCGCCGCTGTTTACCGCCCCAGACTTTACCGCCGCAGTGTGTCGAAGATGGCGACAAAAAATCATACCCGGCATCACCATCATAAAACTCAGAGCGAAGAACGACAGCAGACCGCCTTTCGCTAGCACTGACAAGTACTGGTTATGCGGATGGTAATAAAGACTGGCAGTTGGGTTTATTAAGCCGGCTGTCACCATGGCCTCGGCGTGTTCTCTAAACTTACCCCAACCCTCGCCCAGCAGCGGGTTGTCGAGAAACATATCCCAGGCGACACGCCACATCTCGAGCCGCTGGCCTGTTGACGTCATCCGTGCCGGATGCTCCACGCGATCACTCTGGAGGTAACGGGTAATTTCACGCAGCGCGTCATCAATACGCACCTCGACACCCGATTGCGGCAAACTATACAGCGCAAAAAGGCTCGCGAGTATCAACATCAACGCAGTAGCAATGCGTCTTAGGGAGTAATACCGACTATAAAACCACACCAGCAGTCCGCACAGCGCGGGCAATGACACCCAGCCACCTCTAGACAGCGAAAGCGCACTCGCTGTTAACCCAAAGAGTAGAGCGATGACGGGAAATAGGAAAAACCATCGTCGAACCACGATGACCCCGGACAGCGCTGCGAAGGCCATCACGCCCATCGCCAGAGAAATATCGCCAAAAATAATAACGTGAACCGCTCCTTGCGCTCGCGCTAATGCTTCAGGCCCAAATACTTGAAAGATCGCCGCCAGAAAAGCAATCGATGCGCCGAGCATCAATCCTGGCCAGATGAAGACCTGCGCCGCGCGATACTGGCTATAGAGCCAATAAATAGGGATGACTTGAAATAACACTAAAAAGCGATCTGCCCTCGCATAATCAGTCTGGGTTATCAGCGAAGTCACTACCGATGTCACGCCCAGCAGCGTTAGCGATATAAAAAAACCCTTTTCATCATCGTTACTCGGGCCTAAGCGTCTGACATTGCCCACCAGTAAAAGCATGCCCAGCGTCGTTGCCAAAACAAACAATACGCCATAAACATGATCTAGCACTAAAATAGAGGCAGGGAATAGTAACAGGCAGATCACCGCACTCGCGTGATGCACTTTAGCTATTATCTCACGAAGGGGTGTCAATAAATCTCCTCACTCACGCAGCGTGAGCATTGAGACGATTGCCAAGCGTTCGTAGAAACACCCACAACCGAGTTGTATTAGTTAGCACCACCGACCACAGTCAACCCAGCCGTGGCCTGCCTCCCCCTAGTTAGCGGGTAATAGAGATCGGGTCCCAGTCACCCTCTGAACTGAAGTCCTGCTAGCTGTACGGGCGCCGACGAGAGCATAAGAGAATCCGTAGCAAGGATCAAATCTAATGCACTCACCGTTCGTCTACTGTGGCGACCAGCTCATGACCTATCCGTAAAAAAAACGATAGACTCACCTATCACAATCATCCCGCAACCGATTGACAGGCTCATCCATCGCTGCGATGGTTGCGAGGGATGTAAGCCCTGCTTGCGCCGCCAGCCATCGTCCATGTCTGCAGAGAACCACATGACTCATCTAAGCGCGTCTGAAGATGCCCACACACCCATGATGCTTCAGTGTATTAACCCTTATAAACACTAGCTCTTAGCGATAATCTGTCTTTTCAACATACACCGCAGACTACACTAGCGTACTCAGTCACCGTGATGGGCCCTTGCTAACCCCGAGAATCAAGAACTCTCTTTAGGTTCTGTAACTCAAGCTGCTCTCCACTACTAACTGAGAAGGCTAAAGCAGGAAGGCCACCAAAAAATCGGTCGATTGAAGCGACCAATTTAGAGCCGCCAAAAACCCTCGCAAAAATGAACATTACCAAAGACCAGTCAAGCCAATGGCAGCGGCTTGTCTCTAAATCTGTGTGGCGTCAGCCACGATGGTACCAAATGACCTGATTCACTAAGAGATAGTTCTGCCACTTTTAAACTGAAGTACAGGAGTATCATCATGAGCATGTCAAACACAGAGAAGACGGTCAAAGAAATACGCCGTAACACCCGACGCAAGTTCTCCACCGAGGAGAAGATTCGTATAGTCCTAGATGGCTTACGAGGCGAGAACTCGGTTGCAGAGTTGTGCCGTCAGGAAGGCATCAATCCCAATCTCTATATCAACAAAGACGCCACTGAAAAAACCATGGCATGGACTACTGCGGGCTCTCGTTCAGGAATGGGCGGAATTGAATTGCACGATCAACTCAGCGAGCCATTTTTCAGGCTTGCAGGCGGGTATGTCGCCAATTTCTCTCGTTCAGTTAGCAGGATCAGTCAGGAAATTTAATCTCAACAGGCCCTTTATTCTTCCTATAGTTGACTTAGGTTCGTTTTTTTGTAGCGAAACGTTTCGACTGGTGTTTGAGATAAATTTATGGAATACTTTTCCATAAAAAGATTGATAGTTCCATTGTGAATGTGCGGTTCGATCTGAGTTTGAGTGCACGTTCCAATTCTGTTTTAGACGCACCACGGCTTTGGTGTGTTGCGTGTCAAAACCGTTGACGAGACAGGAAATGGCCCAAATCGTAAATGCGGCATGGACGGCTCGCATCCTAGTGTTATTTGAGCGGACCGCTTTAGGAGGTTACTTGAGATACGGAGGTCTCATCTAAGTCCCAAGAAAATAATAAAGTGATGGGTAGTTGTCTGGCTACCCACAGTAATAGGAGTATTGGATGGATATCCGCAGATGGAGCCTCAGGCTTGCGCTAGTAACAACACTCCTGATGTCTGTTCCCCTACTTGCAAATGAAGCTACCTTGCGTCGCGACGCTTCACTGACTGAAGCGCCAAAGCCCGGTGCCACTGTGTTGGCCGACCTGGTTGCAGGAGATGCGGTCTCGGTTAAACAGCGTAAAGGCCTGTGGGCTGAAGCTTGTCAGGCACAACTCTGCGGTTGGATACGGGTGACGTCGTTGGCTATGGCTCGATCGGGTAGTACCACATCGTCTTCGTTGGCCGGCTTAAAATCTGGGCGCGAGGGTGCTGGGAATGCGGTGTCTAGCACGGGCGTCAGAGGACTTGACGCTACCAGTATTGAACTTAGCAAGCCTGATTACACAGCGCTCGCGGCACTAGAGTCCGGACAAGTGCCCCTGGCTGGGGCTCGCGATTTTGCGGCCGAGCTTAACCTTGAACAACGATCATTGGCACTACTCGCTGCCCCCGAAGTTTCAGAAATGCCAACTGACCCAGCGTCTCAGACCAGCAGTGCGCCCTCGCCACCAGTACAGAAAAAACCAAAGCCCAACCCAGAAAAGGATGCGTACGATGATGATTGGTGATCCTCGCAAGGTTGTGAGCAATGTATTAAAGATTGTGAGCCACACAATGCCTTGGGTTCGACGCACTATGGCTTTGCTAGTCGCCACACTAATCAGTGTGACTTTGATGGCCGCTGAGCCAACAGATGAGGTGCAAGCCGGTAAAGAGATTACCGCCATTTACCTTGGTGCCGCTCCACTTTTGAAAGACTCAGCGGCTCAACGTTATGTGAATCTTGTCGGTAGGCACTTGGCCGATCAATCAACGCGGCCCGCTTTACCTTGGACATTTGGCATTTTGGCAACAGAGTCTGTAAATGCTTTCTCTGCTCCAGGTGGCTTTGTCTTACTCACGCAGGGGCTCATGGATTTACTCGAGTCCGAAGACGAGTTGGCTGCCATCCTAGCCCATGAGATTGCGCATGTTGTTCGCGAGCACCACTGGGCCATTATTCAAAAACAGCAGCAGGCGGCAGCACTGATTGCGCGCATGCAGGGCAACATGAAGAGTCAGAACGCGCTATTTAGTGAGATGAACTCGCTGTTTTCAGACATGATGACGCGAGGTCTCGACAAAGAGGCAGAGTTTGAGGCAGACCGTGATGCCGTGGTGCTTGCTGCTAATGCAGGTTATGACAGCTCGGCCATGTTATCGGTGCTGGAAAAGCTAGATAGTCTCAAGGCGGACAGCGCAGAGACACAGCTTTTGTTTCAAACCCATCCCTCACCATTGCAACGCCTGGATCAGCTAACACTGGTCATAACATCTGAAGTTGAGGGTGCGGCAGCGCCTACAAATATTCCGCTCTATCGAGGCCTCCGTTAAATGATTGCGAGATCTGTCAGATGAGCGCTCGCCTGCTTACATTGCTTACGCGGACGCTGTATTCGCTGGGTTTTTTGAGCAGGGAGTTTCGCGGGCGTTTTTATGCGGGGTTAGCGGCTGTTTTTACCGTCTATACGGTGGTCCATTTTTCACCTCAAATTCTTTCTGGGTATTCAGCCGACCGACTGGATTACGACGGTGGAACCTTGGATCTGGCTCTTGAATGGCGTTTGTCATCACCAGCGGCAAGCGACGATATAGTCATTGTAGATATCGATGAGCGGTCACTTGCATTGCTTGCCGAGGATTACGGTCGATGGCCCTGGCCTCGTTCGGTGATGGGCGATTTCTTGGCCTTGTTAAGTGAGCGCGAACCAGCGGCTATTGGCGTTAATGTCATGTACAGCGATGCCGATCTCAACGACCCCGATGGTGATGCACTCCTAGGTGAGATTATTGGGTACTTGCCTAACGTCACCTTTCCTATGACGCGGCTGTCGCCCGAAAACGACAGCCTAAGCGAGGTTGTCGTAGGGCAAATCCCCGGTGCAGTGGTGGCCGACGGGCAGGACCCGCAAGGCACCTTGTCCCTGCTGTACACACTGTTCTCCGAGGCCCATGCGAATATGGGGCTCAACAATTTAGTCCTCGATGATGACGGCGTGGTTAGGCGACAGCAACCGCAATGGCTCGATGATGGCTTCACACTGCCTTCCATGGCGTATCAAATGGCTAGGCTGGGGGGGGCGATAGCTCCGGACGCTTCACCCTTACACCCCGAATACTTGCTCAACTGGCGCAACAAGCAAAGTGACTACACCCGGCTTTCCTTTGTGGATGTCTACAACGCTTTACTAGAGGGGCAGGAGGCTAGTACCGCTAATCTCGCAGGAAAGTTCATTATTGTGGGTCTGACGGCGCCGGGGCTTGCAGTTCTCAAAGGCACTGCCTTGGGGCCTGCAACCGATGACAATTTGATCATCGCTACAGCTTTGGATGATTTGCTCTCAGAGACTGGTCTACTCACCTTGCCCTGGTGGTTAACCATGGCGCTAGCCATTTCCACGTTTTGGGGCTTGGCTTGGTGCTACCTCAACGGCGTGGACGAAGAGCTCATTGATTTGGGGTTTGTGATTTACGAAAGCATCGCCGTCTTTATTACGATTGGCTCCATTAGTTTTACACGTTACGCGGTAGACCTTTCCTACGTCGTTCTAACCGCCATGGCTTTCTTTACAGTAGCGTTTGTCTATGAAATGCCAGCCACAGGTTCTAAGCGAGCAACGCGACGCTTTTTTGCCTCGCGTCCGTGGCTTGGCACTTCGCGAATTTGTGCAATTGCCTTCTATGATCTGGATGATGCCTTTGAAACTGCCTCGGGAGTATTTCAAAGGCGATTAGGCGCAAAACGGGTTTACCCCATTGATAATTTGTTCTCGGGCGCAAGTATAGCGGCAGACTTTTTGGAGCCGGTTCGGCTATTACTACTGCTAGACCCCGTGCAGGATGATGACGATTTGCGGGCGCTTGATGCTTGTCATGGCATCACGGTGTCATATATCAGTAATGTCACCGATGAAGATGCGATACGTAGCGCCATTAGTCAGGTCACGTTACAGGCTTCGCTGGATTTGTTGGAAGAGGTTAAAGGAGTAGGTGGTGAATAGTTTTTCTCGATATACGCATCGGCTAACCCAACGGGTAGCGTTAATGCTTGCCTTGGGCATATGTTCGTCTGTGGTATACGGGCAAGATGACCCGCACACCATACTCTGGGCAGGTATTGCGTTTCGGGGGAATATGTCCGACACCGCTGAGTTGCTGCCGTTGACCAAGTCGGTGATCGATGAAGTCGGCCTCGCTAAGCTGAATACAATAGCCTGGGAAGGCATTCAGCGCATCAAGCGAGACGATATTCGGTTTAGTCAAGCGGTGGGAGAATCAACCTCAGGTGATGCCATTGCCCTTGCTCTTGCGTTGGACTTCGAACAGTTTCAGGAGAGTGTGGTTCGCGGTAATGTCTGTGCTTTTGGGCGACTTTGGGCTCAAGTGCTGGTATTCGATTTTTCCGAGAAAAAGTTGATCGGCGCTTTCCCTTTGCGAGTTGAGACGCCTAACAGCTGTGAGCGTGACGTTACTGTCTTTCCTGAAGACAAAAAGCGAGCCCTTGTGCGTCAGCTACTTTTTGAGGATGCCTTTAAAAGCATACTTTCAGCTTTTGAGCGTCAATTAGCAGACCAACAATTTCATTCGGGCTGGCAGGCTAATATTAAGGTGACCGAAGTTGCGTTAGGTAAGTTCACCAAGGAAATGCTCAAGGAGAGTGCTTGGAGCGAAGCCGCTTACCGCAGATGGTTAGCGGCTACCTTTGCGGCAGCCATGTCTGATCAGCAACGGATTCCTGTTCTACCTTACAGTTTAGGTGGTGCTATAGCGGGCGCCATGCCTTTGCGCTTTGGTGACAGCGAAGCCTTCAACATTACGCTACCGCCCGAGGACTACGCCGTTAAATTAACAGCGCGTGGTTACGTAGAGAAAACCTTAGACGAGTCTAAGAGTCGAGTCGCGAAATCACATATTTTCAGTTTGGGCGTGGATTTTTATGACCCAGATTTCGGGGACCATTACCTGAATGAAAATATGAATATTGCGAGAACGGGCGAATACGCCAAGACCGATAGTATCGACGTGGTTCAGATTTATGAGGAGATCACCTCGGTACTGGTGAGTGAGTTTCTTTCACAATTTCCCAAGCCGGACAAAGCTTGGGTAACGAAACATGTTAAATCCAAAGCTAAGTGGAAGGCCCTTCAAAAGAATTTTGAGGCGGTGGATAAAGAAATCTTTGCCAATATCCGAGGAGACTAATAGTGATTCAATCGACACATAATAAGCTAGCGAGTTTAACGCTGTGCTGCCTTTTTGCTTTTACACTGTACAACCCCGCTTGGGGTCAAGATGATGATGGAGAAAGCGAAACCGCTGTTGGTACACAATATGCCAAAGGGATGGCCAGCCAAGCGGTAAGCGGTCGCTGGCTCTCGAAAGCTTGTAAAGGCGAGCAGGCAACGGACAACGATGAATATATGGCTGTGCTGAATTCAGCGAAAGCGAGTGCCCTGCGTGCTTGGGCGGCTCAGAAAAGTATTGCCTTCTCGGATTTATTTGCTCGCGCTGAAGATGACGTGATGGCCGATATAGATCGCTACTTGCTGAATTCCAATGTGAAGCAAAAGTGCAAGGGCAAAGAGCTACAGATTGCGGTACGTGGCGAAGTTAACGAAGGGGCTATCTCGCAACTTATGGCGAGTAAACGCACTGCCGTGCAAGGGCCGCGCTCGCGTATGACAGCTGTCTTTGTGGCACGCCGTCAGGCATCGGTTAAATCTTACGACGCTAAAGTCACCAACATTTCCGAGCAGAAAGAGTTTTCTGAAGCTGAGCAAACTGCCGATGTATCGGGCGCTTCTATGTCAGCATCGGGCATGAGCTCTACGCGCACCGTTAACACCACGGGGGGAAGTACAGAGAGGAAAGCAGACAAAATTGCCTACGATGTTTTTCAGGCCGACGGTCTAGATGCCGCGGTAAATCAAACCTTTGCATCTGCTGGGTATCGGGCTATTGATGCGTCTCAGGTAGCAGGCCGCTTCCCGGGTTTCGATTTGAACGCATTGCGCGCAGAGTTTGCCGTAGGTGACGACTTAAGCCCCGAGACGAAAAATGCTGCGTTCAATGCCATTGCAGGAAAGATACCGCTGCTTGTTATTGCTACCGTTGATGTCGAAGTAGCTGCGGAGTCCAAGCAATCCGGTAGGATTGGGAGCACGGTGAAGGTGAAAGGTACCGTGTATCAAGATGATGGTTTATTTTACGAGGTTGTCGCGTCGGTGGCGCCCACACAAGTGTACCAAGAAGGGCGAAGTCAGACTTCCGCAGAAACCAGCGCGCTTATTAAGGCGGCTCAGCAAGCCAGCGAAGAAATTATCAATCAACTCTATGCTCAGGGGATCTACTAATGAACCTTAAATTATTAGCGGTATTACTCAGTACAGCCTGCCTCGCGTTACCAAGCATTTCTCATGCGCAATTTGGTGGATTACTTGGCGGTTCCAAAAAAGAAGAAAGCAAAGATAGCAGTGCCAAAAAGAGCAACCCTTTCGGCAGCTTATTAGGTGGTGGTGGAGAAGAGGCCGATGAAGCCGAGGCTGAACCCACGTTAATCCCGGCTGCTGCTTGGCTAGCCATGGATGAAGAAGGACAGGCGGCTTATGTGGCCGAATTGCGAGAAACTTACCCAGAGAATCCACCTCTTGGTAGTAAGGAAGCGGCCGAAGCCGCGGCAGCAAAGGAAGAGGAATCTGGCGCTATGGGGTTCTTGAAGGGGGCTTCCAATATGCTGGGCGGCGGCGGGGAGGTCGATGAGGGAGAACTCATTCGTGGTCTCAACGACGAAAAGCTCGCGGTGTATCTCGCACTCGATTCTCAAAGCCGTATCCGTTACGCGTTGGCATCAGAACAGGAGGCGCTGGTTAAAGTATTTAAAGCGGCGACGATTGAGGTTGCTCAAGGTCAGAGTAAATTATTGCGCGCCTTTAACCGCAATGATGAGGCCGCAGCATTGGAAGCCAGTGCGGCGCTGGCCGCTGCCGATTGCGATACTGCCTGTCTCGAGGGAGTGATTGAGCAATCCGCTAGTTCCACAGAGCTCATCAGTGAGCTCACCGACAACCAAGAGCAGATGACCGAGGAAGGTAAGGCCAGCTATAACAAGGCCTGGGGTGACTTTGCACTCGGTACAATTAACGCATTACTCGTAGTGCCTGTAGCCTCCGAATGGGGTCCTAAAGCTCTTAACGCTGTTGCCGAGGAAACGAGCGCGGGCATTACCGGCGCGATGAATGCGGCCACATCAAGTATGCAAGCCGAGCTAACAGCCACAACGATGAGCGAGGAAGAGAAGGCGGCTTTGGGTGAAGCTCAGCAAGCTCAAGTAGCCGAGGCCAACGCAGCCATGGAAGCCATGTCAGGTAAGCTTGCTGAGCTCTTGGCGCCAGGAAAGCTAGTGGTGACCAAGGGGATCCCGCTTATCGTCGATTGGGGCAAACTTGTAAAAGGCCTACTCACCTATGGCAAAGAGCAAGAGCTAGACACATCGGGTGCCGATGAGTTCGATTTCGGCGATGTTTGATACGACGTATCACAACCAGCGGTCGGCAGCTATTAAGTGGCTGCCGGCCTTACTTATTGTATGGGCGATGCTTCTGCCCGGTAGCTTGTGGGCAAAAGACAAAGTTGTATTGGTTGAAGTTGAGGCGTCGGCTTGGGGCGAGACCAAGCGCGCGGCAACCTTGGCTGCCTTGGGTGAAGCTATTGCACAGGTGAACGGTCGAGCGGTTGCAGCGGCAAACTCAATGAAAAGTGCGTCGGTTGAAACCGGTAATGACGACGAGTCATCTTACGAGTGGCGAAAAGAGCTTCAGAGTGAGGTGATCGATGCACTACGGGGTGTTGTAGACAGCTATAGCATCCTATCGGAGATCTCGGAAGGTGCCGGTTGGGAAGTAAAAGTACGGGCCAATGTTGCCAAGCTGGTCAAGGGCACGAGTCAGCGCAAGCCGCTAGCCATTATTCCCTTTACGGCGGGCCGCGGTGGCGTGAATGTTTTTGGCGACGCGTGGGATGCCGGCGATGCGGCGCGATTACTGACTCAGGCCCTTGTGGACAAAGTCACCAGTACCCGTCGGTTTTCTGTGATCGATCGTGAGTTTGTAGCCGTTACGCAGCAGGAAGCCAGTCTTAGGGTGGATAACCCGCTGACGCCTATGACCACGCTTATGGAACTTGCTAACCGTTTGGTGGCCGAGTACATGATAGTCGGTCAACTCGAGAGCCTGTCAGTACAAAATAGCAGCACCTATGTTGAAACCATAAAGCGTGAGATTACCCAGACCACGGCAACGGTAACCATTGCTTTTAGGGTGCTCGATGTGGGTTCCGACCAAGTAAAGTATGCGGGCACCGAGGTTTTTACATTCCGTGACGCTGAAGTACCCAGCACGGGTGGACCGGTGGCAGTGGGAACCCGGGTATTAGATTTAGCCGCGGACAGAATTGTCGAAGCCATGATCGATGCCATTTATCCATTGCTTATCGTCAGTGTAAACGGCGATGTAGCAACAATTAATCAAGGTGGTGACACCGTAAAAGTGGGCAGCGCCTATGAGGTATACCGCTACGGAGAAAAAATGATTGATCCGTATTCGCGCGAGTCGCTCGGTCGCTCTGAGACCTTGGTTGGTGTGCTGACTGTGGAACGGGTAAATCCAAAAACTGCGTTGGGGCGGCTTTCGGCGACTAATGAAGATTTAGGAGCTACTTTTAAGCCCAAAAGCTTGGTACTACGCATGAAATCGCGGGGTGATACGCCCGAAGTAGCGCAAAAGCGTCAGGCAAGCGCGCGTGCTAAAAAGAGTATTGAAAACAAGAGAAAAGCAACGGATGATGACTGGTGAGCGGGTAGTTATTATTCAGCTTCCATTCAGTAAATGATCATTACGCTAAGTAAATAGCGATAGGAGCACCATTATGTTTAACAAACTCAAAGCAAGAGCTTTTATGGCGATTTTTATTGCTGGATCGAGCTTGAGTGGATTGTCTGCTGCCCAAGAAGATGGTGGTGCAGATGTCGTTTTAGCGGCACAGACCGATGCTGCGCCTGTTCAATCATCCCCTTACCCACAGGAAGTGCTGTCTGACTGGGTGGCAAGTAAAGGCTGGGTTGAGGGTTGGGATAGCTCAAAAAATCGCTTCGTTTTGGTGGGCGAGGTGAGCGGAAGAATACGACCTACCCAGCGAAACTTTCTTGATAAGCGTGCGGCTTTGTATACTGAATTAGAGTTGCGTCTCAAGGCAAAGATTATTGAATCGCTTTTTCAAGAAGTAGATGCGTCGGTAATTATCAAAGTTCCCGGAAATCCATTGGAGGCGCAATTTAAAGCGCTCAAGGCGGAGTACGATAATGCGCGCGCCGCTGCGGACGAGGCACTTTTTGCCGCTATTGATGATTATGAGGATGTTTTAGCCGCTGAAGAAGTTGCTTCACTTGAAGCCCTTGAGGGCGTAACCACGCTCGATCGCTGGAATGCCATACTTGACGGTATTGCTAAGCGACTGGATGAGACCTATAGCAGTGCCGATATTGAGCAAGCCAAGAAAGACCGTGCTGCGGAACTGAAGGCACAGCTCGACGAGGCTGGGCAACGTGTTGCACGCGCAGCCGATCTGAAGGCAGAAGTTGAGAAGCAAGCTGATGCAGAGCTGAAAGCGATTAAAGGAGAGTTCGCAAAGTCGCAGGAAACGTCAGTTAAATCATTTTCAGCCATGCCATTACTCGGAGCCGTTATGCTTAAGACGGCCGAATCATACGATGGTAAGCGCGACTATCGCATGGCAGGAGTTCTAGCATGGAGTCCAAAGTTGCAGGAGGATGCAGCGGCCTTGATGCTGGGTAATGCAAAGCTGAAGCCTCGACCCAACAAGCAAACGTTTACGGAATGGGTGAATGCGCTTGATATGTCAACAATGATTGGCACGCGACGTTATTTAGCGGCTGATGGTAGCGTGAACTTTGTAGGTTTCGCGGCGGCCGAATATGATCCGGATGATGTGGGGCGTGAGGCTGAAATACGGTCCTTTGTCAGCCAGCAGGCAAAAGGTATGGCAGTACTGTCTATGAAGTCGGATGTTGAAGTGACGCGACTCGCCGAAACAAAGTCGTTTGGTGTCGATACCGCAGAAGGGCGAGAGGATTTCACGTTTCAAAATATGTCAGAAGAAATGATGCAGAGCACCGACGGGGCGGTAGCTGTCAGTGGGATGGTGTCACCTAGCCCCCGCAGGGCTATGCACACTCCATCTGGTAAACCCATCTTTGTTGGATATGCTTACATCAACAGCGATATTGCGGCAAAATCTGAAGCCTTCCGCGAAGAAACGTATGCATTAAAACGCTGGATTAATGAAGATCAGTCGGCACGCCGTGGGCGAGAAGCCGGTCGTAAAGCTGCAGCCGACGCAACTAAAAATGACCCTACGACATACGCTAAGGGTTACCAGGAAGGTAAAGCGGGTGTTGAAGCCACCGATGCGGCTAACCGAGCAGCGGCAGCACCCGCACCTGAAGCTCAACGGCCGTCACCGGCGCCTGCACCTGTGCCGCCAGCCACAGGACAAACTCAGTCGGGTACTTTCATTGACGATACGGATGTTGAGGACGATTTCTGAGCTGTAACGGCGCAGAAATAGGTATGACTCAAAGGAAGTTAAAAAAACACCGACCCATTCGGGTCGGTGTTTTTTTGGGTCTATTTTCTAGCGGCTGCTTGTCTAGTGCCTCGGTACTCGAGTCCTTTGCCGCGTTTGCCGAGCACAAAGACGCCATACTAGCTAGCGAGCAATCACTAGCAGTCGACGGCTTCCAGATGTTTCCCTTGAGCATTGAGTTGGACCCAAAAGCAACTTCTGATGAGCTGAGGCAGTCTATCGCTATTGAGAGCGCCGCGCTGTTTACCTTGCAACTTCAAGCGGCTACGCGTGAGATCTGTAGTGCAGCACACACTCGGGTACGCCCTGATCAATCGATAAAAGTGACAGGCTTGCCAATGCAGATGGTCCATAATGTTCGAACGCGCAGTCGGTTTATCAAGGTGCTCAGTACGCCCAAGCAGCCTTTAGAAACTGCGCTAAGTCGTTACTGCGAACCTCTCTGAAATATTTCCAGTTCTGGTCATAGTGAGCGAATGCGTTGCCTAATAGCCGAAGACGAGCCGCAGCTTAGGGAGCAGTTAGAGCGCGAGCTGCGTGCGGCCGGATATACCGTTGATGCGGTTGATAACGGTCCTGAAGCGCTTTTCCAGATTGAGGAGTTCCAATATTCAATCGCTATTCTTGACCTGGGATTGCCCGGGTTCGGCGGGCTGGATGTCATCAAGCAATGCCGCAAGCAAGGGAATAAGACGCCCATTGTTGTGCTTACTGCGCGTACGCGTGTGCAACAAGTCGTAGAGGCGCTTGAGGCAGGCGCCGATGACTATCTTAAAAAACCCGTCGATCCAGACGAGTTGTTGGCTCACATTGCTGCAGTGTTGCGCCGTTTCGGCAACCCAGAACGATTGGCTCAGGTGGAGTGGTGCCTTAACGGGTTTACTCTCGATACCAAGGGCCGGCGACTGCTGCGAGACGGTGATCTCGTTCCATTGACAGCCTCTGAATATGCCATTCTTGAATTGCTTTGGGCCAAAGATGGTGCGGTGGTCTCTAAGCGCGAAATTGCCCAGTGTTATCAGCGAGATCCAGACATAGAAATGTCGGCAAACAGTGTGGAGGCTCTCATTGGTCGGTTAAAACGTAAGTCTGGCACCGACGTGAAAGAGAACAGCTTGCCAATCGTCACCGTCCGGGGTGAAGGGTATCGCTTTGAAGGCAGTGACGTGTGAGCGGTGCTGCTTCCATGCGCAGCACGGTGGTGTTGACGTCGGTCATTGTTACTTCCGCGGTTATCGCACTTCTGCTGGTTGTCGCACGCGCCGAGTTACATAAGCGTCTTGAAGCCGCTTATCAAGCAACACTAGCAGATTTTGCACCATTCCTTGTTGAGTCACTTGTGTGGCAAGACGGCGAGTGGATTTTTCAACCAAAGAGACAATTTTCATCTCAGGATTTCGGCGTATCCGTAAAGGCTGCCACACCCGGTAAACCCCAGGCCGGACTTTGGCTCTCTTCGGACGTTGTCGAATCGGTCAGGCCAGTGCTAGCACAGCAATCGGTGGTCCCATTTACCAACGGCAGTCCTCTCAATGCGTTATTGCTGGCTGGTGATAACACCGTGCTGTGGCAATCACCTTCCACCGTGGATGCAGACCTACGTCACTCGATAGATAACGCTACCCCTGCAATCCTAGGAGCCACGTGGGCTGACGAATCACTGTGCGGCATTGACCGAGGTATTATATGCATTCGGCAGGCATTTAATACCGCTTCAGGTCAACCGGCTACTCAGCTGGCACTGATTTGGCAAAACGCTGGCGCTCAAGATTACTTAAAACAGCTACAAACCACCTTGCTGGTTGTGTTGCTAGCGCTGGGTGTTGTTCTTATCGTACTTCAAGCGTTAGCACTGTCATGGGTGTTACGCCCTCTCAAAAAAGTGCAGGCAGGCGTAAACAAGGTGATAGGTGGGGGGCAAGCTAGTATTGAGGGTAGCTATCCAAAAGAGCTCAATGGGCTGGTAGGCAGCTTCAATACCTTGATAGCGCATGAGCAGAACAGGCAGCAGCGTTTACGTCATTCTCTCGAGCGACTAGCGCATGTGTTACGTACACCCCTTGCAGTATTGAGTTCACGACCATTTCAAAACGTAGATGACCGTCTGGCGGTGACCGAGCAGTCAGAGCGCATGATGCAAATTGTGGAGTCGGAATTACGCAAACTAACCCTCAGCGAACAAACAACTGGCGTACTGTCAGAGTCTACGCTCATCAAGCCGGTTATTGAGCGCATTACCAGCGCTTACCAGCTACTACCACGCTCTGGTGCCAAGCAAGCGCCGCTGACATTTCAGCTTGAATTCCAAACACCCTCGGCTAGGTTTCCTGGCAACCAACAGGACTTACAAGACTTGTATGGCACGTTGCTAGAAAACGCCATCCGATTCGCCAATACCGCCATCCGCTTTACGCTCAGCCAACCTAATGAACCGCAGGCGAAGGTGGTTCTTATGCTTGAAGACGATGGGCCGGGTTTCAGCCAAGAGCAACTCCAGCGTCTGATCGCTGAAAAAGCACACTCGGAGCCTTCGTCCGATGGATTTGGTCTGGGCTTGAGTATTGTTCGAGATATCGTGAGTGCTCACGAGGGACAACTACATATTGATCAATCGCCTTTGGGTGGTGCCAGAATAAGCATCGCGATATAAAAATTCTCTGCATTCAGCAACTGTTCAGCTGCCACCGCTAACACTGTCCCTATAGTCAAAGACCAAGTTATTGGTTGGCGTAGCGTGATAGGTGAGCAATGCAAACGAAAGCGAATATTTTTAGAGGTCAGTGGGGTGGTTCCACGCTCATCGGCCTATTTCTAGGCTTATGTCTGGGTATGCTTGCACTCATTAAGTGGCCCCAGCTAGAGGTGCCGATAAAGGCATTATTGGCAGAGCATGACATTCAGATTGAAACTGATGTCGAATCTGACAAACGGTTGCGGCCTAATTTACCGATGCCCGGCGACCTAGCACACGATAGATCCAAAAGCTCTGTGCCCAGCGCAACACATGCGACTAGCGAAAGACAGAGCAAAGAAGGGTCTTCGGGTACTGCATATCTTCATGTCACTGACACAGGGGCTGTGGACAGCACAAGCGATGTCCTCATGACAACGTCTGCTGCCGCGCCCGCTATTAAAGGGCTGGCTCAGAACTTAGAGCCAGACACCTCACGCTATGAAACTCGGGAAGTGTGGCAGGCCTTCTCTTCAGAATCTGCCGCGAAGGCATTTGCGACCACCGTATCGAATGCACTCAATATTGAGGTCGATACTCTGCGGCAGTCGGATCACAAAATTGTACCCATCGTGCGCTGTGATGAGCGAGGAACGTGCGATGCCATGAGCGCAGAGATCACTGCATTCCTGGCCGGCTCTACGGATTTGGGGGTGTATGATGATATTTAAGACTTTGGCGGCAGCGGCTTTGTTTGGGCTCGTGGCCAGCACAACTATTCCCAACGCAGCGAATGCCAATGTGTGTGAGGGTGATTGCGGCCAGTGGACTGGCATGGAGAAACAACTCGCGCGCCCACTGCCATCAAGCGTGCCCTTCAAGGCTTGTTTCGAAGACGCGGCTGAACGTTACGACGTACCCCAGCGGCTACTCGTTGCCATTGCTGCCGGGGAGAGTGATTTCAATCCTTTGGCAGTCTCCTCTGCGGGTGCCATCGGCGTTATGCAAATCATGTGGCCCATAACGGCACGCCACCTTGGTGTAGGTAACAAGTCGCGCTTATTCGACGCTTGTCAGAACATCCACGCCGGCGCGCGATATTTTAAAGAGTTACTCGAGCGCTACAACGGTAATGCCCACCATGCTTTAGCGGCTTACAACATGGGGCCCGAACGCGTAAAGCAAGGCGCTATCCCCGCTCACGGTAAGCGCTACAGCGACTATATTTACCGACGGTACTTAGAGCTCGATACTGTTAAATCCAATCCGCTCTACCTTTTCGAGGTCGATAACGGCCGGGTAGCTGACCGCTGGATGCGGGTTTTGCGCCGACAATTTCCTACCACCCATTTTTCGACACGGCGAGGCTCTTCGGGCCAAATTCAGATTGTTGCTCATTCAGATCGTAATACAGCAAATCTGATGCGCCATGTTAATTCCATTTTTTATCCAGAATCGTAGTTACCCAGGAGGCACACTATGTCTAATGTAATACCGTCAATAAGAGGTTTTTCACTTGCCCTAGCCATCACCGCGTTTGGCGGTGTGACGACCGCGCATGCTGTTACGGCTACCGGGCCATCGGTTAATTTATTTAACGCAGCTACCATCGAGAGCTTGTCAAATACGTCCAAGACGGCGCGCGCGCTCGAATCATCGCTAGAGAAGGTGATCAATCAACTCGAAACACAAACAGCGCTCTACGAGTCAGCGGGATGTGCGAGCTCAAACGACGCCGGCTGTATTCAGCTGCGTAAGGGCGTAAAGAAAAACTATGCCGAGCTACTCAATGAAATTCAGGAGCAACTGCCTGAGATCAAACGCAACATAACGTCGACTCGGGACGCGTTGGGTAAGCAAATGGTATCGGAGCTGGGCCGCAAAATGTCCCCCGGTGACTTGCAGCGCTTATTGGCTGGTCGTCACGGCAAGCTGACACCAAGCGCGCCCGCTTTAGGTAAAGCCAAGACTGGCCGTCTTAGCGGCTTATTTGAAGGCTACTACAACCTTGTACGAAGAGGCGGGAACTCGTCGGGCAATAGCACGGTACTAGCATCTCAACTCTATATTGATGCCGTTCACTCCGCCAATTACCTCGACCTTATTGGTGCAGAAATCGACTCACAGCACACAGAGCTCTTGCTAGAGCTGGAGTGGGGAGAGTTGACCGCCCAGATGACAGGCACGGTGGGCAACGTTAAGCAATTGCTGTGGGGTACCGAGGATATGCGCCAAGACATTCTTAATGTTGGGCTGCAGAGCAGCCAACCTCAAGAAGCCTATGCCGACCTCTACGTCGATTAAATTCAGGAGATCATCATGAAACTAGTTAACATATTACTTATCTCAATGGCACTGGGTTCAACAGTTGCTTGTTCTTCAGTACCCCAGAGTCGCAGTGTCTGCGCAATTCCCGATGCCCGAACCGTTGATACGTTCGTGACCGCGGCGAAATACAACCTTGATAACAGCAGTTGCATGACCTCCTTTGGCGATTACTTCGATCGACTTATTGCGCTGTCACGAGAGAACCCGGGTGCCAATAATAAACAAGCGTTTGCCGATCTCATTCGATCTGGCATTACGAATGGCTCTATCTCGAAGCGTGACGGAATGGCTCGTTTCAACGCATATTTTGAGGCTGAATTTTACTCACTAAAGACCGATGTCCGCTCTAATTGTGTGGCACTCAGTGACCGGCAAAATGACATGAGGGCACTGGATGGCGAGTTGCTTAAGAAGCGCATTGGCTTGCTTGAAATCATAGGCGACAAAGAGCAATTCCGTAAGGCTCAGCAGTTTTATCAAGAATTGACGGTCGTAATGGATGCGGTGAGACATTCATGCGATGCGGCGCTGGCTCGGCGGTAAGTGCCGTGTATTTTGCTCTAGCCGTTTTGGGTGGTGTGGTATTGGCCTTTGTCATGAGCATCGCTGTGGGGTCTGTCCTATCTGTGCAAGCGGTCACGAATTGGATAACCATCAACCTGGGGCTTAGTGCCCCATTGTTTATGATTCTGACAGCGCTGGGTTGGTCTTATGTAGGTCGTCTAAAAAACACGTTGACGGCAGCGCAAACTCCGCCTGCCCGAATCGCCCATCTCGAGCAGCGCATAGATCTAATTGTGGCGCTACTATTTGGCGTGGGTGTGTTGTATACCGCCGTCGGCTTACGCGCTGCCTTAGTGCAGGCAATTGACACGTCATCGGACCATTCGGCCTCTGACATGCTTGCCGTCTTGGTGAACGGCGGTATTCTCAGTGCAATGACCTCAACAATCGTTGGCGGAGTCTTGGGTTACAGTTTACGAATGCTCAAATTGTTTCGCGTGGGTCATGCACTTGATGCTTACTACTCAGAACAAGACCTGCAAGTTATTGAGCGAAGAGAAGATATTTTGAAAGAGATCCTATCTGAATTGCGGCAGGGTAATGTAAAGCATAATGGCTAGACGCTATGGTCGACTTACTGCAGTCCACGCGGATGATGGCGATCTGCATGTGGATGTTATGCGTTTTTTTGCCATTATTGCGATGTGCCTGTTTGCCATACTGCCGCATAGAGGGGCTCCAAAGGTGCAGTCAGATAGCGATCTTCAGCAAATGCCCGCCATGGCAGAAGTCGCTGCTCCCACTGTGTCAAAAGTCATTGCTCCGGCGCAGCCGTCACAAGAAGCTGCGTTATTCACAGCTGGTCAGTCTAATTTACCTAAGGCTCTAAGCACTGTGGACTCGCTGTCTCCGGTTGAGCAGGTTGTTGTCGCGGAGCCGCAACCGTCGCCTCTGCCAAAAGTCGCATCGACTATGCCGGCACATAGCGAGAAGAGCCCTTCCGTGGGTTCTCGGTCGGAGCAAGAAGAGGGCGTACGATTTTTAAATAGCAATGCGTTTGCGGTGGCAGTGAGCACGGGAGCGATTGCGTTGGTTTACCACGGTCAGAATAAGAGTTTGGTTTTTGATCCTGCTGTGTCTCGTTTTATACGGCTTGGTGATGCATCGCTGCAGATATTTGGGCTTGCCGCGTCCGAAGTTCCATCGGTTTTTCACCGTGCTCTACCCAAAATACACCAAGCAGATGTCATGGGATCGCAGTGGTTTATCACATTGCCTGAGCGGACGCTGGCGTACTTGTTGAGCGCTCAGACAAGAAAAATGACT